>OGZG01002674.1_pt1 | contig 11654 bp, 12 predicted proteins | sample 1576781 | NCBI WGS metagenome assembly OGZG01 (sample SAMEA3541502, study PRJEB24748) | human gut metagenome | biome: human gut; feature: human-associated habitat; material: faeces | place: China | collected 2012 | reverse complement strand
AGAAAACCAGATTGACAGGATAGTACAAAAGAAATATGATGGCTTTATCCGAAATCGCATGAGGGGAATGGATAAGCATGGATCAGAATGCCCTTGAACGCCGGGAAAAGCTGCTGAAACTGCAAGAGGAGCTGCTGGCCGTGGAACAGGACCGCCTGGCCGGGCGGCCCGGCTGCACGCTGGAGGAGCTGGAGGCCCATCTGGACCGGATCATAGCAGAGACGTAAAAAATAAAACAACAGGGGAGGCCGCCGACTGGTGCGGTTTCCCCTTTGTTTTTGAAAATTTTTCTTTTCCCAGGCGGGCAAATGTGCTATACTCTCCCATGTATGCAAAACTGATGAGAATTGGGAGGAACCCCCTATGGATACCAGAAAGCCTCTGCGCCGCTCCGCTCCGGTGGAGACGGAAAACGACGGCATCATCGAAGGCCGCAACGCCGTGGTCGAGGCCCTGCGGGCCGGCGTGACCATCGACAAGATCTATATTTTAAAAGGTGAGACCGATGCCACCCTGGGCCACATCGCCTCCACCGCCCGGGAGAAGGGCGTGGTGGTGGTGGACGCAGACCGGCGGAAGCTGGACGGCATGAGCCGCACCCACGCCCATCAGGGGGTCATTGCGCTGGCCGCCGTGCGGGAGTATGTGACGGTGCAGAGTGCAATGGCTGGAACATAAAATAGTACCCTGGAAGACCCAAAGCAAATAAACATAAACCCCGCTGCGATTAATCGCAGCGGGGTTTATTTATCCAATTACATACATTCTCTGATAGCTTTCGCCATCCGTTTTACACCTTCGATGATTTTCTCTTCCGGCATATTGGAAAAATTGATACGCATATTACGGTCAGTTTTACCATTAGGGTAGAAGGCATCACCGGTAACGCCGGCAACCTTCATCTCGATACATTTGTGGAAAACCTTATCAGCACTGCAGCCCTGCGGGAAAGTCAGCCACAGGAACAACCCGCCTTCAGGATGTGTCCATTCCGTACCTGCCGGAAATTCTTCCGCCATAGTTTTTAAAATCAGATCGCGACGTTTTTTATAAAGGGCTTTGATCTCTTCAACATGCTTATCCAAATCATAATTTTCCATATAAGCGTCAGCTATCCCCTGGTCAAAATTAGAGGTATGCAGATCAGCGCTTTGTTTGATTTTTACATATTCACTGACAACGTCCTTAGAGGCAGCGACCCAGCCTAAACGCAGTCCCGGACAGAAAATCTTGGAAAAAGTGCCGAGGAACATAACCAGACCTTTGGTATCCATAGATTTTAAGGACGGTAATATCTCCCCTTCATAACGCAGCTCGCCATAAGGGTTGTCTTCCAGCACAGGCAGATTATGTTTGTTGATCACTTCCATAAACTTTTTGCGGCGTTCCAAACTCCAGGTACGACCGGTCGGATTTTGGAAATCGGGGATAACATAAATAAATTTACAACGGTCGGTAGTGCTTAAGATTTTGTCCAATTCTTCCGGAATCAGACCAACATTATCAGTTGGCACTTCTACAAAAGTAGGCTCATAGGCATTAAAGGCATTAAGTGCACCCAAATAAGAAGGACTTTCACATAAAACAACATCACCGGGATCAAGGAACAATTTACCTGCAAAATCGAGACACTGCTGTGAACCGGTAGTGATCAAAATCTCATCCGGATCAACCTCAGTATGATATTTATCTTTCATTCTGGCAGCAATTTTAGCCCTCAGAGTCGGACGCCCTTCGGTCGTGGCATACTGCAGCAGCTGCTGACCTTCTTTTTCCACCAGGTCATGTGATACTTTAGCTATTTCTTTCACCGGAAACAGTTCCGGTGCCGGTAAACCGCCGGCAAACGAAATAATATCCGGCTGTGCCGTCAATTTTAACAGTTCACGGATTTCAGACGATTGCATACGTTCCATACGTTTAGCAAATTTCATAAGTTCTTCCCCTCCAACATTATTAGTTTGTACAATAATAGTAGCTACTTTGTACGTTTATAATTAAAAATTCTATCACTCTTACTAGAGCAAGTCAACGTATAAAATCAAAACGCAACAACTTTCTCGATTATTTGTTTACATTTGTCTTTTTAAAGCGCACCTTTTGCATCAGAGAATAAAAAAGAGCGGCTTTTAGCCGCCCTTTTATTATTCTTAGTACATACCACGATATTTCATAGCTTCTGCCAAATGACCCAAAGCTACAATATAAGCCGCTGTACGCATATTAACTTTATGCTCCTTGGCAGTATCGTAAACTTTCTTGAAAGCATCTATCATCAGACTTTCCTGTTTTTCGATAACTTCTTCTTCAGTCCAGAAATAACGATACAGGTTTTGCACCCATTCGAAATAACTTACAGTTACACCGCCGCCATTAGCGAGGATATCAGGTACAACGAGAATACCTTTTTTGTCAAGAATCTTATCTGCATCAGGAGTTGTCGGTCCGTTAGCACCTTCAACGATTACCTTGGCCTGTACCTTGGCTGCGTTGGCTTTAGTCAGCTGCAGTTCCATTGCACACGGAGCAAGGATCGTAACATCCATAGCCAGCAGTTCTTCATTGCTGATGGGTTTTGAACCTTTATAACCAACAACGCTGCCTGTTTTCTGCAGATGTTTTTCAACATCATAAGGATTCATACCTTTGGGATTATGGATGGCACCGTTGATATCACTTAAAGCAACGATCTTTACACCCATATCATGGATCAGTTTAGCAGTCCAGCTGCCAACATTACCAAATCCCTGCACAGCGCAGGTAGCCTGCTTCGGCTTAATACCCAAAGCTTTGATAGCCTCGCCGGCAGCTACCATAACGCCGCGTCCGGTAGCTGCGTTTCTGCCTAAAGAACCACCCAGACAGATCGGTTTGCCGGTAACGAAACCCGGTTCAAACTGGCCTTTAATCTTGCTGAATTCATCCATCATCCAGCCCATGATTTTAGCATTGGTATTCATATCAGGTGCCGGGATATCCATTTTCTCGCCGATGATCGGAGCGATCCTGTCAATAAAGCCGCGAGTCAAGCCTTCCAGTTCTCTTTCAGAAAGTTTAGAAGGATCAACAACTATGCCGCCTTTGCCGCCGCCGTAAGGTAAACCTGCAACTGCGCATTTGCAGGTCATCCAGAAAGCCAGAGTCTTTACTTCGTCCATGTTGACTCCGGGATGATAACGAACGCCGCCTTTAGCCGGCCCCATAATGGTGCTGTGCTGACTGCGATAACCGGTAAATACTTTTGTAGTTCCATCGTCCATACGAACAGGAATGGAAACCTCCAGAGTACGTTCAGGAGTTGCGATAATGTCCGCAGCACTCGGGTCAAGTTTCATGACCTCAATTGCTTTGTTCAGAGGAATTTTTGCCATTTCAAACAGATTCATAATGATGCCTCCTTTAAATATTTTTTAATTTAAGCATAATTTTATTACATTTCTAGTTATCCCTACATTCCAAAATACATAGTTGAATTTTGTATAATGTATCCCCTCAGCTTTATTATAACTCTAAGCACAAGCGGCAGTCTAGCTATTTTTATACGCACAAAGAAAATTTTTTGAAAATTTTAGCAATTTATACACTTTCTGCAAATTTATGCATTTTTAATATTTTCCACATCACAAACGAGGAAATTCCTCGTAAAGCTTCCCAAAATCCAAACCGCAAACGACCTTATTTTTGTATTGTTCCCGTAAATCTTCCATGCCATTGCGCAAATGCTTCGAACTGATACCATATTCTATTGAAAGATAGGCTTCCACAAAAGCTGCCAGATGGTCGCAGCATTTTAACACAGTACCATCAACGGCCCTATATCCCTTACCGTTCTCATTATATTTTAGCCCAATCTCTTCCGGCCTGCAGGTAATCTTCTCACCGTCAACAACAGCCCGGTTACTGAATTCATCTTCAGTAAAGTACAGGATATCCTCATGCCAGCTATGCGGTAGCAGCGGCAGCAATTTTTCTGCAACCTGACGTTTTTCAATATCCTTGATCAGATCGTCCAGCCCCTGGATCGAGCGTTTGATCGGCGAAATAATGTCTCGGGTCAGCACCTCAGGCAGGTCGTGGAATAATCCACACAGAAAATCATTGACGATACGCTCATCTGAAGCCTGCATTTTTACAGCACAGAAATATGCCAGAGCAGCTACGATCAGCACATGGCCCATTACTGAAGTTTCCGGCACACGCGGAGACTGCGCCCAGCGTTTCTGAAAACGCAGCTGACCTACCAGATCAACAAACTTGCTGGTCTTACCTTTCAGCGACAATTTCTGCACTCCTGCAAGATCATAGTGATCCTCGATCTCACTTTCTATAGCCGCTTTCGTTTCCTCAACACCGTAAATGCCCTGATTGAAATGATAAATAATACCAAATTCCCACTGAGTGGCCAGATAATGTGCAGCACGCAGAAGTTTCTTTTCCAGATAATTTTCCTGTGGTTCATCAAAATGTCTCTGCATTTTAGCCATAAAAACAGGATCCAGATCAGGTATCCGCTGCCGCAGTTCCTCATAAACCCAACTATTGAGTTTTTTACCATGCACACGCATCAATTCATGGAACACCGGCGGCTTGATATCAGTCAGCACGATCCGATGCAGAAATTCAAAAATACCGCCTTCGATCAGTACTCGCCAGTTCAGTTTTGCCTGATGATCCTGCTCCTCATACTTTGCAAGCACATACAAAATCATCATTTTATGCGCTTGCTTATCCAGCTCCGTGAAGCCGTTAGGACGGATGTGATCGTTCCAGCGCTGAATGTGCGCCGCTTCATATAAAAATTCTACAAAAACCTTATTCAGCATTTACTTCCAATCCTTTCATTATTTATAAAGCAGATACGGCCGCACCTGCTCAGCAAACTCCTGTGCTTCCCTGTCCCAACGCGGCAGCAGGCGCTCTAATGGCACCCCCACGCGCAAAGCCGTTTCGCCCAGGGCAATATCTATTTTATAGCCTTTACCGCCATAGCGGGCCGGGTAAACAACCTTGTCAGGATACAGTTCTTCAATGCAGCGCAGGATATTCGCCCCGGTAAGCGCGGCACGATATATCTCCGCATCAGTAATATAAATTTCCACACCCTGGCACAGCTCTTTTGCAAACGCTCCGTAAGCTGGAATAAAAGCCGCCGGTCTGAAATACACGCCTGGCAGCTGCAAACTGTTCAATTTATCCGCAACTGCATCTTTTTCAGCAAAGGGAGCACCTACATAATAAAATGGTTTTGTTGTTCCGATACCAACCGAAAGGTTAGTATCCCCCAAAATACCCGTAGTCACGTAATATAAAGCCGTAGCAGCTGTAGGTATCTGCGGCGAAGTGCCTACCCACGGCAGCCCCGTATCCTGCCAGTACATTTTCCGCTGCCAGCCCTTCATCGGAATCACCGTCAAATCAAGGCCAAGCTTCTGCGTATCGTTGATATATCTGGCATATTCCCCGATAGTCAGTCCATGACGCAGAGGCACCGGATAAAGGCCGATAAAGCTTGCCTGTTCTTGACGCAGCAGCGGCCCCTCCATCAATCCCCCAATCGGGTTGGGACGGTCGAAAACAACAAACTTTTTACCGGCTTTAGCACATTCTTCCATAGCATAGGCCATTGTTGAAACATAAGTATAATGCCGGGCACCCACATCCTGAATATCAACAGTCATCACATCGATCGAATCCAGCATCGCCGGCGTTGGCCGTCTTGCCGCTCCATACAGACTGTATACCTTCACACCTTTGTATTCAGCGCCGTCCACATCGTCTCCGGCAGCCACGGCGCCGAACAAACCATGCTCCGGCACAAAAATCCCTGTCAGATCAGTATGCGCCAGTAAAATATCCTCACTGCTGCGCAGCTTACTGTCAACACCGGTCTGATTTGTAATCAGACCCACACGCTTCCCTGCAAACAGCTGCTCATACTCGCCGATGCGTTCGATCCCTAACGTTACCGTCGGGCTATGCACCGATTTTTTATCCTGATCACGCCTGCCGGCATCAGCGCAGCCGGTTATTAAAACAACTACCAACAAAATCAATGCCAGTATCAATCGTTTCATTAATAAAAAGCCTCCAAATTTTGGAATTTTTCCGCAAAAAATCATCAAAAACTGTCATTATTGCGTATGAGTATCAATATTCTCTGTTTTTTAGCAAAATACCTCTAAATTTTACAAAAAATTATTGAATTTTTGGGTCAAATCTGTATATAATAAGTTGTTATCTGCATAAGGATAAAATCTGCATTACGAAAGGTTGTGACAAGCAAAAAATGAAAGAAATGGTCCGTTTACAGGGAATCACAAAAAAATTTGGTAATAACGTCATTATCCCCTCTCTCGATCTGACAATTTACGATGGAGAATTTATTACGTTGCTCGGTCCTTCCGGCTGCGGCAAAACCACTTTGCTGCGCATGATCGCCGGCCTGGAAACTCCTACCGAGGGCAGTATCTATCTGGACGACGAAAACGTCACTGCCTTGCCGCCCTATAAACGTGATGTGAATATGGTATTTCAACATTACGCGTTATTCCCTCACATGACTGTTGAGGAAAACATAAAATTCGGCCTGATGATGAAAAAAGTTCCTGCCGATGAACAAAAGGAACGTGTTGCTCAGGTCCTTTATCTTACCCAGCTCGAAGAGTTCCGCAACCGCCGTCCCCAGCAAATGTCCGGCGGACAGCAGCAGCGTGTCGCAATTGCCCGCGCTTTGGTCAACAATCCCAAGGTCCTCTTACTGGACGAGCCTTTGGGCGCGCTGGATTACCAGCTGCGCAAAAATCTGCAGCTGGAACTAAAAAACCTTCAGCGCGGTCTGGGTCTGACCTTCATCTATGTAACGCACGATCAGGAAGAGGCATTGACGATGTCTGACCGCATCGTCGTAATGAATAAAGGCGTTATCGAACAGGACGACAATCCTGATAATATTTATCATTATCCTTCCACAAAATTTGTTGCCAAATTCATCGGCGAAAGTAATTTCTTCGATACTGAAACTGAAACTTTGGCCCTGCGGCCGGAAAAGCTGAACCTCTGCGAAGAAGCTGAAAGCGAAGACAAAGCCGCAGCGCATCCCGAGCCTGCTTTTTACGGCACCGTCGTCGATGTTGTCTTCTACGGCACTATCGACAAAGTCTTTGTCCGTCTTGACAACTCGAACCAGACCGTAGTCGCATATCAGTACTTTGACGACGTCAAACGCTGGACGCCCGACGAACGCGTCGGCATCTGGTGGTACGAAAGAGACGAGGTGAAAGTACAGCGATGATGAAAAACGGTAAACTGCTGGTAGCGCCGGCCCTGCTCTGGCTCAGCATCTTTTTCGTTATACCGCTGCTGATCGTCGTTGCAGTGTCCTTTGCCGGACGCACACCGTATGGACAGGTCATCTTTTCTTTTACCATTGATAACTACCTGCGGTTTTTGGAACCCTTATACCTTAAAATTTTTGCAGATACCCTGGTCGTAGCTATCGTAACTACGCTTGCCACGATCCTGATGGGTTACCCGCTGGCCTATACCATAGCCCAGCTGCCTAAAAAATGGCAGCAGCCAGGTCTGATACTGGTCATGATCCCTTTCTGGATCAATTTTCTGATCCGTTCCTATGCCTGGGTCATTATCCTGCGTTCACAGGGCGTAGTCAATACGCTGCTGTTGAATCTGGGCCTTATCGACCAGCCGCTGCAGATGCTTTACAATGATATGGCCGTTATGCTTGGTATGGTCTATGCACTGCTGCCCTTTATGGTGCTGCCGATCTATGTATCTATCGAACAGCTGGATACCCGGCTTTTAGAAGCAGCATCCGATCTGGGTGCCAAACCGCTGACAGCCTTTCGTAAAGTTACTCTGCCCCTGACCATGCCCGGTATTGCTGCCGGTACAATTCTGGTCTTCATTTCTTCGCTGGGGATGTTCGTTGTTCCCGACGTTATGGGCGGTGCTAAATCGGCGCTCATCGGCAATCTCATCCAAAACCAGTTCCTGTCAGCCCGTGACTGGCCCTTTGGCTCAGCGCTCTCCATAGTGCTGGCCGTACTGAGTCTGGTGCTGATCATCCTGTACTACAAAGCTCTGCAGGCACAGGAAGGAGGTGACGGCGATGCAAAAGACGTGGCGTAGCCATCTGATGGTAGCCTATTCTTTAGCTATTCTGGCTTTCCTTTATCTGCCGCTGCTGATCCTGGCCATGTATTCTTTCAACGAATCAAGGATCAACGCCGTCTGGACAGGCTTCACCTTCAACTGGTATGAAGCTCTTTTCCAAAACCGCCGCGTTTTAGAGGCACTCACCAACAGCCTTTTTATTGCTGTGATCTCTACAATAGCCTCGACTACGCTGGGCACGATAGCCGCTATCGCGCTCAATCGTTACCAATACAAGTACAAACCGGTCATCAACGGCCTCTTATACCTGCCGATCCTGATCCCGGAAATCGTTATGGGTCTTTCCCTGCTGGTACTATTTGCCCAGGCACAGGTACCGCTTGGTAAAACTACCCTTATCCTTGCACACATCACCTTCTGTGTTTCCTTCGTTGTCATCACTGTCAACGCCAGACTGGAAGGTATGCGGCATGAACTGGAACAGGCAGCAATGGACCTGTATGCGACTCCGTGGAAGACCTTCCGCTACGTCACATTACCGCTGGCACTGCCAGGTATCGTGGCCGGCGCTCTGATCGCCTTTACGCTATCTATCGACGACTTTATTATCAGCTTCTTTGTGGCAGGTCCCAATTCTACTACGCTGCCGCTTTACATCTACGCTATGGTCAAACGCGGCATCTCACCCGAGATCAACGCCCTGTCCACACTGCTGATGTTCGCAACGATCACGCTGGTCGTGCTGCTCCTACTTTTTTTCCTGTTTCCAGAAGTTTCTCTGTAGCCGCTTCGAATTCTTCAACGGTTGTCAATTTAAAGTTTCCCATCATCTACCTCCTTGTTTATGGGTTCCTATCCCACGGGTTTTCTCATATCCTATCCGCCCCCATGGGATATAGGTTTTTGAAATAAATCCCCTCACGGCTTCCCGCAAGGGGCTGTGTTTTATAAGCTGATAGAGTCCAGTATTTTATACAGTGCAGTTTTTACTGCTGCATTTTTTGGAAGCTCTGTCATTGGCTTTCCGTCACAGTCATACTCATAGACTTCCTGATCCTGCGGAACGACACCAAAAAGTGTAAGACCTTGTTTCTCAATCTCTTCTTTTGTTCCGTCGTTCAGTTTGCCTTCCGGTGCACGGTTTACGATCAGTCCGATCTGTTTTGGATTAAGTCCGCACTCTTTCACCAGTCCGGCAATACGTCCAACTGCCTGAACACCTCGTCTGGAGCAGTCGCTCACAAGAATGATCGTATCAACTTTTGGCAAAATGCCACGGCTGATATGCTCCATTCCTGCTTCATTGTCTACGACCATGTATTTGTAGTTCGGTGTCAGTTTCTGTACCTGTGCCTGAAGCAGACCATTTACAAAACAGTAGCATCCTTTGCCCTGTGTCCTGCCCATGACGAGCATATCATAGTCATCTTCTTCGACCAGGCAGCGATTCATCATGATCTCTGCATAGTCTGCTTTTGACATACTTGGCGGGATCGGGCTTTTTGCACTGTTCGCTGCATTTTCAATCTGCTCACGAACTTCACCGAGTGTCATCTCCACTTCAACGCCAAGTACTTCGTTTAAGTTGGAATTGGCATCTGCATCTACTGCAAGAACCGGTGTTTTCCCCTTCTCACAAAGATACTGTATCAAAAGCCCGCACAGCGTTGTCTTTCCCACGCCGCCTTTTCCTGCAACGGCTATTACCTGTGCCATAAATATTTCCTCCTGTTGCCTGTCTCTTTATACCAGTGTACGCAGGCCGGAACGATTGATGATTTCAGAAACATCTTTCCATTTGTTCAGAGCATACAGATGGATGCCCTCAACGCCCAGTGCACGGTATGTATCGATCTGTCTGATCGTGTATTCGATACCTTCTTCTTTGAATTCTGCGATTTTCTTATCATAGAATAAATCAAAAGGTTTGCCCTCTGCATCTTTTGCTGCAAATGGATTTGGGAACAGCCAGTGTCTGGAGATCAGTCTGGAAAGTTCACGATCCATTACACAGCCGTTACGTGACAGTGCCATATTGATCGTAGCTGCCTGATCCAGAATTGGCATAACTCCTACGTCTACCGGCATGGTAACACCTGCTTTTCGGATTGCATCCAGCCAGTATTTGAACTGTTCCATATCCCAGCAGAGCTGTGTCATGATGTAGTCTGCACCATTGTCCTGTTTCTGTTTCAGAACAGCGATATCTGCTTCCAGGCTTCTGCAGGAAATGTGGCCTTCCGGTGAACCTGCTACTGCGATTTCGAATTTATCGCCGTACTGGTCACGGACAAATTTCACCAGGTCGGTAGCGTAATCGAAATCTCCCATGGTGCTTGTCTCACCCATCGGGAAGTCGCCGCGCAGTGCCAGCATATGGTCAACCCCCTCTTCCAGGTACTGATCCAGCTGTTCTCTGATACCTTCTTTTGTATTTTTGATTACGGTGAAATGTGTTACAGGGATGGAACCTGCTTTCTTGATCATCTGACATACTTCACGGTTTGCTCCAACGTTTCCGCCGCCAGCTCCGTAAGTACAGGAAATGTATTCCGGTTTGAACTCCATCAGATGTTCGATCGTTCCTGGCAGATTTGCCATACCTTTCTCTGTTTTTGGTGGGAATAATTCAAAAGAGAGAAGCTGTTTCTCTTTCATCTTTTCCGATAATTTCATAGTAACATACCTCCATTTTATTTTAATTTATTTGATAACTGCTAAGATTCCGTGCAGTTGATCTTCACAATGCTGTTTGCAAGGTCTACCATTACGATAGTACCTTCCAGAACTTTCTGCTCGCCCATTACATCCGTAAGGGTGATTGTCTCTCCGTCAACATCGATCCTGCTTACAAATTCAAACAGTTTTGTCTCCGGATCCTGAGCTTTGTATACTGCTGCAAGACACATAATTTCGCCTCCTGTTAATTTTCTTTTACAGTGGCAAGTGCTACACTCAGATACAGGTTGCCTTTCTGGAATTCATCAACCGCTTTCCGTATCTGTTCCGCCGCTGTATCCATTCCGGCTTTCCGCAATTTGTCTGCCATCTGATCTAGTTCTGCTGCATGATGTTCATTGTGCTGCAGCATATATGTTAAAAGTGCAATGTTTTCTTTTTTCGGATCATGTGGCTCACAGCCGCCGCAGCCTTCCTGGCATACACCGTCGTGTGTATGTGCATGTCCGTGCTCATGACTGTGTTCATGACCATGAGGGCAAACATTGCCATTCTCATCTTTTATGATATGCACTGATATCTACTCCTTTCTGTACCTGCAAAATTACGCAAATACCCTTATATTGACAACATTATAACACAGCGTTTATGAATTCTCAACAAGAGATGATGTATTTTTTTTAATAATATCAGGGATATCGACGAAAGTATATCCTTTTCAAAAATTTACATCATATTTTCAAAAATCTGAAATAATATAGCTATAATCGCCACAATCAGGCAAATAATGATACGCAAGGATTATGGAGAGCATACGGTTTTTGATCACGTCACCCTTACTA
>OGZG01002672.1_pt1 | contig 11662 bp, 8 predicted proteins | sample 1576781 | NCBI WGS metagenome assembly OGZG01 (sample SAMEA3541502, study PRJEB24748) | human gut metagenome | biome: human gut; feature: human-associated habitat; material: faeces | place: China | collected 2012 | reverse complement strand
GACAGACTTTGGGCGGTAACCTCGACCTGATCTACCGTACATAGAGCATCGCCGCCAGCTGCTCGCGGGTGACCGGCTGCTCGGGAGCGGTTCCGTCGGAAATGCCGTTCTCGACCGCCCAGACCGTGCCCTTGGCGTACCACGTCTCCCCGCCGGCCGTATCCGCTCCGGCAAGGCGCGCGAGCACGGTGCCGACCATGCCGCGGGTCATGGAGCGGTCGGGGCCGAAGGCGTCATTGCCCACGCCGTTGAACAGCTCACGGGACGAGGCGAATTCCACGGCGTCCTTTGCCCAATGGTCCGCCATGTCGTTAAAGCTCTTGGCGTTGTCGATGATCTTGAGCCGCACGTCGCCCTCCGCGCGGAGTGCGACGCCGGTCTCGGTCACGACCGAGCCCCTGACGATCTCCTCCGTGCCGTCGGGATGGACGATCACGGCGACCATGCTGCCGGTCGGCTTGCTCACGGGAATGTCCACACGGGTGCTGCCGACACTCTTGGGCACGCTGACGGAGGCGGTGATCTCACCGCTCGCGGACTCGACGGTTTCAACGGTCGTGCCGTCGGCACGCTTCTCGACCGTCTCCACACGGCCATTGGGGGAAGTCTCGGCGGTGAGTGTGCTGCCGTCGCGCCAGGTCGTCGTCTCGATGACCGTGCCGTCGGGCTTCGTCTCGATCTTCGTGACCGAGCCGTCCGCGTTGACGATCGTTTCGATCTTGCCGGGCTTCTGCCAGCCTTCTGCGCCCGGCTCGCTCGTCCAGTCGGAGGTGAAGTACAGCTCAATGCGGTCGCCGTCCTTTAAGCCCTGCGCGGACATATACCGGCCAACAAGCACGCCGTTGACGCGATACATCCAGCCGGAGTTCTTGCCCTCGTCAAATTCCTCCAGCGTTACGCCGCTGTCGCTGGTGATGGCGGCAATGTAGCTGCCGCGGCGCTTGCAGGTATAGCGGTGCTCGGCAAGCAGGTCGGAGAACACATCATATACCGTGCTGCCCTCGGCATACTCGAGATCGCTTTCCGCAAAGCCCATGCCGCGGCCGGTGAGGGAGAACGAAACGGTGACGGTCGGCCGGACCGCCAGCGCGCGCTTCGCTGCCTGCATCCGCACCGTGTTGCTGACACCCTGCGCATACTGCGTGCCGGTCACGACCAGATCGATTGTAACAGGCTGCTTATAGAGCTTCTGGAAATCTGCGTTCTGCGGGTATTTCTCCGCATACCTGCCCAGCGTTTCGCTGGAAAGATAGCTGGTGACGGTGACGGCCTTGCTCTCCTCCTGACGGGTGACGAGCAGATTCTCATGGGCTACCACATCGGCGTTGCTCGAACGGAACAGACGCCAGATCTGCTGGTCGTACCAGTTGTCCAGCGGAACGGGCACGATGCCGTGATTTTTGAGGCCCTCGCGGTCATAGACCCATGTCAGGCTGCCGTCCGTGCCCAAATAGCACTCCTGAAAGGCGTGCAGATCGGTGGTGACGTTGTTCTGATCGGTGTTAGCGTTGCGGATGCCGTCCCAGTAAGCGGCCTTGACCTTTGCCATCAGCGCGATTTCCGCGTCGATCTCGGCCTGCGTCAGCGGTTGTACGGTCACCGTGATCTCCTTGGACGCAAGCACGCGCATGGTGGAAAGATCGTCTCCCGGCTGCGGGCCGTTCGGACGGTCAAGGATCTTCATCGTCAGGGTGACGGTCTTTGCCGCCTCGTCGGGCAGCGGACGGTAGACCCAAACACGCGCACTGTTCGGCGTGGTCGGCGCTTCGATCACGCCGGGATCGCTGCTGGTGATGACGACCGGGGTGTACTTGCCGTCGATCTTCAGGTCGCGCGTCGTCGGGAACTGAATGTCGTTGCTGGTGGTGTAAACACCATTTGCATCGGCCGTCAGCTTCGCACCGGTAACGAAATCCTTCAGTCCGACGCCGGAAAGGGCGTTGTCCAGCTTGGCCTGATAATCCACACCGGTACTGGTGCCACCGGGCACGGTGCACTCAAATTCCCGGGTGACGGCCACGCCGTCCACGCTGTTGCACGTTACCGTTGCGGTCAGAACAACAGTGGTGTCCTCTGCCGCATTCAGCGTGATCGGATAAGTCGAAGTATAATAGGAAGCCTGACCGATTTTCAGCGCCGGATCGTTAGATACCCATGCCACTTTCGACCAGCCCTTGCCATTCGCGTTAAGCGGCAGCGTCATATCCGCCGTCGCGGTTTCCGGAACGGTCAGCGTGTCCGCGACCGTATTCAGTGCCTCACGCACCTTGGCCTTGTCCCAGTCAATGCTGGTATACCATTTCTTCTCCACGCTTGCGCCATTCTTGGAGAGAACGAACGTCGTATAGAAATAGCTGCCGTATTTGGTCATGCCCGGATTGAAATAGTAATGGATCGTACCATCCTGATCAATGCCGGAATAATTGCCGCTGTCCGTCACAGCTTCCTTGATGGAAACCGCAATGCCCTCACAGCCCGCGTCCAGCAGCTTCTTTTCCACTGCGGTGATGGCGTTGGTATCCGTGCCGTAAACCGGTTTGAAGTTACCGGTCAGCTTGCTTACAGCTGCGTTCAATTCTGCTTCCGTTGTCGCAGTAGTAGCCGAATACAGTGTTAGGATATATTCCTTGGTGTAGGTTTTGCTCGTTACGGTATCGGTGATCGTTGCCGTCAGCGTAACTTTTGCACTGCCGCTTTCGGGCAGAGTAACCGCTCCGCTATCGCTCAGCAGTTCGGTGTTGCTGCTGGAATAGGAAATGGTGTAGCCCTCGCCGGAGGTCGGCAAGGTTGTTTCCGCACGGATGATATTGTCCGACGGAATAACCTCGTTCATCGCGTCAATTGCAGCCTTGGAGATGTTTTCCGTCCAGACGGCGTAGAGATTGAAGGTCTCGTTATCCTCACTGCCATCGTACCAGTCGTCGTCCCACTCGCGCTTGATGGTTGCTTCATCCTGATACTCGACTGGATCATAGGAACTGATTGCCCAACCGGCAAAGTCATAGCCCTCACGGGTGAAAGCACACTTGCTCAGCTTCACATCCTTGCCGAAGGGCGCAGGCTGGTCGGCCATCGTGCCGTTGACGGAGCTTTTGTCGGCATACTTGATGTTGAATTTGATAATGTACTGATAATCACGCCACTTAGCAATCAGCGTGACCTCATCCAAACTGCTGAAATCAATGTCCTTGGTCACCGCATCGCCGAAAGAGCCGTCATTGTTTTTGATATACCAACCATCCAGCTTCTTGTTTGCGGGATAAGAATGACTGGACAGAGACGGCAGCTTGCTGAACACCTCGTCCGGTTTTACCGTTTTGTCCGCAATGGTGCGCTCATAGCCGTTGCCGTCAAAATGTACTGTGATACCCTTTGTCCAATGCGCATACAGGGTAACATCCTTTTCGGCGTCTTCCGCCGTGAATTTATACTGGTTGGTGATCTCATTGCCGCCTTCGGCTGCATCGAACCAGCCGTCGAAAATATATCCGGGGCGCACGGGGGATTCCAGTTCAGAATACTGCGTTCCTCCATCTGGTTTAACAATATAGTTATAATTGTTGCCTACGGCACCAGTGCGAACAATATTCTCTGCGTCACTGTAATTCAAATTTGCAATAACATTGACTGGCAGTCCCCGCCAAGATGCTTTCAGCGTAACAACTGCACCGTCTTTGCCGGCTAAGTTCTTTACTTTGTCCTCGCCCTTGTAGCTGCCCCATCCGGTAAATGTATAACCTTCGCGGGTAAAGGCACACAGGGGCAACTGCACTTCTTCGTCATAGGTTGCAGAAATATCGTTCATGCTGCCTACCGCATCAGCAGCGTTTTTATCAAATTTTATGGTATACCTGATCGGCGTCCACTTTGCGGTATAAATAACATTGCCGGTGATAACGGTTTCCGCCGTCAGTTTGGTTTCGCCGTTGAACCAGCCCTCAAAGGTGTAGCCCTTTTTCGTCGGGTCCTTGGGCATTTTTGCCGCACCGATGGCAGTGTTCTGCGCGACATCAACTGTTGCGTTACCGGTTTTGCCATCGTTGTAATCAAACGTCACCGTGTAGGCATCGCCCCAGACGGCATAGAGGTCGAAATCGGATGTAACATTTTCAATGGTCGCGCCGTCGGGGTAGACCACTGCGCCGCCTGCCGAGGTTGCCCAGCCTGCAAACACCTTGCCGCTCTTGGTGAATTTATTTGCCTTCAGCGTACCCTTGCCGCCGTAGATATTTTGGGTCGAGGTCACATCCGTGCCGTTGTTCGCGTGAAGGGTTACTACGATCGGCGTGCCGCAGGTGAAATTGCGGAGATAAACGCAGTCGTCGTTTTTATCACCGCTGCCGTCCTTTTTGTAAGTAACCACCAGCTGATCGCCATTCTTAGCTGTTCCGGTGTAGCCTGTCCAATTACCGTTGCCGCTGAGATCCTTTTCAATCGTAGTATCACCCAAAGTGATCGTGCAGTTGTCGTATTTTTCCTCTGAGGATACCCTATATTCAAACGAAATCGCTGTATCCGCAGTAAAGGTCAATGTTAGCGTACTTGTGGAATGGCTTTTGCCTGCACTACCGGACATCAGCGTATCACCGCTGACCTTCCAGGCGGTTGTGCCGGTTCCGCCGTTAGCGGAAATCGGCATCCCATTGAAATACTCGCTTAACGTTTTCCCCGCCGCCCATGCCGCGGTCGGCAGCAGGCCGACGACCATCACAAAGGCCATCAGCAGGGATAATGCGCGTTTTTTCATCTTTTCTTCCTCCTTTTGCATGAAAAAAACGTCTGTACCCGCCCGCCTACGCGAGCCGTACAGACGCGAAAAGGGCGCAAAGACCCCTTGGTGTCTCACGGCTCCCGGTGTGGGCAGGAGCGTCCAAGGCCGTCCGGGCATTCTGACTCATCTCCTCGTGGGAGCTTCACAGTGACCCGCTCGCGGGGCTTTTCACCCCATTCCCCCGTTCCGGTTTTTCTCCGGCAGACGGCCTTGATCGCTATTCTTTTTCGCGGCAGGGCGTTTTCCCCGCCGCCTGTCCTATCATAAAGAAATTTTACCCAAAAAGCAAGAGCAAATCGCGGGTCGGCGTCATGCGCGCCGCCTTCTCTGCATACTCACCGAAAAGCGCCGTCGAACTTTGCACATTTTCCCGAAAAAATTCGGGCGGGCAGCTTTCTCTTGCGGGAACACTCTTTTTCTGTTAAAACGAAATCATGATCGCAAGTCCAATTTGAAAGGAGCGTGAACATTTGTCATTGCGAGGGAAACAGGCCAACGGCCTTGTGACGCAGCAGCGGGTGCTGCGCGCCGCCGTAGCGCAATTTCTGGAGAAGAGCTGCACCGGCACGACCACCGCAGACATCACCGGCGCGGCGGACCCCGTGTTCCTCTATGCGGTGGAAACGGCGCTTTCACTTTCTATTGCCACAGCGCAAAGGAAGGCAAGAAGCTTGACGTGATCCGCAAGAATGCCAGCGTTGCCTTTGAAATGGATTGTCAGAATGCCCTGCAGCACGGCGAAACCGCCTGCACGCACAGCTATTATTACGCCTCTGTTCTCGGCGAGGGCAAGGCGGAAATCCTCGAGGGCGACGAAAAGTGCTGTACGCCTTAAACTGCATAAAACCTCCTATTACTCTGGTAATGCGGCCGCCAAGCCTTTACCAGCGCAATAGGAGGTTTTTTCTCTTGCCGAAGCTTTTAAGCTTCAAAAAAACAGTCTGCTGTTTTTGTCAGAATACCCTGAACTCTCCCCGCGCAAGCGGGAGCTCTCCGCCGTATCGCTTGAAGTAGTCCAGCAGCAGGTCGGACATCTCCGTGCCGATCTCGCGCACGATCGGGCAGCCGACATAGCCGTCGTACCCGCCCGTGCCGCTGGCGCGGTAGCTGCTCAGGCAGGCGGTGAACACGTCCGTGTCCTTCACGGGCGTTCCGTTGAATGTCAGCTCGACCACTCGCTCGCCCACGGGCCTTGCAATGTCGTAGGCATAGGTCACGCCGGCGTAGTAATCGTAATTATAATGCTCCACTTTGGGCTCCAGGAAGCAGTCCGACACCCGCAGCGAGCCGTCGGCGTTTCGGGTGAAATATTCCGCGCTGCGCTCCATCGCCCTGCGCAGGACGGCGCCGGTGATCTCCAGCACCGTCAGCGTGTTGGTGTAGGGGTAGGCGTTGAGAATGTCCCTGCGGCGCACGGTCTGCGGCAGACCCGCCGCGTCGTTGGCAAGGCTCGTGACCGAGAGCTGCGCGCCGCTCGCGGCGAGCTGCACGGTGTTGAAGAGGTCGGCGAGGGCGCTGCCCTCGGCCGCCATCCGCAGCGGCGTATCCGGCAGCATCGGCGTCTCCAGATGTCCCACCACCTGGTCGAGCCAAGCCTGTGCGCCGCGCTCCATATCGGCGAACTCCGCGAGCCAGTCCGCCCGGCATTCGCCGTGGGCGGGGACCGTTTCGCTGGAAAAGCGCTTCCCGCCGCCGGACACGGCGGCCTCTACCCGCAGGAACTCCTGTCCCTTGTCGGAGGGCTGTACCACGAAGGTGCCGCTCACCATCTGCCCGGGCACGGACATATGCTGGTGTCCGGTCAGCAGGATGTCGAGATCCAGCTCCTGACAGATGCGGTAGGCGACGTTTTCGCGGGTCGCGGAGAGCACGCGACCCGTGGCGAGGTCGCGCTCGAAGCCGCCGTGGTAAATGCCGACCGTCAGGTCGACCTGATCACGCAGCCTTTCCAGCGCGGCGGCCACGGCGGGGATCGGGTCGGTGATCGCAATGCCGGCGAGGTGCTCCGGCTTTTCCCAGATGTTCACATAGTCGGTCACGATGCCGATGATGCCGACCCGCAGCCCGTTTCCCAGCGTATGGATGCGCGCGGGAAAGCGCACCCCCGCCTCGTCCCAGCGGACGTTTTCGCACATGCAGCGCGCTTTCAGCACGTTGAGGTAGCTGTCAAGGTACGGCATCCCGTAGTTGAAGTCGTGGTTGCCCAGCGTCACATAGTCATAGCCGCAGCGGTTCATCATCTCGGCGAAGCGCGCGGCGCTGCCGATGGTATCGTGGCAGAATGCCCCCAGCGGCGAGCCCTGCAGGATGTCGCCGCCGTCGATGACGAGGGTGTTGCCGTCCTTGCGGAAGCGGCTGGCGCACTTGAACAGCCCCAGCTCCTTTTCCCCCTGCCCGCGGTAATCGGTCGGATAAATGTATCCGTGCAGGTCGGAGGTAAAATAGATCGTCAGCTTTTTCTCGTCCATCGCTTACCCCCGTGCCAGCTTCACGCGGATCTTCGCCGAGATCCACTCGATGATGAGCACCAATACGATCAGCCCCAGCAGGATCGCGCCGACCTCGTTCCAGCGGTACGAGCTCATGGCGAAGATCAGCGGCGCGCCGATGCCGCCCGCGCCCACAAGACCGAGCACGGTCGCGTCGCGCAGGTTCATGTCGAAGCGGTAGATGATCGTGGAGGTGAAGTCCGCCGTCAGCTGGGGCAGGATGCCATAACGGATCTTCTGGAAGGTCGTGCAGCCCGCGGCGTCCAGCGACTCCAAGATCCGCTTGTCAAGGTCCTCGATGCTCTCGATGAACATTTTCGACACCATGCCAATCGAGCAGAGGGACATGGTCAGCAGTCCCGCGAACGGTCCGGGGCCGGTGACGCGAATGAACATCAGTCCGTAGACGAAGGCGGGGATGGTGCGGATGGCGGCGATGAGCACGCGGCCGACCAGCGCCACGCCCCGCGGCACCAGATTGCTCGCCGACAGGAAGGACAGGGGCAGCGAGATCACCGCGCCCACGATCGTGCCGAGGAAGGCGATGCAGAAGGTCTCCAGCAGCAGGTAGGGCACGCCATCCGTGCCGAGCGTAAGGAGGAGCTTCGCCGAGGGATGGAAGATGCCGGAGAGGATGTTCCCTGCCACCTCCAGCCCGTTGCCGGTGGAGCTGCTGACCCTCACCGCCGTGCCGGACCACGCCAGAAGGCAGGCGACGATGAACGCCGCCAGCAGCTGCCACACCCACGTCTTCGGTGCGGAGGCATAGGCTTTTTTGATTCGTTCGTTCACAGCCGTTCCTCCTCACGTCAGGCGCTTGCGCAGCGCGTGGCTGATGCCCTCGATGACCATGACGGTGACAAAAAGGACGATCAGGATCATGCCAAGGCTGTCGTATTCGCGCCAGCCGATCTTTTCATTCATAATGAGGCCCAGTCCGCCCGCGCCCACATAGCCGAGGATAGAGGCGTAGCGCACGTTGCCCTCCAGACAGAACAGGGACACGGACAGATAGGTCGGCAGCACCTGCGGAAAGACGGCGGTGGTAAAGGCGCGCAGGCGCGTAGCGCCCAACGCCTCCATCGCCTCGTAGGGTCCCATATCCACCGTTTCGATGATCTCAAAGAGCTGCTTGCCCACATAGGCAAAGGTGAAAACGGCGATGGCACAGGTGCCCGCCATGGTGCCGAGACCGAAAATGTAGGTGGCGATCAGGGCGCACACCAGCGTCGGCAGGGTGCGCACCAGACTCAAAAACAGGCGCACAAGAAACACCACAACGCGGTTCGTCACGATGTTGCTGGCTGCGGCGACGGCAAATGGGACCGCCAGCACCGCGCCGATGAACGAGCCGAGGATGGACATTTTGATGGTGTCCCACAGCGGCTGCCAGATCTTGCCGAGGTAGGCGGTGTTCGGCGGGAACATCGCCTTGAGGATGTCGAAGAACTTGCTGCCCTTTTTCACCAGCACAGCAAGGTCAAAGCCCGTGATGCGGACGGAAAGGACGGTCAGCGCGATCAGCACAAGCAGGATCAGCGGCGCGCGGCTGCGCTTTTCCTCCACCGCCGTACCGTCCGCCAGCGTATAGACGTGAGGCTTGAAGATGCGGTCGTAGAGGCTCATACGCACTCCTCCGCGCCGGCCTGCTCCCCGTAGATGGAATCGAGCACCGCCTGATCGACCCTTGCGGAGGGTCCGTCGTAGACGATCTTTCCGGCGCGGATGCCGATGATTCGGTCGGCGTATTCCAGCGCCAGCTCCACATGGTGGATGTTCAGCAGGATGGAAATGCCCATCTCCTGATTGATGTGAACGAAGTCCTGCATCACCTGCTTGGCGGTCACAGGGTCGAGGGCGGCGACCGGCTCGTCCGCCAGAATGATGCCCGGTTTGAGCAGCACGGCCCGCGCAATGGCGACCCGCTGCTTTTCCCCACGCGACAGCGCCCGTACTTTCCGGGTGGGGCAGACGTGCATTTGTTCGAGCAGGCCGCGCCCGCGCCGGATCAAGGCTTCCGGGATGCGCCATCCGGTGAAGCTTGCGGGCAGGAGCACGTTTTCCAGCGCTTCCAGCTCGGGGAAAAGCTGGAAGTCCTGAAAGACGAAACCGATATGTTGCCCGCGCCAGCGATCTCGTTCGTGTTCGGGCAGCGCGCCGGGTACGGTCGCGCCCCAGCGCACGGTTCCCCTGTCCGGAAGCACAAGCCCGCTCACGACGTTGAGGAGGGAGCTTTTGCCCGATCCCGAGGCGCCCCGGATGCCGATGTGCTCGCCGGAGGTCACTTTAAGGTACGGTATGTCGAGGACCGTGCGCCTCCGCCCGCCTTCGGGAAAAGTGAGGAGGATGTCCTGAAGTTCGAGCCCGTTCATACAAGATCCTTGCTTGGGTCGGCTGTTACAGCGTGCGGAAGCGGGCGTCCCGCAGCCGGAGCTGGCTGATGAATCCGGTGTCTCCGTCGCGGTGCGATCCGATTTCCAGCACGCCCTCCACTTCAATGGTGGTATTGTTCTGGACGAAGCTCTGGCTGGAGGAAAGGTAGACGACGAGGATATTGTCGGGCCAGTCCGCGTCGGATTGGCAGAACGGGCACAGGGCCACGGGTTCGCGTGTGAGCACGAAGAAGGCTGCCTCGGCCTTGAGCGGCGGGGCCATGAAGCCTCTGATCGTGATGCGCTGTCCGGCAAGGTTTTTTACCTTGTCGGAAAACTGGAGCCCGAGGACGCCGCCCCCGCTGTACAGTTCGTCGAACGAGAGTTCCGGCGTCGCCGCTTTCGCCGTACCCGTCAGGCAGAGCAGGGCAAAAAAGAGGAGGAGCAGTTTTTTCATGGATGGTTCCTGTGGAAGAAGGCAAAAGGAGAGGGAGGGGCTTCGGCAGGAAGCGCCCTCCCTTCGGCTTTTTCCTACTTATTTCCGAGCGCGAGGGCTTCGGACATGATGCGGAAGACTTCCGTGCTGTTCATGAAGCCCCGGAAGGCGTCGGCATGAGGGCCGCGCGCGCCGACCACAAGGTCGTCGATGGAGTGGACGCCGGTGGATTCGGTGCGGGGCAGGTTGCCGATGCGGAGCTGCGCGCCGGGCACATCCTTGTAGGCGGCGTTGGCGATGTAATGCCCCTTCTCATCCTTGACGGACGGGACGAAGGGGCCGTCCATCTTCGGGCGGTAGGTTTCGTAATGGTCGGGGTAGTTGCCGATGAACACCGCGAGGCGCTTGGACACGTTCACGTCGTCGGGGTAACCGTCGCCGTTTTCGTCCTTATAGGCGGGATAGCCGGCCTCGGCGTAGATGCCCACCTTGTCGCGCATGAGCTCGCCGGGCAGGTTGTCGTCCACGGTGCCGATGACGCTGATGGAGTGGGTATGGTCGCCGGTGACGATGAGCAGGGTGTCGGGGTTCTTGTCGCAGAATTCCTGCGCCATGGCGACGACCTTGTCGAACATGATGGTGTCGTAGACGGCGCGTTCCCAGTCGAGGGGATGGCTGTATTTGTCCACAAGGCCCGCTTCAAGCATCAGGAAAAAGCCTTCGGGGTTCTTGGAAAGCACGGAAAGGGCGGCCCGCATGGAGTCGGTGAGATCGGGCTGATCCGGGAACTTGGACACGGTCCCTTTCTTGAGGAACTTGCGGTCCAGCACGCCGTCCATGTTACCGGTATGGAACAAGCCGAGCAGCTTGTCGGGGTTGCCCTTCACGGCCTTGGAAAGCTCGGTGTTGGACGTGGCGAGGGCATAGCCTTCCTTCTGGAACATTTCGACGTAGTTCTTGTCGTCCTTGCGTTTGGAGCCGGGGACGTTCTGAGGCAGGAAGTAGGCGGAACCGCCGCCGATGATGACGTCGGGCTTCACGCTGTAGAACATATCCACGATTTCGGCCTTGTCGGCGCGGCGGCGGGTATGCCCGACCACGGAAGCCGGGGTCGCGTCCTCGATTTCGGCGTCCGAAACCACGCCGATGGATTTGCCGGTCGTGCGGCGGAGCAGTTCGGCGATGGTTTCCTGCTTGGGATCGTCCAGCGAGTCGGGGGTACGGTCCGCGTAGACGCCGAGGGCGTTCACGCTGGACTTGTGCCCGGTCATGTAGGCGGAGGCGGTGTTGGCGGAGTCGGCGGCGATGGAATCCACGCTGCATGTGCCGAGCATGGCGGTGTAGGGCAGGGTGTCCATCGACAGCTTGCCGTTGTACATGCCGTTGGTCACGCCTTTGGACATGAGGCGGGCGCTCGTGCGGTGGCCCATGCTCAGGCCGTCGGCGATGAGCAGGATGACGTTCTTGGCGACGGGCTTGTCGGGCGTGCCGTATACGTCCCAGTTGGCGGAGGCTTTCCCGGTGGGGCTCTCCACCGTCCACATACATGGGCCAACCGTTTTGAAAAAGGACGTCGCCGTGCCACTATCGAGGC
>OGZG01002671.1_pt1 | contig 11671 bp, 9 predicted proteins | sample 1576781 | NCBI WGS metagenome assembly OGZG01 (sample SAMEA3541502, study PRJEB24748) | human gut metagenome | biome: human gut; feature: human-associated habitat; material: faeces | place: China | collected 2012 | reverse complement strand
GGTTTTACCATTTTGGAATCGGAACGCATCTCCATGAAGAACCGGATATTCCGAACTTTAAGAAATTCCGAAGAGGAATAAAATTAAAATCCGGAATGACGCTTGCGGTGGAACCGATGATCAATATCGGAACACCGGATGTATTGTGGTTAGATGATGAATGGACAGTGATCACAGCAGATATGTCATTATCTGCACACTATGAAAATACGATCATTATCACAGAGGGAAGACCGGAGATCCTGACGCTGACAGACTCAGAGATTGCAGCTCATATATGGGAATAACCACCGGAAAAGGGAAGACTATGAACATTGAATTTGCAAAGTCCATGTCAGGACACGATAGAAATCAGTACTATCTGATCATAAAAAAAGATGATGAATTTGTGTATCTGGTAAATGGAACAACGAAACCACTTACAAAACCGAAGAAAAAAAATCGAAAACATATTCAGATAATCAAACATATATCCGATGAAATAACCGGATTGTTTGACGGTGATCCAACAGATATCACAATCAGAAAAGCAATAAAAATAATAGAAAAGCAGCTGAACAGCTAAACAAGGAGGATTATATGTCAAAAGCAGATGTTATTGAAGTTGAAGGAGTAGTTGTTGAGAAGTTACCAAACGCATTCTTTAAGGTAGAACTTGAGAATGGTCATCAGATCCTTGCAACCATTAGTGGAAAATTACGTATGAATTTCATCCGTATTTTACCGGGAGATAAAGTTACTATTGAAATGTCCCCATACGATCTTTCAAAAGGAAGAATCATCTGGAGAGATAAATAAAAATTATTTGAAAAAATCATTGACTTCTTTAATAAGCACATGCTATAATGCTATTCGGACACTTTTGAATAGTGCCTTTTTGTGTGTGCAAAAAGGGGCTTTTGAGAAGAAAGGAGGATTTGCTGTGAAGGTAAGATCATCAGTTAAACCTATTTGCGAAAAATGCAAAGTCATTAAAAGAAAAGGAAGCATCAGAATTATCTGTGAAAATCCAAAACACAAACAGAGACAGGGTTAATTAGTCCTTATTCTGATCGTAATAGTACCATAACTATTACAAATTCATTATGTGCGGCTGCAGTGGAACACCTGATCAGGTTGTAGACACTGTTATCATAATAACAGCAATGGATAGCTGCTTTGTTATGTTAATACCGAGACATAACAGAGAGAACATCGAAAAATGGTTGACAGGCGATGGCACACATTTCAGGCCGGACGACAACGGAGCTGCTTAGCTTGCAATCGACAGCAAAGATATTATGCCGTTATGGGTTGGAAGATTCTTCCAAAAGGCATAGGGAAGAAGAGCTTTGTAGGAAGTCATGAGGTCAAAGTGACTTTACGTTGATAATAAAAACTTAGATGCACAAAGCATCGGAGAATTAATGGAGGTTAAAAAACACATGGCTCGTATCGCAGGTGTAGATTTACCAAGAGAAAAACGTGTTGAGATCGGTTTAACTTATATCTACGGAATTGGTAGAGTAAGTGCTGATCGTATTCTTGCAGAAGCAAATGTTGATCCTAATACTCGTTGCAGAGACTTAACAGACGACGAAGTTAAGAGAATCAGTGAAGTTATTGATAATACACAGACTGTAGAAGGTGATTTACGTAGAGAAATCGCTATGAACATCAAGAGACTTCAGGAGATCGGATGTTATCGTGGTATCCGTCATAGAAAAGGTCTTCCAGTTCGTGGACAGAAGACAAAGACAAACGCAAGAACTCGCAAGGGTCCAAAGCGTACAGTTGCTAATAAGCATGTTTGGAAGCGACTACCTGGTTGCTCCAATCTTCCACTTAAATCAGTTTGAGCGTGAGGTTTATCTGCCAGCTGGCAAGTGGGAAGATACAAGAGACCATAAAATTTACAATGGTGGCCAGATAATCACCGCAGACGCACCGCTTGATTCGATGCCAGTATTTAAACGCATTTAATTTTTTCATACAAAAAGTGGAGAAGCTCATTCGCTCCTCCACTTTTTATTGTTTCCTTATTCAACGATGACATCAAATCTCGGTGTTTTATCCTGTTCAAAATAGACACGTCTCATTCCACTTGACACAATCTTTTCCTCAAAGCTTGTAACCGCGTGATAGGCGATCCACAAATTTTGATCCCGATCCCAGAAAAATGAATTGTGCCCCGGACCATACTCGCCTGGAATGGTTGCAAAGCTAGCTATCGGTGTCTTCGCTTTTTCCCACACAGACAAATCACAAAGATCATCTCCATCATTTGCCGTCAACATGCCGATTGCATACAGATATCCTCTCGCATCGCCTCCCGAATAGGCCAAATAAATTTTGTTATTGTAATAAAATGCATACGGTCCTTCATTATTAATTGTATGCTCCGTATTTTCAAAGCCATACAGTGGTCTGGACAAGCACTTAGGTTCGCTAATCAGCCGTTCTGGATGCACTGGATCAAATTCGGCAATCATTAACATCGAGCCTGTATCAAGCGGTGTTCCAATGTTCTTTCGATGAGACCACACGTAAAAATAGCGTTCTCCCGACTTTACAGGTGTCATATCAATATTAATGCCTTTTTCTGACAAAAATCCTCCATTTGCCCTTCTTACACGGATTGGCTTTTCCCAATCTTTCGAATTTAAGATGTCGCCATTTTCTTTTAACTTCATAATATGGCACTGCGGATTCCATTCAGAATCACTGACTGTAAACAGCAAATACAAACTTCCATTCAGCACATGAAATTCCGGTGCCCAAAACAGCTGAACAAACCCATTTTCCGTATCCTTATCCAAAATCTTATACGTCTTTACATCTTTTGCAAACAAATCCTCTAGTTCATGCGCTTTTCTCACATAGAAACCAATGTCATTCTCATTGTCGTTCGTTGCAATAAAATAATAGTCATCCTTCCATAACAAAACCACCGGATCAGCAAGTCCCCGCGCAAGTGGGAATTTTAATTTTGGCTCTGTCATCTGCCTTTTTGCATGAAGTGCATTCCAATGATGCTTAATACATTGTGCCATTTCATCCGGTATTGCAATCTGATCGGTCATTCGAATTGCCTCAAGCGTCAAGCCTGTTTTTTCACACAGCTGTGCCCCTGAGCAAATCCCCCATTCGTCAAAAGTCAGAAAATCAGCTGTGCTCCAACTCCAAAAAGATCCCTTGTTTTCGCTGTTCACACTTCCATCAGATTTCCAGTCTTCTCCCGTAATTAAATAGGTAACTGCCCCATCCTTTTTTACTGCTGCTACTTTTAAATTGCCAACAAAGCTTGGTACAATCACATTATCCTCATTCACCCATGCTTTTGGAAATACCAAACCATAATTGTTGTGCAGTGGACACTCCTCTTCATTTTCCTTTACCGACAGATGTACGCTATATGCTAACCCATTCGGATACTGTCCTTTTACCGTCTTTCTGTTATACACCCTAAGAACTTCTTTTTTTCTCTCCTCCATTGTTTTTCTCCCTTTCAATTTCCGATAAAACCAAGAGCAATCTTTATCTGTACGATCTTATTGGATTGCTGCCAGTCTCTGCACTCAGCTTATCACACACAAATTAAAAACGCAAGTAAAAAGCAAGTTGAAATCCTTGATGTTTTTATGTATAATCAGTCTTAGAGATGGCCTTTGGCATGACCACAAAACACATTCATACAACGCGTCATGTACTGTGCCACCTATATAAGGAGGATTTTATTATGGCAGCATGGAAAAATCTGGATACACTTGCTTCTTATGGCGAGCTTTCCAAACTGAAAAATCACGTAGACATCGCTGAGGCAATGTCCGGTGCTAAGGGAGCAGAGCGTGTCGCAAAATACAGCGTACCGATGGCAGCAGGATTAAACTACAATTACGCTGCAAAAGAGGTTGACGAGACTGTTCTTGCCGCTCTTGAAAAGCTGGCTAACGAAGCTGAGCTTTCTGAAAAATTTGAGGAGCTTTACAACGGTGCCGTTATCAACACTGGAGAAAACCGTATGGTTCTTCATCACCTTGCACGTGTACAGCTTGGAAAAGCTGTTGTTGCAGACGGCGTTGACAAGCGCGAGTTTTATGTAGCACAGCAGAAGAAGGCAGCTGATTTTGCAAACAAGGTTCACGCAGGTGAGATCACCAATGAAAATGGCGAGAAGTTCACCACCGTTGTTCAGATCGGTATCGGCGGAAGTGATCTTGGTCCTCGTGCTCTTTATATCGCACTTGAGAACTGGGCAAAGGCAAACAACACCTTCAAGATGGAAGCAAAGTTCATCAGCAATGTTGATCCAGATGACGCAGCAGCAGTTTTAGCAAGCGTTGATCTTGCACATTCCTTATTTATCGTTGTATCCAAGTCTGGAACAACACTTGAGACTTTAACTAATGAGGCATTCGTAAAGGACGCACTTGTAAAGGCTGGATTAAATCCATCCAAGCATATGTTAGCTGTTACAAGTGAGACATCTCCTCTTGCAAAGAGTGATTCTTATCTGACTGCTATCTTCATGGATGACTACATCGGCGGACGTTACTCTTCCGTTTCTGGTGTTGGCGGTGCAATCCTGTCTCTTGCATTTGGACCAGAAGTTTTCGCACAGCTGCTTGACGGTGCTGCCGAGGAAGACAAGCTCGCAGCAAACAAGAACATCTTCCAGAACCCAGATATGCTCGATGCACTGATTGGTATTTACGAGAGAAACGTTCAGGGTTATCCGGCTACTGCTGTTTTACCGTATTCTCAGGCATTAAGCCGTTTCCCTGCTCATTTACAGCAGTGTGACATGGAGTCAAATGGTAAGACCGTAAACCGCTTCGGTGAGCCAGTTGACTACCCAACCGGTCCTGTTATCTTTGGTGAGCCAGGAACAAATGGACAGCATTCCTTCTATCAGCTGCTTCATCAGGGCTCTGACATCGTTCCGCTGCAGTTCATTGGCTTTAGAAACAGCCAGTTAGGTGTTGATGTTGATATTGAAAACAGCACCAGCCAGCAGAAGCTGTGCGCAAACGTTGCTGCTCAGATCGTTGCATTCGCCTGCGGAAAGAAAGATGACAACTTAAACAAGAACTTCAAGGGACATCGTCCATCAAGTATCATCACTGGTGATGAGCTGACTCCAGCTTCCTTAGGTGCACTTCTTGCTCACTTCGAGAACAAGATCATGTTCCAGGGATTCGTATGGAACTTAAACAGCTTCGATCAGGAAGGTGTACAGCTTGGAAAGGTTCTTGCAAAGCGCGTTCTTGCACATAACACAGACGGTGCTTTAAAGGCTTACAGTGATCTGTTAAATATCTAATTTGCGTTTAAAAAAGACCAGCGAGAGTTCTCGCTGGTCTTCTTTTACGAATCATCCTGATTATCTTATTAGATTGAGATAATATTTAGTTCATTCTTTTTCCATTGCTTTTATTAAGAACGTCCTCATTCCTGTTCCAACCCACTGATGCCCACCTGAATGTATGCTGTGAATTGGATATGCATTTTCATTAAAAATATGATATGCCTTACGAGTAACGTCTAATTGTGTGGTAACATTATTCAATCCTGATTTTCCATTTAGTCCATCCTTTTCTCCACTCTCCACGAAGAACGGACGCGGTGCAATCAATGCCCCTAATTCACCCATATCTGCTGTTTCAAACATATGTGGAATAAAATTACAAGCACAATTTTGTGGAAGCTCAATTAGTGATTCTTTAAATCCATAGAAATATCCACTTGTAATCGCTGCCTTTACCCGATCATCCATAGCAGAAAACCATACAGTTTGCTGTCCGCCTCCTGACATACCTGCACAAGCTAAAAAGCCATTACTTTCTGAAAGTGCAAGTAAATAATCTGCAAGTCGCATCAAATCCCAAACTGCCATTCCAATTACACTTTGTCCAAATCCACTGCAAACCTGAAGTAGTTCACGATGTGAATTCATACGGATTTTCTCTGGTTCGTCTCCTTGCTCTGGAAACTCTCTGCGATCACCACTTCCTCGTTCATCTGGACAAACTACCAAAAAACCATCCTCGAGTGCATCACGAATAAATGCAGTCTGAGATTGAATAGTGCTTTCCTTTCCTCCACCATGTCCATGCGGAACAATCAATATCGGATGTTTTTTCTGTTCAAAATCTGATTTTTGCCGATCTGGACGCAACAAATAAAATGGCATCTCAATTTCAGGCTCAGTTTTTATAACCCAATATTCCGCAATCAAATCGTTTACGCGATCAGTGCGCAGATATTGTGCATCTGGTTCACAATACACACATTTATTCATGCCAGTAATTTCCCATAAACGGTCACGTAAACTCTTTTTCCATGCCTCATGTTCCCCTTTTGTTTTCGCACTATATGCGTGTGTTAACGACCTGTTTTGATATTTTTTCTTATAAGTCTCTAATGTTGTGTAATACATATATACCTCTCCAGATCATCTAATGATCTATGTAGTTTTTAAAAATAATCTAGTGTTACTGCTCCAATTAAACCAGATGGCTCTATTGGCATTGTCATTGAGAAGAAATCTCTCTGTCTATTTGCCAATGTATTTACGACTTCTACAATTATACGATTTTCTCCTTCATGAAGCAACTTACCAATCTCAAAACTATATGGCAAAGCTACCCTTACACCTGCCTCCTTTTCATTAACAAGCACATGTGCAGTTTCATATACTTCACCAAGATTTAACTCGCAGCTTTTAATCTTTGGTAAAAATACATTTGTTTCATACCGCATGACTCCACAAAAATAAGGATGTTTGCGGCAGAAATCTCCCGTTTTTTCTCTCTCCTGCAAAACATATTTTTCTGTTCCCGTATCTTTTATCCAAAGTTTCCATGCATCTGGTACAATCTCAATTTTTCCAGTCTGCGAATCAGTTGCTTTTTTCAGCTTCATTATCTCCTGTTTTTCTGCGAGAATTTTAGCATAAGGTGTACAATCACCCATATACAAAACCTTCATCTCACCCGGCACAAGCTGCAAACTTAAATCATTGTTTTCATCCCATTCACAAGGTTCAACAGTATTTTCCCATGCCTGATACCAACAGCTACATTCTTTATCTATTTTGTGTGAATCCATCATCCCATCTTCAAAACAAAGTGATGTATTAATTTCTTCTGTCTCTGACTGATTCATAAATAGCCAAAATTCCCCGTTTTGATGCTTATAATGATAATAGCGTAGCCACGGTTCATATTTTTTTGTTTTAATTTCATCAACTCCAAATGAATATAATATATCTGCTAAATCTTCCTGTTCACAAATTGTCAAATTGTCTTTTATCTGACTAGTCCACTCTCTTAAAATACCATTATTATCCATTGCAAGTGGTTTTTGTCCTACTACAACTATTTTGAGACCTTTTTCAGCTGCCTTGCAAAGCCAATCTGCCAGCATTTTTGTAATACATCTGCTTCCTGATAAAATAAGCACTGGAACCTGCTCATTTTCCCATTTAAGCTTTCCTTCCACTACTGTCATTGTCAACAGTACATCAGTTGGCAAAATCTCATAATCAATCTGATTTCTAAGCAATTGCTTTCCAATTGCCTCTACTGGAAGATATTCTCCTGCCCATTCCTGTTCAGCTGGATATACAACTGCCACAGCAGGAATATGTACTCCATTTGAAATCAAATGACTGACACGATTACAATATTCCATCAAATTTTTAAAATACGGAAATTGTGGATTCATTCCACGTGCATAAAAATGCGGCGGACAATCCGGATCTGGAAAATCTTTCATTGAAAATGCATGTGGAACAAAATAGTTGATACCATTAACAAGCATATGGTCCAGCAGCCATTTCATAAGTTTCAATCCCTCAGCCCATCCATATGCACCAAATACCTCACACAACGCTCTTCCCTTTTTTTTAGAATCCATATGTGCAAGAGATGCTGCCAGTTTTGCAAGTGCATAATGATATAACTCGCCATGATAGCCAAGATTTCCTCCAACACTATGGAATTTGCAATCATCCAATCCTGGACGAATCTGCTGAAGCACAACATCTATTCCAGCCATATCCTGCCCCCAAAGCGCATGAAAATAATGACCTGCTCCAATTCCCATATGTGCATGCATTCCGCCGTCTTCAATTACATGACCAATATATTCCACACCATGTTGACGACACCAATCTCCAATCTGTTCACAGAAGTTCTCTCCATATAAACGAGCTGCAATATCAGCAAACTGCATACGACACAATCCACTTTTATTTTCGTTTGAATTTCTATCAGGTGTTGTCCAAAGTGCCATTAAATTTTCTGCAAACTCAGATCCCCACAGTTCTTTTAGTCTTTCATGCAATGTCTGACTCCACGGCATCTTCATATTGAATTTTCCAATATTAGCATCATGACCATATTCTCCGCCAAAGCTTCCGATTTCAGGCTCATCAGAGAAAAATCCTGCAAATGTTTTTCCAAAATCATCTTTATAGTGTGCATAATGAGGCTCATATATCTGATCAATAAAATAACGCACAGCATCATGATCAATCGTATTAATATAATTTTTTCTTCCAGTTCCTTTTCGAGTTGTTTTTATTACATTGACACACCAAAGTCCATTCGGCACATCTATAAACACTCTTCCATCCGACACCTGACTTGTCAAATCCTTTACTTCTGTCAGGCTATCCTGATTATTGCGATCACGTTTTCCCATCGTCACTGCAACTAATTCTTCCCCTTGTTCCAGTATAATAAGCACACTTCTTCCCTGCTTTGGTCCAACAATATCAACACCATACTGTGTCAAATATACTTTACCATATGGCGAATCTGGTGCAATTTTTCCGTTGCAAAAGCCAGAAGGAAAGTGTGCATCATCTAAAACCCAGACACGCATATTTAATTCCTTTGCCTTTGCCATAATTATATCCAAATCTCTCCACCAGCCTTCTCCTACAAAATCTGGGTGTGGACGTGATTCGACGCAAACAGCTTTTATACCACTATCATAAATTCGCTGCATTCCCTCTTCTAATAATTCCTTTGATTCTCCATGCTGCCAGAAAAAGGGTAAAATATAATTATCTTCCTTTCCCTGTAGCACATCCATTAAACGCGGTTCCATCTACTTGTGCAATCCTTTCTGCTTTATATTCATAGTATATATTTTTTATTCATCCAAATTTTTACAATACCAGTCACCTGTTATCCTTTAACTGCTCCAATTGTCAATCCTTTAGTAAAATATTTTTGCAAGAATGGATAAATCACCAATATTGGCAGCATTGTTAAAAATAATTGAGCAGCCTGTAACGTTTTTACATTAGTAAGTGCATTTTCTATTGCCTCGCTTGAGTTTGTAATATCTGTATTTGCAATCAATGCTTGCAGATAAGTTTGTAATGGATAATTTGCCGTATTATTATTATAAATTTTTCCATCAAACCATCCATTCCAATGACTTAAAAAACTGAACAATATAATTGTGGCAATAGATGGTTTACAAAGTGGCAGTATAATCTTTGTAAATCGTTGAAAGTATGATGCACCATCCACCTCTGCTGCTTCTTCAATGGTATCAGGCAATTGCTTCATGAAATTCATAACCAGTATTACATTGTAAATTGGAACCGCCCCTGGTAACACCAATGCCCATATTGTATCAAATAAATTCAAATTTTTCACTTGTAAATAATTAGGAATTAATCCACCATCAAAAATCATAGCAAAAATTAATAGCCATACATAATACCGCCTTGCTGGAAATTCTCTTACTGATTTTGAAAGTGGATATGCCATCAATACCGTCAACACAGTATTAATTACAACACCAACAATAACTCGTTTTACTGATACTCCAAAAGCAGTCCAGAATGCTGCCCTCTTTGCCACCATATGATACGATGCAAGATTAAATCCAACTGGCAACAATTTTACCTGATTTGCTGCCACTGCAGATTGACTGCTCAACGATACTGAAAACATATGAATAACTGGAAAGGCACAAATAATAGCTAAAAGCGTAAGAAACATTGCGTTAAATATAGAAAAAATTTGGCTTCCAGCGGTTCGACTTTTTTTTAACTTTCCATCAGACACCGCATAAATTTTCATTCTCATTTCCTCCTTAAAATACTGTATAATCACTATATTTATTTGCAATTTTATAACTTGTCACAATTAAAATAAAGCTAACCACAGATTTCAATAATCCCACCGCCGTACCAAGGCTATAATTGGCCTCTACCAAAGAAATTCGATATACAAAAGTATCAATAATATCAGCGGTTTCATATACCAATGGATTATACAAATTAAAAATTTGCTCAAAACCTGCATTCAATACATTTCCAAGATTCAAAATCATCATTAATACTACAATTGGTGCTATTCCTGGAAGCGTAACATTCCAGATTTGCTGAAAACGATTTGCGCCATCAATCTTTGCTGCTTCATACAATGTCTCATCAATTCCAGTAATTGCTGCTAAATATACAACTGTATTATAGCCAAAGTTTTTCCATACGTCAGTTCCAATCAATACTCCTAAAAATGCATATTTGTTTCCCAAGAAAAACACTGGCTCTGCACCAAATATTCCTAAAAACTGATTGATCAATCCTTCTTTTGCAAATAAATCCTGAATAATACCTGCCAAAATTACCCACGAAATAAAATATGGCAAATAAATAATTGTTTGTACACTACGCTTAAAACGGTGATTTTTTACTTCATTTAATAATATAGATATTATTATTGGGACTGGAAAATTAATTAGTATTTTTGCAGCTGCAATAAAAAGAGTATTCCACATTACTCGTTTAGTATCAGGCAATGCCAACATATATTCAAAATTTTCTAATCCAACCCACGGAGATCCCCAAATTCCTTTTCCTGGCAAAAATTCCTTGAAAGCAATAGTAATTCCCCCTAATGGCATATATTTAAAAATCAAAATAAATAATAAACCCGGAAGTATCATTAAATGAAGCTGCCAATCTTTTTGCCAATTTTTTTTCTTTCTCTGCACATTCGTTTTGTCTGCTATCTTCATTATTTACTCCTTCTCGCAAAGCTCTGTAATCTAAAAGCGGGACGATGTACTGTCCGCCCCGCTTTTAAAATTTACAGTTACTGACTAATTGCTTCCGCAATTTCTTCTGCAATTTTAGCTGCCCCAATATTATTATACGTTTCAACAAAAGTATCGAAATAAGAAATATCTTTATCGCCCATAATAATTGCAATATAGTCCGTCAACTTCTGCTTATTTAATAGGGACTGAACCTTTACTGCAGTGGCTGTTGGTGCACCTGCATAATCGCTATACCGAACATTGTCAAAATCAATCGCAAGATAACCTTCTAAATAAACTTTCTTCCAAGCCCAAGACGTAGCTTCATCCAACTCTGTGCTAATAACATTCTGATAATCCGCGTCTTTTCCTGGTACATGCTCATCTCCATTTTCAATAGCTTTTAAGAATGTCTCTCCCCAATTAATATTTGCAGCCATCTGGAATGGCATTAAATTATTAACTCCACTAGTATCACGAATTTCTGGTTTTTCCATTAACTCATTATATTTAATATAAAATTCATTATCCTCCTTTGACTGTGCATAACCATCACACAGCCAATTCACACGGTCAGGAAATCGATGTCCCTCTGAATTATGCTGACTACTACTTCCTGGAA
>OGZG01002662.1_pt1 | contig 11702 bp, 11 predicted proteins | sample 1576781 | NCBI WGS metagenome assembly OGZG01 (sample SAMEA3541502, study PRJEB24748) | human gut metagenome | biome: human gut; feature: human-associated habitat; material: faeces | place: China | collected 2012 | reverse complement strand
TGAACAGTAAAAATATGGAGCAGTCTCTTATTGGTTTTGAAAAAGGCCGGGTTTCCATAAACGCCGCGAGTATAAGTATGAGGGAACGGTGGAAAGTATCTATTTGCTCGATGATATGACCGTCGAGGTCGTTGCGGATGGTATCCATGTGCCGCCTACGATCCTTCGTCTGGTCTATAAGATAAAAGGTGTGGAACGCACTTGTCTGATCACGGATGCCTTGGCTTGCGCCGCCAGTGATAGCCAAGTCGCTTTCGATCCCCGTGTCATCATCGAGGATGGCGTGTGTAAGTTGGCCGACCGCTCGGCCTTGGCGGGTAGTGTCGCCACGATGGACCGCTTGATCCGTACGATGGTGCAAAAGGCCGAGATTCCCTTGGAGGATGCCGTGCGTATGGCCTCGGAGACTCCCGCCCGTATCATGGGCGTATCCGATCGCAAGGGAACCTTGCAGCGGGGCAAAGACGCCGATATCGTCTTGTTGGACCGTGACTTGAATGTCCGTGCGGTTTGGGCGATGGGTAAGTTGGTTGAAGGTACGAATAAACTATTCTAAACAAGAACGATTATGTTGACACAAATTATAAATGGCCATATCCTTACGCCGCAAGGATGGATGAAGGATGGTTCCGTATTGATTAGCGACGGGAAGATCTTAGAGGTTACAAATAGCGATTTAGCGGTGATTGGCGCCAAGGTGGTGGACGCGAAAGGAATGTCTATCGTCCCCGGTTTCGTGGCGATGAATATCCATGGCGGTGGGGGCTTCGACTTCTCCGAATGTACGGAAGAGGCTTTCCACGGTGCGGTAGCTGCTCATCAGAAACATGGGGCCACGACGATATTCCCTACCGTGTTGGCTCCAGAAATCGGGGTGATCGATAAGGCGGTAACTGTATGCGAGGAGATGATGAGGAAAAAAGACGGTCCTATCTTAGGATTGCACATTGAGGGACCGTATTTGAATCCGAAGATGGCGGCGAGTTTATTTATCGATAAGGAGAATCCCGCCGACCCGAAAGAGTATAAAGAGATATTGGAACGTACGGATTGCATCAAGCGTTGGGATTCCAGCCCGGAGATACCGGGTGCGCTTGAGTTCGCCCAATACTTGAAGTCGAGGGGAATCCTATCCGCTATCTCGCATACGGAAGCGGAGTTTGATGATATTAAGACCGCTTACAATGCCGGTTTCACGCATGCGGCTCATTTCTATAACGCTATGCCCGGTTTCCATAAGCGTCGTGAATATAAGTACGAGGGAACGGTGGAAAGTGTTTTCTTGATGGACGATATGACGGTAGAGGTGATCGCTGACGGGCGTCATTTACCCTCTACGATTCTCCGATTGGTCTATAAGCTGAAAGGAGTGGAACGTACTTGCTTGGTTACGGATGCTCTTTCTTGCGCAGCCAACGAGGGTAAGCCGTTATCCGATCCCCGCATTATCATTGAGGATGGCGTATGCAAGTTGGCGGATCATTCCTCATTGGTGGGAAGTATCGCCACGATGGACGTACTGGTACGTACGATGGTGCAGAAGGCCGATATTCCTTTGGCCGACGCTGTCCGTATGGCTTCCGAGACTCCGGCCCGCCTGATGGGGGTAAGCGATCGCACCGGAACCTTGCAAAGAGGGAAGGACGCGGATATCGTGATCTTGGATCGTAAGTTGAATGTGCGTGCGGTATGGAGCATGGGAAACTTAGTTCCGGAGACAAATACATTGGTCTAAGCTCGTTAATAATATAAGGAAGGGACTGTCTTGGCTGGCCGGGACGGTTCTTTTTTATTTTTAGGCGATATAGATCAAACCTTTCGGCTAATAAATTTGTTCTATCAACGTATGGCGAAATCAGTACTTATTTCATATATTTGTGATTCAAGTAAGATTGTAATACTAAATCAATAATTAAACATGAAAACGAACCTTAGTTCTCAAATTACTCTGACGCGTATACCGTTGCGGTATTATCGCCCGGAAAATGCTTTCGAGCATTCAGTTTTAACTCGTTTGGAAAAGATTCCGACAAACATTTACGAATCGGCCGAGGAAGGTTCTTTCGCTATCGCTAAAGAGATAGCAACACAAATCCGTAAAAAACAAGATATTGGTAAGCCCTTCGTGATCGCTTTACCCGGCGGACGTTCTCCGCTAAGCGTTTACAAGGAGTTGATCCGTATGCATAAAGAGGAGAATTTAAGTTTCCGCAACGTGATTGCTTTCGTGGAATATGAGTTCTATCCATTGGCTAATCCCAGCGCCGGAAATCTGGCTCGCCTAAAAGAGGAGTTATTCGATCAGGTCGATATCGATCCTGCGAATATCTATTGCCCGGACGGAAGCATGCCGAAAGACGCTATCCTAGATTTCTGTCGCCAGTATGAGGAGACGATCCAATCCGTGGGAGGTATCGATTGCATGTTGCTAGGTATCGGTAACTCCAGCAATATCATGTTCAACGTGGGTGGAACGACGATCAGCTCGCGTACCCGTATGGTCTTGTTGGAAGGCGCTTCCCGCAAGGAGGCTGCCCGTACGTTCCCTTCGCAGGAGAATGTCCCGGCAGGTATCATCACGATGGGTATCTCTACGATGATGAACGCCCGCAGCGTGATCTTGATGGCTTGGGGCGAGGATAAGGCTAGCATTGTCGCTAAGACCGTTGAAGGCAAGGTTAGCGATGCCGTTCCTTCCAGCTATTTGCAGAATCATCCGAACGCCAAGGTCGTGATCGATCTTTCAGCCGCTTACGACTTGACTCGTATCAGTCATCCTTGGTTGGTGACTAGCTGCGAGTGGGATAATAAGTTGATCCGCCGTGCGATCGTTTGGTTGTGTCAGTTGACGGACAAACCGATCTTGAAATTGACAAACAAGGATTATAGCGAGCACGGATTGGGTGAGTTGTTAGCCCTGTATGGTTCGGCGTATAATGTAAATATCAAGATATTCAATGATATCCAGCATACGATTACCGGATGGCCGGGTGGTAAACCGAACGCCGACGATTCCAATCGTCCGGAGCGTGCTAACCCGTATCCGAAGAAAGTGATCGTATTCAGTCCGCACCCGGATGATGACGTGATCTCCATGGGCGGTACCTTGCGCCGTTTGTGCGACCAACATCATGATGTGCATGTGGCTTACGAGACTTCCGGTAATATTGCCGTAGGCGACGAGGAGGTAATCCGTTATTGCGAGTATTTGCGTGATGTATGTGAGAAATACTCTCCCGACTCGGCCGTGAAGGATAAAGCGAACGAGATCATCAACTACCTGCGTTACGAGAAGGTGGAGAACGGCGAGCCGGAGAGAAAGGATGTCCTCTTTATGAAAGGAACGATCCGTCGTGAGGAAGCCCGTCACGGTTGCCGCTACTCGGGCGTGAAGGACGATCATGTTCATTTCTTGGATCTTCCGTTCTACGAGACCGGATTAGTGAAAAAGAATGATTTGAGTGAGGCCGACAAGGATATCGTAAAGGCGCTGTTGCTCGAGATCAAGCCGGATCAAATGTTTGTCGCCGGTGACTTGGCTGACCCGCACGGAACTCACAAGGTTTGTCTGGATGCCGTACTGGCCGCTATCGACGAGGTGAAAGACGAGGAATGGATGAAGAACTGCCGTGTATGGATGTATCGCGGCGCATGGGCAGAATGGGAAATGGACCATATCGAGATGGCCGTACCTATCAGTCCGGAGGAGTTGCGCTTCAAACGTAACGCTATCTTGAAGCATCAATCGCAGGCCGAGAGCGCTCCGTATCTGGGTGACGACGAGCGTTTGTTCTGGCAGCGTGCCGAAGATCGCAACCGTGCTACCGCGGAGTTGTATCGTCAATTAGGTTTGGCTTCTTATGAGGCGATCGAGGCGTTTGTACAATATATCCCGTTGAGATAATATCTAGCGATAGAATAATCTGAAAGCCCTATCTGATTAAGTTCGGATAGGGCTTTTTGTTTTTGTGTTATTTTTTTCGTGTGGGCGTAAGTAGATCTGTTTCTATGATCGTATATAGATAAAGGAGAAGCCTTGAATTGTCTAATATAATACAAGAAATGTCCACATTGAGCATGAAAGACTATATTATTAAGAACCATGAGTTAGATAAATTTAAATTATTATATCTGGAGAATGCCCCCAGACTGATCTTTTATGCCTCGAAATATGTGGATAGCGATACGGCGGAAGATTTAGTGCATGATATATTCATCAAGATCTGGCAAAAGAAAGAGATTTATTCCGTGGAAGAAGGCTTGAAGACATACCTATTCCGTTCCGTTCAAAATGCTTGCCTCGATTACCTAAAGCATAAATCAATAGAAAAGACTTATGCGGATGAGGTTGCTCGTAGACTAAAGATAGAGGAGATAGATTATTATAATCGGTTGGATGCGGCGGAGCTGGAGAAAGAGCGTCTGGACTCCGTTTACCGGGAAATAGCCAAGTTACCGGACAGATGCCGAGAGGTTTTTACGTTGGCTTATGTGGACGGGAAGAAATCAGTGGAGATCGCAGGAATGCTAAATATCTCTCAACGTACGGTAGAGGCGCAACTCTATAAAGGATTGAAGATCATACGGAATGTGTTGGTGCTTCTGGCACTGATTTTATTTTTTAGATGAAAATACGGTAGAATACGTAAGTAAAAAGAGGGAACCGGTCGTATATATTATAAATGAAACAGAAAATGGAATTTAATAATTCGATAGAAGAACTGATCATACGCTATTTCCAGAACGAGATTCAAGAGGATGAACTTCGGGTGTTGGATGCTTGGATTCACGAGAGTGACGCTAATAAAGCCCACTTCTTTGAGCTTAAGGGGCTTTTTGACACTCGGAAAGAAGTGGCGTTCTTGAACCATTATTCCGTGGAGCGTAGTTGGGAGCGAATGGCTGGAAAGCTGGATGCGATCTCTGGCGTATCTGTGAAATCCAAGGTCCTTGGCAAACAGTTCTGGCTTTCATTCTTGAGATATGCGGCGATTATCGTAATCGCTATGGGAGTAGGTGTGGGTATGAATCAATGGATAAGCAATCGTTTATATGCCGGCGATATGGAATATAACGAGATCGTAGTGGAAAAAGGCGGACGTGCGAACACGCTATTGCTATCCGACGGCAGTAAGATCATACTCAATGCCTCCACCCGTTTTAAATACCCCACCTCTTTTAATGGAGATGAGCGTGTGGTTCATCTGGAGGGTGAGGCCTATTTCGAGGTTGCGAAGAATCATTCGAAACTTTTCATCGTAAAACTAAAGAACCAACAAATCACGGTACTCGGAACCTCATTCAATATACAGGCTTTCAACGATGATCGCTTTAGCGTCACCACCTTATTAAGTGGTAGTATCCTGTTGGAATCTTTTGACGCTCAAGGACGGAAAATGAGTAGCATGAAGCTAAAGCCGAATCAACAAGCCCGGTCGGATAACCGGACCGGCTCTATTTTCTTGTCAGAGACAGATGCCTCGATCTCGAACGCTTGGGTAGGAGGGAAATATCGTTTCAAGGATGAGACCTTAGTCTCTATCGTAAAACGTCTGGAGAATTACTATGGGGTAAATATCCGCTTGGCGCATGACAGTCTGCGGAACATCCGCTACACGGGAACCTTCTCTTTGGATCAAGGTATACAAGAGGTGTTGGATATTATTAACTCGGAGAAACAATTCTCTTTCATGAAAGACGGAAAAGATATTCTGATATCGGCGAGAAGCAAATAACAAAATAATAGATGTATAACCTTAAACATTGGAATTGCCTATGACAAATACTTGATCACAAAAAAAGAATCGGGACTGACACCACTCATCCCCGATCCTTATTCGTTCTTAATTTATGAATCACCTTTCTCGCCAGTCCGCTGAAACCGTGCGATCGAGGTAAGTCCTTAATAAAAAAACATTTACAAATTTATGGAAAAAGTTTGGAATAGTGATGATCTATTACCTAAAAAATTTAAATCAATCATGAAGATCACATTGCTTTTTTTAATACTGGGTATATTGCATGTCTCGGCGTCGGGAAAGAAGATTCTGGGAATGGAAATTTGAAAATGACAATGGAAGCAACCAGAAGATACTAATCGCCAGGCAGTATGTAGAAAACTGGACAGATATGAAGAGAAAAAATGTAGGACTGCTTCTGATGGGACCAGTTGGAACCGGGAAGAGTTTTTTTGCAGGCTGTATTGCAAATGCACTTTTGGAACGGGGAGAACGTGTCATGATGACGAATTTTTCCAGGATCTTAAATGAAATGACCAGCTATCAGGCAAATAAGAACCAGATCATACAAAATCTTGTGGATTATCCATTGCTGATTATTGATGATTTAGGAATAGAACGAAATTCTGAGTTTGCTTTGGAGCAGGTCTATAATGTGATAGACAGCCGTTATTGTAAAATGCTTCCGCTGATCGTAACAACGAATCTGGGACTGAATGAAATGAAATCTACAGATTTGGATACTGCCCATCAGCGCATTTACAGCAGAATACTTGAAATGTGTGTTCCAATCTATTGTGGTGGGGAAGACAAGAGAAAAGAAGAAGGGACAGAAAAACTCGTACAGGTGCAGTACCTGATTACCGGTTAATCTGTCCTTTTTCATTGAAGGGGGGTGATTGCCATGATTACAGATCTGGACAGCAGTTAAATCGCTGAAAGGAGGGAAAAGTCATGCAGGAAGAGGTAACTCAGAAAACGGTCACGTTCTGTATTCGGGCTACTAAAATTACGGCAGACCTGTTGAAAAAGGTTCTTGCTGCGTATCTGCGTCATCAAAAGCAGAAATCAGTAGAGAAGAAAGCACAGAAAAATCAGCCGAAACAGGGAAAGGTCACGGTAAAAGAGCTGGCAAAACAGAATGCCGGGATGGTCAATATCGAGATCACGGACAAAAATATCAAGTCCTTTGAACGGTATGCCAGAAAATACGGGATCAATTATGCTCTGAAAAAAGACAAGAGCAAAGATCCTCCGGTTTATCTGGTATTTTTCAAGGGACGTGATCAGGATGCCCTCAATGCTGCTTTCCGTGAGTTTTCCCAGAAACAGATTCAAAAAGCGAATAAGCCTTCCATTCATAAGCGTCTTGCAGCTTACCGGGCAATGATGCCAAAGAAGACGAAGGACAAAGTAAAGAACCGGCATCAGGAGCAGAGTCGATGAAAAAGAAAAGCGGCAAAACTCTGATGCAGAAGTGGAAGAATAAAATCGGGGGTAAGCTGTCCGTCCTGGATAAAAAGAAACTGGTTCTTACAAATATCCCTTATGCTCTGGTTGCTTTCTATGCAGACCGGGCATTTTTTCTTTACCGGAACAGTCCGGGAGAAGATATGGGGAACAAACTTTTATATGCAATGGAACACGCAGACCGGATTTTTGCTGGTTTGGTGTTAAGCAATAATTGGAAAGATCTGCTAGCAGGTATTGTTGTTGCAGTCGTTCTGAAAGTGTTGGTTTGGCAGAAACAGGCAGACGCAAAGAAATTACGGAAAGGCATCGAGTATGGTTCAGCCAGATGGGGAACCGCAGAGGATATCAAGCCTTATATGTCGGAAGATCCATGGATGAACATTCCATTGACAGCAACAGAAGCACTGACCATGGAGAGCAGACCGAAGCAGCCGAAGTATGCAAGAAATAAAAATATAGTGGTCATCGGCGGCAGTGGTTCCGGTAAGACACGTTTTTTCGTAAAACCATCGGTCATGCAGATGAACTGTTCCATGGTCATTACAGATCCGAAAGGCACTTTGATTGAAGAGTGCGGGAAGATGTTAGCAAAGGGACCACCTAAGAAAGATAAGAATGGAAATATCATGAAAGATAAATCTGGAAAAGTTGTACATGAGCCATATGTGATTAAGGTTCTGAATACCATCAATTTTTCCAAGTCCCTTCATTACAATCCATTTGCTTATATACGGTCTGAAAAGGATATCCTGAAGCTGGTAACGACAATCATTGTTAATACCAAAGGTGAAGGGGAAAAAGCTTCCGAAGATTTTTGGGTGAGTGCGACACGTTCGCAGGCGGTAAAAAGTCTGCGCACAGTGTTGGTTTATTAAATAATAACCAGTCTGTGAACTGGTAATCCGATAGGTGGAATGATGGGGTAACGCCCTGAAACGTCTATCCTTGACGGACTTGCGTCAGTTGTAATGGCTGGGGTGAGAAGCTCCGTGACAACGACCGAGAGTAGTCGTAGGAATCTGCCAAAAGATTCTCGAAAACGCCCCAGAGGTGGGGTGCGCTACCTATAGGTCTAGGATCTATAAAATATCTATGGTTAGAATGTTTACTTTGGCGAGTAAACTGACGAAAACTGCGAATGTACGGTTCTAAAAGAAGACCATATAGAAATGTATGGGTGCGTTAAAGCGCAGTCAGTGTGGTTCAGTAGAAATTGACCCTACGAACGACCATGTTGTGTTACAGGCACATCCAAGCTGACAGGACTATAGCAGAGACCTAAGGATATATGTACAGATAGGATTATCGGAACGTGGAAAGGCATCAGATTCCATTATGGGATAGCCTGACGAAGAAAATAAGCAGGTGAACTGGTGCTGAAAAGCCGTGATCGAACTTATGATGAGTTCTGCGAAAAAGAGGAACTCGGAGGAATGGTCACAAGTCGGTTGAAATAAACAGGCATTATTCAGTCTTATGATAAGGATTACGAGTAAGACCAAAAGGGTCACTTTCGAGAGGAGGTGATGCCTTATGCCAAAGAAAAGTAAAACATTATGTGTAGATGACCTGCGTCATGCGGAGTACTACGGAATGCAAGGTACTTTTGATGAACTATATCAAAAAAGTCAGAACGGTGAAGTATTTGAGAATCTTATGGATTTGATACTGAGCAGGGATAACATTTTACTTGCGTATCGAAACATCAAAGCGAACAAAGGCAGCTACACGGCAGGAACAGACAAAAAGAACATCACAGATATTGGGAGTCAAACTCCTGATGATGTGGTAAAAAGAGTGAGATTTATTGTTACGGGAAGCGAACACGGCTACAGACCAAAACCTGTAAGACGGAAAGATATCCCGAAACCAAACGGAGAAACACGTCCACTGGGAATCCCATGCATATGGGATAGGCTGATACAGCAATGTATCAAGCAGATCATGGAACCAATCTGCGAAGCAAAGTTCAGCAATAATAGTTATGGATTTCGTCCGAACAGATCCGTTGAACATGCAATTAACAGAACCTACACCATGCTTCAAATGATGAACCTTCATTATGTTATTGAGTTTGATATTAAAGGATTTTTCGATAACGTAAATCATAGCAAGTTAATCAGACAGATATGGTCGCTGGGTATCCATGATAAAACGCTGATTTTTATTATCAAGCGAATACTAACAGCTCCAATTAAAATGCCCGATAATACAACGGTACTGCCCAACAAGGGTACACCACAGGGAGGAATTATCTCACCACTACTGGCAAACATCGTTCTAAATGAATTGGATTGGTGGATAGCTAGTCAATGGGAGGAAAATCCGATTGCTATAAGCAAAGGGCGAGAAAGAATAATCGGAAAAACTAAGGTTTTTGATAAAAGCCATGGTTATAGGATTATGAAAAACACAGAAATGAAAGAAATGCATATCATTCGGTATGCGGATGATTTTAGGATTTTCTGTAGAACGAAAGAGGACGCAGTCAGGACAAAAGAAGCGGTTACGGCGTGGATTGAAGAGAGGTTGAAATTAGGGGTGTCCCCTGAGAAAACAAGGATTGTGAACACCAGAAAACGGTGGTCAGAGTTTCTTGGATTCAAAATAAGAGTAAGGTTGAAGCATCATAAATATGTGGTGCAGTCGGCAATCTGTGACAAAAAGGTTGAAATTGAAAGAGCAAAGCTAGTGGAACAAGCGAAAAACATCGCAAAACCCAGAGAGAAAAAAAGTTGTTTATCAGAAATTCAGCTATATAACTCTATGGTGTTAGGCATACAGAATTACTATCAGCTTGCCACCTGTATCAGTATTGATTGCAGAGAATTCCATAGGCGAGTAATGACAGTTTTGACGAACAGGTTAAATACAGAAACAGGAAGTATGCTAAAACGTGAGGGTGGAACTATCACCCAAGCAGAAAAGGAAAGATTCGGACAGTCAAAAATGATTCGATATGTTTCAGGAATTGACCAGATGATCTATCCGATTGCATTCATCAAAAATAAAATACCGATGGCGAAGCGATCAATCGTTTGTAGTTATACAAAAGAAGGTCGTGCTCCGATTCATACAGAACTTAACCTTAATCAGTATGTTCTGAAAGGACTGAGAGAAAAAATATCCGTTGGTCATAGCACAGAATACCATGACAGTAAAATATCTTTATTTTCTGCTCAAAAGGGAAAATGTGCAATCAGTGGAGAAGAATTCGCAGATGCGGAACATGTAGCTGTATGGCTCAAAGTACCAGGATCACTTGGTGGATTTGAAAGATATAAAAACATGGTTCTGATTCACAAAAAATATCTGATTCTGTTACAAGAACTGCCCCAAACAGTAATAAAAGACCTGATAAAAACACTCAATATCACAAAAAAGATGCTCGTGAAAATCAATAGTCTGCGAGAGCAGGCGAACCTGTCAGCAATAATATAAAACTTAAATTTGGTGACTGATTAAATGTCTCGTGAAGACAATCGATGGAGCGCCGGATGCGGTGAAAGTCGCATGTCCGGTGTGAAGTGGGGGAAAAGGTGTACACCGGGACCGACCAAGGCACCAACATCCACAAAACGTTCGCTGATATATCCGGCCAGCGGAGAGGTTACAGTCGTATAACTCAATTCAAGTTGTGCCTGATCCAGATCGGCTTTACTCATGGCAATATCCGCCTCTGCATCTCCTAACGATGCTAATGCATTGTCCAAATCCAATTGGCTGGCAGCATGCTGCTCGTACAAAGGCTGCAAACGTTCTACATCGCGTTTAGCTTTTGCAGCTTGTGCTTCGTTCTTTTTCAGCTGTGCTTTAGCTTTCTCTACCTTTGCCTTATAAAGAGCCGAATTAATAATGAAAAGAGGTTCATTCTGCTTAACTTCCTTTCCTTCCACAAACAACATCTTTTCCAGATAACCCTCAACGCGGGCATGTATCTCCACGAACCGAGCTGCCCGAATGCGTCCGACATATTCACCAAAGATCTGTACATCTTCCTTTGCCGGTTTATCAACAATCACGAGAGGCTTCAAAGGTTCATCCTTATGTCGGCATCCTGTTGCTAACACTATCAAGGCTAAAAACACAGCCTCTTTAACCAATCTTTCTCCTACCATCTTCTAATATCTATAATTGACATTTAAACTTGCTATATATATCTATCTCTAAATTAAGACATGAAATAATCGTACCACTGTTTCAATCAAGATGCTAAAAAACATTATACAGCTTATTTATAAGATAATACCTTCTATACAAAATAGCTTGTTACCTAAATCACAATCCATATATGTAGAATTATTCCACATTCTTCCTAAAAAAATCCCCAATTATGACACCAAAACGTTACCCAATACCAAACAGTCCTCCGGAAAGAATCCTTCAACATATAAAACAGAAAAAGGAGTCAGTCGTAAGCCTGACTCCTCCTCTTAGAGAACTTTCGCTCTCACTCCTAAAAAACGGCGGCTATCTACTCTCCCACTTTTA
>OGZG01002661.1_pt1 | contig 11705 bp, 7 predicted proteins | sample 1576781 | NCBI WGS metagenome assembly OGZG01 (sample SAMEA3541502, study PRJEB24748) | human gut metagenome | biome: human gut; feature: human-associated habitat; material: faeces | place: China | collected 2012 | reverse complement strand
TGCTGTTGATGTCGAAATCACCTTCACCGCTTGGGTCTATGAGCATGACGGTACGTGTACCCAGTCTTCCCGGTTGAAATTGGTATTGCCCGGAGCAACAGCTACTCCCTGCATCTGGATGTCGTAGTTTTTATCGCGGGTTGCAAAATAGAGGAAATAGCGTCCTTTGAACTCACACACTTCCGCATCTATGGCACGCCCACAAGTCCAATCTCCGGCCGGGTGGAAAATCGGATTCGTCGGATTCCTTCTGAAATGAATGCCGTCATCCGATATGGCATGGCAGATGGCATCTTTCTTCCCATTCCCGTATGTCTGATAAAACAAATGCACCTTTCCATCCTTCACCAACGCACCGGGTGCACAAAGTCCTTTCTTCTCATAATCAGCTTCGGGAGCAGGCGTGATCTCGCCCACCTTCGTCCAGTTCATCAAATCCTTACTCTCCGCAATCCCAATATTCCATCCGGAATCAGGTTCCCCCTTCATCGGCGGAATGGAATGGTACATCAAATAGCGCCCCTTAAAATTAACCACATGCGGATCTTTCGAATAAGGAACCCCGACACGGGAGGTATCGCCGTATAACATGAGGGGACGAGCAGAAGAGCCCTGTGATAAAATTAACTGAAAGTTTCCCCATAACAATAGAATAATCAAAACAAGTTGCTTCATAAATACTATCTGATCTTTTTTAATTGACAAATGTAACTAATATTCTTCTAAATAAATTCGTAAATCGGATTTACAATAAATGATACAGCCTATCCTTCTATCCTTTTGCCATTAAACAGGGAAACAAAGGGCAAGCCATATACATTATTTATTTCAAGTAAGGTTTACCATCCTTCCATAAAACTTCTTGCTGTGTAATATACCAAGTCTTACCATGATCATTATTACCTTGATAGAACAAATAAGTCCGTCCGTCAAGATCGGTAAAAAGGTGAGGATGACCAGATTCACTTGAATTCCATTCTCCCGGTTTTCCATTTCGTAAAAAAGGTTCTTCCGACAGACGTTTCCAGTTCAAACCATCTTCACTGACAGCAACCCCGATCTGCTGAGGAGCATTATTATAAGCTCCGGCATAAAACATATACAGTTTATTATCCTTCTTAACAATCGAGGCATCTTTCAGTTTGGCAAACTGCTTGTCGATATCAGCTCCCGTACCAAAATTTATAGTCCAAAGCAAATCATCCAAACCATTATTCAGGAAATTAGAACTCCAGTCACATTGGAACAAAGGCACTTCAGTAAAGCCTGCGGCGCGTACCGTATCACGGATGGCAGACACATAGGGCTTGTCCGTGCCATACGAACCATATTCGTTTTCCACCTGCACCATGATGATGTTACCACCACGGGTAATCTGCAAATCCTGCAACTGCTTGCCCACTTCATGCATAAAGGCTCCCACGTGCTGCATATAGAAAGGATCGAGAGTACGAAGCTGCACGCTGTCGTTCTTCAGCAGCCACCAAGGCAGCCCACCCATTTCCCATTCCGCACATACATACGGACCGGGACGCACAATGACGTACATACCATGCTTCTGAGCCAATTTACAGAAAGCTGCAATATCTTTATTACCTGTAAAATCATACTTACCGGGAGTTTCCTCATGCAAATTCCAAAAGACATACAAACAAAGCGTATTCATGCCCAATGCTTTACACATTTCAATACGATGTTCCCAGTATTCACGGGGAATACGCGGATAATGCACCTCTGCCGCTTTGACCACGAACGGTTTCCCATTCAGCAGAAAGGTATTCTTACCCGCTTCGAATGTCCCGGGCTTATTGCCGGCACATCCTGCCAGCAGCAGGACCGCCAGCAACAAAGTCAGTAATTTCTTCATCTTCATTTATCTATTATTATTTTTCATTCTTATTTATCCGGATTACCGTAAATGAATAAGCCGGCAATTCATACCCGAATTTCTCGCTTACCTCCATTGTACCGGATACAGGACGAACCTGTTGGTCTGTCGGTTTTCTTGCCAAAACCGTCTTTACGGCAGTGGTGTTCATTCCTTCCAAAGACGGGAGCTCCACTTGCGCATTCACCGCTACCGGCAGCAGATTCACCAGTTTCACGATCATATCTCCTGTCTTTCCGTCGCGGACTACCGACACACCTACCCGTTTCTTCACCGCATCTTGTGCATTATCCAAAGTCACGGAAGAAGCGATGTATTCACTGCCCGCATTTTGTCCGTACATCTGCTGCGCATAGTAACCTACGGTGGGTTTTACCTCCGTATTATTGAAATAAATCAAATCCGGATTCCACTGGGTATGTCCCTCCTTAGCCAGTAACGGAGCGTAAGAAGTCATGGTCACCACATCGGCATTACGCTCCACGGAAGTCAGGTACAAGGCCTCGGCCAAAGCTGTTTCTATATTGTTGGGACGTCCCGGCAAATGAGCCGCATACTCTCCCAAATACACTTTCGCCTTGTTACGGTCATAACGGTCATAGAAATCCTGATTGTTGATAAACCATCCCGGGGTGTTATAATAATGTTCATCCACCATCGGAATACCCATCTTAGTGGCGAATTTCCAGCCTTCCTCATAATCACTGCCCTCATAGAACGGGCCTACCGTTCCGATAACGGTCACTTCGGGATATTTCTCCTTCACCGCATTGAAAATCATGGTGAAACGTTCTTCAAAGATATCGGTAATCAAATCCTCGTTACCAATACCGATGTACTTCAGATTGAAAGGTTTGGGATGTCCGGCTTGCGCACGCTTCTTTCCCCACACGGTCTTCTTCGCATCTCCATTCGCATATTCTATCAAATCCAGTACATCCTGCACGTACTGCGGCATTTCCTCCATCGGGATTCCGCCTTGCTGACCGCCGCAACCCAGTTCGCCTACCGAGTGATGACTGCAAGTACCCGAATTCTGACAAGGCACTCCGGCTGCCACTACAGGAACAGGTTCGGCCCCCATATCCTCGCAGAACAAAAAATATTCATGATATCCCAGACCGCGGGTCTGATGATACCCCCACAAATTGCGCAGAGGCTTGCGTTCCTCCAACGCTCCTATAGAGCCTTTCCAATCATAAATATTGTCCACACCATCTCCGTGAGCCACACATCCGCCGGGGAAACGGACAAAACGGGGATGAAGGTCCGCCAAAGTCTGTGCCAAATCGGCGCGCAGCCCGTTCTTCCTGCCTTTAAATGTATTCTGTGGGAAAAGAGAAACCATATCCAAGGCATACTTCCCAGCCATCTGCGGACAAACGGACAACACGGCATCCGCAGCATCCGCCGTTGCCGTCAGTACAGCCTTTTGTTTTTTCCACTCTGTAGATGAAACCCGAATAGCAGCCTGCGCAATTTCCTTGCCATCTTTGGTAGTCAGCCTCACAAGCACTTTTCCACCTTTCGTATCATCCAGCACTTTGGAAAACACAGAGAAGTCATACTTCTCACCTTTTTTCACGGCAATACCGTCAAAACCGTTATTCACCAAGGCAGCACCCGGGCGGTGTACCTCTAACACTGCATAGTGAGCATTGTTAGCATGGATGGGACTGTCCTCACTGACAGACAGTTCCGCATCAGTACCCTGTATACTCCACGCATACGTGCTGTTCCAGTTCTTATCTCTTGCACCGTCTTTGGCAGAATATTCAAAATCACGGTTCTGAACCAGCTCCGCATAAAGTCCACCATCGGCTCCATAATTGATATCCTCAAAGAAAATACCTATCAGATGCTCGCTAATGGGCTTCACCCGTCCGGTATCCACCCGGATGGTGGCAGCGACCGGTTTCAGTCCGGCAAAGCGGACGGCATCCTGTTCGGTACGCTCATTATTCTGTATATCGCGGAATTTCTTATGCTCAGCAAAACGAATCAACTGTTCTATATCCGCATAAGGTACTTTCTGCATATAACCGTTCAAGGTATCTTTATCAAGGACAATCTGCCGGGCAGTGACCAGTCGGGGCACGGCAGGCTTCTCCGCATTGACATATTGTTGGGGAGCCCACTTCAACAAGTCGGAAGAATGGGAAGTACCCCATACTTTTCCGCTGGGGGTAAGCTGCCACCGGCAATACCAACGTCCATCTTCCGCTTTTTCCAGAAGAGGTTTAATCATTCTCTTTTCCGCGCCCCCCAACGCCCGAAATCACATTTCAGATAGGCAAAGCCGTCGGATACACTCAGCCACTTGTCGCCATCGGGGCTCCATGCGAATTTCAGTCCGCTGCGTCCCTCGTCTTCCGGATGGGCGTAAGAGAAGATGTAGACCGAATCGGGCTCATTATATACTTTTTCCACGGCAGCACAGACGGATTGGCCTGCTGCCAATGAGGCGATTGCCAGAGATAATAAGGTCTTTTTCATGGTATATGCTTTATTGTCATGTTTCTTTTATAACGTGGGAACAACCTTCCTGATGGTTCCGTCCGGATTAAATTCCATACGGTCTATACATACTTCACGATGCACGCCAGGACCCTTCTCACGATCTATAAAGTTCTTATTAATACGATGATATACAATGTACCACTCATCCGTACCCGGAATTTGTAGGACTGCATTGTGCGCAGGTCCATAGATTTCCTTTGCAGGATCCTGAATCAGTACCACCGGTTTCTTAGCAACCTTTATAGGACCTAGCGGAGATTTCGACGTACCGTATGCCACATGATAGTTGGGCGAACCGGTATCATCCACTGACCACATAAAGTAGTAAAGACCATTACGATAGAACACATATGCCGCTTCACGGAAAGCGTAATCTTTCAGACTTCCTCCTTTCGGTGTCAATACGGTCAAGGTATTCTTTTTGATGGAAACCATATCCTCATTCAGTTCGGCGCCCGCCATATAACCATTGCCCCAGTACAGATAGGATTTTCCCGAAACCGGATCGGTAAACACATCCACATCAATCTGCTGTCCGTGGCCCACGGGAGATTCAGTAATAATGGGATGTCCCAAGTCTTTGAACGGACCAATGGGTGAATCGGCTACCGCCACCCCAATCTGCTTGCCGCCTCCGGCTACAGGATTACCACTGAAATAGAAGAAATATTTATACTTTCCATCCACCATTTTCTCTTCAATGCACGGAGCCCATGCGTTTCCATCCGCCCATGCCACCTGATCGGATTTCAAATCAAGCATCACCCCTTCATCTTTCCAGTCCTTCAGATTATCCGAAGAGAAGACACTGAAATACCATCCGCCCCATCCGGGCTGTCCGTCGGTGGTGGAATAGATATAATATTTTTTAGTCTGATGAGAATACAATATCTCAGGGTCAGCATGGAAACCTTGCAGCACGGGATTGTTGGGAATCGTCATATTGCCCATTTCCTTTGAAGGCCATTTGTCGGTGATGCGCTTCAACTCGGCACGGGTAATGGGGATGATAGTTCCGTGACGCGGATGAAAATTCATCTTCACCTCACTGTCTATCACTTTAAAGCTTTTCAAATCGGTCGTTTCAGTAAACTGGTATTTACCTTTCATATAGACATCATACATCAAGATGTATTTATTCTGACCTATCAGTTTGAAAGTTCCCGCACCTTCCACCGCTTCCGGGGTCTGCTGCTTGTAGTCGGGTTCTTCCTCCCATTGTCCCGAAGTCAGTGAACGGGTAGTTGCTACCCGGATGCCGTTTCCATGTCCTTCGGTTTTATAAAACAGGTGGTAGATTCCATCTTTATATACGATATCACCGTCTATGCAAGATTTCTTGTTTTCAGGGATGAAAAGCGGTTTCGGTTCACCTTCCAGGTCGGTAAATTCTTTATTGGCATAAGCATAATAAATCACATCTGCCCCATCACCATATTTCATTGACCAATAGACCAAGTATTTTCCGGCTTCCGCATCGAAGATAGTCTGAGGAGCCCATACCCGTTTCAGTTTTTCCTGTCCGACATAACGTTTCTGCATATTGATGACAGAATGGTTCCAGTTCACCAAGTCTGTAGATTTCAGCAACACCATGGCACGATTGGAATCCCATCCATTGTCAGAAACCATATCGGTAACCACCATATAGAATGTCTTTCCGTCTTCGCAACGCAGGATATGCGGATCGCGCACACCACCGGTAGAACTGATGATTTTGGAATCAATGACAGGTTTGTTGTCATTCAATGCCCAATAGGTATATCCGTCCGTACTTACCGCATAGCATACGGCTTCCTCGCTGATGTGGTTACCTGTAAAATAGGTAAAGAGATAAGCTATGTAATCTTTTTCGGCTACATTGTTTTGACTATTGGCAGATTGCTGTGCTCCTGCCAGCCAGGGCACAAGACAAGCCAAAAAGAAAGTAAGGATTTTGTGTTTCATAATAATTAGTTCAAAAATTGTTTGATGCAAAGATAGAAAATACAATCCTAACGATGGGTATATAAATCTTTCAAAAGAGGGACTTTATTCGGTCAAATGGGGGAAAATAGAAGTTTTACATCTTTTTTATCCATTGTAAGAATCCACCGATCCCTACAATGGATATCAATTTAACGAGGATTATTCCTTGTGATCATTTTGTATAAAATGTATTTAGAGAATGGGGCTGCAACGTCACCTCCAAATATTTTCCCGCCAGTTTTACACTCAAATTCTGTTGTTTGCCATTAAAATTCCCCGCCACTACCAAATACTGATTCTCAGGAGTCAGGAATATAATGACTGGTTGGTTATCCTCCCCCTTTGCCTTGTATTGTAAGATTTTTGATCCTGGAGCCACCATTTTGCTATAATGCTTTACTGCATAATACTCCGGGGTATAAACAAACGTACGCTTTTCCGAATCCACACGAATCAACGCATTCTGTTTCCATCCCCACGGACTTTCACCTTTATCGGTCAAAATACAATTCCAAAAATTATATTCACAACATCCATTCCCTAAATAATGATTTATCAACTCAAATGTATGTTCTGCTGCCTTCCAATCAAAACTACCCCAACCGCATTCGCTTTCCGAACAGATATATTCCCATTCGGGATGCTGTTTTCTTATGGAAGGAAGTATTTCACGTCCTTCCCATTGAAATCCCATACCACGAATACAATTACATAAAGCCGTATCAGCAAGAATTGTTTCTACATGATCTTGGCGATTCGTATTAAAAGTACCTAAATAAAGCTTCACCTCAGGATGCATTTGCCTCAAAGTAGGAGCTAAATATTCTTTATTGAAACGAATCGTACCGGTGGCAGTCCAGGCACAACCAGGATAAGGAGTGTAACTGTACGCTTCATTCTGATACATTACCATATCAATGGGAATTCCTTGTTCTTTATAGGCATCTATAAACCGACAAAAATAATCTGCATAAGTCTGCAAATAACGTGGATCTTGAATCATAAAGTCAGTTGTCGCAAGTTGGCGAGGAAAAACTCCATCACGGGCACCGGTCAACTTCATTTCATTCTCATCAACCTGACCGCCTGTAGCACCATATAATAAATAATTCTGTTTCTCTGACAAACTATTAAACGGACTACTTAAAACCGGATAATCTCCATTTATTTTCATCCAGCTTGGAGGACACCAAGGTGATATCCAAAATGTAAGATTCGGATTATATTTTTGTGCAGCACGTATGAAAGGAATAATAGTCTGTTTATCACGATTAATATTAAAATATCTCAATTCAAAGTCACCCTCCACTTCGTCACAACTATACCAAGAACGAGCGTAATCATTGGCTCCCATCGAAATTCGTCCACGCGTAATCCGTAAATCACCTTGCGGAGAAAATATATTATACAATATTTCATCTTGTTCAGTACGAGTTAATAACCCAAGAGCATCCCAACAAAGTTCATTGAAAGTAGTTCCCCAATTCTTGAAAGCAACACCGTTCTCTGTTCCATCTACCTGTAAAACAGGATTTTGTTCTGATTTTGACTGCAACTTCACTTTTGATTTTTGCCATACATTGCCTTCGGTACTACTAATCCAAGTCACAGACTGTGCATTTACAATCGTCGCAACAGTCAGTAACAGACCGATACAAAATAAGAATTTATTTTTTTTCATACTATTAATGTTCTAATTATTTAAATACAAAAATTATTCAACAATCCGACAACAAGATGTAGATATACATACAAGTTATCGGATAAAAATGAGATTATCAATTTTTTAATTAACAGATGGATAACCTGGATTCTGCTTCAAGTTTGGATTCGTATTCAATGTAGTACGTGAAAGAGGTATCCACATCGTATGATTATCTGGATCCGGTTCTTTATCCCACCAAGTTCCCGAATTAAAAATCCCGAACCTGCATAAAGTCTGTCTACGTAAACCTTCTCCTAAAAATTCCCGTCCCCATTCATCCAATAATTCCTGTTCTGTCAATGCACTCCCATTCTCAGGATACAAACTAGAAGAACCTGCTGGATAATAACGCTTCCGTACATAATTCAGTAATTTTTCCGCTTCTGCCTTTCTACCCTGATAAAAACGAATTTCTGCCAAATAATAATAAATTTCCGCTAAACGGATCAAAGCATAATCCGATTCTATTTTACCTGCATCATCCGAACGATAAATAGGATATTTTATCAAACACCAACCTGAATTCTGATCTCCGTAAGCCATAGCCGATTTTGGAGTTTGGGTTCCACTAGAAGGATTGGGAGAGAAACTAGCAGGATCTGTATCGCGGAAAATACCTACTTGATCACGAATGTAAAGTTTGTAAGCTCCATTGTCCGAAGTAACATATTCCGTTCCATTTGCCGTTTCATAAGGTAGGTCGCCATACAAAAACATTCCTTCGCGTTTGCTATTTCCTAAATTTTTATACTTTTTCAGACGCACATCATCAGGATATTTCATAAACTTACGGACCGGTTTTCCATTTTCAAAGGAATATTCATTTCCATTTAAATCTAATCCTGGCTGTAATGCATATTTGGGGTTACAATTCCCCCAATCTGTAAAACCGAAATATTTCGAAGAGAGGAACGGAGCAACCTGCCAAAACATTTCATAATCATAAAGCCAATGCATACCACCAAACGAGGATGGATAACCAAACAATAATTCATTAGACTTATCGTTATCCCAATCAAACGGCGCATCCCACCTATTATCTATATCATAGAAACCGTATTCACCATCTATAATTTTTTCACAGTATTTTTCAGCTTCGACCGTCTTGTCCTCATCAATCCACCAACTGGCGTTCATATACAACCTTACCAATAAGGCAGCACAAGCTCCCTGGGTCCATTGACCCTGCTTTAAGCCATTTCCATTATTACTTTCTTTTTTTTGTAACGCAGGCAATGATTCCAACAGCTCTTGTTCAATAAAAGCAAAAGTTTCTTTTGGCTCTGATTGTGCCGGCAACTCTGTAGTTGGATAATCCGTAACAATTGGTATATTATGTACTAAATCGAATATAGACATATACATCCACGCACGTAAAACACGTGTTTGAGAAATAAAATCATCAAACTCTTGCTGTGAAAAGCCAAACTTTGCAGGATTCAGCTTACTTATATCAGAAATACTGGCATTACACTGAATGATCCCTCTGTAAGTATCTTCCCAAATTGCATTAACATACCAATCATCAACAGTCCAAGTATGATAATGATAACGGAAATATTCACCGCCATTATACCAATGTTCCTCTCTTTGCACAGTCATATAATGGTCGGCAGAAAGTTCGCCAAACCAATACATCGCCCTACAACACAACCAATATCCGTGTCCGAAAGGACGTACAAACGCCTGAAGAACATTCTCCTTGGTTTGATAGAATCCATCCTGAGGTACAATATCATAAGTAGTTTCCGACAAATCCGTACATCCCACTGATGCCAACATTCCTAATCCCAGAAATATATTTTTTAATTTAAACGTTTTCATAAAGTAATAAATTTAGAAGTTAAGTTGAATACCAAACAAGAATTGACGTGAAGACGGATAATATCCATTCTTACTGTAAGGTAGACCGGGTTCCATACCATTTACACAATATGCATCCTTATCTAGTCCTCTGTGATATCCGCTAATAGTGAACAAATTACGTCCTGTAATATAGAAACGTGCCTTTTCAACCCACTTATTATTTATATTCCAAGTATACCCCAATGTAGCGACATCCAACTTCATAAAATCACCATTATGTACAAAATAACTGCTATGCACATTTTTTCCTGTAGTAATTTTCCTATTTTCCTTGTAAGCGGACTCCAGCACATTCGTATTCGGAGCTGCATCCTGCAAGCCATAATACAAATCATGGACATCATAGATCTGATAACCCAAATTACCTCGGAAATACAAATTCAAATCTAAATTTTTATAACGGAAAGTATGAGTCACAGACATTGTAAACTTAGGCAATCCATTACCTACCACCCGTTTATCCTCATCCGTACCTTTATCTATAGGAATCACTTCACCATCTTTAGAGTAAATCAACCAACCTCCGTTATCATCCAAACCCGCATACTGGAATGTGTAAAAATTACCAATGCGTTCTCCTTCTTCAATACGTTGCAATACCCCTGGATTTCCTGGGTACAAGGGAAAATTACTCATCCAATAATACTTAGGACCTTCATAAAACTGATTTGAGAATGAAACAAACTTATTATTTGAAGTAGAGCCCACAAAACTAATTGTATAATTAAAATTTTTGCTCTTTACCGCATTCCAATCTAATTCGATTTCAACACCTGTATTTTTCATTGTACCTACATTAACAAATGATTGCGAAGCACCATTAGGTGGCAATGCAACATCATAAACTCCCAATAGATCCTGTTGTTTCCGACTATAATAATTTACACTACCATTCAAACGATAATTAAACAGACTGAAGTCTATTCCTACATTCCAATTTTTACCTTTTTCCCATTTCAAATTAGGATTAGCATTGGAACTGAATCCCCAACCCTTAATATATGTTCCATTATAATAAATCAAATCATACGCCTGCATCAGGGCCAATGACTTATAACTATCAAATTCCTGATTACCTGTCACTCCGAAATCACCTCTCAATTTCAAATCACTAATCCATTGGATATTTTTTATAAAATCCTCCTCACTGATTCTCCAACCAGCAGAAACGGCTGGAAACGATCCCCATTTGTTACTAACACCAAATTTGGAAGAGCCTTCATGACGAAGAGAAAATGTAGCAAAATATTTATCTCTAAAATTATAACTCAGACGACCAAAGAAAGCAATTAATTTGGAATCATTCCTGTAAGACCCCATACCTAGGCGTCCCTCCACTTCACTATTGTAAGTTCCAGCACCCAAGTTGTCAGGTCCTAACAAATCTGAAGCAAAGTTCTTATTCTCAGCATTCAATCCGTCATTTACAAAGTATTGATAAGAATATCCTCCCATAAACTTTACATGATGGTTACCAGTGTCATAACCGTAATTTACCAACCATTCCAAAGATTCTTGTTTATTCTTGTCATATTTACGGCTAGCTTCTCCCTGAAATCCACTTTTGTCTTCTATGGTAGAAATCGAAGGACGAAACCAACTGTAATCGGTTTCTATAATCTGCTGAGCCAATGTAATTTGTGTACTTAAATAATGATTCTTATCTCTACACAACAGCGGAAACAAATTCAACTTAAACGTACCATCCCAACTTAAGATAGTACGCTCACCACCACTTTTCTCCAACTTCAAGATTTC
>OGZG01002658.1_pt1 | contig 11710 bp, 9 predicted proteins | sample 1576781 | NCBI WGS metagenome assembly OGZG01 (sample SAMEA3541502, study PRJEB24748) | human gut metagenome | biome: human gut; feature: human-associated habitat; material: faeces | place: China | collected 2012 | reverse complement strand
GTTCATTGGAAGCAATGGAGAACGGTTCGAAAGACCGCTACTTCCAGAGTGGAACGGCTGATGTGAAGAAGCTTGTTCCCGAAGGAATCGCTGCCCGTGTTCCTTATGGAGATAGAATCGTCCGTAAGTGCCATGGCGGCGGTGCGGAAGCCGTGGCGGGCCAGATCACTGAGAGTACCGTCCAGCCACGTCCAGGGAACCAAAAAGACCGAACCCATGGACACCCTGACCGCACGACGGTTCAACGGATCGCAAGAGTTACGCGTCAGCAACACGGCATCCATCCCGAGGGCGGCCGCCGAACGAAAAATGGCACCAATGTTCGTGGTGTCCACCACACCATCGATGACGACGATACGCCGGGCATCCCGACATGTGTCTTCCACCGTGCGGGGCGCAGGGCGACGCATGGCGCACAACACTCCGCGCGTCAGGACATAGCCCGTCAGCGTGGCGAGCAACTCCCGCCCGCCCGTATAGACGGGCACGTCGCCGCAACGACTGATGATGTCGGCGGCATCACCGGTGATGTGTTTTTGCTCGCACAAGAGGGCCAGAGGTTCATAGCCGGCATCCAATGCTACACGGATCACCTTCGGGCTTTCGGCTATGAACAGGCCTTTATCGGGCTCGATGCGGTTGCGCAACTGGGCCTCGGTGAGGGTGGAGAACACCTCGATTCCGGGGTGTGACAAGGAGGATATTTCAATAATGGGCATAAGGCTGTATTCTTTTTAATAAGGGTATGGATAAAGTGATTAGGGTTTAGTGATAAGTGATTAGCACCATTCGGTATATGATTTCAGTGGATTCTTTGTACCGGAGACATAACAAATGATGCGGGGACTGTATACCGAATGGCGCTAATCACTTATCACTAACCCCTAATCACTCTTATTCCTTTCTTTTCTCTTTCGGATACCGCAACTTTCATCACCCCGTCCAGTTTATTTTCAAAAATCCGGTAAGCCTCCTCAATCTCATTCAACGGGAAGCGGTGTGTGATAAGCGGCGTGGTGTCTATCTTGCCTTCTTCGATCAGGCGAAGTATCTCGGCGCAATCGCACCCGTCCACGCCACCGGTCTTGAAGGTCAGGTTTTTTCCGTACATATCGGGCAGAGGAAGCACCTGGGGGCGGTCGTAGAGGGCCACCACGGTGACGATGGCATTGGGGCGTGCACACTCCCACGCCAGACGGAAGGTGTCGTCGGTTCCTGCCACCTCGAGCACGACGTCGGCTCCGCCATGATCGCTACTCCGCAACACAATCTCCCGGCAATCCTCCGGCTTCACCACCTGTACGTCCGGATAATGTTCACGCACAAGGCGTATTCTTTCAGGAGATTTCTCGCAAACAATGATGCGGCGGGGGTGCTTGAGCATCACGCAAAGCAGGGTGCAGATTCCGGTAGGGCCGGCACCGATGATGAGCACCGTATCCTTTTCGGTAATCTCCGATATGCGAGCCGCCCAAAAGCCCGTGGCAAGCACGTCGCCCACAAAGAGCGCTTGTTCGTCGCTCACCGCATCCGGAATGCGGTTCAATCCCTGGTCGGCATAAGGCACGCGGACGTACTCGGCCTGACCTCCGTCGATGCGGCAACCCAGTGCCCAACCACCATTGGCATCGGTGCAATTGTTCACATATCCGTGTCGGCAAAAGAAGCATTCGCCACAAAAGGTTTCTACGTTCACCGTAACCCTGTCGCCGGGCCTGATGGAAGTGACGTCCGCGCCCACTTGCTCCACGATGCCTACCATTTCGTGCCCCACCGTGGTTCCGGGCAAGGCACGCGGCACGCTACCGTGCTTGATGTGCAAATCGCTGGTGCAGATGCTGCCGAGCGTCACGCGGACAATGGCGTCGCGGGGGTCTTTCAACCCGGGTTTCGGTTTTTCTATAAGTTCAAATTTTCCGTGTTCAATATAGGTATATGCAAGCATTGTTTTTCTCTTTTTTAATACTTCTCTTTCCGTTCAAACTCTCCCTCCTCCGTATAGTACTTCCATGTGCCTTTGGGTATGTTATTTCCGTATTTTCCGCGGAGTTTCAGTTTGCCGTTCTCATAATATTCGCGATAGCGTCCGTGGCGTTTTCCCTCTTTCACTTCCGCTTCACTCTTCAGCGCTCCTTCGGGATAAAACTCCCGCAAGACGTTGCCCTCAAATTTCTCAACATAGAAGCGTTGCAACTCACTCATTTGCTCCTTCTCCGTTTCGGCATCTTCGTTCATTACTTCGTCGGCTTCATCGTCTACCACCACCGCTACGGCCGCTTCTTCCGGTTGATAAGGTTTATAGTCCATCACGCATTGCAACGAGGCGGACTGGCCGTCTCCCGTAATCTGCATGGTCCAATAGGGAAATGAGTAGACAATGTCCTTGTCCGATTGTATCTCTCCCCACGTAACGGCATTCATCATAGGCTTCAACTGGTAATAAAACTTATGCACATCCGTATATAAGAAAACGGTAGAGCTCGAATTCAGGTACGAGAAGGCATTTTTAAAGCCCGGATTATCCTTCAACAGGTTCTTCTGATCGTAATCTTCTACAAATGAGAGCAGGGACGAGGCTTTGTTGCTAAACACCACATAATCGTCCACGTACGTGTAATAGGGTTTTTCGAACTTGTCGAACAGCCCTCCGAAGAACAAACGGAAGAAGCCTTTCATTTCCACATAGTTGATTTCAAATCCCTTATAATCAACCGTCTTTATCCGGAGCGGGGTGCGCCTCCTGATCTTCTTTTCTATAAACTCCATATTCTTACGGGCGTCCTTGATGCTTTTGGCGCCGATGGCCAGAATTAGTTCCGGATCGTGCCCCAACAGCCCCGGCTCGGATTGGGTGATGGCAAATTCTCCCGACATCCAGCTCAGGAAGTTTTCTTCCAGAGAGATGTCGAACAGGCTTTCAATCTTCTTCCGAGAACTCCTATAAGATTCGCACCATTGCGGATCGTGGACCGCAAGTGCATTCTCCAGTTCCTTTACAAAAGTCACCGGATTACTGAAACCGATGTTGGTATAGAGTGCCGTCCGGCCGGACAGGATTTCGTGGGCTTTCATCCGGTGCTTACCCGAGTTCAGCAAGGCCATGATGTACGGATCGGCGGTGTCTTTCCGCAAGGTATATCCTTTCACCTCCATCCGTTTGTGGTCGGTATTGAAATAGAGTCCGGCAAAATCCATGGAATTGCTGAACATATCGATGTACTCGTTTCCGGTTCCCAGATAAATATTCAGGAATTGGGGCAGGCGTGCATAATTGATAAAAACGCGGACAAGTCCTTTGCCGGACACCAGTTTTTCGGCTTCGATAAAAGAATGATCGAGACCGATTTTGGGTTTGTTGCGTGAGTCGATGGCCGATTCTACAAGTTTGGAGGTATAGGAACCTACAAAGTGGTTGTCCACGAAGGCGCAATAAAAAATATCGCGCGTATCCGGATCGCGCATTTCGAGGATGTTAATCCCGTTGTGCATCCGGTTGGTTACGGAACTGCCCGCCATGGTGAGCACCGTTTCAAGCTGATCCTTCAACAAGTCCATCTTGGAGGCCTTTTGCATGTCCAGCACAATCAGGAAATCCCAATCGTGGGCACGGACTTTATGGATCGAGATGAGCATATCCCGTTTGCCCACAAGCGATAACAACATTTTATTGCTTCGGACCACGGTGTCGAGCGTTTCCACATTCCGGGTGACGTCCTCGAAGGCTTTCGCCCGCTTCAGGCATTGCCAGGTTGCGCTTCCGCTGAACTTTGCCCAATCGTCAATGGGCGCCGAGGACTGGATGATAAATGCCGCGTCTTCGGGCACCAGGTAGATTTGCTGAATGTTGCGGTCAGGCGAAACAAACAGGTGAACGATGGAGTACAAAAAATATACAACCAAGGCTAAACCGGCAATCGCAAGTGTTCTTTTTACGAGGATCCGGGTATTGTTCTTCTTAGCGGATTCAACGGGTGGTTCTTGTGGCCCGTTGTCCAATTCATTTTCGATCATCCCTTTTTCAGTATGCTATTGACTACACGCACCGAAGACACCAGCTTGGCCGTGGAAGTAAACACATCCACATTCCACACATGCGAAGAGCGGCCTTTATGCACGATGGTCGCCACCGCCCTTACCGTATCCCCCTCATGGGCGGAGGAGATATGGTTTCCGCTGACTTGCATGCCGACCACTATTTCGTCCGGCTTGCAAAGTATCATGGAACCCAGTCCGGCCACGGTTTCGGCCAATGCCAGGCTGGCACCTCCGTGCAGGATGCCGAAAGGTTGGCGGGTACGTTCGTCCACGGGCATGGTGGCCTCTACCCTGTCTTCGGAGGCGTAAGTGTATTGTATGCCCAGATTTCCCATCAATGCATGGCGGGCACGCTGGTTGAGCTGCTCCAGGGGCACGTCGGCGGGGCGGATTTCGGCAAGTATCGCCTTCTCCACGGCTTCGGCCACGCCGTCTTCATCGTTGGAGGCGGTGATGCGGTCGGCACAGACCTTCACCGAGTCTTGGGCGTTTCCCATGGCGATGCCCAGTCCGGCGGATTGTATCATGGAGACATCGCAAACTCCGTCGCCAATGGCGATAACTTCTTCGGAGTTGATGCCTAACTTCTCAAGCAAGGCGCCCAGCGTATTGGATTTATCAATGGAGCAGGGCACCACTTCCAGAAAATAGGGTTCCGAACGAAATACATCCAGCGCTCCGTTCAACCTTCGGCGCCAGTGGTCTTCCAGTCCCACGAGAGCTTCTTCGTCATCGCTTACCAGCATGCACTTGCAAGGGGCAAAGTCCACCGCTATCGAGAATTCGGTTTCGGCAATTATCTTCAGGCCATTCAGCTCGGCTTCGCAGCGTATGTGCTCGTTTTCGGGCGAGTCGGTGATAATGGTATCTTCGTGATACGTAAAAATGGCGAACCCGTTCTTACGGGATTTCTTTTCAAGATAGGGCAGCATTTCGGGGTTTATCCTACGCTCAAAGAGTAGTTCGCCACTTTGCGCATTGATAATTTGCCCGCCATTGTAGGAGAGGATGAAGCCTCCGTAATTGCCCAGTTCCAGAGCCTTGGCAATGGGCATAAGGCCATAGGTGGGCCTGCCGGAAGCTAATACGATGCGTACACCCATCTGTTGCACTTTCAACAAGGTGGCCAGCGTGCGCTTGCTGATTTTCTTCTCACTATCGAGCAGAGTTCCGTCTACATCAAGAACTAATAGTTTGTATTTCATGACTTACCGGTTTTTTAGGTTTATGAAAACAAAGGTAAAGTTATTCAGGCGAAAACACAATTAAGTAACGAGTTTTTTCTTACGCATTTTCATTCGTTATTTACACATAGTTCTTTTACTCATCAATACAACAAGCACAGTACTGACTCCACAGAATAGCTTTTTTACGATCTTTATTTTACGAAATGGTTCATTAAAAATATAGGGAAGTGCCTGAATTCCGACACTCCCCTATCTATTATTTAACTCAGATCTTATATCTCCTCGTCATCACTTCATTGCATTGTTCCCCAGTGCTCCCAGCGCAGCCGAAACAATAGCCATCACTACTTTCAGTATTTTTTTCAAAACAGACTTCTTCATAAATACAATCGTTTAATTTTTAATTCTTCATTTTTTAATTTCTAAGCTCCTCAGCTTTAGACTTTATCCAAGCGGGTTTTCCACTATTCCTCCATCAGGTGACGACGGGCCACCACCTTCTGTAGGAAGTTCGTCATTGATGCGATCCACATCTTTGAGGCTAAGTCCTTCGGAGCGGGTGCTTCCGTTAGCCGTAATACGAATTTCCTTGTTGGCACGGAAACAAACGCGCAAGCCAGTGATGTCATTCGCTGTAAACGCCTCTGCTGTATCCGCCCCCTTGCTACGGGCGGCAAGATAAAAAAATCCCAGTCCGTCAATATTTACCGACCGCCCCAAAAGCAACTCTTCTTTCAACTCCGTGCGAAAATCTTTCAGCACAGAGTTCACCACACCTTCACTTACACCGGAAAGTCGGCTGATCTTTTTCGCAATCTGCTTCAGATCCATCGCCACACCATACTTATAGGTGATTACCGGATATACCTTCTTTGCTGATTTCTTATCGAGGGGATTTAGTAATCTCCAAACCTTCTTATACAAAATACTCATAGTTCTTTTTCTTTTTAAATTAAATAAATCATGTTCAAAATCTCTTCGCTAACGTTAACGTTGCAAAGATGCGGTAACTTCTATAAAGCTCAAATGAACACTTACTATGGTATTTCCAATCCATAAATCTATCCCACATAGAAGCCTACACGCCTTGTAGAAATGAATCATTATTTACTCCCATATACATATCACATACTTACTCACCAAAAAAGGAAGAAAACGCGGTAGTATATCCGGAGAATTCAAAGACTATTTTTATGTCTTCTATCTATATTGAAAACCGAGAGTTCCATAGATAGACTTAAAAAGACATTTTTTCATAGACGATTTAAAACAAAAAAGTATATACAAAACATATTTTTTTATCTATTCGCTGATATTTTGCCACATTATACAATATCATTTAACTATACTTTCTATTTTCTACATAGGAAGTACACCAAAACGTTATCATATTCTTTTTTAGCATCTTATACTTATGAACAATTCATTCAAATAAAGATTTTTCCGTCTATTCTTAAAATACCCGTAGTATGAAGCTTCTGTGTATGAATAAACAGAAACCATTGAATAATTGGCTAATCAGTTAGTTTATTTTAGTATGAAAGAAAAAGGACTATAGTACTTTATTACGCGATTTTTCCTTTGGACTTAACCTGCTCAAATCGCATTATGTACTTTTTAATAGAGGAGAAAATGTCCTATTATTACTTAGTAATAGTGGCGACATTCATATATTGGGTTACATGATAAGTGAGTAGCTCCTTGAAACCGCACTGTTTGCTAATTTCATTGAGTGTCAGTGAATACTTTCTTCATTGGAGCAGAAACCATCCTTCCATTCATATCCTTATCATCATCTGCTTGAACTAGATATTTATTTACAGAGATGTTTCTTTAACACAACGGACAGGTATTGCGTATGATCGGGTTGTATATCCCACCGGATACACCCAAGAAAGATTTGTAATAAAATATCCACCATCCGGTGACGTTGCATAAGTAGGTGCCGATGACCAAGAGTAACAACCACTTCCAACAGCGCTTGTAGTTCCATCTTTCCCAAAACGACAACCTTCTGCTGGGTAAAAAGCAACATCACCTCCCTCTCCTCTGATGTAAAAACGACGTCCAAAAACAGGAGCTTTCATAAAGCCCATTCCATCCCCGTCAGTCCAATTCTTTTGGTCTTCAACCGGACAATTGTAATATTTGATAAATGTACCGCTTCCAGTAGTTCCTGCTATATTATAATTATTCCATTGTTCGGGGGTATTTTTAGTGAAGTTAGTCCAAGTATCCTGAGGAGGTATGCACCACCCAACTGGGCAGGGATCATAAATCGTTTTTCCACTAAATGTTGCATTAAGAGCTAAATTGCCTGATTTATCCACAAAATCACTACCCCATAATTTATTGGAAGCATCTAAAGCAGATGTTCCTTTATATGCTCCATAAATCCAATTTCCCGAAAATGTATCATCTGTAAGGCCATCTTTATCATCTCGAAGAATAAAGGTTAAAGCATTTTTTATAGAATAAAGAATAAGATCCTTCACATCTTTAGATATATCAGAATTAAGAGTTTGATAAGGATATTTCATTAACTCATTAATGGTTAGCGGATTATTATCCTTATCAACAATATCTATTACTTCTGCAACCGCAGTAGTACGCCTTTCTCTTTTTTTAGCGTTGGGAAATGGATCTTTACGCCCGAATTGATAATATAAACCAAAAGTCTTAGCTACGTTATCTGTATTGGAAGGTGTATTATCGGCCGCCCCCAAATTACGGTCCATCATTATTAAATCACGAGAAGAAAGAGTGTTTGCATAAATAGTTGTGCTCATTTTTCTCGGATTAGTTTTATACGTTTGTGTATGATTAGAATTAAACTCTGCTAAATCAAAGGATGTTTTCCAAATATGCCAGCTCCACAACACATTACCACTTCTGTCTTTTACCGCAATCACTGCATTCCCTTCAGCTTTCGGGCCAGTTTTGAAATAAACATATCCATCTTTCAGAATCACACCTTGTATTATTTGCCCATGACCATTGGTTTCCCAAACGAGTTCTGCACTTGTAGGACTGATAGCAGCATTAGCAGCCAAAGCACTTCCGGTCGGAGAAATCAATGCAGCAGTAGCAGCCCCATTTCCTCTCACTGTAGCTTTAAACTTATACCACGTATTTACCTTCTTGGCAAGATAACAATTTGCCGTACCTGCACTACTCAAATCTTCTGTTCCCGTAAAATCTACAACAACCCTCGTATCTGTTACCGCAACGTCATTCAGAGTAATGTTATACGTATAATTGCCATTCCGCTTGATATTGAAATCACTCGTATTATTTTCTCCAAGATACACTGTCCACTTTGCTGTAACAGTGCCTATTGTGCCGTTAATTTCTACATACGTAGCATGTGCAGGCGCATTTGCAGTCGTTTTATCCTTTTGGGCGGAAATCGTTTTGGTTCCTCTACGGTTTTCAAACATATAGAATATTGTACCGGCAGTGGTTGTACTACTTGGACCTATACCGCCACAGTTCAACCAAGTGGTATTTGTCGCATCTGCTGTACCGGATACATAGTAAGAGCTTTTAGGAAGATTATAAATTTTCAAATTAGTAATGTTAATCCCACTATTTTCTTTCACTTTAATCTTTAACTCAACTTTTGCGACCATACGAGTTAATACCAGTGTTCCCGACAATGTGTTTGCCCCCACCTTGATATTCACACTTTTCATGCTTCCCGTCATTGGCAGATTGGTGCCTTTATTCAAGTCATCCCAATTGGTCAGGCTGTATACCATACTTTTCAGATAAGACTCCTTATGCATGGTATATCCCTTAAACAAGTCAGCTTTACCCGTATTGGCAACGGCATATATGGTACATCCGGTAGCACTGCGCGTATTAATGGTAACCGTAGAACTACCCGTCTGGTATTTCTGTCCGATCAGCTCACCCGCACTGTTATAGACCAAAATGTGCAGATCACTGATCACACTCTCATTGACTGTCCGAGTAACAAAATTCGCTTGTTCTTCTCCCTGCACTTCCACCCGAATGGTAGCGGGTAAACCCTCCATATCCATATCCTCCATGCCCCCTTCTTCCGGTTGGCAAGAACTGCACACAGCCGCCATTGCTAACAGTGTGCCCAGCATGAACAGCACAAAAAGTACCTTCCAGCAAAACGGTATGGGTTCTTCCGTTTTCGGGTATACCCTGTATTCAAATAACCTAATCATACACTTTTTACTTACATTTCTACATCCTGACCGACCGTTCCCCAGGGAACCACACTCACAAAAACCTTAACCTCCGCATAACGAAAGTCTATATCAATGTTGGTCTGTTGCCCCACAGGGGCATACAAAGGACGAAGTTCATTATCTTTAGTGATAGTAAATAATTTCTCATCTTTCCGGTAGACGTCTATTTCCAACGGTTGTCCCTCCCCGGTAGGGAATATATGGAAAAGCGGTGCATAGACATCCCCCTTGGCGTCAGTAACGGAAGCCGGTTCGTATCCGGCTCCGTCCCCCGAAGCCTCACCCATAAAATCCATTTCCGTACCGATGCAGTGTACGACGAAACGATATGCTTCACCGTTATAAGGATAACGTTCGGCAAGATAACGCGTGCGTATACTGAGGCCCGCCACCATACGTTCCATTACGAGCGTAATATCCGCTCCTTCCACACCCCGCGTGCTTATCTCCCCTATTTCTCTGCGACAATAGAACAGGTCTGTTAGCGGAATGTGCGTACCGTGGGTATATTGCCGAAGCTGGAGTTTCGCATCTTTCAGGGATGTTCCCGGTGCTATCTCCGTAGTAATCAGAGTATCTTCTTTCAGATTACCCCAAGCTACGAGCGTGAGCCGTTCGTCCCTATCCTCTCCAAAGAAAAAGTCCGAGAATCCCTCAGAGGGAATCATTCTGACGAAACCTTGTTCATTAAAAAGGTAGATATCCGATTTCTGCAAAACTCCATTTCCGGTAAGGTCGTTCCCATCCGCATCCACCGCACGGACATGCAGTTCATACCGGACACAACCTTCCATATCCTCACGCACGCACGAAACGCAACAGAGAAGAATAAAAAGAAGCGGAAAGATGGGAAATATTCCGAGAACTCGCATAGGCTGGTACGGATTGGTTTATAATGTCATATCTGTCTCATAGAAAATATCACTCAAAAGTCACATTCTGATTGATGGTAAGCGCCCAATCAGCAACAGTAACCGTCAGTTTCAAAGTAGCAGGGTCTATTTCCTTACTATCATCATCCACCCCCTCTCCCTTGATAACGGCGGTAAGTACGTATCGGGTGTTAGCCACTATGCTGCCTTTGTCTGTGCCCTCTCCTCCTGTAATAGTGGTGTTCGCCTGTTTCTTATTAATAGTGATGGGATAATACCGGGTCACGGGAGCGCTGGTTGAACCGGTTCCATCCGCATCAAACGTTCCTTTAATTATGAGTTTGGTCGGCGTAGTCGAAACATTCGGAAATGTATAGAAGTAGTACGGAGTAGTGAGTTCCGTATTAGCTGTATGGGAAGCCACCGCTTCATACAGGTATTTATTGGCCTTGTCACTCCCACTGATAGGAACACTGCCAGTCTTTTCAGCATTGACGGAACTATTCGCATTCTTCAGATAGATACCGGTCACGTTGAATGTGGCATCTTTAAATTGCCCCGCTTTGTCGAAAGCGGTCTTGATGCTGCTTATGGATACCCTCGCAACAAGACGGGTTAGCTCCGCGGTAGCCGTGGCTTCTGCGCCCGCCGTGAGATTCTGTTTGTTTACTATTCCCAACATCGGAAGGTTATTGGCCTTTTGTGCATCCGTTACCTCACCTGCTCCCGCAGCCTTGGTCGTTTCCGAAAGAAGCATCAGCTTGGCTTTGAACCCAGCAAGGTTGGTTACTCCCGCAAAAAGCGCCGGGGAAGCATTGGCTACCACATAGATTGTTTGCTCGTCGCCGGGTTCACAAAGTATCGAAATCGTCTTTCCACTACCAGTCTCTGCATCTTTGATATCCTTGCCTGTGAATTCCCGCAAGGCATTGACAGGGTTACCCGTCGCTCCGGTGAATACAGCTACTGTCAGGCGATTGATCTGGGATTCATCGGTGGTGGGTAGAGTCCCCGTAGCACGGCTGTCCGCTGGTGCTCCCACTAATGTAAGTTCAAGTTTTGCAGTCTTTTCTTTCGGCTGCATTCCATTCTCGTTTTCATCACTGCTGCATGCAGACAGCGAAAGGGTTGCTGTTGCCAGCGCAGCCCACAAATAATTACTCGTTTTCATATATTATACCGTTTATGGTTATTATTCACTGCTTAATCTTTAATTTTCAATTTTTCTAACGCCTTAATCGCCTGTTCCACTCCGGCGGCTGCCGCCATCGTAAGATACACCTCCGCCTTATCCCGGTTACCTTCAAGCAGACAGAGAATCCCCATGTTATTATAGGCTATCGGAAGGGTGGCAAAAGGTTCCAGATACCCACGTGCCTTAGACAGTTCC
>OGZG01002638.1_pt1 | contig 11821 bp, 13 predicted proteins | sample 1576781 | NCBI WGS metagenome assembly OGZG01 (sample SAMEA3541502, study PRJEB24748) | human gut metagenome | biome: human gut; feature: human-associated habitat; material: faeces | place: China | collected 2012 | reverse complement strand
CGATTGGTGGAGCGGGTGTCAATGGCGCAACCTATCCAGGTAATCACGATTTTGCACTTTGTATTGTGCTGCCGGGTATTGCTGCGCATAAAGACGCTTCGGTTATGGAGAAAATTCAAGCATTCCTGGCTGAGTTTATGGCGAATCTCACCGCCTGAAGATGATTAACGGAGGGCGTATGCAGGAAAATACCTTTTCCGCCATTCTGACCGCTGCCGGAGAAAAGGCGATGGCGCAGGCGGCGATAAGCGGTGTCCCCGTTGGATTTTCACTGATGGCTGTCGGGGATGGTGATGGTGTGCAGCCGGTACTTAAGTCAACTCAGACCGGCCTGGTAAACGAGAAATATCGGGCACCGATTAATCGGCTGGTGATTGCTGACCAGGGTGCAAATGTCATCCGCGCCGAAATGGTTATGCCCCCGCAGGTGGGGGGGTTCTGGCTGCGTGAGGCAGGGCTGTATAACGATCAGGGCGTGTGCCTGGCGGTGGCAAATTTGCCACCGTCATACAAGCCGCTGCTGGCTCAGGGGTCAGGACGAATGCAATCACTTAATCTGTGGATTGCTGTCAGCAACACTGCCGATGTGCAGTTGATGACTGACCCGACAGTGATTATTGCCAGCGTGGATGAGGTGACACGCGCAAAGAGTGAGGCAAAAGATTATACCGATGAGGTGTTAGGCGACCTCGATACGAACATAAAGCAGATTATTGCCGAAGCCGTCAAAACGGCGGTAAGCGATGCCTGGGAGCTGGATAATCCAGTCGGCACCACGCGCTTTTTTAATCAGAACCTGAACCCGAATGAGCGCTGGCCATGGTCCGAATGGGTGTACACCGGCGAAAATAAAACTGTCCGCATCGGTAAAGCTGACGGCTCAAACGTCGGGCAGACTGGCGGCAGCGATAATATCACGCTACAGCGGACTAACCTGCCAGCTGTTAAGATTGATGTGAGCGGCGAAACCAGCGAGTTACCTGCACATGAGCTGACAACCAGGGGGGCTGGCAGGCACAAACATCAGGGGGGAATGGCGGCGCCGGGTGGAGCATGGGACGGGGATTATATTGTCGGCTCCGATAATGACAGCCACCGCACCCGTAATTACACCAGTGAAGATGGCGAACATACCCATGTTATTGACGCCCCGCCCCATAAACACAGCACCAGTGGCAAAACCGATAACCTCGGCGAGGGTAAATCGTTTAGCGTAATTGAAGCCCACACCCTGCTGATGTGCTGGTCGCGGGTGGCGTGAGTATCGAGTACCGTCAAAATCAACAGTGCTGCAGTATGGTCAGAAGTGGCGGTGCGGTACCACCATAGTCAGAAATGGCGGTGTCTGCCGGTAGTGAAAGCCCCTTACTGAAGGGGCTTTTTTGTGGATTAAAACAGGCTCTTGATGGAAGTTGAAACAGAGTTAACCGCTTTTGTCGCGCTGGACTTCAGATCATCCAGCACATCACTGACAGACGACGTCTGTAGCTTCTCGCGAAAATCACCATCGGCGCGCGAAAGACTGATCGTAAACTCAATCTTTTTCGGGTTGCCGTAGCGGTCAAACTCCGTTTTTCCTCGCTCCAGCTGCGTCATGAGGTACATCCCGTAAATCTGCCCGTCACCCTCAATCAGCGGCCAGGGGCGACCGGCAAAGCCGATCGTCTCCAGCGCCGACAGCGACCACCGGCCGCCGGTGATTTCCGGGTAAAGCACGCCGTCGAGCGTGATTGTGTCGTCACCGGGGCCGATGTACTGCCAGGCCGCCGACTGGTTAACCCGGTCATTTTTAACGTGCCGCCACGCCTGGGAGTGTCGCAGCTGCTGATACGGCGCAGTGCGCAGCGTAAAAACAAACATCCCGTAAATCATCATCATAAAAAAACCTCCTTACTCCCGATCGCGGAATGAACCACGGTTAGTTTTGCGGGTGCTGGCCATTAAATCGCGCACGGCGTTACGCACCATTTTTTCCAGTTCCTGATCCGAGCGTTTACCGACGTCGTTAAAGACCAACTGAAAGAACGGCGCAGCACCTGACGACGCGGCGACCGGCGCAGACGTCGCCCCCTGCGTCGCCGTCGGTACCGACAGAATGCCGCCGGCCGCAGCGGCGGACACACGCGGCACAGGCTGCGGAATAACACGCGCTTCCTGATAGGGACCACGCAGCGCAAGCGCACGCGGCAGGTTTTTAAAGACAATATCCCCGGGGCCAATTTTCTTCGTGTTATTCGCCGTCGCTTTTGTGTTATCCGCGATATTATTCAGGCGTCGAAGAGTGCCATTATCGCCGGTAATAACCGGCGGCTTGCCACCGCCAGCACCGGACACGGTGGCCTGACCAAGTGGCAACTGATGACCGGCTAGCGCGGCTGCTGATGCCTCCAGCGCACTCTGTGCCTTATCCGCTTGCTGCCTGGCCCTTTCGATACCGTCGGGAATAAGATCCAGTTTTTCAAGCAACCAACTGACGCCGTTCATTAACTGCTGGAGCGGCCACAATAGAACACTAAGCGCCGTCCCCATCACTCGGCCGAAGGTCTCCCCGGCAGAGGCGCACTTATCCAGCGTATCTTTGCTGGTCTGCATCGGACTAAGCAGGTTTTTGAACCACTCCCAGATAGCTTTAATGCCGTTACCCAGCGCAGAAAATACCGGCGCCATTGCTGAAAATGCAGCCCTTAGAGGGGCCAGCCCCTGCCAGATCCCACTAAGAAAACCACCAAAGAACGCCTTAATAGGCTCCCAGAATTTCCAGATAATCAGCCCCGCCGCGATAAATGCCAGCGCAATCAGACCGGGGATGCCGAGTAGTGTTGCAAGAATGACGCGCAGGCCGGAAAGAACCAGATTGAGCCTGGCAATACTGGAAGTCGCAGTGATCGAGGACAGGCCGATGTTTTGAATAGCCAGCCTTAGCTTTGCAAAGGGGCCAACGTAGAAACTGACGGCGAGACTCGCTACGCCTACCGCTCCAGTCAGGGCCACAAGCGCGGCAGTGACTAGCACCAGAGTCTGTGTAAGCTCCGGGTTTTCACTCACCCATTCCCGCAGGTTGTTGACGAAAGCCGTCAGTGTCTGCGTGATTGTCCGAAGGCTGGTATCCATCCCCGTCAGCACCTCCGTGCGCAGACCGTCGAATGCCCCGCCTAGCTTGCTGATATCACCAGGCAGGTTATCGCGCAGGGTATCTCCCAGCCTGTCGGCGCTTCCCCTGGTATCGCCGAGACGATTAGAAACGTTCGCCAGCGCCGAAAGAAACGCCGGGATCTGGTCTATAGACAGGTCTTCAATCGGGGTGCCGAAAAGAGAAATCGCGGCATTAGCCCGCGTCGCCGGATCCTGAATGGACAGCAGCCCTTTTGCGGTCTTCTCCATCGCCTTGCGCGCACTTTCGCCGCCGGTGGCTATCGCCGATGACATGGCCGCCGCGTCAAGGCCGATCGCCTTGTAGGCGCTGACGCTGTTTTTTGACATGTCAGAGCCGCGAATGCTGAATTCCTTGATGGCATCCCCAGTTTTATCCAGCGCGAACTTACCCTGCTGAGCCATATTGACCAGCAGCGACATGGTTTCCGCGCCGGTAAAGCCCATATTGCGGAAGTGGGTAGAATACTCATGAAGGATTTCCGGCATCTCGCCGCGCATCTGCGTGGAAACGCGCTGCATGCCCGACGTGATAAGGTCGAATGCCTCATCACTGCTGCGGGCGAGCCCGTTTTTCATCATGATCGCCGCCATCTGGATATGTTCCGTCATATCCCCACCCAGCGCAGTTTGCAGATCCAGTGCCTTGCGGGAAATACGCGTGAGTTCCTCGTCACCCACTGCGCCAAGCGCGCCCAGCGTACTACGAACACCCGCCACCGCCTCAGAGATACGGGCTAAATCGCGACTGACGCCAGCGGCGTTAATGTCCTGAATGATGCGGGAGTAGCGTCCGCCGGATGCTGCGCCTTCTCCATTCTGAGCGGCAATAACGGAGGCGTGCTCCTGAGTCTGAATTTGTGGCGCCATCAGTCGCGAACCCAGATAGAACCCCCCGGCACTGGCCGCCGTCATCGCCAGCCCGGCACCGCGCATCTTGCCGGCGATCTCTTTCGCGCGGTCATACTGCATGCGCGCTTGTGTGGCAGCGGCAAGCTGGCGGCGTTCGCGCTCAAGGGTCTGGTTATATTGCTCGGTTCGGCGAATGGCGCTGGCAATGGTCTGACTGCCGCCTGCAAGGGAGACGCCGTGGCGACGGAGCGCCTCAGAGGCTCCCCGGAGACTCTCGGTCTCTTTATCTCGTCGGACTTTGAGGCGATCCAGCTTCGCCGCGAGATCGGTCATCTGCTGGCGTTGCTTGTCCGTCAGGGTAGCACCTGACCGCTGTGCCTGCTTCAGTCCTTCCAGCGTGCGGGTGGTGTCGTCGATAGTGCGGGAGGTTTTTTTAACACTGTCGCGTAGACGGTTGAAGGCGGCAGATTGTCGCTCAACCTCTTTGATTGAGCCCTGCGTTTGCTTGAGGGAGTCCGAAAGGCCGCCAATCGCTTTGCTGGCGGCACTGACCGGGCGGGTGAGCTTATCAATAGCACTGAACGCAACGCGAATACTAAGATCCATCGTCGTCATCCTCCTGTTCATGGTTGCCGCTTCTAATGGCCGCCTTCTCGCGCCAGGCCATCAGCTCGCGCAGCTCCATGCCGTACATCTCGGAGGGCGGCCAGTGAAAAATAACTGCAATGTCGGCGATCAAATCGTCGACGTCAGAAAATACCGCCTCTCTTATTCGCTCCCCGTCTCCGCCGCGTTCGGTGCGGACGGCGCCGGTTTCGTCAAAAAAGGCGTAATCTCTTCACAGAGCGCGGTGAAGTCACCGGTTGCCAGCGCGGCAATTTCGGTGCTGGTCAGCTGCGGACTGGTGGTGCGCGTCAGCAGGGTGGAGACCGCATCAAAATCGAAGTTCAGCACGTCAACCAGACGCAGACCACGCAGCGATCCTGCCTGTTTGATGGTGTCGGTGATAGTGATGGTGATAATTTCCTGATCGCCGCGCTTAACCGGCTTACTGAGAATAACGGACATAGCATTTTCTCCGGGCGGCCAGCAGGCCGCCTTAAAGGTGGGTAAAAAGGGTTATCAGCTGCCGAGGCCCAGCGCTGACATAATGCGATCCGGGTAGAGGTTCTCCCCGTTGCGCTTGTAGATAAAGTTCAGCAGGTCGATCTCCAGCAGCGCCTTATCGTCCACTGACAGCTTGTAGTAGGTGTTTTTGATGGCGTAGGTGTGGTTGGTATCATCACCCTGTTTCGCATCACCCGGATCGATTTCGGTGATACGTCCGCGCATCTCAACTTCCAGTAGCGAGCTGGTACCGCCACTGTAAAACTCGCCGACAAAGCGCAGGCGCATTTCGTCGATATCGCCGCCATATTTCAGGATCAGCTCTTCGACCACACCGCCGACAATCATCGACGCATCCAGCGCGCCGGAATCCAGCCCCAGATCGACGGCCACCGAACCGAGCATACCGCCACCCTGGTAATCTTCGGTCTTGCGGGTCACTTTCGGCAACGTCACGCTGGGGACTTTGCCGATATGGTTCACGCCGTCCACAAAGACGGTAAACAGCCGGAGTTTTTTAGGAATAGCCACTATTCACCTCCCAGCGATGCAAAAGCGGATTCGTAATACTGATCGGTGAACGTCTGGATCATCGTCAGATCTTCCAGCGGTGGCACCGGGCTGTAGTTGTAGCGCACGATGGCTTTACCCTGCCGCAGGCCAACGGTTGGGTTATCGACGATATCAAACCAGCACGCTGCACCAATCAGCTTGCCCGCCGTGACCAGCGCCTGAAGTTTGGCGTTAATCCCGCTCACCACGTCTTTCACGTTCGCCGGGGTTAGCGGGGTATCCACGGTGGTGAACTGCGCTTCTGCGATACTGTCCGCCAGGATCTGCGCGGTTCGCGTGTACACCTCGAAAATGAATTCTTCGGTGTCGGTGGTGCGGTTGCCCCAGAAACGGAAACCGTCGCGCTTAATCAACGTGGTGATCTCGTTGGCGTTCAGTTCGTTGGCGTCGGAGTCTTCCGCCTGAAGCGCCCAGAACACGTCCTTCGCAATCCCCAGCACGTTTTTGACCGGCACGTTAGACAGTGATTTATGCCAGCCCTGCTCGTTGTCGATCTGCGCCCGCAGACCCAGCGCATATGCCACTGCGGGAAATTCTTCATTGGCGCCGGTCAGCGGGTTGTAGGCGATGAAGTTCGGCCAGATCAGCATTCCCTCGCGCTCCGCAAACGTCTCGCGGTATGTTTTCGCCTCCGCAATGGTGTCGCAGCCGTCGCAGTAGCTGTATGAGAACGCCCGCAGCTGCTTCGCGATAACCCGCAGCTGCGCGGTCACTTCGGCGGTGTCGTACTCAGGAATGCCGAGAATGCGCGGGCGATAGCCGGTTTTCTGCTCCGCCGTCAGAAAGGCAAACATACCGGTGTAGCTGCCGTCTGCCTGCGTGCCGCCGATAATCAGCTGTGACTGTGTCGGGTCGTTCTCGCCGGTTCCGGCCTTCGCCACGCGTACAACGATCACGCGGGTGCTGACCTGGTCGGAAATAGCTTTCAGTGATTTGTAAAGCGAACCGGTTTTACCTGCCTTGCCGAGCACGCTGATAACCCGCGTCACCAGCACCGGGGTGTTAAGTGGAAAAGTGAGAGGGTCGGCGTCTTCAGCTACCGCAACCAGACCAATGACCGTTGAATCAATGTCATTGATCGCGGTCTGGAGGTCGGTATTTTCCTTGACGCGCGCCCCGTGAAAAAAGTTGTCGGTCATACTCTACCGCCATCATGTTGAGTGAGTTCGCGGTCATCATCGCCGGGATGGCGGGCCGCTGTCGTGCCTTCAGGGTTGTGACCGGTCTGTCACAACAAAAAGCCATCGCCAGTATCGCGCGCGCATGAAACCATCAACGGCGGGGGAATGCATATGGCACTGACGACAGACACTATCGACAAAGCAAAAGCGCTACTGGACGAAGGGGCACAGCGATTCCAGGACTATCAGTCCGAACTGTCGCGCGTACCGGCCTTCAGTATCCTGATGGGCGGCAAAGCACTGACGCAGCTGGATCCGCGCATTATTTCGCTGGAGCTGACCGACAATCGCGGATTTGAGGCCGACGAGCTGACCATTGCTATCGACGACAGCGACGGATTGATTGAGCTGCCGCCGCGTGGTGCTGAGCTGTCGGTGTCGCTGGGGTGGCAGGGTGAACCGCTGGTTTACAAAGGGGTTTATACCGTTGACGAGGTCGCCCACTCGGGGCCGCCGGACAGACTGGAGATCACCGCCCGCAGTGCAGATTTTCGGGATGAGTTTAACGTCAAGCGCGAGGTGTCATGGCATGACGTGACGGTTGAGCGCATCGTGTCAGCCATCGCCAGGCGTTACAAACTGACGCCGGTGATTTCCGGGCAGCTGATGAGCGCTGAGATTGACCACGCCGACCAGACTCAGGAAAGCGATATGTCATTTCTGACGAGGATGGCCGACCTGCTGGGGGCTATTGCCACCATTAAAAACGGCAGTCTCCTGTTTATCCTGCCGGGTGGTGGCGTCAGCGCGAACGGCAAAGCCCTGCCGCAGTTTGCGATCACCCGTTCCAGTGGCGACCGGCACTCCTTCCGCATCGCCGACCGTGACGCTTACACCGGCGTGCAGGCGTACTGGCTCGATCTGGAGTTTGGCAAAAAGAAAAAAGTCACCGTTAAAGCCCGTAAGAAAAAGACCCAGAAAAAGCCGCGCAGCAGCGCGAGGGAAGGGGATTATATCGCCGGTGAAGACGGTAACGTTTTTGTGTTGCGGACAACGTACAGCAGCGAGACCGCCGCGCAGCGGGCCGCTGCGGCAAAGTGGCAGCAGCTCAAGCGCGGCGCTGCTGAATTTACTATGACGCTGGCCTATGGCCGCGCAGATCTGTACCCGGAGATGCACGGCACGGTATCGGGATTCAAGACGGATATGAATAATCAGGACTGGATAATTGCGAAGGCCACGCACACGATCGATGAGGGTGGATTTAAAACACAACTGGAGCTTGAAGCGAAAATACCTGAATGGATTGCAGAAAGTGAGAGTTAACGGCCATAATATGAGCGAGTTCAACTCCCGCCCGGGAGGCCATCATGTTCAAGTGTCCTATTTGCGGTGCCGTTGCCAAAACGCGCACCAGTCGCTCGTTAAGCAATACCACGGTTCGGCATTATCACCAGTGCCAGAATTTTGAATGTAGTATCACTTTCACCACGCTCAACAGCGTTGAAAAGCTGGTCACTAAGCGTGGCCATCGCGAAAAGTTGCCACCAGGCTTTATCCCCTCCGATGCATTCCCCGCATCGCATTACGGCAACGATCAGCTTAGTTTTGCTATATGAAAAAGCCCCGCCGATGCGGGGCTTTGTTATTCGTCTTTTTTGTGGCGGATTACTACCGCACCAAGCTTATCAATGAGCCGCTCACAGGCCTCAACATCCTTAACATTCCGGAGTTTGACGATAGCCGACTTAGGTTCCTCATCACGAGTACCAAGATGCAATTCTATTTCAATGTCGTTTCGATTAAGCAAACCCATTAGTGACCCCGCTACGCTCTTAACTTGAGTGGCAAGCTCGAAGACGAGGTTTAGTTTACTTGGCGCGTCGGATGACAGGCAAGTGAGTCGAGCAATATTTAAACCATCAGCACCAAAGTGTTGCTCGATGGAAGGAATTAAGTCTGCGGGGCAAAAGAAATTGATCCCCCCAAACATCGCCGTATGCAATGGTGCGCCTTCAAACTCCTGCATTAATCCCTCCAACTGGATAAGAACAAGCCACAGCAACAGCTGTGGCTTGGTGGATGCTATGTGGATGCTGTGAAAAATAATCCCTTAAGATTCACGGTGTTAATTGTCATATAAACCCGGAGCAATCCGGGTTTTTTAGCAGGTTAGGGCGAGACCTGGCGGAAATAAACGTCCTAGACGTTTTTACGCTCAATGGTCTGTTCACCCCAGAACAGCGCATCTTTATCGGTTTTGGCAAAGGCCAGCGCCAGCACTTCGTCGCTGCCTTCCTCCCAGATTTGCTCCGCCAGTTTTTCATCGTAGTGGGCGACTTCGAAAATCGCCTCGGCGATCTCCGGCGAGGTGTTACGTAAACTTGCCCATTCGCCGACGCGATGTGCTTTTGCTTCTTGAGTTGGCATGTTACTCCTCCTGCAGAAGATTAGCCGTGGACTTTAACGGCCAGTTTGGCGACATGTTCGCCCTGATAGCGGGCGATGGCTAACTCTTCCTCGCTCGGCTGACGCGAGCCGTCTCCGCCGGCGATGGTGGTCGCGCCATAAGGGGTACCGCCGCGGACCTGGGAAATATCAAACAGCTCCTGGGCGCCGTAGCCGATCGGGACGATGATCATGCCGTGGTGGGCCAGCGTCGTCCAGGTCGAGGTAATGGTTTGTTCCTGTCCGCCGCCGGTGCCGGTTGAGCTGAATACGCTGGCGATCTTGCCGTACAGGGCGCCGGACGCCCACAGACCGCCGGTTTGATCGAGGAAGGTGCGCATCTGACCGGACATGTTGCCGAAACGAGTTGGGGTACCAAAGATGATGGCGTCATACTCTGCCAGCTCCTGCGGCGTGGCGACGGGCGCGTTTTGCGTTTTCCCGCCTGCTTTGGCAAATGCTTCAGCCTGCATGGTTTCCGGCACGCGCTTCACAACCACCTCAACGCCATCCACCCGGTTTGCCCCATCGGCGACGGCGTGAGCCATGGTTTCAATGTGTCCATACATGGAATAATAAAGCACCAGAATTTTAGCCATTTCCATCACTCCTCGGTTGCGTTATAAGCCAGCCAAATGGCTGGTTACCTTTAAAGATAAAGCCTCCGCCGGAGAGTGCAAATCCAACGGGCATTTATTTGATTTATAACAAAATGACAAAGCATTATTTACTTTTCCTTGCACCGCGCGGCCTGAAAGGGAGAGAAGGAGGAAGCGTTGCGCCTGCTATTTTGGCCGGTGTGGCAAGGGTGTAGCATCAGGATACATTTTTGCCGACTATTTTTTCTCCGCCAGCAGAGCAGGTTAGAACCCGTACGCGCCGCGAGGGGGGCTTTTTTCGCCCGGGTTTGTTTCTGGATATTTCATTTGCCGCCGTCAGCGGCAGTCATTCACTAACCTTATAGATACGCGGTAAGACAGCGGCGTCGCCGCTCCCGCGTAATGCACTATGATGTCTAACCTAATGGAGGTCAGTAATGGCAAACCATCGTGGCGGTTCTGGCAACTTTGCTGAAGACCGTGAAAGAGCATCAGAAGCAGGACGTAAAGGTGGCCAGCATAGCGGGGGGAATTTTAAAAATGACCCTCAGCGCGCCTCAGAGGCTGGCAAAAAAGGGGGTAAAAACAGTCATGGTAGTCGTGAAAGTTAACGCGCGACTCGCACTGTTCTCTTTGATGCGGTGTTAATCTCCCCGACCCAACCGCATCGCCCTCGCCGCCGGCATCTGCCGGCGGTTTTTTTATCTGTCGGTGGTTGCGCTCCCGCCGGGCGGATTGCACACTGGTCGCCCGTTAATCGTCATGGCTGTCTTATGTCTTCGTTAAAATTCTCCATTACCCGCCAGGAAGCGCTCCTCATCATGATCACCATGTTCTGGGGAGGGACGTTCCTTGCCGTGCAGTATGCGGTGAGCCTCAGCGGGCCGCTGTTTTTTGTCGGTCTGCGTTTCGCGACCGCCGCGCTGGCGGTGGGCCTGCTCTCGCTGCGCACCCTGCGAGGGCTGACGTGGCTGGAGGTGAAGGCGGGGGTGGCGATTGGCGTGGCGATTGCGCTGGGGTATGGCCTGCAGACCTGGGGACTGCAGTCGATCTCCAGTAGTAAATCTGCCTTTATCACGGCGATGTATGTGCCTCTGGTACCGCTGCTGCAGTGGCTGTGCCTGGGCCGTATGCCGGGGGTGATGTCCTGCGTGGGGATTGTGCTGGCGTTTATCGGTTTGATCCTGCTGGCCGGGCCGGAAAATAATCTGCTGGCGCTTGGCGTGGGGGAGATGATTACTCTGGCGAGCGCGCTGGCGATCGCGGCGGAGATTATCCTTATCAGCGCCTGGGCCGGGAAAGTCGATGTCCGCCGGGTGACGGTCGTGCAGCTGGCGACCGCGTCGCTGGTGGCTTTCGCCGCCATGAAGCCGGCGGGTGAGGCGGTTCCGCCGTTGACGCCGGCCCTGCTCGGCGTCGCGCTGGGGCTGGGGATTTTCAGCGCGATCATTCAGGTTACCATGAACTGGGCGCAGCGCAGCGTCTCGCCGACGCGGGCCACCCTTATCTATACTGGTGAACCGGTATGGGCCGGTATTTTTGGCCGGCTGGCCGGTGAGCGTCTGCCGCTGCTGGCTCTGCTCGGCTGCGTCTTGATCCTCGCAGGGGTGCTGGTGAGCGAGCTGAAGTGGAAGCGCAAGTCGCCGCCGCAGGTTTCCACAAACGACGATGCGCAGCCGCTCACGGACCTGGCCGATCGCCGCGAGCCATAATTTTACGCTTCTGATCCTACAGCGGCGCTTATCCTGGCTGGCCTACTCGTCCGGCTCTGATTGTCTCCAGGCCCGCGCCAGCGCAGCGCCGCCGGGCGATGGCATCAGGCACGGCGTCGCTTTTATGCCGGGTGGCGGCTGCGCCTTACCCGGCCTACAACCCCAACTCACCGCTGGCGTAGGGGCTGCTGAAACTGCCGTTGTTGGCGGCCTCAAAATCGCTGAGACGTTCCCGGAAGGCCGGGGCAGCCCGCATGGA
>OGZG01002634.1_pt1 | contig 11865 bp, 9 predicted proteins | sample 1576781 | NCBI WGS metagenome assembly OGZG01 (sample SAMEA3541502, study PRJEB24748) | human gut metagenome | biome: human gut; feature: human-associated habitat; material: faeces | place: China | collected 2012 | reverse complement strand
CTTGAAAACCGTTGTACTGCGAGGTACCCGGGGTTCGAATCCCTGTCTCTCCGCTAAAAGCAGCTAAATAATGGCTGCTTTTTTATTGAAAATACTTACCGGAATATATATGATCCACCGGAATATCCATATCATGGGGGCGTGACGGCAGCCGAAGCCGTATCTCCGTATTCTTATCGAAATTCAAATACGAGGCCAAGCTGAACATGGCTCGCTTCAAGGCTATATCGGCGTTTTGTAACGTATTGCGGGCATTGATCGCATCCAGCTTGAGTGTCAGTAAATCCGCTTGACTAATAGCCGCGATCTTATGCCGCTCTTGGCCGGTACGGTATAACGTATCGGTTGTCGCTACATTTTCTTTGGCCATATCATATTCTACTTGAGCCATGGCTAAAGAGAAAAAATAAGTGGTGGCTTGCTCGCTGACGGTCTCGATATTATAAAGCAACTCTTTCTTTACTTTCTCATATTTTAGAGGCTCTATCTTCTTCTCCCACCGGAAAGGATTGTATCCCAATAAATCTTGGCTGTATCCGATACGGATTGGAACGGAGGTGAACTGATTATAAGTATTCGAGCCGAAATAGCGCATATACCCCAGATCCGTATCCACGAAGAAACTACCACCCAGCATATCGAAGTTCTGCTTGATCTTTAAGTTTCCTCCCGCATAAAAGGACTGTTGCTTACGGTATTCGTCAATGTCTTTTTCTGAATCGTATCGTTTCGTGATATCCCGGTAATATTCGGCGGGTGTGATATTCAATGTAAGACTAGGCAGTCGCTCCGCTTTGTAATTACGAAACTCCCAGTAGCCGGACAAGAATAGGTTTTTCGTACGAAAAGCCTCCAGCGAGCTATCGGCGGCCAATGAGATCGTCTTCTCAAGGGAAAGGACGAGCGATTGGGCCGATACTCCTTCGGCTAATAGCGAACAGAACGCGTATAAAACTAGGAATGTCCTCTTGTATCTTTTTTTCATAATGCATGTCTCCTATAGATAAACCAATAAACCAAAGGGATAATAAATAAACTGACTACCGTACCGATCAGCATCGCCGAGATCATGGCAATGGAGAGTGGCTTTTGCAACTCACTTCCCATATCGAACGTGAATAGTAGCGGTACCATACCGAATATAGTTGTCAATGAGGTCATGATAATCGGGCGCAGACGGCGACGACCCGCCTCATGGATCGCTTCCATCAAGGGTACACCTTCTTTCCGAAGCTCATTGATCGCGTCCAGTTTCAAGATAGAGTCGTTTATGATGATACCGCAAGTTACCACGATACCGATAGCACTCATCAGGTTTAAGGTATGCCCGCATATCCATAATATCAGTAAGGAGGCGGCTACGTCTATAGGTATTTCCAGCAGGACGATCAAGGGCTGCAAGAAGCTCTCGAATTGCGCCGCTAAGATAAAGTACATCAAGAGAATGGATATGAACAAGATGACGACCAGTTCATTCAGCATTTGTTGGTTCGAGAAGAAGCTTCCCGAGAAATCGATGTCCCAATTCGTCTTATCTTTGGATTCGCTGCGGACGAGCTCCCGAATATTTTCCATTAACTGTTCCGCGTTCTCTACTTGATAGAAGCTAAAAGGAATATATTCCCCGTTCTTTCCAGCGGTGAGTATCTTCAAATCCTCTCCGGGAGTAATTTTTGTTACTGCACTAAGAGGGACATGATTCGTCTTTTGGTTTTCGTCCGGTTGCGTACGGATTAACGTATTATGTAGGATATGATCGACCGTTTGCTCGTTTCCGGCTAGCGTGATCGGTAAATACTGTTGATAAGAGCGTAAAGTAGCGACTTCATTTTCCTTGAAGGCCGTCTTAAGTACCCGGTAGACCTCTTCATAGGAGATATTATAAAGTAATAGTTTCTGATGGTCTATGGATATGTTTAATTGATTCTCGAAAGCTACGCCAACGGGAGCGAGACCGGTCTTACTCTCTAGTGTTTTCTCTAGTTTTTGCAAAGTAGGGGCATCCGGAGCTTGCTCTTTGTTACGGGCATAGAACTCGGCTACGATATCGGCCTCACCGGTTACGAACAGTTTCTCAAACACAGTCTCCGGCGGAGAGAACGATAATACGGCTGTCGGGTAATTTCGCTTGGATTTACAGGATCCTGATTATGAGTCAGCGATCGCCACAGTACATTCAAGATTCTCTACAAATACAAACCCAAGCTGGGAGAGATCTCATCCAAACAGATTTATCGTACACAATGGTGAGATTAATACTATTCTTGGAAACTCTGACAAGATGTCAGCACGTGAGGAGAACATGGAGTCTCCTAAGCTTAAAAAAGAGTTCCAGAAGGTTCTGCCGGTTATCAATGCGGCAGGATCTGACTCAGCAATGCTTGATAATGCGCTTGAATTCCTGGTAATGAGTGGTATGGAGCTTCCACTTGCCGTTATGATAATGATTCCTGAGCCATGGGCAAACAATTCAATCATGACTCAGAAGAAGAAGGATTTCTACCAGTATTACGCTACAATGATGGAGCCATGGGATGGTCCGGCTTCAATCGTATTCTCAGATGGTGATTTAGTCGGAGCAGTGCTTGACAGAAACGGACTTCGTCCATCACGTTACTATGTGACAGATGATGATTATCTTATCCTTTCATCTGAGGTCGGAGTACTTGAGATTGACCCTACAAAGATTGTGAAAAAGGATCGTCTCCGTCCCGGAAAGATGCTTCTTGTGGATACTGTCGCAGGAAAAATCATAGATGATGATGAGCTCAAGGAGAGATATGCAGACAAGCAGCCTTATGGTGAGTGGATTGACAGATACATGGTAAATCTTAAGGATTTAAAGATTCCTAACCAGAGAGTACCTGAGTATACAAAGGAAGAGCGCCAGAGAATGCAGAGAGCCTTCGGTTACACATATGAGTCACTAAAGGATTCAATCCTTCCGATGGCTAAAAATGGTGTTGAGGGCACAGCGGCCATGGGTACTGATACACCGCTTGCAGCTTTATCAGGTAACAGGGAGCCGTTATTCAACTACTTTAAGCAGCGCTTCGCACAGGTAACAAACCCGCCTATCGATTCAATCCGTGAGGAGGTTGTCACATCAACCACACTCTATATCGGTGAGGCCGGAAACGTGCTTGAGGAGAAGCCGGAAAACTGCCGTGTACTTAAGATTAACAATCCAATCCTTACAAACACCGACCTTATGAAGATTAAGAATTTAAAGGCTGATGGCTTTAAGGTAGAGGTTTTACCTATTATATATTACAAGAACACAAGTCTTGAGAAAGCTGTAGACAGACTTTATATAGAGGCTGACCGTGCATACAGGGACGGAGCCAACATTATTATCCTCTCAGACAGGGGTGTTGATGAGAACCACGTTGCAATTCCTTCACTGCTTGCAGTTGCTGCATTGCAGCAGTATCTTGTAAAGACAAAAAAGAGAACATCGCTTTCGCTCATTCTTGAGTCAGGAGAGCCGAGAGAGGTTCATCATTTTGCTACACTGCTTGGCTTTGGTGCAAGTGCAATCAACCCTTATCTGGCACAGGATACAGTTAAGCAGCTTGTTGACGAGCATATGCTTGACAAGGATTATTATGCAGCAATCGATGATTACAACCATGCAATCATCACAGGTATCGTAAAAATTGCAGCAAAGATGGGTATTTCAACCATCCAGTCATATCAGGGCTCAAAGATTTTTGAGGCGATCGGTATTGACAAGAGTGTTATTGATAAGTATTTCACAAATACAGTAAGCCGTATCGGTGGAATTACATTACAGGATATCGAGAACGATGTGGATGAGCTTCACTCTGCAGCCTACGATCCGCTCGGACTTGAGACAGATGTTACACTTGACAGTAAGGGCAGACACAAGATGAGAAGCGGAGCTGATGACCATCTGTACAATCCGGCTACAATTCATCTTCTCCAGCAGTCGACACAGCGCGGTGACTACAATCTGTTCAAGCAGTACACAGCACTTGTGGACGAGGAAGAGAAAAATACAAACATCCGTGGACTCATGGATTTCAACTATCCTAAGAAGGGTGTCAAGCTCGAGGAAGTTGAGAGCGTTGACTCAATTGTGACACGTTTCAAGACAGGTGCTATGTCATACGGATCTATTTCCAAGGAAGCACATGAGACACTTGCAATTGCCATGAACCATCTGCACGGAAAATCAAATACCGGCGAGGGTGGAGAGGATAAGGATCGTCTCACAATCGGAAAAGACGGAAAGAACCGCTGTTCAGCAATCAAGCAGGTTGCTTCAGGACGTTTTGGTGTCACAAGCAGATACTTAACAAGCGCACAGGAGATTCAGATTAAGATGGCACAGGGTGCTAAGCCGGGTGAGGGCGGACACTTACCTGGAAAGAAGGTTTATCCTTGGATTGCAAAGACAAGACTTTCAACACCGGGGGTTGCACTCATCTCTCCACCACCACACCACGATATTTATTCTATCGAGGATTTGGAGCAGCTTATATTCGACTTAAAGAATGCAAACAGAGATGCAAGAATCTCAGTCAAGCTCGTTTCTGAGGCCGGTGTAGGAACTGTTGCGGCAGGCGTTGCAAAGGCCGGAGCACAGGTAGTGCTTATCTCAGGCTACGACGGAGGAACAGGAGCCGCACCTAGCAGCTCAATCCACAATGCGGGACTTCCATGGGAGCTTGGACTTGCAGAGACACACCAGACTCTTCTTATGAATGGTCTTAGAAATAAAGTAAGAATTGAGACAGACGGTAAGCTGATGAGTGGCCGTGATGTGGCAATAGCAGCGTGTCTTGGAGCTGAGGAATTCGGTTTTGCGACAGCTCCGCTTGTAACAATGGGCTGCGTAATGATGAGAGTATGTAACTTGGATACATGTCCGGCAGGAATTGCCACACAAAATCCTGAGCTTCGTAAGCGCTTTGCAGGAAAGCCGGAGTACGTTGAGAACTTCATGCGTTTCATCGCTGAAGAGCTTCGTGAGTATATGGCAAAGCTTGGCGTAAAGACAGTGGATGAGCTCGTTGGACGTGGAGATCTCTTAAAGAAGCGTGATAATCTAAGCGAGAAACAGTCAAAGATTGACCTTGACTGCATACTTAATAATCCGTTTGACGGCAAAAAGCAGAGTGTTATCTTCGATCCTAAGCAGGTATATGACTTTGAGCTTTCAAAGACAAAGGATATGACTGAGATCATGACACAGCTTAAGAGCGCACTTGAGAGCGGACAAAAGCGCGCGATTGAGATTGAGGTAACAAATACAAACAGATCTCTCGGAACAATATTTGGTTCTGAGATTACAAAGAAATATGACGATACGCTGGATGAAGACACATTTGTTATCAAGTGTAACGGTGCAGGCGGACAGAGCTTTGGAGCATTTATCCCTAAGGGACTTACACTTGAGCTTGTCGGAGATTCAAATGATTACTTCGGAAAGGGTCTTTCAGGTGGAAAGCTCATCGTATATCCACCTGCAGGAGTCAAGTTTGAGAAGGATGATAATATCATCATCGGAAACGTAGCACTTTACGGAGCTACAAGCGGTAAGGCCTTCATAAACGGTGTTGCCGGTGAGCGTTTCTGCGTAAGAAATTCCGGTGCAACAGCAGTAGTTGAGGGTGTCGGCGATCATGGCTGTGAGTACATGACAGGTGGCCGCGTAGTTATCCTTGGAAAGACCGGAAAAAACTTTGCAGCAGGTATGAGCGGTGGAATAGCATATGTGCTTGATGAGGACAATGACCTTTACATGAGAACCAACAAGCAGATGGTATTTACTGAGGAGGTCTCAAACAAGTACGATGTATTAGAGCTTAAGGAAATGATAAAAGAGCATGTAACACTTACAAACTCAGAAAAGGGTAAGGAAATCCTTGATCATTTCAGTGAGTATCTTCCTAAGTTCAAGAAGGTTATTCCTTACGATTACAACCGTATGCAGATGGCTATTGTACAGATGGAAGAAAAGGGTCTTAACGCAGAGCAGGCACAGATTGAGGCATTTTATGCCAGCACAAGAGGCTAAGGAGGACGCAGATAATGGGAAAACCAACAGGATTTATGGAATATGACAGATGCGAAGCGGCGTCTGTAGAGCCAAAGGAGCGTATTAAGAACTTTAACGAGTTCCATGTGTTTCTTTCAAAAGAAAATCAGCAGAAACAGGCTGCCCGTTGTATGGACTGCGGAGTTCCTTTCTGCCAGTCGGGAATGACAATAGCAGGCATGACATCAGGCTGTCCTCTGCACAACCTGGTTCCGGAGTGGAATGACCTTGTATACACCGGCAACTGGGAGCAGGCATATAATCGTCTGCACAAGACCAATAATTTCCCTGAGTTTACATCAAGAGTCTGTCCGGCATTGTGCGAGAAGGCATGTACATGTGGACACTGGGGTAGTCCGGTGTCAGTCAGGGACAATGAGCATGGTGTAATAGAGACTGCATATGCAAACGGATATGCAGCTCCAAAGCCACCAAAGGTCAGAACCGGCAAGAAGGTGGCAATCATTGGTTCGGGTCCTTCAGGACTTGCGGCAGCAGACCAGCTTAACCAGAGAGGCCATGAGGTTACAGTATATGAGAGAGAGGACCGCGTCGGTGGCCTGCTCATGTATGGTATTCCAAATATGAAGCTCGATAAGAGCATTATTGACAGAAAAGTTAATATAATGAAGGAAGAGGGCATTCATTTTGTCACAGGCTGTGATGTCGGAAAGGATATAAAGCCGGCAGAGCTTTACAAGAAGTATGACAGGGTAATCCTTTGCTGTGGTGCCAAAAATCCAAGAGACATAAAGGCAGAAGGAAGAGATGCAAAGGGTATTTATTTTGCCGTTGATTACCTTACCCAGAATACAAAGAGCCTTTTAAATTCAAACCTGACAGATGGCAAGTTTGTATCTGCAAAGGGCAAAAATGTAGTCATTATCGGTGGCGGTGACACAGGAAACGACTGTGTCGGAACTGCAATCCGTCAGGGCGCCAAATCAGTCACACAGCTTGAGATGATGCCTTGTCCGCCTACAGAGCGTGCCGCAAACAATCCGTGGCCGGAGTGGCCAAAGGTCTTAAAGACAGACTACGGCCAGGAGGAAGCCATTGCAGTATTCGGACATGACCCACGTATCTACAAGACAACCGTAAAAGAGTTCCACAAGGACAAAAACGGCAACCTGAAGGAGCTTACAATTGTAAGTCTTGAGAGTAAAAAGGACGAGAAGACAGGCAGATTCATGATGGTTCCGGTAGAGGGATCAGAGAAAAAGCTTCCGGCAGAGCTTGTGCTTATAGCAGCAGGCTTCCTTGGAACAGAAAGCTATGTGGCAAAGGCATTTGGTGTAGAGCTCAATGCCAGAACAAACGTAAGTACACAGGAAGGACATTACGCTACAAACGTAAAAAACGTATACGTGGCAGGTGATAACCACCGTGGACAGTCCCTTGTAGTATGGGCTATCAGAGAGGGACGTGAGGCAGCCAGAGAGGTTGATGAGAGTCTCATGGGATATTCATATCTCTCAGTACAGTAACTATTATTATAGCAATTTTCCTTAATAAATTTTATTTCATACATTTTATATCAAAAATCCCGGTGCAATGCACCGGGATTTTGATTTAAAGCTCTGCATAATTGCGAAATATGATTATTGAGCAGATAATTCTTTTTTAAGTGTTTCGACTTCCGTAAGGGAGAGTCCTGTATAGAAAGAGATGTCCTCCAATGGGATTTTTTTGGCGGCAATCATACGCTTCGCATTTTCCTTCTGGGTATTTTCCCTGCCAATTTTTTCACCAATTTCCTTACCAATTTTTTCACCAATTTCTTTTCCTTCATCGAGTTTATCTAGATAAGCTAATTGTAAGTTCATATACTGTACCCTCCATTTCTTACTGTGACGGGCATCCTCAACAGCGTCAGAAAGCTCCCTGGTAAATGAATCTAATGGGGCACTGCCGTCAATGAAATCTAAAAGTGTCTTGAGATTAATAGTGATATCGTCAATGATGCCTTTGGTGTTTAGGATAATCTTTTTGGTTCCATCATTTAGTCTGAGTCCATGATCTTCAACGCATATGTTTTCGAAGGAATAATAATGCCTTCCTAGTTTGAAAGGATCAAAAGTACATACAAAGATAATTATATTATTTTTGAGTTCTTTGTAGCTTTGCCCTTTATCAATCAGATCAAGGTCGATTAAATCCTGATAATATCGCATGCGTTTCGGCTGATCCGGTTTAGAGATATTTTGCATTTCAATATTATAGACAGTGTTTTCTCCGTCGTCAACATATACGTCAAGCCGTATGCTCTTGGCTTTTACATCAAGATTGATAACTTCCTGAACTTTTGGATACTCTATATGCTTGATTTTTATGTCAAGCACGGTCTCCAAAAATGGCTTGCAGTATTTAGCCTGACGCATGATAATACCAAACATGAAATCATCGCTGATGGTAAGATCCTCATATTTTTTTATAATATTTTTTTATAATACCTGTTTCCATTGAGTTGTTAAAGTTATTTTGAGTCATATATGTCCTCCTGATGCTTCCCATATTATAGTTTTTTAAAGTAGTGTTAAACTGTAATTAAGCATATAAATTGGGGTAAATAAAATACATTATAGAACACAAAAGACACAAATATTTAAAAAGATAAGGATAGTATAACTTATGCTGATGAAATATTCAAGATGAGTATAAACAAAAATTACTGTTTTCTAACGGAGCGGTTACTACAGATAAACTAATTGAAATTTGACTTATAAGATGTTAAGATAGCAGTGTTTGACATGATAATGAAGAGATTAGGAGCGGCAAATGAGCAAAACAGTATTTTTTGACATAGACGGAACAATATGGGACGATGACATGGTGATTCCTGAAAGCACCATGGAGGCTGTGGCCGTCCTTAAGGCAAACGGACATCGTGCATTTATATGTACAGGACGTGCCAGAGCCAGTGTGAGGTCAGAGAAACTTTTAAATATGGGTTTTGATGGAATAATTGCGGCATGTGGCAACTATATTGAAATGGATGGCAAAGTAATATACGAAAATGACCTGAGCGCAGATATGGTACAAAAGGTCATAAGGGTGCTTTCTGAGTGTAAAATGCCTGTAGTGCTTGAGGGCTCCACGGACTACTGGATAGATGACGAGGGCTTTGAGAATGATCCGTATGTGGATTACCTTTTTGAGTCACTTGGTGAGCATGCACATATAATAAGAGGATATGACGGCGAGATAAGAATTAATAAATTCTCCGCTGACGTGATAGATGGTACTGATTATGAACGTGTGAAGGCAGAGTTTGCCGATGATTTTCTGATACTTGAGCATGTGGAAAATGTCGTGGAGTTCGTGCCGAAGGGGACCTCAAAGGCAACCGGCATCAAATGGCTGTGCAATCATCTGGATATCCCGCTTGATGAAACCTATGCGATAGGCGACAGTGTAAATGACCTTGAAATGCTTGAGAGTGTAGGACATGGAATCGCGATGGGCAACTCAATGCCACCGGTTAAAGAAATTGCGGAATATGTCACATCGGATATTTCAGATGATGGAGTGAAAAATGCGTTAAAGCATTACGGATTGATATAGAAAATGTAAAATAAATATTAAAATGAAATATCACTGTTGACATTGAAATGCAATAGTGATATTTTATTTACAGAAAGAAATTAGCACTCGAAAGAAATGAGTGCTAACAGAGATAAAAGGAGGCAATACAATGAAATTAGTTCCATTATCAGACAGAGTAGTATTAAAGCAGTTAGAAGCAGAGGAAACAACAAAATCGGGAATCATCCTTACAAGTTCAGCACAGGAGAAGCCACAGGAGGCTGAGGTTATCGCAGTAGGACCTGGCGGAATGGTTGACGGCAAGGAAGTTAAGATGCAGGTAACAGTCGGACAGAAGGTTATTTATTCTAAATACGCAGGCACAGAGGTTAAACTTGACGGAGAAGAGTACATCATCGTAAGACAGAACGATATTCTTGCAGTAGTAGAGTAAGATTAATTTACGGATAGAAGCTAAAGATCCGGTACGTTTTACATATCCGGTCATAGCTGCTTACATTTTGGAATTAAATATCAAATTTATAAATAAATAGAAAGGTCGTATAAATCATGGCAAAGGAAATTAAGTATGGCTCAGAAGCCAGAGCAGCACTTGGAGCTGGAGTAGATAAATTAGCAAATACAGTCAGAGTAACACTTGGACCAAAAGGAAGAAACGTAGTACTTGACAAATCATACGGTGCACCACTCATCACAAACGATGGTGTTACAATCGCAAAAGAGATTGAGCTTGAGGATGCTTTCGAGAACATGGGAGCACAGCTTGTCAAGGAAGTTGCCACAAAGACAAATGATGTAGCAGGAGACGGAACAACAACAGCTACAGTTCTTACACAGGCAATGGTTCAGGAAGGAATGAAGAACCTTGAGGCAGGAGCAAACCCAATCGTGCTTCGTCGTGGTATGAAGAGGGCTACAGACAAGGCTGTTGAGGCACTTAAGGATATGAGCCAGAAAGTAAAAGGCAAAGAGCAGATTGCTAAGGTTGCAGCTATCTCAGCAGGAGATGAGGAAGTTGGTAATCTCGTAGCAGACGCTATGGAAAAGGTTACAAACGATGGTGTTATCACAATTGAAGAGTCAAAGACAATGCAGACAGAGCTTGACCTTGTAGAAGGTATGCAGTTCGACAGAGGATACCTCTCAGCATATATGTGCACAGATATGGATAAGATGGAAGCAGTACTTGATGATCCGTATATCCTTATTACTGACAAGAAGATTTCCAACATCCAGGATATTCTTCCATTACTTGAGAAGATTGTTCAGGCCGGTGCAAGACTTCTTATCATCGCTGAGGATGTTGAGGGCGAGGCTCTTACAACACTTATCGTTAATAAGCTTCGTGGTACATTCAATGTAGTAGCTGTAAAGGCTCCTGGATATGGTGACAGAAGAAAAGCAATGCTTGAGGATATCGCAATCCTTACAGGTGGTCAGGTAATCAGCTCAGATCTTGGACTTGAGCTTAAGGATACAACAATCGATATGCTTGGTCGTGCTAAGTCAGTTAAGGTTCAGAAGGAGAACACAGTCATCGTTGACGGTGCCGGAGACAAGGATGCTATCGCAGGCAGAGTAAGCCACAAAAACAATGGAATGAACAACTTGTAAGTTTATATGATTTTACAGATATAATGTCATATTTGTTGGAAAAACATAAATTGTATATTCCAGACAGAAAAATTGCATGTTATCAATATTATAAAATACATTATAAAAAGCTTAGAGATTATGCCCAAAAGCATGACTTAGAGGATTATATAGATGGAATGCAATGTTTTGTAAATAAGTCTATGTTGTATATGATTACAGCTACCGGAAAAGAAGAAGCTTATAAATTAGGGGAAAAAGAAAACATAATTAATACACAGGATGCCCAAGAATTAAAAAGAGCAGTTGAAAAAAATTTTAACTTAAATTTTTTAAATTTTGAAAAATGAGGAGACATTGGATGAAAGTTAATGAAATCATAGAAAACTATAAAGCAAAAGTTTTATGGTCGGATTATTATAAAGATATAAAAGATGATTTTAAAAGATTTTTAGAAAAAAATAAAGAAAAAAATATAGCAATATGGGGTGCTGGTTATAAAACAATTGTTTTAATGGAGTTAGTAGATAAAGAACAGAAATATATAAAAAAAATAATAGATATAGATAAAAGGAAAAGAGGGAAAAAAATAAAAGGACGTGAAATTATTTGTTGTGACGATATTAAAAATAATAATTTTGATATTGTAATTATTATAA
>OGZG01002628.1_pt1 | contig 11893 bp, 9 predicted proteins | sample 1576781 | NCBI WGS metagenome assembly OGZG01 (sample SAMEA3541502, study PRJEB24748) | human gut metagenome | biome: human gut; feature: human-associated habitat; material: faeces | place: China | collected 2012 | reverse complement strand
CGACCTTTTGATTCGTAGTCAAACGCTCTATCCAACTGAGCTACGGAGTCATTGAGATTGCCTAAATCTTTAGGCAACGATGATATTATATCTGATTGCAGTGCTGTTGTCAACAATTTTTGTTAAATTTACTGACACCATTTTTGCAGGATGCTATGAAACTGCTCTAAATCGATCGGTTTACTGAGATGTTCATTCATTCCTGCCTGCAAGGTGGCGGCAATATCTTCAGGAAAAGCGTTGGCCGTCATCGCGACGATAGGCACAGTTTGGGCATCTTTAACAGGCAGGGCGCGGATCGCTTTAGCCGCTTCCAGGCCATTCATAACGGGCATTTGGATATCCATCAATATCAGGGCATAGGTCCCGGGAGGTGCGGCTTTAAATTTATCCAGCCCTTCCAGACCGTTTTTGGCAGTGGTGATATTCAGTCCGGCATATTTTAATAGTTCTACAGCTATTTCCAGATTAAGTTCATTGTCTTCAACAAGGAGGACTTGTTTGCCACGGCAGCTTATTTCCTGCAGACTGTCGATGCCGGCGGCAGGCGCTGAAGCCTTGCTGCTGCGTATTTGCTGGTGCGGGCGCAGGTAAACCGTAGCCTTAAAGGCCGAGCCTTTGCCTAAGGTGCTTTGGACATCGATTGTGCCGTTCATCATACGGGCGATGTTGAGGGCGATGGTCATTCCCAGCCCTGTACCTTCTATTTCGCTGGTTCGCGAATCGGACGCACGGGCGAACGGTTCAAAAATTTTGGCGGCGAATTCAGAGTCCATACCGATGCCGTTATCTGTAATAATAAATTCGTAGCCAATAGTATCGTGGAGCCGGGAGTGTGTTTCGCGTACCTCTAAAGAAATACTGCCATATGGAGGCGTATATTTGATGGCATTGGCTAAGATATTGAGCAGCAGCTGTTTCAAGCGCAGCTTATCGCCCAGAACATTATCGCGCAGTTCCGGTGCCTTAGTCAGAGTGAAATGATGTTTTTTAACTAAAAGCTGCGGATTGATCAAATCAAGCAATTCCTGCAGCATTGCACTGATAGAAAAATCTTCCTCCAGAAGATTGAGCTTGCCGCTTTCGATTTTAGCCATATCAAGCACTTCGTTGATCAGGTTCAAAAGATGATTGCTGGCAGTAGTTATTTTGGCAAGACAATCATGGATACGGTCTTTGTCGTCCAGATATTTACCGGCAATGGCAGTCATCCCCATAATGGCGTTCATCGGGGTACGGATATCATGGCTCATACGCGAAAGAAATTCATTTTTAGCCATATTGGCAGCTTTAGCGGCGTCAAAGGCCTCCTGTAAAGCCTGCTGTTTCCGCAGTTCTTTCAATTTATCCTCGTGGATATCGCGCAGGGTAAGAATAATCTGATGATAACCGTCACTTTGAGCCAGCAAGGTCGAATTAAAGGCGGTCCAGCGATATTCGGAACCAAAAAGGCGGCTGCGGCATTCCAGGGCAAAATCGATATGACGGTCCTTTTTTTGCCTGCGCAGACCGGACAGAGAGAAATGTTCTAAAATCTTGGCGCTGTCATCAGGATGAAAATGGCTGCGTACCAGCGGTTCGATATCATACAGGCCGTTGGTACTGTAGCTTGTAAAAACAGCGCACTCTGTTTCCGGCAGGCGCAGAGGGATACCGGAACCGTCTTCAAGATTAACAAGATAGATGAAATAGTAATTAGAGTTGATGCTTGAAAGCAGGTCATAATACTGCTGTTTGGTGCGGCGTTCGTGATTCAGCTCGCTTTGGCGGGCTTCTTCATCTTTTGTTATATCCAGATAAATACTGTTGATGATCGTATTGCCCTCAGGAGTTTTTGTTTTACGGCCGCTGTCCATGACCCATTTCAGGCTGCCGTCTTTACAGGGCACGCGGTATTTTGTCGAGTAAGTAGGATTTCCGTCCTTAAAACATTCGTTGCAGTCAGCCAAAGCCCTGGGCAGATCCGGTGGATAGACCATTCCCATAGCGTTGTTGCCGGTAAATTTTTTGAATTCTTCCATAGTATAACCAAACATACCAGGCAGCTCTTCGCTGATATAGGCATAAGAATAGGTATCGTCGTCATTGCTGGATTTGACGCCGCCGTTGACAGAATGCAGTACGACTTCCATTTGCTGCTGCTTTTGCTGCAGTTGTTCTTTGGCTTTGTTAAGCTCTGCTTCCATATATTTATAAGTCTGCGAGCCTACCTGAAAAGGAAAGTTTTCTGTACCCTGCAATTCCTGATAGGGATGGGAAAGATTGATGTAGACATAGCTGAAATCACTGCCCAGATCGCGTATGACGATCGTTGCCCGCTGATGTGTCTGAACGAGCAGCTGCTGATCCTCGTCGGAGGTAAGATAATGACGCCCTTGGGCAAGATAGAGGCCTTGTGCCAGCGGGAGGATAGTCCATTCTTCATTCAATAATTCACAGGCGGGAATCTGCCCTTCCAGTGAAAGAATAAAATCTTTGGCTGCCTGTGGTGTATCATAATAATTGTGCTCAGCGGCACCGATACCGATTAGCTGCGGGTCGAGATGAGCGAGGATAAAGGGAATGTCCTGCTGACAAAGCAGCTTAAAGATATATTGGTGTGCAAAATTTTTTATTGCTGTAAGTTTTTCCTGAGGTATATTCAACATAATGCCCTCCGCTTATTTACGGTCCAGTCTTTAGGATAAAATAGATATTTAATTTTATTATAGCATTATTTTCAAGCTTTAATATTAAAAATATTAAAGAAAAGCAAAAATGGGAGCGGGAAAGTTGCTGGTATCGGACAGGCATGTCGGTGCCAGAAGGCAATAAAAAAACGCATTCCGGAAAGGAATGCGTCAATGGCAATGGTGGCCCCGGCAGGATTCGAACCTGCGACCTTTTGATTCGTAGTCAAACGCTCTATCCAACTGAGCTACGGAGTCATTGAAGCTGCTTGGATTACTAAGCAACGATATTATTATATATGATTCTGGAAAAATGTCAACTGCTTTTTTTAATATTGTCAGAGGCGTTTATCAGGGGCGCAGGCCTTTAAAAGCAACGCGCAGCCTTTTTTGCAGACTGCTTTCTGAGGAAACGTCAATAAGTTTTAGTTTATCCATCAGCGGTTCGTTTTTATGCTGCTGTAAGATATTATTTTTGATAATTATCGGCTGGATCAGTATACTCTGCAAAGTCGTGTAGATTTCATAACTGTTCATATCGCTGCAGATATCGCCTTCACGCTGGGCCTGTTCGATAAGTGTGCGGACGAAGATAAAACGCTGGACGCGGTAGTTTGTGAAATAGGAGGCAGCTTTGCTGTGATATAAGGCTTCAGTCAGAAAGTTTGCCGTATTGAAGTTTTCGATAAAATATTTTGTCATACGGTAGAAGATCTGCTGCAGCTGGATAGCGGCTTTGGCATCCTTTTCAGGATAATCCTGCAATTTGGAAAGATAATCTTCGTAAATTTTTTGAAAAAGGACTTTCATATATTCTTCTTTAAAACCAAAGTAGTAAACAAACATACCCTGGTTAACGTTTGCTAAAGTACAAATAGCGCGTACAGTCGGGTCGTAATTACCCTGAGCAATTAATTCTATGCCCGCCTTAATTAAGGCCTGATCTGTGTTGCGTGATTTCCTGCCGATGATAATCATCTCCCTTAGGTTCTAATATTCACAAATAAATTGTTAAAATTAATAATTATAATCAAAGATACAGTAAAACAAACACAATTAATTATATCACTGTATAAATTATTGTGCAAGGATTCTTTTATATGAAAAAGCAATAGGTGTTGCCTGCAAAAACAAATGTGCATATTATATTCCTGTACAGCAGTTTTGTGTGAAATTGTGTAAGTTCTGCTTGACTTTAATGTAAACTTTGCGTACAATAAAGTTACTCTTTGGCCGTCCACAATAGCGGGCGTTTTTTATTGCCAAAAAATCGGGAGGGGTATTTTTATGTCAGTTTCTTTAGCGATACTGATACTTTACATCATAGCATTGTTCGGTATCAGTTGGTTTGCTAAAAAGCGCAGCGAAGGCAATGCGGAAAATTATGCGCTGGCAGGCCGCAGATTATCGGCGCCGCTTATCGCGGTCACGATCATCGGTCTGGCTGTTGGCGGGGCTTCGACGATCGGTGTTTCAGAGCATGCTTTCAGGGTCGGTTTATCTGCCGGCTGGTATACTATTGCCTGGGCAATAGGCGCTATCGTGATGGGTATTTTTATGGCGAAGAAATACCGCGAGCAAAACATCACTACTATTTCTGAACTTATCGAACGACATCATGGCACGAATGCCGTTATTTTGGGCGTGTTCTGCCAAATCGTTATCCAATTGGTAATTATTTCACTGCAATATATCGCCGGCGGCAGTATCCTGCATGCTATCATGCCAGAGGTTTTTGATTTTAAAACAGGTATGCTGGTCAGCGCGATTACTTTTATCAGTATCACCTTTATCGGCGGTATGTGGTCGGCTTCATTGACAAATGTTCTAAACATTATTTTGATTTATTTTGGGATCGTGGTAGCTACCTTTATCCAGCTGGATAAGGTTGGCGGCATTGATACTCTGGCCAAGACACTGCCCGCTAACGTCCCTTGGTTCAGCTTTACCGAAGGGGTTGGGCTGAAAACGATTGCCAGCTGGGTAATTACTTTGGTTACAGTGAATTTGTCGCTGCAGAGTATTCTGCAGATTTCACTGGGTGCTAAAGATGCCGCTACTGCAAGAAAAGGCTTTGTCTGGGGCGGTATTATCATGCTTCCGGTAGGCGTTTTGGCGGCACTGCTGGGTATTTGTGCCAAATCCATGTATCCTGACGCTCAGGCAGCTTTGGCTTTGCCGCAGGTCATTGTCGGGCTGCAGCCTGTACTGGCGGGCGTTACTCTGGCTGCTTTGTGGGCGGCCGATGTTTCAACTGCCTGTAACCTGCTGCTTTCAGCGGGTACTCTGTTTTCCAACGATATTTATAAACGTTTTATCAACCCTAAATGTTCAGATGCCAAGCAGCTGACGATGATGCGTCTGTGCATTGTGATCTCCGGCGTACTGACGCTGGGTATGGCGATGGGTGTTTCCAGCATTTTGGGAACGATCATGATTGGTCTCAGCCTGACGGCTGCTTTCAGTGTTATTGTTATTGTGGCGTTGTTTTTCCCGCAGTACAGCTGTAAGGCTGCCGGTTTCTGGACACTGCTGGTCGGTTTTATCATGCTGGTATTGTGGCAGTTGGTACCGGCAGTACGTATTTCCCCGAATGTTATTTATATGGAATGGTTTGCCTGCATTTTGACTTACGCCGTTGTAGCTGTGCTGCAGCCGGGTAAAAAGCTTGCGGCAGATACAGCCGAATAATTTTTTAAAAAAGGACGCTGCGGCGTCCTTTTTTTTTGCAGGATTTATCGCAAATTCAGCTAATTTTAATATGGGTATGGTATAAGTTGCCAGAGAGGTGAACGCAATGAAAATACTGTTAGCTGAAGATGATAAAAATCTGGGACGACTACTGCAGAATCTGCTGAAAAAGGAAAATATCAAAACTGACTGGGTGGAAGACGGCGAGGCTGCTTATGAGCAGTGTTATCGTGACGGCTATGATGTTTTGATTTTGGATTGGATGATGCCGAAGCTTGATGGCATAGCTTTGTGTAAACGTCTGCGTGCAGAAGAATACCAGGGCAAAATTTTGCTGCTGACAGCTCGTGACAGTGTGGAAGATAAGGTGGCCGGCCTTAACGAAGGCGCCGATGATTATTTGGTCAAGCCGTTTGAAATGGCCGAGCTGTTGGCCAGGCTGCATGCCTTGGTGCGCCGTCAGGGCAGCTACAAGCAGGAGGATTATGTCTGTAAAGGTGTTACCTTAGCCGTTAAAGACTATACTGTAGGCTATAAAAACAAGAAGATACAGCTGCGCCCACGTGAGTTTAAGCTGATGGAACTGTTATTGATCAATGCAGGGCAGATTTTGCCGAGGGAGCTGCTTTTGGAACGTGTCTGGGGTATAGACGGCGATGTTACCGAAAATAATCTGGATGTGCATATCCGTTCGCTGCGATTGAAATTGGCGTCTATCGGAGCAGAAAGCCTGATCAAGACTGTTCGTGGTGTCGGTTATATGTTAGAGGTAGAGGATGTTTGATAAATTACGTTTAAAGCTCACCATTATTTATACAGGTATTTTTTCCCTGCTAGTAGTAATGATCGTTACAGGCTGCATTATTCTGTTGGGTCATTCTGTGCTGACGCATGAAAAGCAGGAGATGCGCGAACTGATCATCCATGAAGGTGAGGAGTTTGTAGCAAGCGGTGAATTGCCGGTGTCCAAGCACTCTATTGAAGTCGGCAGGGAATTGGCTTATATGCTGCAGCCGGGTTCGGATGTGCTGCTGCACGATCAGGTCAGCGGCAGTCCCGTTGGTCAACAATTACTGGCACTGCGCAGTGAGTGGCCGCAGCATGACAGAAAAGTAAAATGGGTAACTTTGCGCGATGCAAATGACCGGCTGTGGATCTACCTTATTGGGAGGGATCAGATACTGGACGGAAATGCCAGTGTTGCAACTTTATATATGTTTAAGGATTTGAGCGACTATTATTATGAAGAAAAGGGCGAGATCCTCTGGCTCGTTCTGATGAGCCTGTTTTTTATCTGCTGCGGAGCCGGCGTCGGTTATTACCTGGCAGGGCGTAGTATTAAGCCGATCAGGGAAATGTTTAAACGTCAGCGTGAATTTGTTGCCGATGCTTCACATGAACTGCGGACTCCGCTTACAGTAATGGGGATAGCCGCAGAGGGTATGGAAGGGGATACGGACAGCAATTTTAGTGAATTTACTGTCGATACTCTGAAAACAATGCGCATAGAAATAAAACGGATGAATAATCTGGTTGCAGCGTTGCTGTCACTGGCCCGCAATGATGCTGGCGCCGGTGATCTTAAACTGGAGCAGGTCAATTTTAACGTGCTGTTTGAGCAGACACTTGGTACTTTAAGTATGCTGGCAGAACAGAAGGGCTTAAAGCTGGAGCAGCGGCTGGCACAGGAACGTTTGATCATTTGGGGCGACCGGATGCGTTTGGAACAGCTGCTGACGATTTTAGTTGATAATGCTATCAAGTATTCGGCTAGAGGGACGGTCACAGTCAGTGCACTGCGGCAAAACCGCCAGCTTGTTATCAAGGTCGAGGATGAAGGCATTGGTATTGATACCCAAGATATCGAGCGGATTTTTGAAAGATTTTACCGGGTCGATAAAGCAAGGACGCGTGCTGAAGGCGGTTTTGGCTTAGGCTTGCCGATTGCCAAGCTGATCGTTGAGCAGCATCAGGGGACGATTGAAGTTGAGAGTAAAAAAAATGGCGGCAGCAGCTTTATTGTCAAGCTGCCATTAACGGTACAATATTAAAAATAACAACTCCTTGTTTCAGGTTATTTTCAGCCGCATTTTTTATGATAAGGCTGAAATAAAGGCAAGGAGTTGTTTTTTATGAGCAGGAAAAGTTGGACTGTTTTTTGGCTGGCTGCATTATTGCTATTATTTGTGTTTAACGGATCTTTACTGATCACAGACTCGGTAGAGTCAAATTACGCGCTGACCGCTAAGGAGATGGTGGTATCGGGAGACTGGCTGTCGCCGCAGATTTACGGACAATATTGGTTTGATAAACCGGTGTTTTTTTACTGGCTGACGGCATTGGGATTCAAAATATTCGGCTTTACCGAATTCGCTGCCCGTTTCTTTCCGTCCTGTTTTGGTTTGGCAGGTCTGGGGCTGCTTATCTGGGGCGCAAAAAAACTTTTTGATGATAAAACTGCTTTTTACAGTGGTTTAGTGCTTTTAACATCAGTTGAATTTTTCCTGATCAGCAAATCAGTCATCACTGATGCGATCTTATTTTTCTTTTTCAGCGCGGTCTTGCTTTTCTTTTATTTGGGCTACAGTACGCCGCAGAAAAAGTATTATTACGTGATGTATGCCGGCGCCGCTTTGGCAACGCTGACCAAAGGGCCAATCGGTTTTTTGCTGCCGGGGCTTATCATATTTCTGTTTCTGGCTGTTACTAAAAGCTGGCAGGAATTGAAACAAATGAAGCTCTGCAGCGGTACTTTGCTGTTTCTGATCATAGGGCTGCCTTGGTATCTGGCCATGATCAGTTTACATGGCGATGCTTTTACAAAAACTTTTTTGGGAACGCATAACTTGCTGCGGGCTACTGTTTCCGAACACCCCCGTGACAATGTCATTTATTATTATACTCTTGTAAATATTCTGGCTTTGTTTCCCTGGAGCGGGTTTCTGCCGCAGTGTCTGTGGCAGAAATTCAGAAAACAGGGAAGCTGGCAGCGGCCTGATGATTTAACTGTGTTTCTGTTGCTCTGGGCGGCTATAGTGTTTGTTTTTTTTCAGAATATGGCTACAAAGTATATCACTTATACATACCCGCTTTTGTTTCCGGCAGCGTTACTGTTAGGCCGTTACTTGGCGGTCAAAGGTTCCAGAGTGTTCAGCCGCGGCTATTTGCTGTTCCACGGATTATTTTACGCTGTTTTAGCCGGAGCAGTTTATTGGTGTCGTTTTAAGGGCATAGCTCCGGTACAGGATGAATTTTTAGTGTTGCTGACAGCACTGGCAGGCCTTGGGCTGGTGTATGCTGTTAAAAGCTGTAATAAAAAATATCTGACGGCAGCTGTTGCCGCAATGGCTCTGTTTTTCAATCTGGCGCTGATCCCCACGGTGGCAGTGCCGTTGAGCGGCCTGCGTTCAGGCAAGCAGCTGGCGCTGCAGCTGCAGAACAAGTATCCTGAGAAGTCTGAAATCGGATTGTATGGCGAATATCCGACATCAGCGGTATTTTATTCCGGGAAGAAACTGGTAAAATTATTGCCGCAGGACGAGATCGAAGGCTTCAAACCTAAAGCCTTCAGCTGGAGCAGTAAAAACGTTATGCCCTATGCCGAGCTGAAAAGCTATGCAGGGGTAAAAGATAACGTGGTCGTTGTGCAGAGAAAAGCCAGACCGCTCAAAATCTGTCTTAAATGCTGCTTTGCCGGCTGAAGCGACTCATCTGTCTCATCATCAAATATGCGAACCGTTGGCTGCGGTCTTAAAAAGTTTCGCTCGATTCTGTATACTTTATCATCTTTTTTAATCCACATTCTTCCGCAAAAATCATGCGGTGTCTCCCATGGAAGATAATGAGTGTAACGCTCATTTCCCTCCTCTGTATCCGGGATGCCAAACAGCATACTGCGCACAAATGCATGAATCGTGGATTTTCCAGCCTCATTTTTGCCATACACAATATTCAGGCCGGACGTAAATGTAATTGTTTTTAAATGGAATTTTCCAAAATGTGTCAATTCCAGCTTTAGAATATTCACTTGCTACCCCACTTCCCTGTCTGTTACTGTGTCTTCTGTACAGCATTTAAAAGTGCCTCCAAGCCGCAGTAAAGTGCTTTTTGCTCACGCGTTCCTGCCGGTTCTTTTAAAAACTCTTCCAGATACATACCGATCATATCATCCTTATGCTCGTCTAAAAGTGCCACCAGATTGTAGTCTGGCATTGTGCCATCCTTTACATCTGCCACATTGCCAAGCGCAAGAAGACGTGCTCTGTCATATGGCTCTTTTGGCTGATAACGTCCTTCAAGACTAATCGTGAAAATGTTATCGCTGCCATATTGATTTATTGCAGCTGCCAGCTTTTCTTCAAGCTCTTCTTCTGTAATATCACTTGACAGGCGCACCTTAATATTGATGTATTCGCGGCAGGCAAAAGGTACAAACCTAATCGTTGTACTATCCTCGTTAATCTCTCCGAGAATAAATCCATGCTTGCCTGTTTCCTGTACGCTAAGAGGCTCAAGTGATCCGGCATAAGCCATGTGCATACTTTGCATAACGCTTGCCTTGTGCTCGTAGCCAAGTGCAATATAGTCAAAGCCTTTTTCAGACAACTCTGAAAGATCTGCCGGCATATGATTATCATCACCTGTATAGCCAAGCAAAATCTGATATTCACTTTCTTTATCTGGTCTTGCATCCTCCAGATACGGCTTGCCTTCTGTCGGAGCATAGTAACTGCATCCATGAACAGATGTATTTATGTTTCCCAGCTGCACATTCATGCAATGCTTATCAGACAGCATATGTACCCATGACTGCCACGGATATGTCTTCCACGGACTATCTTCTGTGATATAGTCAGATGCACCGGCAATCATGACAACTTCTGTGGCGGTCAGTCTGGCAAACAGCTTTGCTGCCCGGTCAAGATCTGCCCAGACGGGAGGTCGATCAAAGAGATCTCCTGCGATTAATAACAGGTCGATCTCCTTTTCATTACACGCATCTATCACTGCAGCAAATGAGTCCCAAATTTCTTCTGCACGGTTCTTTCCCCAGAGAAATTCTGCTTCAGGGCTGCTGCCCAGATGCAAGTCTGCTATGTGTATAAAGCGCATTTGGTCTCCTCTCTTGTTTCTTGCTTTATGCAACCCGCAAGTTTTACGAAGGCACCTCGGCGAAGTGTTTGTCGGCGTCACTTTTTAGCAGGCACCTGTTACAGTATTTATTATCATACTTTGTTTTGAAAGTCCTGCTACAACGTTCCGCCTCGTAAATCACATTCACCTCGGCTGCCTGACAAATTTTCATAAAACCATATCATTTGCAGATCACAAAATGAACATCAACAATTCTATTAGATGTCACAATTATTTACAGTTCTTGGGAATGGAATTACGTCGCGGATGTTGCCCATTCCTGTCAGGTACATAACGCAGCGCTCAAATCCCAGACCAAAGCCTGCATGACGTGCACTTCCGTACTTTCTTAAATCCAGATAGAAGCCATAATCTTCTTCGTTTAAGCCAAGCTCTTTCATATGCGGAGAACTGGGAACGGTGGGGACGCAATGGCAGCCGCAGCAAGGTAAAAACTACTGCAGACTACGGAACGGAGGACTTTTTCAATGCTTGATAACCTTGTTCAAAAGTCGCTGGAACATTCTGCTGAGAAGCCGGGTGACTACATAAAGGATGGCGTTCTTTACTGTGGTGTTTGCGGAAAGCCGAAGCAAAAAAAGATTCACTTTCCCAATAGGGGGGACAGGCTGGTAGGAATCGCCTGTGACTGCACGGAATTGGAGAAAGCCAGCGCGGACGATGCGAACGATACCGCTGCCTTTGAAGCAATGATGGAGCGCCGCCGCATCGAGGATTCTATCGTTGATCCCTCGTATCGGAAAGTTACCTTTGCCGATGATGACGGCGCGAATCAAAAGGTGACAAAGATTTGCAAAAAGTATGTCGAGCAGTGGGACAAGGTGGCGGCGGAAAATATCGGCATTTTGTTTCGCGGTCCTGTCGGTACAGGAAAAAGCTTTTTTGCCTGCTGCATCGCAAATGAGTTACTGAAAAAGCGTGTGCCGACGGCGGTAACAAGCTTTCCGCGGCTTTTGAATTTGCTGCAAAACAGTAATGATCGACAAGGTTTGCTTGACCGACTGAGTGCTTACAAGCTACTCGTTATCGACGATCTCGGCGTTGAACGCGATACCGGGTATGCAGCAGAGCAGGTTTTTGCAGTCATTGATGCGCGGTGTCGCTCAAGTTTGCCAACGATTGTGACCACGAACTTAACGCCACAGGAAATGGACAAACCGGAAACGATGCAATATAGGCGCATTTTTGATCGTATTGTGGAGATGTGCCCGGTTTCGCTGCTGGTAGACGGTGAGAGCCGCCGCATCCGGAATGCCCAACGCCGGAAGGAGATTGCAAGAGAACTGTTGCTTTGAAAAGCTCTCCCCGGTTTCGGGGAGAGTGCCTGTGAAAAATATCTGCCTGTCAACGATATTTTATCATGGGAGGGTCAGGATGGC
>OGZG01002626.1_pt1 | contig 11894 bp, 10 predicted proteins | sample 1576781 | NCBI WGS metagenome assembly OGZG01 (sample SAMEA3541502, study PRJEB24748) | human gut metagenome | biome: human gut; feature: human-associated habitat; material: faeces | place: China | collected 2012 | reverse complement strand
AAGGAGGGCATAGATATGATGGAGATTGAACGTCCCAAAATCGAAACGGCAAGCCCGCTGTTCCCAGTTCACCGCCCAGCAGCATTGTCACTGCGTCCGGGTAGCTGAGACCATAGAAGCGCTGCACAAAGCTGACGGCATGTCCGCCTCGCTCCTCCGCATGGTCATACCATTCGTTGCCTCGGACGGTCACGCTGTGGTCGCTGGCAAGACGTTTTTCCCTGCCGGAGGAAAGCAGCTTTTCACCGCGGCAGCGCAGGAACTCCTCCAGATCCACTGCGGCGGCGCGCTGTTTCTGTTCTTCGGTGAAATGAATATAGCTTGACATGGAGTCCTCCTTTTTTACATACTCTGCTGATACTGCGTCTGCTCCTCATGGTCATCCGCCTTGTGACCCATGGCCATACGTTTCTCCATAAGCCGTCTGCGGCGTTTGGAATCGATGCGGATCCCCGCCGGGTTGACTGGCGGAATGGAATTGTTTTGGAATATCCTGCTCATGTGATGGAGTAGTTTGGTTGCTGCCAGCATGACAGACGGATCCCGGAACTGGTCAAAGCGGTCGAGAAAAAATCGTGCATACTCATTGCCTTGTGCCGCGGCTCGGATCAACCATTCCTTGGCCTGCTCACGATCTGGAGGGACATCCCGCCCTAAGAGATACAGCTTGCCCAAGGTGTACTGTGCAAATTGATTTCCCTGATCAGCGGAGGCTGTCAGGTACGCAAGAGCCTTTTCCACATCCTTCGGCACGGACTCACCGGTGAGATAGATCGTTCCGAGCCGATACCGTGCAAACTGATTGCCCTGTTCTGCGGCCTTGTCCAACCATTCCAGAGCTTCTACTGTGCGCTTCTGCGTGAGGAGCAGCTTCCCGAGGGTGTATTCCGAGAAATCATTACCGGCTTCTGCCGAGCACCGAAACCATTGCTCTGCTTTTTCGTGGTCACGCAAGGTGGAGAGATCATCCCGATAGAACTTACCAAGCTGATGTGCCGCAACGGTATATCCTTCCTCCCAGAGCTGCTCCAGCGCTTTGACTGCGTCTGCATGTTCCGCATCCAGCGCATAGATGTCCTGCAGAACAGCCTTTGCGGCGCGGTAACTCTGCGCCTGCTCGTACACACTGTAGGACTGATGCTCCTCCTTCTGACTTTCCGGCTCCGGCTCATCCTGCATCCTTTCATCCTCAAAGGTTGGGAGGCCGAGGCGAATGTTCTCGGCCTCCCGGATGATGTCGTTCTTGATTTTGCGAAACTCCTTGCGTTGGGATAGCGGGAGTCGCTCCCACGGGGTGCTGTGACCGTAACACTCGTTCAGCTCCTCATGGATCTGATTCCACACCTCATAGCACTCAGAGACCTCCGGCAGCTCCGCCAGCGCATCCACGATGGTATCGACAAGCTGCTTCAGCGGCTTCTTGAGATAGCCATACTGTTTCTTTCCGGTAGTCGCTTCCAGTGCCTGCACAAGCTGACGCATGTTATCCTCAATGATCGGGCTGTCGCAGATCTGGTGCTGCATCCGGCTGATCATTTCCCGCATGGCATTCTGCCCTCGCCGTATTCGCCTCCGTCGTAGGGCATGGCCGCACCGTATTCGAAGTCCCAGCTGCCCATCAGGGATGCGAAATGCTTGAGCTGGTAGACGTGGCGCGTGCGGTTGGTGTTGTTGTCGAGCTCGTTCATGCAGATGGCGTCGGCGTCGATCTCCTTCATCATGTCGGCGATGAGCTGGTAGTCGTCCTTGATGTATTTGTTGAAGATTCCGACATTGTAGGTCACCAGACGTGTCACACCCTCGCCCTTGGAGTTGTCGATCGAGAAGTGGGGCGGAATTTCGGTGTCGTAAAACGGTTCGTCCTCCATGCAGGCTGCGGCATTGCAGGCCAGGCCGAGCATCAGCAGGGTCATCAGGTATTTTTTCATGAGTTCCAACATTTTTCGGTTTGTTTTGCGGTTAAAAATTCAGTCCGTCGTTCCATCCGGGGTTCTGGGTCAGGGCGCCGCCCGTCAGCGAGCGGTCGTCGGTCGGAATCGGATAGAAATAGTCGCGGGTTTCGTCCCAGATGCCGGGGTTGTTCTTGTGTGGCGAGATGTAGCCGTGGTCGCCGTCGGAGAAGAGAATGTCCTGGTCGATCACCAGTGTCAGTTTGGCCGTGGTCGAGGGCGTTTCGCCCTTGGTGGCGAAATAGACGTCGGGCGTTCCGTCGCCGTCAATGTCGTACTCGCCCTTGGCGGGGATGTAGAGGCCCAGCAGCGGTTGTTCGAAGGTCTTGCCCTCCTTCCAGCGCATGATGTCCCAGTAGCGGAGGTTCTCCATCAGCAGTTCGACGGTGCGTTCGCGGCGGATTTCGAGGATCACGCCCTTGTTGTCGCCCGTCACGTTGGCATAGCCGGTCTCCGGCGAAGCCAGATAGGGGTCGGGCGAGGCGTTGGCCTTCGTGAGCGAGAGGTTGGCGACGCCCGCACGGTCGCGCAGCGGCTTGATCGCAAGGTCGATGTCTTCCTGCGTGAGGGTTCCCAGCTCGGCCTTGGCCTCGGCGTAGTTGAGCATCACCTCGGCGGCGCGCAGCAGCGGCAGGTCGTTCGTCGAAGCGTTGTACGAATCGTACTTGGCCGACTGGAGGTACTTCACCAGCTGGTATCCGGTCATCGTCGCCGCAAGGTTCGGGGCCGACAGCGCCGTGTCGTCGATGCGCTTGTACCCGGGCGTGCGGACCGTCTGTGCGAAGCGGCCGTCCCGGTTTTTGCTCTCCTCGGGGAGCTGCATCGTCTCCCAGCCGGGCTGCGAGGTGAAGGGCGTGCCGTCCTTCATCAGATACATGTTGGCGATGTTCTTCAGCAGGCCGGGGCGTCCCATCGTGATGCTCGTGAGGTAGCCGTTGACGTCGTGCTTCAGACCGATAGCCGTGTTGTAGGCCCGGGCGAGCACGATTTCGGTGTCGAGGGCCTTGAGCGACGAGAAAAGGTTGAGATACGGCGTCGTTCCCGTCGTGTAGACCGAGTATCCGCTCTCGTCGATGAAGCGCTTCGACGCCGTCGCGCAGGCCGTGAGATAGCTTTCCCAGTCCTTCAGCCCGTGATACTTGCGGAAGGTTCCCTCGAACAGGCAGACGCGGCTCTTGAGCGCCAGCGCCGCCCAGCGCGTCACGCGGTAGACCGACCTTTCGACGGGCAGGTTGGTAACGGCGAAATCGAGGTCTTCGATCACCTTCTGCATCACCATCTCGCGCGGATCGCGGCCCTTTTCGAAGAGCAGCGGGTCGCCGGCGTCGATCGGACGGTCGACCCAGGGCACGTCGCCGTAATGCTTCACCTTCTCGAAGTAGAACCACGCCCGGAAGAAGCGCGCCACGCCCTCGTACTCGAGCCGCACGTGCTCGTCGGCACAGTTGGAGGAGTATTGGAGGAAGAAATTGATGTCGCGCAGCTTCTCCCACTTCCAGGAGCCAGCCGTCGCGGGCACGGTGCGGTTGCCCAGCACCTCGCTCGTGAGCGTGGTCTTGGCGATGATGTCGGCCGTCTCGCCGTAGATGGTCCCGGCGGAGGGGAACATCGTGTAGAAATCGTTGGTGTAGAGCTGACACTCCTCCTCCGTGTGGAAGAAGTTATCGGGAGTGAGCCGGTCCTTCGGGTAGCGGTCGAGCGCGTCCTCGCAGCTGCAAAGTCCGCACGCCGCCACACCGGTCAGTATATAAAGAATGTATTTTTTCATAACGGCAATCGCTTTAGAAGGTTAAGTTCAGACCCACGGAATAGGTCCTGCACCAGGGATAGACGTTCGACTTCTTGTCCGAATCGGCGGCAGCCTGCTCGGGATCGAGGAAATCGTTTTTCAGGGCGCTCCACGTGGCGAGGTTCTCGCCGCTGAAGTAGACACGGCACTCCTTGATGCCGACCTTCGAGGTCAGCCGCTTGGGAATCGTGTAGCCGAGGGTGAGGTTTTTCAGCCGGCAGTAGGCCAGATTTTGCAGGTAACGGTCGTTGGTATAGTAGGCCGTGCCCTGCGTCGAGTTGAGCGACGTATAGGCGCGGGCGCGCGGGAGATAGGCGTCGGGATTGCTCTCGCTCCACACCTGACTCATAAAATTCTTCGGAATGAAGGTCGCATAGGGACGGCTGTACGGCCCCCAGAAGCGCAGGTTGTCCGCGCCGGGATACCAGTCGAGCCGGCCGATGCCCTGCATGAACACCGAGAGGTCGAATCCGTACCACGAAAGGTTGAGCGTGAGTCCGTACTGGTAGCGGGGCGACGAGTTGCCGATCACGCGGCGGTCTCCCGGGTCTTCCAGCGTTCCCTTGCCGCCGTCGACGATACCGCTTCCGTCCAGGTCGAGGTACTTGATGTCGCCTCCGCGAACGCCCTTTCCATAGGCTCCCGTCGCGGAATAATATCCTGCGGCGACCTTCGAAAGGTCCACGCGCGAAGCGTACTCGGCGGCCTCCTCGTCGTTGCGGAACAGCCCGGTCAGCTCGTGGTAGTGGGTGGCGAACAGGGTCTTGCAGCCCAGCCCCTTGGCGGGGTCTGCGATATGCTCCACCACGGCGCGGGCGATGCTCATGCCGTCAAAGGTGGAGGTGCCGCGGCCGATCTCGTCCAGCACCACAAGACTTTTGGCGGTGGCGTTTTTCAGAATTTCGGCTACCTCGGTCATCTCCACCATAAAGGTGGACTGGCCTGCAGCAAGGTCGTCCGAGGCGCCGATGCGGGTGAAGATGGCGTCCACCACGCCCACATGGCAGCTGGCAGCCGGTACAAAGGAACCGATCTGCGCCATCAGCGCAATGAGGGCATTCTGACGCATATAAGTGGATTTACCCGCCATATTGGGGCCGGTGATGATGAGGCAGCGGTCAGTGGTGCAGTTGAGGGTGGTATCGTTGGGCACGAACATACTGCCCTTGAGCACCTGTTCCACCACCGGGTGACGCCCCTCGGTGATGGTCAGCACATCGCTGTCGTCCACCACGGGGCGGCAGTAGTTGTTTTCCGCAGCCACCTGCGCCAGCGCAGCTAGCACGTCCAGCTGTGCAATAGCGTTGGCGGTGCGCTGGATGCGATCCAGCTGGGCTCCGATGCTTTCCAGCAGTTCGTCAAACAGGCGGCGTTCCAGCGAGATGAGCCGCTCGTGCGCGCCAAGAATTTTGCTTTCCAGCTCCTTCAGTTCCTGCGTGATGTAACGCTCGCCGGAGGTGAGGGTCTGCTTGCGGATGTAGGTCTCCGGCACAAGGTTTTTGTAGGAGTTGCTCACCTCGATGAAGTAGCCGAACACATGGTTATAGCCAATTTTCAGCTTGGGGATGCCGGTCTCCTGCCGCAGACGGGCTTCCAGCTGCGCCAGCACGCCCTTGGTGTTATCGCGGATGGAGCGCAGCTCGTCCACCTCGGCATGGTAGCCCTTGGCGATGACACCGCCATCCTTGAGGGTGGAGGGGGCATCCGGGTCTACTGCGGCATAAATGCGCGCCTTGATATCCTCCAGCGGGTCGATACTTGCGGCCAGCTCGGCAAGCTCCGGGCAGTTGCAGCCCTCTGCCTGCTTGCGCAGACCGGGCAGACGGTCACAGGTCTGGGCAAGGGTGTAGATCTCCTTGGGGGTTGCAGAGCCGTACACCGTGCGGGTCATCAGGCGCTCCAGATCCGCAATGTAGTGCAGTTCTTCGGCCAGGTCGCCGCGCACCATGGTCTGGCGCACCAGCGCCTCCACAGCGTTCAGGCGGTGGTTGATGAGCTGACTGGAAATAAGCGGCTGCTCGATCCAGCTGCGCAACATCCGCTTGCCCATGGCGGTGCTGGTCTTATCCAGCACCCACAGCAGGGTGCCGCGCTTTTCGCGGCCGCGCAGAGTCTCGGTCAGCTCAAGATTTGCCCGGGTAACCGGCGAAAGCCGCATGAACTGGGCTTCGTTGTAAGTAATGACCGTCTTTAACCGCTCCACACCCTTGATCTGGGTATCGTGCAGGTATTCCAGCAGCGCAGCCATGGCAAAGCGTACAAGACCCTCGGCAGCTATGCCGGTAGTCTGCGGCCAGTCGCGACCAAACTGCTCCTCCAGCGCAGAGACCACCAGCCCCGGCGCATAGTGCTCGTCCTCGACCAGCTCCACCGAGCAGCTCATGTTCTTTTTGATGTAGGCGGTCACCTCGCGGCAGTCCAGCAGGCCGGGGTTCAGCAGCACCTCGCTGGGATGGTAGCGGCACAGCTCGGTAATGACCGCCGGAGCGATCTTATCTGCCGTCAGCTCGGTGATATGCGCCGTACCGGTGGAAACGTCCGCAAAGCACAGGCCGGCCCTTTTGCCCTTGAGGTACAGGCTGGCAATGTAGTTGTTGCGGTCGTCCTGCAGCATGCTGCTCTCGATGACCGTACCGGGGGTGACCACACGGATGATGTCCCGCTTGACAAGGCCTTTCGCCTTGGCGGGATCCTCCACCTGCTCACAGATGGCCACCTTATAGCCCTTGGCAATCAGGCGCGCCACATAGCCCTCGTAGCTGTGGAAGGGCACGCCGCACATAGGGGCGCGCTCCGCAAGGCCGCACTGCTTGCCGGTAAGGGTAAGATCCAGCTCCCGGGACGCCGTGACGGCATCGTCGAAGAACATCTCGTAAAAATCGCCGATGCGGTAAAAAAGAATTTCGTCCTTGTGTTGATTTTTGATCTCAAGATACTGCTGCATCATGGGCGAAAGCTCTGCCATGGTTTTTCCTCTTTCCCTTGTATGGTTCCGTCAGCCGGTTTGTGGGCTGTAACCGCCGGTGCAAACAAAACGCGGTCTGTGTTGCACAGCCGCGTTCCGGTCAAAAAAAGTTTGCTCAGTGGCAGCCGCCGCAGGTGGAACAGCTGCCGGTGCAGGAGGCAGAAGGCTCCTGCACGGTCATGGGGTCGCCGCCGTTCATGGCGGTGTTGATGATGGCATCGATATAGTTGACCAGATTCTCGCACTCGCGCTTGGCCTCGTTGTATGCCACCATGCCCTCGTTGCCCATGATCTGGCCGTAGAGGCTGTTCACCTTCTCGTTCAGCTCAGCGATGCGGGCGTCGTCGCGCTCGTTCTTGCCGATCTCATTGTTCAGATCCATGCGGGCCAGATTGAACTCGCCGATCAGGTTCTGCAGCTCCTCATCCTTGTCGTTTGCCTTGCGGGCCTGATCCAGAATGACGTAGCGGGGGTCGGTCTGCAGTGCCATAGCGGCACGCTTGAAAAGATCAATGCAATCCATGATTGGGTTCTCCTTGTTGTTTTTATTCTTTCTGGGGCAGTTTGCCCCGGAATCACGTTTTTATGCTTCCACTTCGCCCAGCAGCACGGTGGCGCGGGCACCGGTAAGATGTACAGTCGCGTAGCTGCCCAGCAGTGCCGGGTCCGCGGCAAACTCCACGGTCAGATTGTTGTCGAGCCGGCCGGAAAGGGTGCCTTCATTACGGCCAAAGCCCTCCACCAGAACCCGGACGGTCTGCCCTACCTGCGCCTTGACCAATGCCATGGCGATCTCGTCCTGCGTTGCCAGCAGGCGGGTCATGCGGTCGGTCTTTTCCTTGCGGGGGGTGGGGTCCGGCATTTCGGCAGCCTTAGTGCCGGTGCGCTTGGAGTAGATAAAGGTGAACAGCTGCATATAACCCACTTTGCGTACCAGTTCCAGCGTTTTTACAAAGTCCTCCTCGGTCTCGCCGGGGAAGCCCACGATGATATCGCTGGAGAAGGTGATGCCGGGCACGGTCTTGCGGGCGTATTCGATGAGCTCCAGATACTGCTCCACCGTATAGTGGCGGTTCATCTGCTGCAAAAGCCGGTCGGAACCGCACTGCACCGGCAGATGCAGGTGCTTGCACAGCTTCGGCTGGGCGGCGATGGTATCAATGAGCTTATGGCTGGCGTCCTTGGGGTGGCTGGTCATAAAGCGGATGTGATAATCGCCGGGCACGGTGCACAGCAGGTTGAGCAGGTCGGAGAAATCGATCTGTTCCTCCAGCCCCTTACCGTAGCTGTTCACGTTCTGCCCCAGCAGGGTAATCTCCTTATAGCCCGCCTCCACAAGGCTGCGGAACTCCGCAAGGATATCGCCGGGCTTGCGGCTCTTCTCGCGGCCGCGGACGTAGGGCACGATGCAGTAGGTGCAGAAGTTATCGCAGCCGTACATGATGGGCAGCCATGCGCGGAACTCGCTCTCGCGCCGGATGGGGATGTTCTCCACGATGACCGGACGCTGGGCGGGGTCCAGCAGCACCCGCTTATGCTTTTGCAGTTTCTGGGCAACCAGCTGCGGCAGGGTGTCGATGCCGTCCACGCCGAACACCAGATCCACATAGGGGTAGCTCTTGCGCAGCTTTTCCACAACGTGCTTCTGATTGGCCATGCAGCCGCACAGGCCGATGATGAGACCGGGCTTTTTTTCCTTAAGGCCCTTCAGCGCGCCCACGTTGCCGAACACCCGCTGCTCGGCGTGCTCACGCACAGCGCAGGTGTTGAACAAAATCAGGTCGGCGTCCTCGGGCTTATCGCACAGGCCGTAGCCGATATCTACCAGCACGCCCTTGATGCGCTCGCCGTCGTTGACGTTCTGCTGACAGCCGTAGCTGTGCACAAAGGCCAGCGGCGGGGTGTCGTAGGTCTGCCGCACCAGCTCGGCGGCAACGGTATTATGTTCAAAGTTAATGTATTCCAAAAAAACCATCCTTCTCCGCCGGGCAGGGTAGCCCCGTGCGGCGAAACTCTATTTTCTGCCATTCTATAAAAGACACTCTTTAGTATACCCTGTTTGGCCGCTGCGGGCAAGAGGAAACACGCAAATTTTATGCCTGTTTAGCCGCTGCTGCCTCTGCATCCTGCCTGCGGCAGCACTCTTCGCACACGCCCAGCAGCACCACGGCGCAGTCCTGCACCCTGCCCTTCTGGTTTTTGACCAGCTCCATCACCTGTTTTCCGTCTACCTCTGCATCGGTGACGCCGCCGCAGACGGTGCAGTACAGGTGGCTGTGCCACGGCAGGGTGTGGTCAAAGCGGTCTGCCTTACCGGGAATGGACACCCGGCGCACCCGCCCGGCTTCCACCAGACTGTTCAGGTTACGGTATACGGTGCCAAGGCTCAGGTTCGGGCACTCCTGCGCGGCTTTATCGTAGATTTCTTCCGCAGTCGGGTGGTCGCACAGCTGCTGCACCGTCTGCATGACAAGCTCCCGCTGTTTTGAATAACGCATATCCATCCTCCTTTTTCACACGGTTCAGACGTTTTCTTCCCCTTTGATCTTTGCCCAGTACGCCCGGGCGGCCTGTTCGGTCTTGTTGTCGCCAAAGGTGTAGTACTTGGTATCCTTCAGCACATCCGGCAGATACTGCTGCTGTACCCAGTGGTTGGCGTAGCTGTGGGCGTATTTGTAGTTCTGCCCCTTTACCAGCGCATCCTCGCCGTCAAAGTGCTTGTTTTGCAGCTGGCGCGGGATGGGTCCGGTGCGCCCGGCCTGCACATCCGCAATGGCTGCGTTGATGGCATCGTGGGCGCTGTTGGATTTGGGGCTGGTGGCCACCAGAATGACTGCATCCGCAAGCGGCAGACGCGCCTCCGGCAGACCCACCATGTTGGCGGCATCCACCGCCGCCTTGACGATGGGGATGATTTGCGGATAGGCAAGCCCCACGTCCTCGCAGGCGCACACCATCAGGCGGCGGCAGGCAGAGGGCAGGTCTCCCGCCTCCAGCAGACGTGCCAGATAGTGCAGCGCCGCGTCCGGGTCTGAGCCGCGCATGGACTTCTGGTAGGCGGAAACGATGTCGTAGTGGTCGTCGCCCTCCCGATCATAGCGCATGGCGGTGCGGCGGGTGACCTGCCGGATCATATCTAAGGTAATGCGTTTTTCTCCGTTTTCCACCGGCGCTGCCGTGACCGCAAAGTCCAGACAGCCCAGCGCCTTGCGCAGATCGCCCCCGGCGCTTTCGGCCAGATAGGCGCAGGCGTCCTCGTCCATGCATACCGGCACCTGTTCCCCTTCGGAAAGGCGCTGCACGGCGTTGCGCACTCCGCGCTCCACGTCCGCTGCGGCAAGGGGCTTGAACTCAAACACCGTGCAGCGGGAAAGCAGCGCGTTATAGATGTAGAAATAGGGGTTCTCGGTGGTGGAGGCGATCAGGGTGACGCTGCCGTCCTCGATACATTCCAACAGGCTCTGCTGCTGCTTTTTATTCAGGTACTGGATCTCGTCCAGATACAGCAGAATGCCGCCCGCCGCTGCCAGCGTGCCGATATCCTTGAGCACTGCCTTGATATCCCCGGTGCCGCAGGAGGTGCCGTTGAGCTTGTGCAGGGTCATGCCGCTGTTCTCGGCAATAATGCGTGCCACCGTGGTCTTTCCGGTGCCGGAGGGACCGTAAAAGATCATGTTGGGGATGCGTCCGCTCTCGATGGTGCGGCGGAACACCCGCCCCGGAGCCAGCAGATGCTGCTGCCCGCACACATCCGCCAGCGTTTTGGGACGCAGGCGCTGCGCAAGTGGTTCATTCATGGTGGTTTCTCCTTTCCTGCCCGCAAGGCACTTTTTATATAGTATAGCGCATTTAGAAAAGGAGGACAAGGGCTTTTCTGAAAATCATTCTCAGATAATGCCCTGCAAACATTTACAAATCCTGTCAAACATGGTATGATTCAGGTATTCCCTTTTAAAGGAGGTTTGTCCCATGCCGGTACGAAAAAAAGCCCCGGAGGATCTTACTGCAAAAAAAGCGCTGGCGCTGGAGGTCATCCGGCGTCTCAAGGCCGAATACCCGGATGCTGGTTGCACCTTGGACTACGACCACGCATGGCAGCTGCTGGTCAGCGTGCGGCTGGCCGCCCAGTGCACGGATGCCCGGGTGAACATTGTGGTGGAGGAGTTGTTTGCAAAATACCCAAGCGTAGCGGCGCTGGCTGCCGCCGAGCCGGAGGACATTGAAGCCATCGTCAAGCCCTGCGGGCTGGGACACTCCAAGGCGCGGGATATCTCGGCTTGTATGCGGATGCTGCGGGATCAATACAACTGCCGTGTGCCCAATACCTTTGAGGAGTTGCTCGCTTTGCCCGGCGTAGGGCGCAAGAGCGCAAACCTCATCATGGGGGATGTGTTCGGCAAGCCCGCCATCGTTACCGACACCCACTGCATCCGGCTGTGCAATAAGATCGGCCTTGTAGACGGCGTTAAGGAGCCGCAAAAGGTGGAGATGGCGCTATGGAAGATCATCCCGCCGGAGGAAGGCAGCGACCTTTGCCACCGCTTTGTGATGCACGGACGCGCGGTGTGCAACGCCCGCAGGCCGGAATGCGAAAAATGTTGTTTGAAAGACATCTGCCGCACTGCTCGCGAAGCCGCCGGGCAGCAGGCAGAGCCATAATTTTTAAGGAGGTATAACCTATGATCACTTTAACGATTTTGCTTATCGTTGCCCTGCTGTGCGTACTGGTGGGTTGCCTGACCGGCCTGCTGACGCTGGTGGGCGTACTGGCCTCTCTTTTTGTGGGCGTGCTGGTGGGTGCGCTGGCCGGATATCTGGCCGGGCGCTTTATGGGCACGGAAACTTCCCTTGGCCGCAACATCCTGATGGGCGTGCTGGGCAGCTTTGTGGGCGAGTTTTTGTTCGGCCTGCTGGGCATCCACGCCTCCGGCAGCTTTTCTTCCTTTGCCATCTCGGTGGTCGGTGCCTGCATCTGCATCTGGATCGGCCAGAAGATCTCTAAGTAAGTTTTTTGGATCCATACGCCGCCGAATTCTGCTGCCGGAGTTTCCGGGCAGAGTGCGGCGGCTTTGCTTTTCCGCACAAACAAAAGCCCCCGAAAACCGGCTTCACAAGCCAACTTTCGGGGGTTTCTCTTTGGAGCTACTGACCTGATTCGAACAGGCGACCTGCTCATTACGAGTGAGCTGCT
>OGZG01002624.1_pt1 | contig 11901 bp, 10 predicted proteins | sample 1576781 | NCBI WGS metagenome assembly OGZG01 (sample SAMEA3541502, study PRJEB24748) | human gut metagenome | biome: human gut; feature: human-associated habitat; material: faeces | place: China | collected 2012 | reverse complement strand
ATTTGTCTATGACTTTTGTGAAAGCTTTCGAAGTTTACCAAATCCGTTGGAACATGCGCCAGATGCAGGTCAAGGGCAAGGGAACCATCCTCAATGTGGCATCGTCTGCCGGACTTTTGCCGGGGGGCCCTTATATGGCAACCTATTATGCGACCAAGGCATATGTTGTCAGTCTGACAAAAAGTATTGCAGAGGAACAGCGGGAGAAAAAAAGCGGTGTTTATGTCTGCGCGCTCTGTCCGGGACCTGTCGATACAGAGTTTAATGCGCGGGCGAATGTTGTTTTTGCCCTGCCCGGTATCACGGCAGACCAGTGTGTAGCGGAAGCCCTGCGAGGGATGCGCCTGCGCCGTACCATCATCGTGCCGACCTTTATGATACGCATAGGTGCAGTCTTGCAGCGTCTGGTGCCTGATTTTATCATGCTGCCACTGGTGGCAAGCCGACAGAAGTCAAAAATACGCATTCGTTGAGATGGACATCGGTGTGGCATTGCAAAAAAAGAAAAAAGGGGTACAATTCTTAGCGAGAAGTATTGTAGAGGGCAAATATTTATTTAAAATAGAAAGTCTTCCCTTTTTATTGCTTATATTTGTCAGAGTGAGCAACCTTTAAATTTTAGTAGAAATTAATCATATACAACTATACCATGAGAAAGCTTATTTTCCTTTTCCTGCTTTGCATCGCTTGTATGCTTCAGGCACAAAATGTAATTGATAATCCTAAGTTTAAATTCCGTTCGGGCAGCATTTATAATATTACCCGCATTGAACGTACTCCGGATGCAACAAGGTTGCATATCCATGTTATTTTCCGTCCGCATTGGTGGGTAAAGACAGGCAAAGATACTCATTTGGAAGATGCGATTACTGGTAAGAAGTATTATATAACCGGTAGTGAAAACTTTGAATTAGAAAAAGAAGTATATACACCAGATTCCGGTACGTTGGATTTTGTACTTATTTTTCCTCCACTTCCTAAGGAGACAAAAGAAATCCATTTGCTTGAGTCTGATCATGACGAACTCAATACGTACTATATATCTTTGGAGAAAAAAGATGCTAAAGCCTCACTTTTCGATAAAGTCTCCGGCAACTGGATGGGAATGGACGACTATTATGAATGGGCTTTTGGTATATACGATTCTCTTGCTGTCATGGACAATCGTTTCTATCAGTACGAAGCAATCCGTCAGAAAGGTAAAAGTATGCTGTTGACTTTGAAAGATGACCGGGGCGATAAAGTGGAGCTGGAACTTACCCCGCAAAAGAATGGTTTGTGCCGGATAAGGAAAGATAAAGAACCTGCCCGGCTTTATTCGCGGGATACGGGAAGCATGAAGGCGATGCAGGTTGAAGAGAATGAGAGTCCGGTATTCCGTCGGGATAGTGTTTGCCTGCAAGGATACATTGCCGGCTATGATCAGAAATTAGGCTTTACCAATGGTCTGATTTATGTTTCCAATGACCTGACAAGAGAAGATTATCCGATGGTGGTAACTCTGCAACCTAATGGAAGGTTTGAATGTAAGTTTGAGATCAACTATCCTATGGTAAGTTCGGTTGTGTTCAATAATGATTGGTTGCCCTTTTATATAGAGCCGGGACAAACTGTAACAATGTATGTAGACTGGGAAGCTGTAATGGCCCGTAGCCGTGCCCGTGATCATTATTATCCTCTTCATAATGTCCATTACATGGGATCTACCGCATATATAGGAAAGGCATTGAAATATGTAGATGATTTATTCGTATTTCGTTATGAAGATTTCTCGAAAATGCAGAAAGAACTGACCCCTGCACAATTTGTAGAGCGTTGCGAACCCATGTTTCATCGTTGGTCGGAGCAGGCCGATTCACTTGTTGCTGCCAATCGATATGTGGGAAGAGCGGCACGTTTGGTGAGAAATACGGCACGGATTTCTCAAGGTTATAAGATGTTCGACTTTGTTATGGACAGAAGTTATCTGGCGCGGGAGAATAAAGATAATGAGGTGCTGAAGGTTAAGGAAGATTCGGCTTATTATAACTTCTTACGACAGATGCCTCTTAATGACAGCATTATCGTAGCGGATAAGAATTTTAGTAGTTTTATCAATCGCCTTGAATATATGGATTTTGCAAGGGCTGTGGGTGATACGACGACTGTTGAAATGGGAAAGATTGCCTATAAATATCCTGAAAAATCTGTCCTTACTTATTTGAAGAAGAATGGTGTAGTATTGACTCCTGAGCAGGAAAAAATGAGAAAAGATAGTGAAGACAGAGCTGGTAAGACTGTGACAAGAGAGATAAGCGAACTCATTGCGGAGACGAAGATATGGGAAGAACTTAGCGAAAAATATAAGGATTTATTCGAAGCTTATCGAAAGGAAAACGAGGTAAAGAATGATGTTTCTGTATCTATTGATGAAAATCAGAAAGCAGAAGATGAAAAAATAATGAGAATAAATCAATTCTTTGAAAATCAAAGAGAGAAATCGGGACGATTGGATACCATAGTCGGATATGTCCCGTTGGTTTCGCAGATCATTGCTTTGCGAAGTCTTCCTTTTGATTTAAAACAATTGGATAGAGAAGGTGCCCGTAGTCTGTTGGATAAAGAAAAGCAGCTAATCAATCATCCGTTCATGCTTGCTGAGGCGGAGCGTTTGTATGCCCAAGCTTTCCCGCTACAAAATGATAGCACGTATGCTTTGCCTGAAGGGCCTGCTACTGAAATCTTACGTAATATCATTAAAGCCCATGCAGGTAAAGCTTTGTTTATCGATTTCTGGGCAACGTTTTGTGGTCCCTGTCGTAGTGGCATTGAACACACTGCCGGTTTACGCCAACAGTATAAAGATCACCCGGATTTTCAGTTCATATATATCACCAGTGATCGTGAAAGTCCCGAAAAGACTTATAATGAATATGTAGAAAAGAATCTGAAGGGTGAGGCTTGCTATCGTATTCCTCAGGCAGATTACAACTATCTCCGCCAATTATTCCACTTCAACGGTATTCCTCATTATGAGTGGATAGAAAAAGATGGTACTGTATTGCGAAACTCTCCGGGAACTTATAACCTGGAGAAATATTTGAAGAAGCGTTTCGGGAATAAAGATTGATATTTTCCATTATTAAGTATTATTTTAGCTCTTGTTTATTGACCGGAAGTTTTTTCTTACGTATCATATAATAAACGAAGATATTATTATGATGGACCAGAAAAAAATACAAGAGCTTATAAGTAGGAGCCAGCAGGAGGATGCAGTAGCATTCTCTCTGCTGGTTTCTACGTTTCAGCCACTTGTATTCCGGCTTGCTTTCCGATTGCTGTGCGACGAGGATGAGGCTAAAGATATGGTACAGGAAACCTTTGTAAAGGTGTGGCTGGCGCTGGGTAAATATAATGGTGAGTGTCGTTTCTCTACCTGGCTTTATAAAATCACTTGTAATACCTGTTATGACCGTCTGCGCTCCCTGCACCATTCACCACTCGATAATGAAGCAGATTATTCCGTTTCCGCGAATATCTCGTCAGATGATAATGTAGAATTGGCAGTGGTGAACAAGCAACTGCGTGAACTAATCCTGAGATATACCGATGAGCTGTCTCCCCGGCAAAGGTTGATTTTTACATTACGGGATATTGAGGAACTGGATGTGCCGGAGGTACAAATTATCACCGGACTTTCTGCCGGAATCATTAAAACCACCCTTTACCTGGCCCGGAAGAATATACGAAACAAAATGAATCAAATAGATGCTGGCTTATGAAACAAGATGATAAACTTTACAATGAATGGCTTGATGAGGTGAGAAATGTACAGCCTATATTGAGCAATCCGGATGAACTGACTACCGCCATTTTGCAGCAAGTGAGCAGGATCGTTCCCCAAAAGAAGAAAAGGAAAAGCCTGCTGATTGGCAGTTGGGTATCCGGGATAGCCGCAGGACTTTTGTTGTGCTTGTTGGTGAGTGAGACTCTTCTTAGTCCGGTTCCCGATGGTGTCAGAGTAGAAGAGGAATATCGTTTCCAGGAAAACAGTGCTTATTCCCTACCGGAAGGCTGGGAGAGGATGAGGCTTTCTGAAAAGAGCGATTACCTGTCCGGACAGTACGTGCAGTATAAGAAACTCAGGCAAAAGAGAGTAATGGAACTTACAAAGAAAACTTATTAAATTATATCATTATGAGAACGTATAAATGGATGGCAGCCATTGTTTTGCTGCTCGGTATGACTTCTTGCGGTACCTATTACCGAATGGTTTCTCAGGTAAATAGTGATGGTAGCATGCACAGAGAGGTATATGCTTATGGCGACTCTGCTTTCCTTGCAGGAGACAGGAATCATAATCCGTTTTTATTCCGAATAGATTCGGGATGGGAAGTGAGCAATCTGGACTCTGTTGTTAAATTCAACTGCTGGGGAGATGAAGACAAACTGAATGTGAAAGTTTGCCGGACTTATCCAACGGTAGGTTCCGATAACTTCAGTACTTTGGATGGAAAGGAATACAGTCTTCCTCTGGTAGTTCCGGTTGAAAAACTCCGGAAAAGCTTCCGCTGGTTCTATACATATTATCAGTATACGGCTACCTACGGTGAATTACCCGATAAAGGTCCGGTACCTCTCGAAAATTATATGAATAAAGAAGAGCAGCGGATATGGTTTCGGGGAGATCAAGAGGCTTTGATCGGATTAAATGGTATTGAACAGAATAATAGGTTGGATGACATTGAAGCCAAATTCTGGAAATGGTATAACCGTAGTCAGTATGAACTGAGTTGTGAAGTAATTCTTCATTTCATTACGATAAAAGGAGATACGGCCTTTGTACATCAGTTGGCAGATCTGAAGGAACCGGTTTATGGGAAGTACTTTTCCGGAAAAGATACCGGTGATGACGGATCGCCCGAAGAGGTATGCAATTATCTGGATGAATTGAGTCAAACGAAATATTTCTCAAGTTTATATGCGGACAATAAAAAGCCAATGGATGATCTGTTTGAGGAAAAAGGGCGGATTGCAGAATTGTTTGGTTATGCTGTGCAGTTTGAGTTATCCATGCCGGGTAGGGTGGTTTCTACCAATGCAGCCATGCAAAAAGATGAGTCACTCATTTGGAAAGTAGATGCTTTTCGTCTTTTGGACAGTGATTATATGCTTGTTGCCGAATCCCGTGTAGTTAATTATTGGGCTTTTGGCATTACATTATTACTGATATTGCTTATTGGTGGATACTGTTGGAGACTATATAGAAAGCTTTCATAACTCTGTAGAATTCATATATATCATATTAATGCCGGGAGTGCTACTCACCACTTGATAGTAGCATTTCCCGTTCTTTCTTTGTCAGGTTTTTGACAACAATGTCATAAGACTTGCTTACGAGTTCTTTAATTTTCTCGTCAGGTACATCCTGATTAAAGTAAACACTGATCCAGTATTTTTTATTCATGTGCCATCCGGGCTTTATTCCTATATACGTGGTTTGTAATTCTCCTGATTCTTCCGGATTGCATTTGATACAGCAAAAGTCAAAGACTTCGATATTTACAAAACAGAACCATTTATCCGCTACATAAAAACATAAAACATCACGACTGTATTTATCAGGAACATTCAGAAACGGCATTTTCTCACGAACACCTTTTAATGACAGGCAATATTCTCTAAATTCTTCAATATTCATTTTGATAGATTTTTAAACAGTATGCGAAGGCAAATATAGCACTTTTAGGGTAAATTCTGATTAAATACCTAATATCTAAAATCAAATATCTGTAATCTAAAAGGAGTGTTTCATCAGCAGGTTAACTTTGCGTACATATAAAAGTTAACCTAATATATCTGATGTATGAATACGATGTATAATCGACAAACTATATGGGTATTAGTCATGATAATTGTTATGGTAGCGGGATGTCGGATGTCCGATACGGAGAATCCTGTATTCCGTACCATAAGCAATCCTCTCAATTTGAATTATCGCTTCTGCCTCAATGATGTTTCCCGCAGAGATGCTGCAAATCCCTGTATTGTTCAGTTTGAGGGCGGTTACTATCTTTTTGTGTTTGGTTCGGGAGGATATTACTATTCTTCTGACCTGATAGAATGGAAATTAATTGACGATACAAATCTTCCTACAGAAAGTTTTGCTCCTACAGTTGTGGAAATGCATGGTGAATTGTATTACACTGCTTCTTATGCTACAGATACCATTTATAAAACTGATAACCCGAAGTCTGGAGTTTGGGAAGCGGTAGCTTGCAGTTTTCCTCCGGGAATGTTGGAGCCAATGCTTTTTTATGATAAAGGAAGGTTATACTTGTATGCGGGGGCGGGTAATTCTGTTTCTTTAACGGGGGTGGAAGTCGATCCGCATACATTTCAATTGTTGGGTGAACCTTCTCCATTAATTAGAAATTGCCAACAGGGCAATGGATGGGAGACACCCGGTGATCGTCATGATTGGCTGGACGCGACTCCTTGGTTAGAAGGTATGTGGATGAACAAATGTGGTGGAAAATACTATTTACAGTATGCTTCTCCCGGTATACAGTTTAAAACTTCCAATGATGGGGTGTATGTTTCCGACACTCCGTTAGGACCTTTTGTCTTGGCAGAGCATAATCCGCTTGTTTACAGGCCGGAAGGATTTACTACCGGTGCGGGAAATGGGGGAACTTTCCAGGATAAATATGGCAATTATTGGCATGTAGGTACTGTTGCTGTCACCGCCCGGCATTATTTTGAAAGAAGGTTGTCTCTATATCCGGTTTTCTTTGATGAAGATAGTGTAATGTACGCTTATACAGAACTGGGAGATTACCCAATGATTGTCCCTGACCATAAAATAACTTCTCCTGAGGAGCTGTCTCCCGGTTGGATGCTATTGTCCTATAATAAAAGTGTCAGATCTTCTTCCGAACTCAGAAAATATCCGGCATGTTGTGCTGTTGATGAAGATATACGAACCTGGTGGAGCGCCGAAACAGCCGATAAAGGAGAATACCTGTCGGTGGATTTGGGTGAAGAGTGCGAAGTAAACGCTGTGCAGATAAACTTTGCCGACCATGATGCCCATTTGTTCGGGCGATCGGATAGTGTCTTTTATCAATACTATCTGGAAGAGTCTGCAGATGGGAAAAAATGGAATGTTTTTGTAGACAAGTCAATAAATACAGAGGATGCTCCTCATGATTATATCCAACTTAAAGAAGCCGTGAAGACGCGGTATGTCCGGCTTACAAATATTTATTGTCCTTCCGGTAAATTCTCTGTTTCCGGCTTACGTGTATTTGGACGGTCGGATAAACCTTCTCCGCCCCAAACGAAATTTTATCGCATTTGTCGGAATAAGGAGGACAAAAGAAGTGTCATTTTGAAATGGAGGGAAGTAGAAGGGGCAACCGGGTATGGTATTCGTTTTGGAATCCATCCGGAGAAGTTGTACAATAGCTATATGGTGTATAATGATACTGAGATTGAATTGAGGTGCTTGCAGGTCGGACAAACCTACTATTTTGCAGTTGACAGTTTCAATGAAGGAGGCATTACCCGTGGTGATGTAATGAAAGAAGATGAATAATCCTTATGCATGTATGAAGATGAAAAAGTATATCTTGTATTTTCTTTTGGGAGCTTTGGTAAGCGGGTGTGGGGAGAATAATCCTTCGCATGTTTTAGAGGATGTCATCAAGGAAAATCCTCAGTTGGGAGAGGTGCTGAAAAGGTATGAGGCTGATACGTTGAAATTGCGGGCGGTCGAGTTTCTGATAGAGAATCTTCCATATTATTGTTCGTACGAAGGCGAGCAGGTGGAGCATTATCAGAAACAGTTCGAACTTTACGGTACCGGATTGTATACCCCCGGTGAAGTGCAGGATTCAATCCGGAAAATGTATGGACGCATTAATCTTAGAAAATCAACGGTTAAGCCTGATTTAGAGCTTCCAGCCGGTTTCCTGATAGACAATATAGAATGGGCGTTTAAAGTCTGGAACGAACAGCCGTGGGGTAAGAATGTATCTTTTGCTGACTTTTGCGAATACATTTTGCCTTACAGGATAGAAGACGAGCCTTTAAAACCTTGGCGTGAGAAGGTATACAATGCTTTCAATCCTATATTGGACTCCGTCAGGGCACTTCCTGAGGCACAAGATCCTTTATTTGTTTCGCGGGTATTGATAGACTCCATTTCCCGGATAAAGTTTCATTTTACGGGGCAGTTCGGAGAGGGCCCGCATATCGGTCCCGATCTTGTGGATTGGCATTCCGGCAATTGCCGTGAGACGGCGGATATGCTGATTTATATTTTCAGGGCCTTAGGCATTCCTTGTGGTTGCGATTATATGCCTTTGCGCGGTGATGGAAATGTGGCTCACTTCTGGAATTTTATATTGGATAAGAACGGTGAGTCATATTATATGTATGAAACCGGTATGTTGGAACCTGTCCGTAAATATTGGGGAATAAAATCCAAGATTTATCGGCAAACATTCAGCCGGAATGAAGATGTAGTAAAGGATATGCGGAAAGATGCGGAAGCGATTTATCCTTCATTTCGGTTTCCCCACTTTATAGATGTGACGAGACTGTATAGTGGTAAGCGTGCCCGGAAGCTGAATATACCTCGTGAGAAACTTTTTCATAAAGTACCGGAGGATGAAGTAGTGTATTTGTGCAGCCCTGCATGGACGGATTGGGAGCCTATAGCATGGGCGCATCCCGGAGAAAACGATGTTTCCTTTAATGATGTGGAAGGAGGGGTTGTACTCCAACTGTCTGTTTATAAGTACGGGCGGCTTATTCCGGTGTCAGATCCGTTTGTCCTTGATGGAAGCACCGGAGGCGTCCATTATTTTGAGGGTTCGGATGAAACGGAAGAAATAAAGCTTTTGAATAAGTATCATCAGTTTATTGAGCCTTTTGCACAACGTATGGTTGGCGGAGTTTTTGAAGGCAGTAACCGTGCGGATTTTCTTCAGAAAGATACTCTGTACGTAGTGAAGGAGGCTCCGGTGCGCTTGTATAGTGTTGTGACGTTAAGTAGTACAAAACACTATCGATACGTACGATATGTGGGTCCCGAAAATGGCTACTGCAATGTTTCGGAAGTTGCTTTTTATGAGGATCCGGCGGACACTTGTGCTTTGCAGGGTAAGGTTATCGGTACTCCTAATGGGCAAAATGGAGATGGAAAACATGATTATCGGAATGTTTACGATGGCGATCCTTATACTTCTTTCGATTATTATCAGCCGACAGGCGGATGGGCAGGGCTCGATTTAGGGCGTCCTTGTTTAATCCGGAAAATAATATTTACTCCCCGTAACCGGGATAATTATGTGCGCGAGGGGGATACGTATGAACTGTTCTATTCTTCAAAAGGAGAGTGGATTTCTATCGGTGAACAGATACCTGCCTCCGATTCTCTACTCTATATGGCTCCTAAAGGAGCACTGCTTTATTTAAAGAATCATACTCGTGGAAGTGATGAACGGATTTTTGAATATGAAGAGGGGAGACAGAGGTATTGGTGACAATTAGAAGAGTGCTATGATGTGTAAATTGTGTAAAATAGAGAGTCTTTTATTTTGTTTATTGTGTTTTGTGAGCATATTCTTTTACTCACATCACATGACGGATACTTATATTGTACCTAAATGGTGTTTCACACTTCTTGTTCTATTAGTTAGCATCTTTGTTTTGTCTATAAAGAAATTATGTAATAAGACAATTCGAATTGATATTGTTGCGTATGGTTGTATCATAGTTCTTATTACTTTTTGTCAGGCACTCTATGGAATAGGACAATGGTTTCAATGGATTCCATCTATAAGGCATTATAAAATAGTGGGTAGTTTTGATAATCCTGCGGGTTTTGCATCCTGTTTGTGTATAGGGTTTCCATTTGTGGCTCTATGCTTGAAGTTGGCGAAGGATACACTATTGAGGGTCTTTTTGTACCTGTTAGCCTCAATTATTATTTTGGCTGTTATCCTATCTGAATCCCGAACGGGTATTATGAGCATTTTGGTTGTTGTGGGTATATATTATTGGCATTATGTACCTCTGAAAAGAAGGACTAAAACTATAGTTCTTACAGGTGTTTTCTTTCTGCTTTTAGGGGTGAGTTATTTCCTGAAGAAAGATTCTGCCGATGGCAGATTACTTATCTGGAAGTGCTCATGGGAAATGATAAAAGACTCTCCTGTCTACGGGCATGGGATAAATAGTTTTAGAACTCATTATATGGATTATCAGGCACATTATTTTGAACAACATCCGGATAGTAAGTATTCGATGTTGGCTGATAATGTACTATGTCCTTTTAATGAATATTTGGCTGTATTGGTGAATTTTGGGTTCTTGGGGTTCTTTATATTATTGGCATTCATCTTTTTTCTTCTTTTTTGCTATTATAAACAACCCGGAGATGAGAAGCGGGCAGCATTGCTTTCTCTCTTGGGTGTAGGTGTCTTCTCGTTATTCTCTTATCCTTTTACGTATCCGTTCGTGTGGATTATAGTTTGTTTTGATATTTATATACTGCTAAAGAGAGTTGGACATTGGAGATTTACTCCGGTTTATAAGAAGTTGTCATGTATTGTTTTTATAGTGCTTTGTCTAAGTTTCTTATGTAAGTTATATCAGCGTATAGAGGCAGAGTATCGGTGGAATGATGTAGCTTATCTGCATGCAACGAATGAAAGTCTGGCTGTTTATAAAAGCTTAATGCCCATATTAGGCAGTAATCCTTATTTCTTATATAATTATGCTACCGTACTTCTTGATGTAGGCAGTTTGGATGAAGGTTTGGATAAAGCTTTGCAATGCCAGACTTATTGGGCTGATTATGATCTGGAATTACTTTTAGGAGATATTTATAAGCGGCGGAAAGAATATGAGATGTCAGAGAGATATTATAAGAAAGCCTCTTATATGTGCCCTTGTCGATTTATACCTTTATACCGAATGTTTGAAGTGTATAAAGAGGTGGGAGATGAGGAACGCTATCGGTCAATGGCACAGTTGATTATAGAAAAGCCTGTAAAAGTTCAGTCTTCAATAGTTAGACAGATAAAACATAAAGTGAAACGGGAAGTTAAATAAACAGCGAAGAATAGTATGGAAATAGATAAAATTACTTTAGAAAGAGAATTCTTAGATAAATTGTTATCCTTGAATTATTTGAATGAATCAGATTGGGCAGAACTGGAAAGTTTGGTAAATCTATTGCAAAATGACTTTACATGTAAAGTTCGTCAAAATTTTCCGATGCTTTCAAGGGATGACATTCATATTATACTTTTGATGCACATTGGCATGAAGAATATTGAAATAGCAAAATTATTGCATATTTTACCAAGATCTTTTCGTATGAGACGTTGTCGTTTAAAAAGGAAGATGGGGGTAGATTGTGATTCACTGTCGGAGTTTATCAAGAAGCTGTTTAGATAAGAAAGATAGCTCAAAGCGTATACAAATTTTGTATTAGAAGTTTTGTATACGCTTTTAATTTGGGTTAATTATATGAAAGGGTTATCTATGCAAAATAATTGCAAACTATTCTGTATTGGTAACTTTTCTAATATAGACATAAAAGTGTAGTATGTGATATGTGAAAAAGTTTTTGTTTTTTAATGTACTTTTTACGAGAGGAGGAATTGAATGAAATCTTAAAATTTGATTGTATTAATCGCTATTGAAAGGATATATATAGCATAAGTAATAATTATTTTAAATATAATAATGATAGTATGAAGCGAAATTTAGTATTGAAAAGCATGTTATTTTATTCCATGATTATCTTTTTGGGTGGTTGTGATACTTCTTTTGACGACCTAGTTGTACAAGATACTTCTTTTGATATAGAGGTCGAAAATTCTAAGAATTTTAAAAAATATA
>OGZG01002614.1_pt1 | contig 11942 bp, 8 predicted proteins | sample 1576781 | NCBI WGS metagenome assembly OGZG01 (sample SAMEA3541502, study PRJEB24748) | human gut metagenome | biome: human gut; feature: human-associated habitat; material: faeces | place: China | collected 2012 | reverse complement strand
GTATTTTTGTTATCTGTATAGGTAACTGTGTAGTCTTTTCCTGCCTTTAAGGTCTTTCCATTCAGAGTTACTTTAAGAGCCGGCTGGATCTGTTTTCCTGTATAAATCTGATTCTTCACTTTCCCTACAGATGCAGATTTAATATCTTCTGTCACACCTTTTTTAATCGTAAAGGTTTCATCAATTTTCTGGTCATTATCTGTACGATAAGTATTGATTGTAAATGTATTATCTGTTACATCAATAACAGAATAAGTCGGAACATCTTCCTGCCATCTGTTTGCAATATAGCTCTGCATTCTTGGTACAAGATCATAATACTTGCTTCCTGATGAAGAGTTTGCTGTCATATAGAGAATACCATCCGGATTTACAACTGTCTCACCCTTTTCTGTATCCTCTATCGCATCCTTATCCATGACTGCATTCAGATAATTCAGATAAGCCACATCAGCCGGTTCCTTGGAATCTGTGGAAATATTTGCCGGTGCTTCATATCTTGTAGCCGGATTTTCTCCTGCATCCATATCCTTATCCAGTTCTGCATCAAACTCATCATCCGTATATTCTACAGTTTTATGTCCGCCCTCAAGAATATGGGTACGGGAATATGCATGATCGTGTCCTGTAAGAACAACATCTACATCATTTGCTTCAAAATAGGGTACCAGTGTATATCTGAGGTTTGTAATCTCCGGTTCATTGGAATGCTCCGCTGAACCATAGATATCCTGATGTAAGGTTACGACTCTCCAGGTACAGTTTGGATTTGCAGCAATCGCCTGTTCCATAAACTGTTTATGTTCAGCAGCATTTGTATCCTGTGTATTGAGCATCATAAACAAAGTGTTTCCATATGTGAAATAATAATCTCCACCCACAACTCCGTTAGAACCCAGGTCGCTGCTGTTTGGTGTATTAAAATGATATGTGTAGTTTGCATTATCTGCGTCATGGTTTCCAACAGTTGTTGCAACAGGAAGGGATTTCAGCACATCTGGGCTTAAATATCCGGTATACTCAATCTCGCTGGTCATTTCACTTTTTCCCGGAGATTTCTTCTTTGTTGTCTGGATCTGGTCACCTGCTGATACCACGAAGCTTGCATTTCCGCCTGTTTTATCCATAGCTTCATTTAATGTGGTGTTCCAGTTAAAGGAATCATTTCTGACCGCATCGGACTGTGCCTGATAAAATTCTGCTGTATCAGAGCCTTTCAGTTCATTGGAAGATCCAATCTGCGGATCACCTACGAAAATAAAGCTGTAATTATTTGTTGATTTTGTAGCATATTCTGCAGGTTCTGTGTAGGTTCCATCCTCTTTTTCATAGCTGTAATAGTACACAGTATTTGCACTCAGACCTGTGGCAGTTACTTTATTGGAAACATATGCCTCATTTGTCTTTGTATTTGTAGTTGCATCTGTCTGCTCTGCAACATACACTTTTGCATTTTTCATATTTCTGCCTTCACCGATGATCAGTTTCGGCGCAGCTGTATCAGCCTGTGCTCCAAGGATATCCGCTACCATTGCAGCAATTGCACGACTTTCATCACCTTCTGTATCAAAATCAGGAAGGTTCTCATCTGAGTTTGCTTCTGCTGCGAATTCCTCTGCGTCATTCTCAGAAGTACTAAATGCTGCTACGTTTTCTCCTTCTTCCGCATTAAATGCTGCTATGCTTTCTTCTGATGCTATATCCTCTTCAGCTATTGCAGTTTTCTCTGCTATATTTACTTCTGTTGCTGCATTTGATTCTGTCTCTTCAGCCTGTGCTGCTTCCACTGTTTCACCTGCTGCTGAAGTATCGGCTTCTGTTCCTGCAAAGACAGATTCACTGCTGTCACTGAAAGCATCACCTGACTGAGCGGAGAACTCCTGTGCAGCCTGTTCTTCTTTCTTTTCTGCTGTGTCAGAGTTGTCTTTTTTAGAATACCATGCGAAATTTAACTGGCTAAAGTCAGAGCCCGGAGTAAGTGAAACCTGAGTCCAGTCATTCTTAACAGCTTCCCACTCTGCTTTCCAGGATTCCCAGTTCCGGGAAATTCCCATTCCGCCTGCAAGAGAAGCAGCATCTGTTTTTCCGTCCGGTGCTGCACTTGCAAATGCCGGAGTAACCGCTCCTGCTGTCAGTGAAACTGATAAAATCCCTGCCATAAAACTTTTTCGCCATAAGTTGTTCATTTTTTCATAATCCTCCTGAGAAATGAATGTTTCATCACACGATCACAGATCGGGTGTTCATTACATTGGAGAGTATAGAAACATTGAGAAAAAAGTTCAATAGACTTTACTGAGGTTTAACTATATTTTACATAGGTCTTACACTACTGTTCGCTCCGTTCTCAGTAACAGCTGACACCAAAGTACATCCTGCAGGAAATTCGACTCAAAGTGCTTTCCTCGGACAGGTTCTGACACATTCCATACACAAAATACATTCTGTTCCGTTTTTCCGTTTTCTGGAATTATCGATTATATCAACATTCATCGGACAAACTTTTTTACATTTTCCACATGAAATACACTTCTCTTTGTCACACTTAACCCTGACTACAGAGAAATAACTCATAGGTTTCAGAAAGATCGTGACAGGACAAATATACTTACAGAACGCTCTGTTATCTTTGAATAGGAATGCCAGAATAATCCCCACAATATAATACAGAATATTCCCCACGATAAAAGCTATAAACATGATTTTCTCCATATTCTCTACGTGATTCAGAAAAAGTAGCACCACGAAAAAAAGCGAAAATGAAAATGTGATATACCGGATAAAGCCTATCTTTTTTCTTGCAGCCTGAGGCTTTTTATATGGTAAAAAGTCCAACACCATAGCTGTCCAACAGGCATATCCGCACCATCCTCTTCCAAACAAAAGTGGTCCGAATATTTTTGCAACAGCATAATGAATCGTAGCTGCTTCAAATACTCCGGTAAACAGATAATACCAAAAACCCTCAATCTGCATGTTCTCCTGACATATAAGTCCCAAATAAATCAGCATATACAAACCAACCAGAAGTTGAACGATCCTACGTGCATGCTTATAGTTAAACTGAAAAAGCAAAAGCCCAACAGTAATCGATGTTCCAATATAACTGAAATTTAAAAGATAAAACAGATTATCTTTGGTAAGCCATAGTGTAACAGCCACTATTTCAAATACTATCCACATTCCAAAGGGTGCCAGCCATTTCCGTCTCGTATTCATACTCATTTCCTCCAGCGTTGTGCCCCTAACTTGATATCTACGAATTGCTCCGCTGCAAAGCAGCTCCCACAATTCTCATAATAATAAGATGTCAGAGTAAAAAAGATATTTTTCCTCTGACTTGATATCTATGAATTATAGCACAACATTTTTTAAAAGAGAATAGGGGATTTTTGTCGAAGATTTCATCCACATTTGAATGTGGATAATGTGGATAATGTGGAAAGGTGCAATATGGTATATATTATTGCAAACCTGAAAAATGTTGAATTTCAGGGAAAAACGGAGTATTACGGGGACGAATAATGTCGAATTATGTTAAGTGATTTATGCACATATACATCCACATATGCAGGCAGATGAAAATGTGTATAACGATGTGGAAAATGTGGATAAGTGATCTGAACTGTTATAAATAAAGGAAGAACTGAGGGGGATAAAATGTTTATAACTTTTTAATGGAAATTGTCGACAGAGACACAAGTGTTCAGTATCTTCTATTGCTATAGGTGCTATAAATTGGGCGGTTGTAAAAAACAGGACAATTCTGAAAAATTATTTTCCGAATTGTCCTGTGTAAATTGCTGATATTTATGTCAGGCAGAAACATTATTTACCCAGCAGATGCTCCCCGATATTTACAACATCTCCGGCTCCCATGGTGATGAGCAGATCACCCTCCTGGCAGTTGGAGAGCAGATAATTCTCAATCTCATCAAAGGTAGGGAAATACTCGCAGGGAGTTCCCAGTTCCTGAATACGCTTCTGCAGATCTTCAGAAGAAATTCCCAGAGTATCGGTTTCTCTTGCTGCATAAATATCCGCAACTACCACATGATCTGCCAGGCTGAGTGCTTTGGCAAACTCCGGAAGCAGAGCTTTGGTACGGGTATATGTATGTGGCTGGAATACACACCATAATTTCTTATGGGGATAATTGTGTGCGGCATGAAGAGTTGCTTCAATTTCTGTAGGATGATGTGCATAATCGTCTACGATCGTAACCCCTGCAACTTCTCCTTTATACTGGAAACGGCGGTCTGTTCCTGTGAAACTTCCAAGTCCCTTGATGATCACTTCTTCGGAAAGACCAAGAAGATGACCGAGGGCAATTGCTGCCAGTGCATTGGAAACATTGTGGATGCCCGGCACTTTCAGATAATAGCTGCCAACCTTAACGCCATTGCGCAGAACGGAGAAGGAAGCATGTCCATATTTGTCATAAGTGATATCTGCTGCCTGATAATCTGCATCATGTTCCAGACCATAAGTGATCACATTACATGGAAGATCCCGGATGATATCTTCATATTTCGGAGTATCTGCATTGATGATCAGTGTACCGTCAGCAGGAAGAAGCTCTGCAAAGCGGCGGAAGGAATGACGGATATCGTCAATATCCTTAAAGAAATCCAGATGGTCTGCATCCATATTCAGGATAATACTGATCTTCGGGAAAAAGCTCAGAAAGCTGTTTGTGTATTCGCAGGCTTCTGTGACAAAAGTCTCAGAATTGCCTACGCGGATGTTTCCGCCGATAGCAGGAAGAATACCTCCCACACTGATGGTCGGGTCACAGTCTCCTGCAAGAAGAATGTGAGATACCATAGATGTCGTGGTTGTTTTTCCATGAGTTCCGGAAATGGCAACAGGAGTATCATAATTCCTCATGATCTGTCCGAGAAGCTCTGCACGTGTGAGCATTGGAAGTCCTTTTTCCTTTGCACAGGCAAATTCCGGGTTGTCAGGATGGATAGCTGCGGTATATACCACAACATCTACGTCATCGGTAATGTTTGTGGCACGCTGTCCGTAATAGATGGTGGCTCCTTTTTTCTCCAGTGCCTGGGTAAGAGGACTGGATTTGGAATCGGAACCGGAAATGACAAAATCCTCGCCGAGAAGAATCTCGGCCAGTCCGCTCATGCTGATGCCGCCGATACCGATAAAATGTATATGAAGTGGTTTGTGAAAATCTATCTGATACATAGTATGTTCTCCTTGATTAATTATTTACAAATCTTTATAAATCCGGTAACTGTAACATATTCGCATAGTTACTGGAACTGTTTTATCTGTCTGTTTATTATACTCCCTGTGCCTTAAAATGAAAAGGACTTCTTTTGGTTGATAAAAAATTACAAAAAACGACATTGGATATATAAAAAATGCCTAATAATATATCGGTGGAAATATAGACTCAATAAAAAACGTGTGCAAAAATCATAAAAAAACAAAAAATGAGAAACAAAAATTGTAAATAATGTTCACTAACAGATAAAAGTGTGTTATAATTAAATAATCATAACCTGTAACTGTTCAGTGCCTCGCGAAACAGCAGACTGACGAATAGTTACCATAACTACAACAAGAGGTGATTGCATGATTAAGAAAGAAATGATAGCTATGCTTCTGGCCGGCGGTCAGGGCAGCAGACTGGGTGTACTGACAGAAAAAGTAGCGAAACCTGCAGTTGCTTTTGGCGGGAAATATCGTATCATAGATTTTCCTTTAAGTAACTGTATTAATTCAGGCATCGATACAGTAGGTGTATTGACACAGTATCAGCCATTGCGACTTAATACACATATCGGAATTGGTATTCCATGGGATCTTGATAGAAACGAAGGTGGTGTAACAGTACTGCCGCCTTACGAGAAGAGTACCAGCAGTGAGTGGTACACAGGAACAGCCAATGCAATCTTCCAGAATATGGATTACATGGAACAGTATAATCCGGATTATGTCCTGATCTTATCCGGTGACCATATCTATAAGATGGATTATGAAGTAATGCTTGATTTCCATAAAGCGAATAAAGCGGATGTGACGATTGCCTGTATGCCGGTACCTATTGAGGAAGCAAGCCGTTTTGGTATCATGGTAACAGATGACATAGGACGCATTACGGAGTTTGAGGAGAAACCGGAGCATCCGAGCAGCAATCTGGCGTCCATGGGAATTTATATTTTCAGCTGGCCTGCTTTAAAGGAAGCACTGATGTCTCTGAAGGATCAGAACAGCTGTGATTTTGGCAAACATGTTCTTCCATACTGCAAGGAGAAAGGTGAAAGACTTTTCGCCTACGAATACAATGGATACTGGAAGGATGTAGGAACACTGGGTTCTTATTGGGAGGCCAATATGGAACTGATCGATATTATTCCGGAATTTAATCTCTATGAAGAATTCTGGAAGATTTACACAAAGGGAGATATTATCCCGCCTCAGTATATTTCAGCAGATGCGGTTACAGACAGATGTCTGATTGGTGAGGGTGCAGAAATTTACGGGGAAATACATAATTCTGTGATCGGACCAAATGTTGTGATCGGAAAAGGCAGCGTGATCCGTGATTCCATTATCATGCGCAATTCTACCATTGGTGAGGGCGTACAGATGGATAAGGCTATTATTGCCGAGGATGTTACTATTGGAAACAATGTTGTACTGGGATGTGGTGAGGAAGCACCGAATGTGCTGAAACCTGCAGTTTATGCATTTGGAATTGCTACGGTTGGTGAACGCAGCGTGATCCCGGATAATGTAAGGATCGGAAAGAATACAGCAATCTCAGGTATAACTGTTCCTGAGGATTATCCTGATGGTGAGCTGGCCGGCGGACAGGTAATTACAGCAAAGGACGGTGACGAATAATGAGAGCGATAGGTATTATTTTGGCTGGCGGTAATAATAACCGCATGAGAGAATTATCAAATAAGAGGGCAATCGCAGCAATGCCGATTGCCGGAAGCTACAGAAGTATCGACTTCGCACTGAGCAACATGGCGAGTTCTCATATTCAGAGAGTTGCTGTTCTGACACAGTACAATGCCCGTTCTCTGAATGAACATTTAAGCTCTTCCAAATGGTGGGATTTCGGAAGAAAACAGGGTGGTCTCTTTGTATTTACACCTACGATCACAAAAGAGAACAGTCTGTGGTATCAGGGAACAGCAGATGCTATTTATCAGAATCTGGAATTCCTTAAAAGCAGTCATGAACCATATGTAGTGATCGCATCCGGCGACTGTGTTTACAAGATGGATTACAACAAGGTTCTTGAATATCATATTGCGAAACGTGCAGATGTTACGGTAGTATGCACTACCTGCGATGATCCCAGTGAGATTGAGAGATTTGGTGTTCTCCGTATGAATGAGGACTGCAGGATTGAGGAATTTGAAGAGAAGCCAATGGTTTCTTCTTATAATACAATTTCAACAGGTATCTATGTTATCCGAAGAAGACAGCTGATCGAGCTGATCGAGAGAGCTGCGCTGGAAGGCAGACATGATTTTGTAAAGGATATTCTGATCCGCTACAAGAATCTTAAGAGAATCTATGGATATAAGATTGACACATACTGGAGCAATATCTCCACAGCAGAAGCATATTATAAGACAAATATGGATTTCCTGAAACCGGAGATCAGAAACTATTTCTTCAAACAGGAACCGACAATTAAGACAAAGATTGATGATCTGCCTCCTGCAAAATACAATCCGGGAGCACAGGTGAAGAACAGCCTGGTTGCCAGCGGATGTATTATCAATGGTACGGTGGAGAATTCCGTTCTTTTTAAAGACGTATTTGTAGGAAATAACTGCGTGATCAAGAACTCTGTGATTTTAAACAATGTATATCTGGGAGATAATACTCATATTGAGAACTGCATTGTTGAAAGCCGGGATACTATTCGTGCAAATTCGTATTACTGCGGCGACGGTGAAGTGAAGATCGTCGTGGAGAAAAATGACAGATATATACTGTAAATAAAACAGCCGGATAGATTCGGTAAATCGAAAGGAGTAAATTTGTATCATGAATATTACTGACGTGCGTGTGAGGAAGGTAGCAAAAGAAGGAAAGATGAAAGCGGTTGTTTCCATAACGATCGATGATGAATTTGTAGTACATGATATCAAGGTGATTGAAGGAGAAAAAGGGTTATTTATCGCTATGCCAAGCCGTAAGGCAACAGACGGAGAATATCGTGATATTGCACATCCGATCAATTCTGCAACACGTGACAGGATCCAGACGATCATTCTGGACAAGTTCCAGGAAGTTATGGATGCGGAACCGGAAGAAGCTGCAGAAGCGGAATAACCGGTGAATAAAGAACTGTAAACAAATAAGAAGAAGCACAGGCACTGTCTCTGAAAAAGGGGCAGTGCCTGTTTTTTGCTGAGCATTAGTGAAGATAAAATGTTACATAATTATTACATAAATTAATAAAAAGTGTTGATTTTTTTACGAAATATGATATACTGGGTTTCAGATTAACGAGAAAGGTGATTAATTTATGAAGAAAAAAGTTTTTTCATTACTGTTGGCCGGAATGCTTGCTTTTTCCATGGGAACAACTGCATATGCAACAGAAGATGCGATTGCTGATATGCAGGCTCAGAAACAGCAGGCAGAAGCCGGACTTGCCCAGACACAGGCGAATATTGACAGCCTTCAGAGCAAGAAGCAGGAGCTGGAGAACTATCTGTCTGATTTGAATACACAGTATGAAGACCTGACTAATGCAATTTCTGAACTTAGCATACAGGCCGGAGAGAAAGAGAATGAGCTGAAACAGCTTCACACAGAATTAAAGAAAGCTAAGAAAGCATTAAATAAACAGTACGATGATATGAAACTCCGCATCCAGTATATGTATGAGAATGGTGGTACATCTGCATTAGAGACTTTGCTGTCATCTAAGGATCTTTCTGAGTTCCTCAACAATGCAGAGAGTGTTGCGAAGATTTCCCAGTATGACAGGACTATGCTGGAGAAATGCGAGAACCTTCAGAACACTATCAAAGATCAGGAAACAACTGCTGAGGAAGAGAAGGCTGCTATTGATCAGCTTCTTGAAGAGAGAGCGGCCAAACAGCAGGAGGTTCAGAATCTTGCAGCAAGCACAAGTGATAACATCTCTTCCTATGTAAGCCAGATCAGCGCAAGCCAGGAAGAAGCAGCAGCACTGACTGCAGAAATCAACAATGCAGATAACAGCATTGCTCAGCTTGTGCAGCAGGCAGAAGAGGAAAAAGCAGCCAGAGAGGCAGCGCAGGCACAGGCCGAAGCAGAGGCGGCAGCGGCACAGGAACAGGAACAGGATGCAGAAGAGAGTTCTGATGATTATGAAGAAGATACAGATTCCTATGAGGAAGACTCTTCGGACAGTCAGGATTCTTCGGAGACTGAAGGATCTGAGGATACTTCTGAAGATTCAGGGGATTCTGATGATGAAGATACATACGAAGAGAACGATGCAGATTTCTATGAGGGAGACTCTGACAGCAATGAATCAGAAGATACATCTGACAGTTCTGCATCAGAGGACAGCCAAGCATCCTCAGACAGTTCTTCCGGTCAGGGAAAATACCTTGGCAACTTTACACTGACTGCATATTGCAACTGTGCACAGTGCTGCGGTACAGCAGGTAACCTGACAGCCAGCGGAACAGTTCCGACAGCAGGACGTACTGTAGCTATGGCGGGAGTACCCTTTGGAACACAGCTTCTGATCAACGGAAATGTATACACAGTAGAGGATCTGGGAACACCTTATGGACATGTTGATATTTATTGTGACAGCCATTCAGAAGCATTAAGCTTCGGACTTCAGTCTGCTGAGGTTTATCAGTTGAACTGATAACAAAACAATAATGTGATTAAGAACTCTGGTAAAACAGGGTTCTTTTTTTCAGATTTTTGCCCGGATTGCTATAACATAGGTGGTTTAACTTGAGGATTCAGATGCCTGATGATAAAATGATATATCAGATTTATATACGGTAAAATATAATTGGAATGGAGATAAACAATGAGAATCTGTGGCTTTAATAAAACGACATTGCTGGACTATCCGGGAAAGGTAGCCAGTACTATATTTCTGGGTGGATGCAATTTCCGCTGTCCGTTCTGTCAGAATGGTATATTGGTTGTGGCTCCCGGAGAACAGCCGGATTACAGTCAGGAGGAACTTTTGACTTTTTTGAAAAAAAGAAAGGGAATTCTGGACGGGGTCTGCATTTCAGGAGGGGAACCTACACTGTCAGATGGTCTGGAGGAATTTCTGGGAAAAATCAAAGAGCTGGGCTATGCTGTTAAACTGGACACCAATGGCTCACGTCCGAAGATTGTAAAACATCTGGCAGAAGCCGGACTGATCGATAAAGTAGCTATGGATATCAAAGCCTGTCCTGATAACTATGGAAATCTGACCGGAATAGAAAAGCCTGATATGGACAGTATTTTTGAGACAGCAGATTTTCTGCTGCATGGGAATCTGGACTATGAATTCAGAACAACAGTAGTACGGGAACTGCATACGCAGAAGGATTTTGAAGAAATCGCTGGGTGGCTGGCAGGAGCGAAAGAATATTATCTGCAGGCTTATAAGGACTCAGATGGAGTCCTCAGGCCTGGATATGGAAGCTATACTTTTGAAGAACTTCAGAATTTTCAGAAGATTCTTCAAAAGACGATTTTATCTGTGGGAATCCGGGGCATCGATTAAACGATACCAGTAACCGCCGCGCATTTTTGGAATCTCTATATAGCTGCTTTCTTTGAAGTAAGGAAAGCCAAACATATTTGCCATAAAGCGTTCCTGCTGATTATAAACGCCGGGAACGCCGAGGATATACTGTCCGTTATTTCTTTGTCCTAAAAGCAAATATCCGAAATTATAATGCCCATACTGGAGAAAACGGTTATTGCGCAGTGCACAGTAATGCCGCGGAAAATGCTTCAGGTCATCAAGGTGTATCTTCCATGCAGAAATCAGTTCGCCATCGGAGAAGGGGGAAAATTCGGCAGAGGTTTTTCTGTTTTCTGCATTTCTTTCCGGGACAGGATTGCCGGCATTTTCAGAACTATTGGAATCTTCAACAGTATTATCTGAGATATAGGATGACTCTGTTCCTGGCTTGTTATCAGATGTTCCCTGAGCCGGAATGTTGGCAGACGGTTCAATTGATAAAGAATCGTCAGGAACTTTTGTAAGCGAGGTATCTTCGGGTTTTTCTGAAATATCTTCAAGTTCTTCGGGCATTTCCTGTAATACCATATCTGCCGGAACTTCGGGTTTCTGTGAAGTGATTTTCGCAGATTCAGGAATATCTGCGTCAGGCATAGCTTTTATTTCATGGAAATTCTCCGGACGTATAGGCTGATCGTCCCATTCAGTACCAAAGAATCCGCCGGTATCTGAAGTAATGATCATTCCGCCCAACTTACCCATTGCAACGCCGGAGTCATTCATATCTGTTGCATCTGTTATGATCAGGCATTCTACAGTTTCTTTTTCTGTCTCGCAGGTATCCAGAAGAATTCCGTTGATCAGGCCATCCTTTCGTGTAAATCCATAAATATTGCATTTTACATTTTCAGGCAGCCCTGGACAATGCAGATGAATCTCAACAGAACATTGCTGATCTTTTACTTCAACTTTAATAAATCCGCAATTGCTGCCTTTCTTTCCGCTTTCATAGTCATATACATATGCGATAAAACGCCGATATCCAGCCAAAATCCTTCCTCCGTAAAACCAGATTCAATAATGTATATGACCATCAGAAGAAAATATTCGAAAAAATTTAAAAAATTTAAAAAAATCTATTGACAAACTGCGATTTTATGAATATAATAGCACTTGCATTGACGAAGCGTGGCTCAGTTTGGTAGAGCGCTGCGTTCGGGACGCAGAGGTCGTGGGT
>OGZG01002612.1_pt1 | contig 11952 bp, 9 predicted proteins | sample 1576781 | NCBI WGS metagenome assembly OGZG01 (sample SAMEA3541502, study PRJEB24748) | human gut metagenome | biome: human gut; feature: human-associated habitat; material: faeces | place: China | collected 2012 | reverse complement strand
AGTCCGGCTCCGGCAAGACCACCATTGGCCGTGCCATCTGCCGCATCAACCCGACCTCCGGCGGCGATATCTTCTTCAAGGGCCAGAAGATCAACGGCAAGATCTCCAAGGAACTGGACAAGGAAGTCATCCGTAAGATCCAGATGATCTTCCAGGACCCCATGGCTTCGCTGAACGAGCGCGCCAAGGTGGAGTATATCATTGCTGAGGGCCTGCTGAATCATCATCTCTACAAGGATCAGGATGACCTGCACGAAAAGGTGATGAACGCCCTGCATGAGGTCGGCCTGCTGCCGGAGTTTGCCTCCCGCTTCCCCCACGAGTTCTCGGGCGGCCAGCGCCAGCGCATCGGCATTGCCCGTGCTCTGGTCATGGAGCCGGAGTTCATCGTGGCCGATGAGCCCATCTCCGCACTGGATGTCTCCATCCGTGCACAGGTGCTGAACCTGCTGAACGAGATGAAGAAGAGCCGCGGCCTGACCTACCTGTTCATTGCACATGACCTGTCGGTGGTCCGGTTTATCTCGGATCGTATCGCCGTTATCAGCAAGGGCCGCATCGTGGAGCTGGCTGAGGCGGAGGAGCTGTTCCTCCATCCGCTGCATCCCTACACCAAAGCCCTGCTGAGCGCGGTTCCCATCCCTGACCCCAGCCTGGAAAAGCACAAGAAGCTGCTGGTCTATGACCCCTCGATCCACGATTACAGCGTGGACAAGCCGGTCTGGGAAGAGATCGCAAACGGTCACTTTGTGTATGGCAACCAGCGTGAGCTGGAAGGCTACCGCAAGGAGTATGAAAGCCAGCTGTAAGCTGAACCGCTTTCCTGTATTTTAACACAATGACCCCGCCGCGCTGGGAGCTTTCCCGCGCGGCGGGGTTTTGTGCTGTCAGGGAGCAAAAAACAGAACCGGACGCTTCAAAAACGTCCGGTTCTGCTTTTTGCTATGGGTTAACTCGATCAGGCCTGAGCGGCTGCGTCGTATGCGGCAGCAAACTCATCGTACTGTTCGGTGGTGTAGGCCTCCTCGCTGGTCTCCCAGTTCACAGCCTTGTAGTTGCAGGGACCGTACATTGCGTTGATCTTGCTGTACTCGTTGACGTGAGTCAGGCACCAGGTGATATCGTAGACGGTGGGGAAGATCAGGTTCTCGTCCAGGAAGTAAGCCTCGGCCTTGGCAAATGCAGCGTAGCGTGCATCAGTGTCGTCAACGATGGCACGGCCCTCGTTCACCAGATCGGTGAACTTCTCATAGGCAGCCACCAGCTCGGTCTGGTAGCTGGCGGGACCATTGTTCACAATGCCTGCAATGTTGGTCATGTTGCAGCTGTAGTAAGCGTTGTCATCGTGAATGATGATCTGGGTCAGGAAGTTGACGGGATCGCCGAAGTCAGCACCCCAGCCCATGTGGGTGAAGCTCTGCAGCTTGGGAGCCACGACTTCCTTCATGGTGGAGGACACGAAGGTGTTGACATCCAGCACGATGAAGTCATCGCCGAAGCTGTCGGTGAAGCACTGCTTCAGGACGGTGGCGTGGTCCAGAGCGGAGGTGGAGCCGGCCAGAATGTAGTAGGAGCAGTGGACAGGGAAGGTGACACCAATGGCGCTCAGCTCTTCCATGGCCTGCTTCTTCAGCTCGGTGATGTCGCCGTTGTTGGCGCGCAGACGTTTCATGGTTTTGCCATCGTAAGCCTCGCCGTCCAGACCCATCTCCTTGGCCACCAGGTTGGTGTAGTCGGTGCCATCAGAGGTGTAGCACAGGCCCTTCATGGTGAAGAAATCGTTCTCACACTTCAGGGGATTGATGGGGTTATAACGGGCGAAGAACTTGTTCAGCACCATGCCCTTGGAGAAGCACTGACGGAACGCCTTGTTGGCAATGGCCTTGTTCCAGTTCTCATCGGGGGTGCCATCGGTGTTCATTTTGTCGTAGTTGAAGATGAAGCAGTAGCTGAACTTCTTGGCACGCTTCTCGCACAGCTGCTGATTGTATTCGTTGGAAGGATCGGACTGAATGGTGGTGATGCTGCTCTCGCCCAGATCCACCTCGTCCAGCTCGCGGTTCTGATACAGCTGCAGGCTGATGGCACCGTCGCTGATCATGGTGACAGTGAAACGCTCAAAGCGGCTGACGTTGGCAGCATCATAGTAGTTGGGGTTGGGGATGTAGCTCTTGGTGTTGCCCTGGATGTACTCCTCCACCATATAGGGTCCGTTGTACCACATGGTGGTGTTGTCGCAGCCACGGAAGCCATCGATACCCAGCTCCTCGATCAGAGCGGGAGCCACGGGGTAGAAGCTGGTGTAGGCAGCAACGGTATCAAAGTAGGGGCAGGCGTTGGGGCAGGTAAACACCAGAGTGTAATCATCCGGAGCTTCGATGCCCACACCGGCAGCCAGCATGTCCTCGTAGGTCATGTCAGCGGCAGCGTCACCGGCTTCCTTGGTCAGCTGGTAGTACTCGTAAGCACCCACAATGGTGTCGTTGGGCATGGAGGTGTTGTTGGCCTCGTTCTTGATGGCGTTCATCACCCATTCAAAGCCAACCAGGAAGTCCTTGCTGGTCAGGTGAGCCTTCACCTCACCGTTGCAATCCACCCAGTCCACGTCGTCCCGCAGGTGGAAGGTCCAGACGGTGGCATCCTCATTGTGCTCCCAGCTGGAAGCGATGGCGGGAACCACCTTGCCGTAGCAGTCAAAGCTCAGCAGGCCGTCCCACAGGTTGGTGACCACGTTGGCATCCTCAGCCCTCTGGCTGTACAGCATGTTCCAGCTTTCCAGCTCACGGTTGCCGCTCTCAAAGGAGATGAACTCCTTCAGGGGGGTAGCGCCGGTGGAGTTGGGGGCAGCAGCACCGCTGGCGGCAGCGCCATTGCCGGTGTTGTTGGACTTTTCGCCGCAGGCTGCCAGCAGGCTGGCGGCACCCACAGCACCTGCACCCTTCAGGAAGGTGCGGCGATCAAAATTGAAGCTCATTGGATGATCCTCCCAGATCTTGCGCGGACAGAGCCGCGCGTTTTTCCTTTTCCTAAATGCAGTGAGGCTGTCTGCCTTTCCAAAAAGTGCACAGGAAAGACAAAAGTCGCACCGCTGTATATTTTAGCACTTTACTGGAAAGAAGTCAATCCGCCGCAGCACTGAATTGGAAACAAAACGGTGACAAACACTTTCGTGGGAAAAGAATATGGAAAAAATTACTATAAAATGGAAAGAACTGTATATCTATGAAGAACAGGCAAAAGAGAGAAACTGTTCACGCCGTGCGCACAAAACAGCTATCTTTTTTCACAAAAACATGATACAATAAAGTGTATCTGTATCAATAAGGAGCGCACCATGAAGAAACTGACCTCGATGTACAAACGCTACATGTTCCACCCCATTTTATATAAGACCGTGACCCGCACCTCCATTGTGGCCGTGCTGATGCTGCTGTGGCAGCGCTATGTCAGCGATGGCACGTTTACCATCTGGGAGGCCCCGGGCTTTCTGTGCGGTGTGGTGCTGCTCATCTGGGCCTGGGTGGACTACCTGCGGCTGGACGGCGTGACCATCCACCACCTGCTGGAGGAGTTCAAGGGGATGGGCAAGCGGCAGAAAAAGATCCATTCCACCCGCTCCATCATCGACTATGCGGATGAGAAGATCGTCTCCTTTGAGGAGCTGGAACCTGAGGAGCGCACCTATTGCAGCCTGCTCTCCAATCTGGTGCTGGGCCTGCCGCTGGTCGCTGCTGCGCTGATCGCCAGCGCACTGTAAGGGGGCCGCGGCATGGAACAAGAGCACAAGCAGCTGGTCATCGGCATTCTGGCCCATGTGGACAGCGGCAAGACCACCCTTTCCGAGGCCCTGCTCTACGGCACCGGCACCATCCGCAAGCTGGGCCGGGTGGACCATAAGGATGCTTTTCTGGACACCGACGCGCTGGAAAAGGCGCGCGGCATTACCATTTTCTCCAAGCAGGCCCTCTTCACGACGGGCAACACCGATTTTACCCTGCTGGACACCCCGGGCCATGTGGATTTTTCCACGGAGACCGAGCGGACACTGCAGGTGCTGGATTATGCGGTGCTGGTCATCAGCGGCACCGACGGCGTGCAGAGCCATACCGAGACGCTCTGGCGGCTGCTGCGGCGGTACCGCATCCCCACCTTTGTGTTCGTGAACAAGATGGACCTGCCCAGCCCGGGCAGAGAAGCGCTTCTGACCCAGCTGAACCGTCGGCTGGGGGATGGCTTTGTGGATTTTGGGGCAGAGCAGGCCGACCGGGACGAGGCGCTGGCTCTCTGCGATGAGCGGCTGATGGAGACGATGCTGGACCGGGGAATCCTGACCGATACCGACCTCATCCCCGCCATTGCCCGGCGGCATGTGTTTCCCTGCTGGTTTGGCTCAGCCCTGAAGCTGCAGGGTGTGGATGCGCTGGTGGAGGGCCTTGACCGCTATACCCGCCCGGCCCCCGCGCTGGAAGCCTTCGGGGCCAAGGTGTTCAAGGTGAGCCAGGATGAGCAGGGAAACCGCCTGACCTGGCTGCGGGTGACCGGCGGCGCGCTCAAGGTGAAAGCCCAGCTCACCGGAGAGGTCGACGGGGAGCCATGGGCCGAAAAGGCCAACCAGCTGCGGCTCTACTCCGGCGCAAAGTTTACGCTGGCAGAGTGCATCGGCCCCGGCCAGGTGTGCGCTGTTACCGGCCTGACCAGAGCCCGCCCGGGCGAGGGTCTGGGGGCGGAACGGGACAGTGACCTGCCGGTGCTGGAGCCGGTTCTGAGCTATCAGGTGCTGCTGCCCGAGGGCGCGGATGTGCACGCCGCGCTGGGAAAGCTCCATCGGCTGGAAGAGGAGGAGCCCCAGCTCCATGTGGTCTGGAACGAGACCCTGGGCGAGATCCATGTCCAGCTGATGGGCGAGATCCAGCTGGAGGTGCTGAAAAGCCTGCTGGCCGAGCGGTACGGGCTGGAGGTCAGCTTCGGTCCCGGCGGCATCCTGTATAAGGAGACCATCACCGAAGCCATGGAGGGCGTGGGCCACTACGAGCCCCTGCGCCACTATGCGGAAGTCCACCTCAAGCTGGAGCCGCTGCCCCGGGGCAGCGGAATGCAGTTTGCCGCCGACTGCCGGGAAGAGGTGCTGGACAAGAACTGGCAGCGGCTGGTGCTGACGCATCTTGAGGAAAAGCAGCATCTGGGCGTGCTCATCGGGGCACCCCTGACCGATGTGAAGATCACCCTCATTGCGGGCCGCGCTCACCTCAAGCACACCGAGGGCGGCGACTTCCGGCAGGCGACCTACCGCGCCGTCCGGCAGGGCCTGATGATGGCAGACCAGATCCACAAGACCCAGCTGCTGGAGCCGTGGTATGCCTTCCGGCTGGAGCTGCCCTCTGACAACGTGGGCCGCGCCATGAACGATATCCAGAACATGGGCGGCAGCTTTGACCCGCCCGAGACCGGAGCCGACGGGGATACCACCCTGCTCACCGGCACGGCACCGGCCTCCACCATGCGCAGCTACCCCATGGAGGTGGTGGGCTATACCCGGGGCAGGGGACACCTGACCCTGACGCTGGACGGCTACCGTCCCTGCCACAATGCAGCAGAGGTCATCGAGGCCGCGGGCTATGAGCCGGAACACGACCTCGACAACCCGGCGGATTCGGTGTTCTGCGCCCACGGGGCCGGATTTGTGGTGCCCTGGGAACAGGTGCGCAGCCACATGCATGTAGACAGCGGCTGGGGCAGGACTGCAAAGACCGAGGAAACGGTACAGGCCCGTCCCCGCCGGATGGCCGCCTACCGCGCCACCCTGGAAGAGGATGCTGAGCTGCTGAAGATCTTTGAACAGACCTATGGGCCCATCAAGCGGGACCCGCTGGCGGCGTTCCGCCCCACCCAGAAGCGGGAACGCCCTGATTTCAACGCCGAGCAGTGGGAGATCCAGCCTGAATACCTGCTGGTGGACGGCTACAACATCATCTTTGCATGGGACGAGCTGAACGCACTCTCCAAAGAGAGCCTGGAAGCGGCCCGCCACAGGCTGATGGACATCCTCTGCAACTATCAGGGCTTTAAGAAGTGCGTGCTCATCCTTGTGTTTGATGCCTACCGTGTGCCGGGCAGCCCCGGCAGCATAGAGCAGTACCACAATATCCATGTGGTCTACACCCGGGAAGCCGAGACCGCCGATATGTTCATCGAGCGTGTCACCCATGAGATCGGCAAGGGCCGCCGCGTCCGCGTGGCCACCTCCGATGGCATGGAACAGGTCATCATCCTGGGCCATGGTGCGCTCCGGGTCTCTGCCCGCATGTTCCATGAAGAAGTGCAGGAGGCGGAGAAGGAGATCCGGAGGTATTTGCAGGGAACGGATTAAACCCCACCGTCATCCCTGCGGGATGCCACCGCCCCTAATAGGGGCGGCCTTGGCAAAGAGGACAGGCTTTGCGTTATGCCAAGGGCCCCCCTACTAGCGGGGGCTGTCGCCGCAGGCGACTGGGGGGTTGAGCCGCAAGCCCGACTGAGAGGTTGTACGAAGGGGAGCGTGATAAAATGACAATAACTTCTGATTTTGTTTGGCAAAAGATCCAGCCCCGTCCCCGGGATGCGCATAAAGGAACCTTTGGTTCCGTGCTGGCGGTGGCGGGCAGTGCGTCCTACCGGGGCGCGGCGGCGCTGGCCGTGGAAGGTGCCCTGCGCACCGGGGCCGGTATCGTTACGCTGGCAAGTGTGGAGCCGGTGCTGGCGGCGGTGGCCGCACGCCTGCCCGAGTGCTGTCTCTGCCCCTGCGAAGCGGGGGCCGAGGGTGGCATCTCGCCCCAGAATATCGACCGCATCCGGCGGCAGAAGGCCTCTGTCCTGCTGGCGGGCCCCGGGCTGGGCTATACGGCCCAGAGCGCGGCCCGTGCCGCCGAGACCCGGGCGCTGGTAAAAACGCTCCTGCCCGGCTTTTCCGGCAGTGCAGTGCTGGATGCAGACGGACTGAACGCCGCTGCTGACCTGCTCCAAACGGAAAAAATGCCTCACCCTCAAGGAGAACTGATCTTAACGCCCCACCCCGGCGAGATGGCCCGGCTGACCGGACACTCTGCGGCAGAGATCAATGCGGACCGGGAAGGCATGGCGCTGCGCTATGCGAAAGCATGGAATGCTGTGGTGGTGCTGAAGGGGGCACATACCGTCATTGCAGGGCCGGATGGCCGCTGCGCGGTCAATCCCACCGGCAACCCGGGGCTTTCCCGGGGCGGCAGCGGGGATGTGCTGGCGGGCATGACCAGCGCCCTGCTGGCCTGCGGTCTGCCTGCCTTTGAGGCCGCCGCCTGTGCCGTTTATCTCCATGGTGCAGCTGCCGACCGTGCCGCCGCCCTGCACGGGGAAACCGGGATGCTCCCGCATGATCTGCTGGATGCACTGGGGACCCTGTTTGCCGAAAACGGGCGCTGAGCAAGGGGACGATCCCATCAAAAAAAGAAACGCTTCCTTTCCGCTGGATTTGTGTTATACTGGAGCTATCCAAAACACAACGATCTGCCGGAAAGGAAGCGTTTCTTTTATGGTTCCTGCACTGGAAAAAATCATTGCCGAGAGCGACCGCATCGTCTTTTTTGGCGGCGCGGGGGTCTCCACCGAAAGCGGCATCCCTGATTTCCGCAGCGTGGACGGCCTGTACCACCAGAAGTATGATTACCCGCCCGAGACCATCCTGAGCCACACCTTCTGGGAGGAGAACCCCGAGGAATTCTACCGGTTCTACCGGGATAAGCTCATTGTGAAGGGGGCAAAGCCCAACGCTGCCCACCTGCGGCTGGCAAAGCTGGAGCGGGAGGGCAGGCTGAAAGCCATCGTCACCCAGAACATCGACGGCCTGCATCAGGCGGCGGGGTCCAAGACCGTTTACGAGCTCCACGGCAGCACCCTGCGCAACTACTGCGTGAAGTGCGGCGCGTTCTACGATGTGGACTTCATTGCCAACAGTACCGGCGTGCCCCGCTGCCCCAAGTGCGGCGGCATCGTCAAGCCGGATGTCGTTCTGTATGAGGAAGGGCTGGACGAGGAGGTGCTCTCCGGGGCCGTGTCTGCCATCCGCAAGGCGGATACTCTCATCATCGGCGGCACCAGTCTGGTGGTCTACCCGGCGGCGGGGCTCATCCGGTACTTCCGGGGCAGCCACCTGGTGGTCATCAATATGCAGCCCACCGGGGCCGATGCGCAGGCCGACCTGTGCGTTACCAAGCCCATCGGTCAGGTGCTGAGCGAGGACGTATTGTTGGAGGACTGAGATGAAAGCTGTCATTCTGGAAAGCTATGTCATGGAGGAAGGCGACCTCGACTGGTCGGGGGTAAAGGCGCTGGTGCCCGATACCACCAGCTATGTCCGCACGGCCTACGAGGAGATCGCCCCCCGCATTGGAGATGCGGACATTGTTCTGCTGAACAAGTGCCGCATGGATGAGGAGATCTTACAGCAGTGCCCGAACCTGAAATGGGTGGGCATCATTGCCACGGGCACCGACAACCTGGATCTGGAAGCCTGCCGCCGCCACGGCGTTGCAGTGGCCAATGTGCCGGGCTATTCTACCTACAGCGTGGCCCAGATGACCTTCAGCCTGCTGCTGGCCATCTGCCAGTGCGCGGAGCGCTACAACCGTGCCGTCAAGCAGGGATGCTGGCAGCTGGATATCCCGGAGAGCATCGGCCTGCTGCCCCAGATGGAACTCTGTGGCAAGACCTTTGGCGTTTACGGCTATGGCAGCATCGGGCGGCAGTCGGCCCGCATTGCCAGAGCCTTTGGCATGGAGGTGCTGGTCTGCACCCGCACCGTCCGGCCCGAATACGCCGCCGACGGTGTGGAGTTCGTGGATTATGATACCCTGCTGAGGCGGTGCGATATCCTCAGCCTGCACTGCCCGGCCACGCCCCAGACCCGGGGCCTTGTCAACGCGGAGGCGCTGGCGAAGATGAAGCCCGGGGCCATTCTGCTCAACACGGCCCGGGGCGCGCTGGTGGATGAGGAGGCCGTGGCAGCGGCCCTCCACAGCGGCCAGCTGGGCTTTTACGGGGCCGATGCCTTTGTCACAGAGCCACTGCCCCAGGAAAGCCCCCTGCGGGCAGAACCCCACGCTATCCTCACACCGCACATTGCGTGGACGACCCGGGAGGCTTTGCAGAACCTGATGGACATTACCACCCGGAACCTGCGCACCTGGCTGGAAGGAAACGGCGAGCACATCGTCAACAGATAAAAAGGAGAGATGAATCATGCAGGCAACCATTCACAACGAATTTCTGACCCTGACCGTGGATACCCATGGTGCCGAAGCAGTCAGCCTGAAAAATGCCGCCGGGCAGGAGATGCTCTGGCAGGCCGACCCGGCTGTCTGGAAGCGCCATGCCCCCATCCTTTTCCCCTGGACGGGCAAGCTGACCGGCGGGGCCTTTACCCATAAGGGCAAGACCTACCCCGGCGGTCAGCACGGCTTTGCCCGGGACGTGGAGCACACCCTGCTCTGCGCCGAGGGCGACACCATCCGGCTGGAGCTGCGCTCGGATGAAAAGAGCAAGGCAGAGCGCTTCCCGTTTGATTTTGTCCTGACCAGCACCTTCCGGCTGGAGGGCAGGACGGTGCACCACACCCTGGCCGTCACCAACCCCGCCGATGCCGCCGAGGAGCTGCAGTTCGGCATCGGCTACCACCCGGCGTTCCGCATCCCCTTTGATGACAAGCACACCACCACCGATTACGAGTTCCGCTTCGACCAGCCGGAAAGCCCGATGATCCTGGACGCTTACCCCAACGGTCTGCTGACGGGCAAGTGCGGTTACCGGTGGAAGAACGAGCAGAGCATCCCCCTGACAGACGATCTGTTTGAGAACGACAGCTTCTGCATGGCCGGTCTGCGCAGCCGCACGCTGGGCATCTACGAGAAGGACACCGGCAAGGGGATCGTCTGCAATGTGGAGGGTTACCCCTATACCCTCATCTGGTCGGCTCCGGCAAAGCCAGTGCGCTTTGTCTGCATTGAACCGTGGCACTCCCTGCCCGGTGCCCAGACCGATACCCAGGAGTGGAGCCAGCGCGCCGCTGCCGCCTGCCTTGCCCCCGGCCAGACCTGGGAGACCACCCTCAGCACAACGTTTGAGCGCTGAAGCAAAGTTTGGCAAAGAAATGCAGGAACCCCTTGACAGAGGGGACTGCATTCTGATTTAATTAGAATCGATAAAAGGGAGTAAAGGGCATTTCGCAGGGCCTGCGGGGTGCTGCATGGCAGCGTCATCACGGCAGAAATGCCCGATGTCATGTGTTGGCTTGAGACTTTTGTCACAGACAGAGTGCTGTGGCAGGGGTCTCTTTTTTCTTGCCCGGCACAGGAACACAAGGAGGAAAAATAAATATGGATCTTCTGAACACATTCGCCAGTCTCTTTTCCAATTTTGGGAATCTGACCTGGCAGATGGTGGTGATGTGGGGCATCGGTGCACTGCTCATCTACCTTGCCATCGCCAAAAAGATGGAGCCGAGCCTGCTGCTGCCCATGGGCTTTGGTGCCATTCTGGTCAACCTGCCCCTCTCGGGTGCCATCACGCAGGGGGATACGGTCGGCCCCATCTCTGCATTGTTTGAAGCGGGCATGTCCAACGAGCTATTCCCGCTGCTGCTCTTCATCGGCATCGGTGCCATGATCGATTTTGGCCCGCTGCTGGAAAAGCCGTGGCTGATGCTCTTTGGCGCGGCGGCCCAGTTCGGCATCTTCTTTACCCTGTTTCTGGCGGGCTTCTTCTTTGACCTGAAGGATGCTGCCTCCATCGCTGTCATCGGTGCGGCAGACGGCCCCACCGCCATTTTCGTGGCCAACACGCTCAACTCTCAGTACCTCGGTGCCATTATGGTGGCAGCCTACAGCTACATGGCGCTGGTGCCCATCGTGCAGCCGCCCGTGATCCGGCTGCTGACCACGCAGAAGGAGCGCCGCATTCGGATGTCCTATGAAAAGGGCAGTGTTTCCCAGCTGACCAAGATCCTGTTCCCCATCGTGGTCACGATCATTGCAGGCATGGTGGCTCCGGCCAGTGTGGCGCTGGTGGGCTTTTTGATGTTCGGCAACCTGCTGCGGGAGTGCGGGGTGCTGAATGCGCTGAGCGAGACCGCCCAGAATGTGCTGGCAAACCTCATCACCATCGTGCTGGGCCTGACCGTTGCCGGGCAGATGACCGCCGACAAGTTCGTGCGGCCCGACACCCTGCTGATCCTTGCACTGGGCCTGGTGGCCTTCGTCTTTGATACGGCAGGCGGCGTGCTGTTTGCAAAGCTGCTGAACCTTTTCCGGCCGGAGGGCAAAAAGCTGAATCCCATGATCGGCGCGGCCGGCATCTCGGCCTTCCCCATGAGCGGCCGTGTGGTCAACAAGATGGGCCTGGAAGAGGACAACCAGAATTTCCTGCTGATGTATTCCATCAGCGTCAATGTTTCGGGACAGATCGCGTCCGTCATTGCAGGCGGCCTGATCCTGACCCTGATGGCTTAACGGAGGTGATCGCATGCTTCATCTTACTTCGTGGATGACCACGCTGCCGATGATGCTGATCGGGATGGTCGGCATCATCCTTGTCATCGGCATCATTGTTCTGGCAGTGATGCTGCTCAACCGGCTGACGGGCCGGAAATAAAAGAAAAAGGCGATGCAGCTGTTCAAAACTGCATCGCCTTTTTGCTTGTGTAAGATTACAGAGTCTGGATGGCGGCCTTGATGCGCTGGGCGGCGACCTTGGTCTTTTCGGCATCGCCGAAGGCGGTCAGGCGGAAGTAGCCCTCGCCGCACTCACCAAATCCGACACCCGGGGTGCCGACCACGCCGCAGTTCTCCAGCAGCCAGTCGAAGAACTCCCAGCTCTTCATGCCGCCGGGGCAGCGCAGCCAGATGTAGGGGCTGTTCTTGCCGCCGCAGTACCACACGCCGCACTCGT
>OGZG01002596.1_pt1 | contig 12012 bp, 9 predicted proteins | sample 1576781 | NCBI WGS metagenome assembly OGZG01 (sample SAMEA3541502, study PRJEB24748) | human gut metagenome | biome: human gut; feature: human-associated habitat; material: faeces | place: China | collected 2012 | reverse complement strand
GGCAGCAATTGATAACGGCACAAAGAGTGAGGTTAACGAAGCTGACACTACGCTCACAGTGTACAGCAGGTACACTCAAAAGGCTTTAAGAAACAAGGATGCTGTGACTGCAGATATAATTGGTGTGGATGAAAAGCTGTTTGAGAAAGCAAATAATTCATCTGTTGAAATGTCTGCTGAGGAGAGTGACAGGTATTTTAAAGAGATGGAAAATGCAAAATATGATATATATATAAATCGCTTCCTTATAAGCTATGAGTGTGTTTTCCCGATTGACGGCACATTTAAAGCGCTGTTTACAGTGGCCACTGTTGTGGCTTTGATAATCATACTGACATCAGTGTACTGTATCAAAAACAGCTTCAACATATCAATCACTGAAAAAATCAGGCAGTATGGCATGCTCGCAAGCGTGGGTGCTACGAGGCGTCAGATAAAAAGCAGCGTTAAGACAGAGGCTGCAATGCTTGGAGTGGTTGGTATTCCGGTGGGTACCATGAGCGGTATTTTGGCATCGCTTATACTTGTTAAGGTGGTAAATGCGCTGTCAGCAGGCTGGCTAAACTTTGCTTTGAGCTTTCACACATCACTGCCTGCACTTATTCTTGCTGTGATACTGAGTATAGCGACAATTTATTTCTCCGCAACAGGCAGTGCAAGAAGGGCTGCAAAGGTCACACCGCTTGAAGCAATAAGAAACACAAAGGAGATTAAAATAAAGTCAGCAAAGCTTAAGACACCGGCGATTATAGGCAGAATCTGGGGCATTGGAGGCGTTGTCTCATATAAGAATATAAAGAGGAACAAAAAAAAGTACAGAACTACAGTGACGTCTATTGTTATCTGCTCAGTAACCTTTATTGTGATATCATACTTTATGTCTATGGCCTTTAGCATGGTTGGAATGTCATATGCTTCAACAGATTACAATATCGGAATAAATATGTCATGTAAAAAGAACCTTGATATTGAAAAGCTCTCTGAGCTTTTGAGTGGCATTGAAGGAGCAAAGGATTATCTGGTTGGAGCAGGTTATTATTTTGATGTAGATAAGCCGGAGTATACAAAGGAATATGGAGAGTATTGCGGGCAGCTTTATGATGACAGTGAGGATGTCTCACAAGAGTTTTTTATCACGGTTTTAAATGACAAATCGTATGATAAGTATGCGTCTGACGCAGGCATAAAAAATGCAGATACAGGAGCAATTCTTGTAAATAAATGCACATTTGATGTGTATAATGAGAAAAGCTCGAAATACGTCAAAAAAGAGATGGAGCTGTACAAATATAAAGCAGGAGATACAATCAGGTGCGGCTACAATGTGTATGAGGATGCTTCTTCTGATGACAATGCCGTGGAAGGTGATACTGAAAGCAGCACGGAGGATAGCCGTGGATATGTTGACGAGGAAACAATAAATAACGGAGTCAGAAAGACTGTGGATGTAACTATTGCAGGTGTCACAGACAAGGTACCAATAGGTTATAAGGGCTACAGCAACACGCTATTGTTTATGAACCAAAAAGGCTTTGAAAGCCTATGGGGTGACGGCAAGAACGGTAATGAGATTAAACCGGGATATGCGTCATATTCGGCATATGTGGTTGCAGAAAATGCAGATGAATATCAGGATACATTCGAAAAGGAGACGGAAGGAAATCCTGAGTATTCGCAGATTAGTTTTTATGTCAGCAATCTGGATAAGCAGATGCGCGATGAAAAGTCACTCTTTACACTGCTTGGAGTATTTGCATACGGACTTATTGTAGTCATTGCCTTAATAGGAATCACAAATATCATCAATACCTTAAGTACCGGAATGGAGCTTAGAAGCCGCGAGTTTGCCACATTAAGAAGCATTGGAATGACAGATAAGCAGTTTGTGGGAATGGTCAGACTCGAGAGTGTGTTTATATCTGTAAAGGCTCTTGTAATAGGGGTACCGCTTGGGATTTTAATAAGCTATCTCTTATGTGTTATGATGAACAGGATGGATGACGCAATCATTTATGAGCCACCGTATAAAGCAATTATATTGTGTATAGTGGTTGTAATAATGCTGATTTATGTTATCATGAAACTATCAATGACTAAGCTTAGGCACAATAACATTATTGAGACAATCAAGAATGAAAATCTGTAGGAATTGCGGGAGCTGATATGAAAAAAATACTTCTCATAGAGGACAATAAAGGAATAACAGAGGGACTGTGTGATACCTTTACAGAACCTGAATATGAGCTTTTGACAGCAGGCAATTTAAAGGAGGCTGGGGCGCTTTTGAGTGAGCACCCCGGCCTTGTGCTGCTTGATGTGTCGCTTCCGGATGGGAACGGCTTTGATTTTTACAGCGAAAGGCTGGAAAAAGAAAGAACACCGGTGATTTTTCTTACCGCAAGGGATGAGGAAAACGATATAGTAAAGGGACTCGAGCTTGGCGCTGAGGATTACATCACAAAGCCCTTTTCAGTAAGGGAGCTTGTGGCGAGGGTAAACCGCGTGTTTTTGCGAAGGAAAAGTGATGACAGCTCATCTGCCATACACGCAGGAAGCATAAGCTATGATTTGGACAAAAAGGAAGCAAGAAGGGCTGGACAGGTGATTGCTCTTTCAAGTCTTGAAAACCGTATACTTGATCTGCTTTTTACCAATCACGACAAGGCTGTGTCCAGAAATGCCGTGCTTGACTGCATCTGGGAGGCGACAGGAAACGATGTCTATGACCATACCGTGACTGTCTATATGAAGCGCATCAGGGCAAAGCTTGGTGAGGATGTGATAAAGACTGTGAAGGGAATCGGGTATCGTGTTGATTCAGATGAAGCTCTTTAAACAGTATCGGCTGACAGAGCCGGTTCCCGGGGGAAAGCATGAGAAAGAAGAAATATAATTTAGAGAACAGAAAACATTTTGTGTATTTTGCAATAATATATACATGTATATGTGTGACGGTTATGGCTTTTACCGTTTTTTTCCAGTACAGGGCATATACGAAAAACTATAACATCACAGTGGCTAAGCTATGTGCACTCATTCATGAAAAATATCCTGATGTATCGGATGGCAGTATAGCCGGGATATTAAACGACAGCAGTATAGGCAGCGACGATGATGCAGAGTTAAATATCGCAGAGACGCTCTTTAAAAAATACGGCATTGATATGGAAAAGGATTCTGCGGTTTTGTCAAATGAAAAAGCGCTTAAAGGAGCGCTTTGGCTAGACATATTTCTTGTTGTGCTTTTTGCAGGGGGCTTTTGCCTTTACATTGTGCTTATAAGATTTAGCTTTAAAAGACAGGTCAGACAGGCTGCGGATTATCTGCGCCGCATAAATCAAGGAGACTACAGACTTGTTATGGCAGATAGCACAGAGGGAGAGATTTCTATACTAAAGGGAGAGCTTTACAAGACAGCAATCTATTTGAGGGAGTCTGCGGAAAATGCAAAGACAGACAAGCTTTTGCTAAAGGATGCGCTTTCTGACATATCGCATCAGCTTAAGACACCGCTCACATCACTTTCGATAAATCTGGAAAATCTGGAAGGAAATCCTGATATGGCATCTGAAAACCAAAACAGGATAATGCGCAGGGCAAAGCGCGATGTGGACAATATATCGCATATGGTGCAGGCTATCTTAAAGCTTTCAAGGCTTGAAGCGGATGTTGTGGAGTTTGATGAGAAGGATACGCTGCTGTCTGAAATTGTGTCTGAGGCAGCTGACAATGTGATGGCACTTTGCGATTTGAGAGACATAAGGCTGTCCATAGATGAAGGCTCTGATAAGGATGCCTGTATACATGCTGATGCATACTGGCAGTGTGAGGCCATTACAAACATAGTAAAAAATGCAGTGGAGCACGCAGAGAGTGAGGTAAAGATAGGCTTTTACAGGTATGAGATGTATGCAGAGATAACAGTGCAAAACGATGGAGAGACCATAAGTGATGAGGACAAAAAGCATATTTTTACGCGTTTTTACAGCGGCAGCGGACAGCCGGCAGACAGCATCGGCATAGGACTTTCGCTGGCGGAAGCAATTGTGCGTCATGACAATGGATATATCCTTGTGGAGGATTGTACAAAAGATGTATTAAATGAAAAAAATGAATGCAGTGGCACACGCTTTGTGGTAAGATATCTGTGATAAGTTGAGAAAAATTATCAATAAATACACTAGGAAGCGATAAAATGACACTAAAAGAACTTGGCATAGGACAGAGTGCCAGAATACTTACAGTAGGCGGTGAGGGCGCATTGCGCCAGCATTTCCTGGATATGGGAGTAATCCCAAAAGCCGAAGTAACAGTTATCAAATTTGCACCGATGGGAGACCCGATGGAGCTTCAGGTACACGGCTATGAGCTCACATTGAGGCTTGATGATGCGGCACAGATTGAGGTAGAATTAATTGACAGCCGCTCAAGAAAGCATGAGGGTCCTAAAAAGATAAGCAACACAGCCCATCCCGGACTTGGCGAGGAGGGCAAATACCATGTGAAGGGCAGTGGCAATCCCCTTCCGGATGGTGAGAAGCTCACATACGCACTTGTGGGAAACCAAAACTGTGGCAAGACAACACTTTTCAACCAGCTTACAGGCTCAAACCAGCATGTGGGCAATTTCCCGGGAGTGACGGTGGACAGAAAGGATGGCTCTATTAAAGAACATCCGGATACATCAATCACAGATTTACCGGGCATTTACTCAATGAGCCCATATACTAATGAGGAGATTGTGTCGAGAAACTTTGTGCTCGATAACAAGCCAAAGGCTATAATAAATATCGTAGATGCGACAAATATCGAGAGAAACCTGTATCTGACCATGCAGCTTCTTGAGATGGATATACCGATGGTTATCGCACTCAATATGATGGATGAGGTGACGGCAAACTCAGGCTCAATCGATGTAAATAAAATCGAGGGACTGTTAGGAGTGCCTGTTGTACCGATTTCTGCCGCAAAGAATCAGGGTGTTGATGAGCTGGTGCGCCATGCAATACACATTGCAAAGTATCAGGAGCGCCCGGGCAGACAGGATTTCTGTGATGAGAATGATTTTGGCGGTGCCGTGCACAGATGTATACACGCGGTCAGCCACCTGATTGAGGATCATGCAAAGCTCGCCGGAGTCCCGATTCGCTTTGCTGCTACCAAAATTATCGAGGGAGATGCACTTATATTAGAGCAGCTTCATCTTGATGAGAATGAGAAAGAGGCAATAGAGCATCTGATTGTCCAGATGGAGAGGGAGCGAGGACTCGACAGGAGCGCTGCGATTGCGGATATGCGCTTTACATTTATTGAGAAAATCTGCGAGAGCACCGTGGTAAAGCCGAAGGAGAGCAGGGAGCGTATCAGAAGTGAGCGTATCGACCGTGTTCTTACAGGTAAATACACGGCAATACCTTGCTTTATAGTGATAATGCTTGCGGTATTTTATCTCACCTTCAACGTAATCGGAGCAGGTCTTCAGTGGCTTTTGGAGCAGGGCATAGGAGAGCTGACAGCGTTGACAGATAAGGCACTCACAGCGGCAGGTGTGAATGAGGTGCTGCACGGACTGGTAATAGACGGCATATTTCAGGGCGTCGGAAGTGTATTAAGCTTTTTACCGATTATCGTGACATTATTCTTTTTCCTGTCCCTCATGGAGGACAGTGGATACATAGCCAGAGTTGCTTTTTTCATGGACAAGCTCCTTCGTAAAATAGGACTTTCAGGACGAAGCATAGTACCAATGCTCATAGGCTTCGGCTGTACGGTGCCAGCTGTCATGGCGACACGTACACTGCCAAGTGAGAGAGACCGTCGAATGACTATACTCCTCACACCATTTATGAGCTGTTCGGCAAAATTGCCAATTTATGCATTCTTTGTTAGTGCATTTTTCCCAAAGCATGGCGGACTTGTAATGGGAGGACTTTACTTCATTGGTATAATTGTCGGAATACTTTTCGCGTTTATCTACAGAAAGACCCTGTTCAGGGGTGACGCTGTGCCGTTTGTCATGGAGCTGCCAAACTATAGGATGCCGGGTGCCAAGAATGTGTGCCAGCTCCTTTGGGAGAAGGCAAAGGACTTTTTGCAGAAGGCATTTACAGTAATACTGATTGCCACAATGCTGATATGGTTCTTACAGAGCTTTGATATACACTTTAACCTGGTAACAGACTCAAAGGACAGCATGCTTGCCGCTATATCAAGTATTATCGTGCCTGTATTTAAGCCTCTGGGCCTCGGCGATTGGCGTATATGCACATCGCTTATCAGCGGACTCATGGCAAAGGAGAGCGTGGTATCGACATTGGAGATACTGTTTGGAGGAACGGTCACGACAGCACTCACAACACTTTCAGCAGCATCTCTTCTGGTGTTCTCGCTGCTCTACAGCCCTTGCGTGGCTGCTATAGCATCCATAAAGAGAGAGCTGGGTGCAAAGTGGGCAGTCAGCGTGGTGCTTTTGCAGTGTGCGATTGCATGGGTGGCAGCATTTATTGTAAGAGTTATTGGACTTCTGCTAATGTAAAAAAACTGACTACAAAAAATATAAAAGGAGATATGTGATGGAGATTAAACTGGAAAATGAATCACTTGAGCTCACGATAAACAGCTTCGGAGCAGAGCTAAAAAGTATCACCGGCAAGGAAACAGGTACACAGTATCTGTGGGATGCCGATGAGAAATACTGGAAGAGAAGCGCACCGGTGCTTTTCCCATTTGTCGGCAGCTTAAAGGACAAGAAGTTTACCGTTGATGGGACAGATTACCCTATGGGACAACACGGCTTTGCCAGGGATATGGAGTTTGAGCTTGTGTCGCAGACAAAGGATGAGGCATGGTTTTTGCTTAAATCAAATGAAGAGACTCTTGCAAAATATCCGTTTGAGTTTGTGCTTGAAATCGGCTATAAGCTCTCAGACAGCGAGATAAAAGTGACCTGGAGGGTAACTAATCCTGCGAAAAAGGATTTACTTTTCTCAATCGGTGGTCATCCGGCATTTATGTGTCCGGTCGCAGAGCAGGGAAAGCAGTCAGACTATTATCTGAAGCTTGACACAGACAAAGCAATCACCTACGGACTTATTTGTGACGGAGGACTTTTAGACAAGGATGACAATCTGCTTAAGGTGGATGCGGATGGATACTGTCAGATAGATGAGCATATGTTTGATAAGGATGCGCTCATAATAGAAAACAGACAGGCTTCAAAGGTGAGCCTGTGTACACCGGATAAGAAGCCTTACCTTACGGTATCCTTTGATGCGCCTTTATTTGGTCTGTGGTCACCGGCAGGAATGGGAGCACCGTTTATCTGTATTGAGCCGTGGTACGGCCGATGTGACAGAGCAGGCTTTGCCGGAGAATTGAAGGACAGGGAGTATGGTAATTCGCTTGCACAGGGTGAGAAATTTGAGAAGTCATATTCGATTGCAATTGAGCTGTAGATTTTCTTGTTCTCGGGTGACTTAAATAGTTACAAACATAAATATAAGATATAGTTAGAATCATGGGACTGCGATATATTGCAGTCCCATGATTTTTGTATTGACAAAATGCAAGATATGAAATATATTATACTTAGCTAATGACTAATAAACAGTAGAGTGTTAATCAGTAGAGAAGGTGTTATAATGCAAAAGCAAAATTCAAAAAAGAAATTTTTGGAGAAACTTTATATTAGCTTATCATTTTATTTTGGGGATGATGACTGTGATAGTTTAATTAAAGACTATGAAGAATGGTTCGAAAATGAAGAAATGGCTGAAAAAAGCGAGCACGAAATATGTTCCGGCTTAGGAAAACCGTTTGATATCGCGAGAAATTTATACAGAGATTCAAAAGAAGGAAAAGAGCATACGTTACCATTGAAGAGTAGTGTTTTATTACAGACAATTGCCACGCTGGTTATATATTATGTGCTATGCGTTAGTTTGTTAAGATACTTTGATAAAAACGGTTGGAATTTTTATCCGGTTGCTCTGATAGCTAATGTTCTAGTATTTGTTGCAGGTTTGTTTATTCTTAAAAAATCAAAATTAACATGTGATATGCAATTTAAAAACCATCTGTTATTAATAGGATTATTCTTTTTTATTTTATTAACAGAAGTATTTCTGGTAATGAAAAAGAATGAGGCTGGCTTAGGGAGTTATTATGTGGTATTAGTTACAACAGCTATAATTATTCTGAGTTGTATTATTATTTACATCATCTTAAAGAAATATATAATAAACAGGGAATTGGGTTTTATAACGATATTTCATATACTTGGTATTATTACCTGCTTAATGTATTTTATAAATCAGTTACATATGTTTTATATAGAAAGAACGCTTGGGCTTGAAAAAATAATAGCATATAGTAGTTTATTGTATATTCAGACACTGATTTTGGGGACAATTTTGTTGTTAAAATTAAAATTTGAGAGGAAATCATAAATGGATTCACAGCTAAAAAGAGGAATCTTAAATATATGTATTTTACAGCTTTTAAAACAAGAAGACAGATATGGATACGATATAATTAAAATATTGCAGGGACTTTTCCCGGATACAGATGAAAGCACTATTTATGCCATTCTAAGAAGACTGAATAAAGGAGGGTTGACGGAAGTATATTACAGTGAAAAATCATTGGGACCACAGAGAAAATATTATAAAATAGTAGAAAAGGGGGAATTATATTTAAAAGAAAACATAGCTTCCTGGAATGAGATAGTAAGGATTTTTCACGAACTTGAAATAATGTAATTGATGGAACATTTAAAATTACTTGTTCAGATGAAGGAACAATAAGCGATAATAATTAACTACACATGTATTTGAAAAGCAGGTGCATCGACATATATAGCATAACGCTATATGTGCCTTGATGAACCTGCTTTCTTCAAGTTTGCCTGAAGCAGCCATTTCTGATCAATTTTCTTAAGATCTTCACCGAATCTGACATGCAGCCGAACTGAGCCTTCGAGCTGCTCGATATGTTCAATGGTGCCCTTGCCGAACTTTGGATGATTAACATCGTCATTGATATTAAATTTTACAGTACTGTTTTTCTTTTTACGGTATTCCTGTTCGCGTGAATATGTGTCGCGGATAGGAATACTCTTGTCAGTAATTTTCTTTTTGAGAACCTTATCATAATCGTGCTTAATAAGTCCTTCACCGGCTTTGTAGTAAGGAGTGGGAGCTGCTCCGATAAGTGAGCAGCAGTATTTCCATGCACTTCCGTGGATGCCGGGCTGCCAGTTGTACTTGTCCGGTATATCCATATTGTACTGCATATAGTGGGCATATTCGTGCTTATATAAATCCATCCTGTCATCCTTTGACAAGGGCTTTGCCACACAGTAACCGATAAAAAGCAGCGAAAAATGAAAGCCCTCACCCTCAGGGGCAGCTTTAGGGGAATAGGCACCGAGCCTGTCTGTATCAAAGCCAAAGGTGATGGGAACCCTTGCACCATTAAGCCCAAGCTGTCTGTCGAGCTTCTGGTAGAGAAAGCGGATTTCCGCAAGGTGTATTTTTGTTTCGTTTTCAAGTAGTTGTCGTAAATTGTTGTCTATGTTCATAAGTATATCTTTTAAAAAATCAGTTTGTTTTCAATACAGTAATGATATATTCCGTCATCCTCAACCGATTTGCATACAAAATCAGCCTTAGCCTTGACTTCGTCCTTTGCATTGCCCATGGCAACACCCGTGCCTACAGCCTCAAGCATTTCAATATCGTTATGTCCGTCTCCGAAAGCAATTGCTTCATCCTTTGAGAAGCCATAATGCCTAAGCACTGCAGCAACAGCATTGCCTTTGCCACTGTTAAGCGGAATAATATCAACGGCCTTATCCCACCATGCAGTTATCTGTGAGTGGGGCGCGCCGGATAGAATCTGTGAGTGCTCATCTTTCTGGCAGGAGCACATAATCTGATAGATATCAGTTTTACTTATCTCGTCAAAATTGTCAGCAATTTTAAGCTTTTCACTGCCGAAGGCAAAGTACTGCTCTAAATCAGGGTCGGTACCGTTTGTGACAATCATATGCTCGTTGCTGATTGCAATGGCGCGGTTCATCTGCTTTAGATTGGAAATTATCTGATATTTGTCGTGCTCATTAATAGGATTTTTGAAGATGATATCATTGCCTTTGGTGACGAATGAGCCGTTAAAGGTGAGCAGGACATCAAAATCAATTCCATCAAAATGAGGCACACCTGTGTAGCTTCTTCCGGTAGCCATACAAAGGATGATGCCATTTTGGTGGAGCTGCCTAAGTGCAGCAGCAGTGTTTTCGGATAATTCTTTATGTCCCAGCCGAAGCAGGGTGCCATCCACATCAAAGAATGCTATTTTAATCATAATTCACCTTCCTGTTTTACTGAATTTCAATAATATTTCATTTACTTTAATCATAACATAATAAGCGCAAGATTAAAAACATTTATTTAAATTTCTGTCACAACGTAAGGTACGTAAGCCGGGGACTGTGGGGATACACGTACTTTAAGCAGGAGTGCATAGCGAAGCGACTTAGATACTGTAGAAATTATGCCCATGAAGCACAGAAACGCACCTGCATGGACGCAGGGGCGAGGAGAACCGCGCCATGGACGGCGCGTTTCGACGGTTTCGTCAGGCATAGAAGAGCTAAGAGCATAATTTCGTACAGAATCTTAGGCGCTAAGCGTAACGATGGCGAAAGTACGTGTATCCCCACAGTCCCCGGCTTACGTACCGACACATACAAAACGCGCAAAAGTTGCGCACGAAAGCGCGCACATAAAACCCTTTTTGTGAAAAATGCTTGAAAACAAAAGTTAAAAAATGTCGAAATTGCACATTGACATAATCATAATACTGTAATATACTAAGTTTAGAACAAGCGGTTGCGCGAAAAACGCACCTAACAAATAAATCAAATTACAAGCAAATGGAGGAAACAAAGGATGGACAAATTTATTGTTAACATCATTCACCGCCCTGAGATGGTGCCTGAGTACTCAGCAACAGTTACAGGTCAGGGAAAAGAAGAGGATATTGGAGATAAGAAGCTCATCACAGAGTCACTCGACATCTTCAAGACACAGCAGAGACTTGCACATGAGGCAGGACTCAAAACTACAATCCAGATGACATACGCTTCACTTTTCAATGATGAGGCAGTAGAGCTTGCAAAGCAGGATCACGATAAATATGGTGATGAGATAGCACTTTCACTCCTTGGACTTCCATGTGAGGAGTTTAGAGAGAAGTATAAGACAAAGGATTTCTGTATCTGGATGTTCTCAATGGAGGACAAGAAAGCTATCGTAAACGATGTTTTCGAGAAATTCCATGACAGATTCGGTTTCTATCCTGAGTCAACAGGCTCATACTATATGGATGCAGACCTTACAAACTACATTAAAGAAAAATACCCAATGGTAAAATGTGCAGTTGCAACATGCTGGGCGGATTCCATACTCAGGACGTTTTCTTTCTGAATGAAGCGTGAAGACATCGGCGTACTGGCTGCATTCGCGATGTCTTTGAAGCGTACTTTGTCGCCCGGATTTTGCCATCTTTCGTACAAAGCCCGTTTATCCTGGTTTTTATTCAAACCGCTGACGGAAATATTCTCGACTTTGTTGAACAAGGCTTCGTTGAATACGCTGGCGCCTGTCTGGTATCTGAAATTCATGCTGACAGAGAACCCTTTGTAGTTGAGAGAAGTCCCGATCACTCCTTCGATTTTGGGCCGGGTATTTCCACAGATCACTTCGTTGTCATAAGAAAAGTCGTAGGTGTAATTGCCCTCTTTGTCGTAGAATAATTCCCGACCTGTAGAAGGATCTATCCCTGCCGATTTCACGGCCCAGATATCGTCGGGGTCTGCTCCGTTGTAATATCTGACCGTGTTGTGGCCCTGGCCGGATTTATTGAGCTCGTCGAGTTTATTTCCGATCTTATCGAGTTTGGTTTTCTGGGTTCTCAGGTTACCCCGGACGAGCCAGGAGAAACGGCTGG
>OGZG01002582.1_pt1 | contig 12056 bp, 9 predicted proteins | sample 1576781 | NCBI WGS metagenome assembly OGZG01 (sample SAMEA3541502, study PRJEB24748) | human gut metagenome | biome: human gut; feature: human-associated habitat; material: faeces | place: China | collected 2012 | reverse complement strand
CGATCTCGCTGCGGGATTTCGAATTACAGGCGATATGTCCCGGAAACCGCTCCACTTTAGAGGGTGTTTTTTATTGTTTGTGTATTACAACGCATTATACGGAGTGAAAAAGATCGGCAAGGGCTCGTTATGGCAGAAGCACTTGGGGTTTCGTTTGATATGGGGGTATCCGTTTTTGTATTTTTAGTACACGGTCTATATGCTATTAATAAAGAATATAAGTGGACCCAAAGTGATGAGTGGTTAGAAGCTCAGAAAATTATTTTTGAACTAGTTTATCGTGGATTACAAAGTAGATAGAATTTATACACGCTTATATTTTGAGATTTATTGAAGTTTTATATAACGAAAAAAGGACTCCAACTGGAGTCCTTTTTTCATGTAAGGGGAGTGTTAGTATTAATATCAAATGAACCATGTATTTAAACAAGTAGTAGGTTTGGGGTTAGTAATACTTGTCGGGAGATAAATACACGTATGGTAACCAGGGAATTGTTACCTCTATTTATCATTTGACATTGTCATTATAAGAACAAAAAATGAGTTAAAAATGAAATTTTTTAAGAAATTTCTTTTAATTTCTTGAAATTCTAAAAAAGATAATAATTAAGTTTAATTATTGTTGATAAATATGGGACAATTTTGGTATTATATATAAAGGAGAAGTTGTATATTTTATAAAGGTTTAATGGCTATTAAAGTTTTATAAAGTATACAGCTCTAAGGCATGAGAGGAGCAGTCATATGAGGAAAATATTAACCATATTGTCCCTTTTGTGGCTACTCAGTATAGGGGGGACCGCTAACGCAACGGACTGGTATTATGTTGGACCAGATGCATCAGGAAACCAATTATTTATTGACAACGACAGTGTTCAAAAAAGTGATTATGATGCGCTTTTGTGGCTGCGGGTCAATGAACTGGGTGGCGACGAATTGCGATATAAAGTGTATATAAGTAGATATAACCGTACCATGGAAACATTAAAGGTAGATGCATACATGGCAGACGGTACACCCTATGAAAATGTAGAGTTCAATGAAAACCCTGAACCTATTGAAGGCAATACAAATGGTCAAGCCATTTATAATTTATTATGGCAATAAAAGAACCATCTAGCACAGCAAACTAGATGGTTCTTTTTTATATGTGTAAAAAATTTATAAATCTTAGGAATATTTTTTATATACAACATCCTCAAAAGAGAATGGTATATACAGAAAGTTAAACTTGGGCAGAGTTGCGACTTAATTCCAAGTCTTGAATCATTTGGAGATCGTCTTGTGGAGAACGACCACCAGTTGTTAAGTAGCCACCAACCATGATGCCATTAAGGCCACCTTTTAAAGCATACGCTTGTAAGTCACGAAGATTGACTTCACGACCGCCAGCTGTACGAATCAATGCGTTTGGCAAGATGAAACGGAATACAGCGAAGGTACGTAAAATATCTAATGGACGTAACGCTTTATTGCTTTCAAATGGAGTACCTTTAACAGGGTTTAAAATATTGAGTGGTACAGAGTCAATATGCAAGCGTTTAAGTTCGAATGCCATTTCTACGCGTTGTTCTAATGTTTCGTTAAGACCAAGGATGCCGCCGGAGCAAACGCGAATGCCTGCTTTTTGAGCGTTGTCGATGGTAGACATTTTATCTTCGTAGGAATGGGTTGTACAAATATCTGGGAAGTGGCTAGGTGCTGTTTCGATATTGGAGTGGTATCGAGTTACACCTACTTCTTTCAATTTGAGAGCTTGTTCATAAGTTAACAAACCAAGAGAACAGCAAATTTCGAGGCCTACTTCATCTTTAATGCGGCCTAATACGCGAATGATTTGATTGAATTCGTTTGGGTTATTAGTATTACGACCACTTGTTACGATGGAGAAGCGAATAGCGCCTGCCTCTTTAGCTTTGCGAGCCGCATCGAGGATGCTTTCATCATCCATGAACGGATATACTTGAACGCCTGTTTCGTGATGTGCAGATTGAGCACAGAATTTACAGTTTTCAGGACATTTGCCAGATCGTGCATTTACAATGGCGCATACATCTACGGAGTTGTCATTGAAATGCTGACGAATTTTATCTGCCATAGCGAGTAGAATCATCGTATCATCATCAGATGTATGAATTAACTCAATTGCTTCTTCTTTTGTAATTTCACCACCATGCATAATACGATTTGCTATGGTAAGGATTTTTTCGTATGTTCCCACCTGGGATGGTTGTTGATCTGTAGGCAAAGCCATAATAGCCTCCTAATTGTTAACTTGATAAAAATATAAAATATTGACAATTTGATTGTAAACGTTAGTGCATAAATTGTCAACTTAATGTATTTTTGAGTTAACAAAAATATTTATGTAGTTTTTAGAGCGCTTTTAATACAGGGGAATTATATGACTTACAACTAATTTTAGAGGCTATATTTTACTATCTATATTAAGGTGTTAAATCTATGTTAAGGTTTTAATTGATAGTTATTTTTAAGTAATCTTTAGGGTTTTGTAGTATAATAGAGTATTGTAATTACTATATATAACTATAATAAAAGTACTAATATAAGGAGTGGATATAGATGCAGCCATTTCGATTTATACACTGTGGTGACCTGCATTTAGGGGCACCCTTCCAATATGCTACAGGTATTAGCCGCGCCGTTGATCGCGCCGTGAGTGAAGCTACCTATGTAGCCTTTGATACAATTATTGACACTGCTATTGATGAGCATGTTCATGCTGTTGTCATAGCTGGTGATATTTATAATAGCGAAGATCACAATTTAGAGGCTCAAGTACGCTTTGTACGTGCCATGTATCGCTTGGCAGAGCATCGCATTGCAGTTTATATGGTGCAAGGTAATCATGACCCTGCTGAAAGCTGGAAGGCTCAATTACAGATGCCTGACAATGTGCATGTATTCTCTAGTGAACAAGTACAACGTTTTCCATTGATTGTTAACAATATTGAAATTGGTGGCGTTTACGGTATTAGCTGTGGTCATGGTAATGAAAGCGACAATTACGCACGCCAATACCGTGCCTTTGAACGTGATGAGTTTTCTCTTGCTGTTATGCATGGTACAGTTGGCTCTAGTGCGGGCTCTGAAAATCATAATGTAACTGGCCCATGTAGTTTAACAGACCTAGCAGAGGCTGCCATGGACTATTGGGCGTTAGGACATATTCATAAATCTCAAGTTCTTAGCGAGGAACCTCTCGTTGTCTATGCAGGTAATCCACAAGGTTTACACCGCAAAGAAATAGGCCCTAAGGGATGCTATCTTGTTTCTGTATCCCATAATGGTCATTGTGAACCTCGATTTATTGAGACCAGCGCTATTCGTTTTGAAGAAATCAAAATTGATATTGCAGGCATGAAAACTGAAGCAGAATTCTTAGAAATTTTACGCCATAAAAAAGAGAATTTACGTAAACAGCATAAGAAAAATATCTTGCTTTCTATTGTTCTCGTAGGAACAGGTCCATTGCATCGTTTGTGTACACAAGAAGGTGTGCGTAGATTATGGTTGCAAGAGTCTCAAAGCGAAGAGAAGAGTAAATCTATATTCGTTATGCCATACCGCGTGATGTGTAATACGCGTCCTAGTATTAATTTAGCGGAGCGTAGATTGTTATCTGATGTGGTAGGCGATTATTTGCGCGCCTATGACGATATGGTTGATGGTAATGCGGTACAGACAGCACGTCAAATTTTGGCAGAACGTCCTGAATTTAAACGCTTAGGTGTATATGCCGATTTGTTGTGTGATGAGTTATTATTGCGTGCCTTGAAGCGCTGTGAAATTGAAGGTGTTACTGTATTGATGGGGGCTAACGATGAACATTAAACGCATACGATTTGATGAATTTGGCCCGTATCACGACTGGTCTTTCACTACCGGTGATCATGGGGTTCAGCTCATGTATGGTCCTAATGAAAGTGGTAAAACATCTCTTCTTGAAGGAATGCGCACCCTTTTATTCGGTGGTACACATAAGGCTTATGGTCCTATGACGGGTGCCCTCGATGTGGATCGTAATGGTGAAAGCTACTACATCGGTCGTAAGGGTAAACAACTGGACTTTTACAGTCCTGGAAATCCAGCCATTCATGAGGAGCCTGCTCAACATTGGTGGCATGGTATCGATAAAAAAACATATAACCGGATTTTTGCATTAACCCTTGATGATTTACAAGGCCTCGATGTTCTACAAGAGGTAGAGGTTCGGTCTCGCTTCTTCGGCGCTGAAGGGGGCGAGCATTTAGGCTCTGTCGTAAAAGACGTTGAAAAAGGAGCTACTGATTTATTGGTAGCATCCTCCAATGGTAAACGCCGCATCAACGTGTTGATGGATGAGCTTAAGGAAAATCGCCAAAAGTTAAGCCATTTAGCTGAGCATGAAGCGCAATATGTAGAACTGCAAAAGGCCTTTCACAGTACAGATCAGACTGAGGCAGAATTGCAAGGTCAGTTGCAAGAGTGGAAGGAATACCGCGATGGCATCGATGTGGTATTGCGCGCGTGGGATACGTATCGCCGTAGCGAAGAAGCGCGTATGCATATGCAGCAGTATAATAGCGAGCTTGCCTTGAGCCGTGATGAGTTCCTTCGCATCGATGAGGAAATCAAACGCGCTAGAGACAATATGCAGCTGTGGCAGGAGAAGGAAGCGGCCCTAATGCCGGCTAACTTTAGTCCTGATAGTCCGTTTGGCACCTATGGTCAAGATATTGAAGACCTCATCCAACAAGGTGCTAAATGGGAACAATTGCGCCGTGAATGTGAAGAAGGGGATGCGTACATCTTTAAGGTACGGGAACAATTAGAATTTTCTCGTTCTATGCATTCAGCATGGCGTGATGATGAACCGATGGCCGATGATGTGAATTGGTTTGAAGGTGAGCGCTTAGCAAGTCGCTTGCGTACTGCTAAAGACCAATTATTGCATTGGCAAGATCGTAAACCTGCTGAGGCATCTGATGATTTGCCAGCAGCTAACCTTGACGGGGCATCCTTGCCAAATTACAGTGAAGAAGACTTGGCAAAAAAAGAACATCTTGAACGTGAACTAGAGCTTATCTTGATGGATATAGATCGAGTTACGGAAAAACGAGATAGCTATGGTCCAGATGCACAACCGAGTCATTTGCCAAAATGGTTACAACGCATTAGCGGTGTAGCAGCCGTTATTGGTGTACTACTTGTATTAGCGGGCCTCTTAGTATTAGAGTCCGTCCTATATACAATCGGTGGCTTTATATTGTTAATCCTATCGATGGCATTGTTCTGGTATGCAACATGGAAACGCCATAATGGTAATTCTGATGTATCTAAACTGAACTATGAGTTACAAATCTTGTCCTCTCGTAAATCTGATGTAGAACATCAGCTAGAGGCGTTGGTTAAAGCCGCAACACCTGTGGTGAGCCCAATTCCATCCATAGAAGGGGCGGCACATCTTGACCGTTGGATTCAAGAAGGCCATACATTACAAGCTATTTATGATGAAGCTCTTGCAGCTTGGCAAAATTGGTTGCCACAAGGTGCGGCGAAGAGTCTTAACGAAGATGATTTCTTTGGTCTTAAACAAGAGTATGATCAATACCATGAACAATTACGCACTATTGAAGGCTATGAAAAGCGATTAGCTGAGCATAAAGAAGGGTTGCGCGTTATTGAAGACCAAGCGATGACCTTGTGGTATAACCTTGGTGTTGAAGCACCAGTATCTCCAACAGAGTTAAAACGTATTTATAACCAATACAAAAACTTCCAACAAAATAAAATTGTATGGGAGCAAAAGGAAGCACAACGTAAAAGCTTCCGCAATGAGTACGATAATTGGCACCGCAAAGAAAAAGAATTGCTACTTCGTCAACAAGAGCTCTTGCACAAGGCTGGTATGGAAAGCTCCAACGAGTATCGTCAACATCTTATTGATGAAGATCAATACAAGCAATGGCAAACCATTTACAAACAAAGTCAGGTTCAATTAGATCTATTAGCGCCTGATGCGGAGAATAGAGATTTATTCTATCGCCGCTTGCGTGAAGGCAATAAGGATAATTGGCTTGATGAATTAGCTCATTCTGAACGAGAAATAGCATCCATTGAAGACAAGTTGGCAATCTTATATGAGCGCCGTGGTCAAATTGTAGAGTCTATGCGTGCCCTAGGTTCTGACCAAGAGCAACACCAAATGCTTCAAGAACGTGAAGCATTACAAAATGAACTGGAATCTGCTCTCGAAGATTGGGCTACACAAGTATTGATGAGCCACTGCATGGATAAGGCTCAACAATCATATGAGCAAGAAAAGCAGCCTCATATGTTAGAACTTGCATCTTCTTATATAGAACGGTTAACTAGTGGTATGTATACCTTTGATGTTCTTGGTATCAATGAAGGGGTAGCCTTGGTTAATGGCAATGGAGAGCGATTAGAGCTGAAGTACTGGTCTAGCGGCTTGGCTGACCAAGTATACTTGGCATTGCGCCTAGCATTAGCTAAGGTATTCTCTTACCAAGTCGAATCCTTGCCAATCATATTAGATGATATTCTCGTACGCTTTGATGAAAACCGTCAGCGCAGTGCATTAGAATTATTAGCTGAAGTCGGAAAGAACCAACAAATCTGGTTATTTACATGTCAACGTTCTGTATTTGATATGGCTCAATCTATTACAGGCATTGATTGCCACAGATTGAGTCGCAATTAAACATTGATTGCTACAGATTAAGTCGCAACTAAATTGAACCCCTGTGAAGGTGTTTAGCTTTCACAGGGAATATTCATAGTGATGATATATGTGATGTAACTAAAGTAACTGTTTTAGTTATCATAGTGTGTTAGTATAAATTAGAAAGAAAGGGGTTGAGTACTTGAATACAGCATATTTAGATATGATCCAAGGGAAGAACCCTGGTGTAACACCTGTATGGTATATGCGCCAAGCTGGTCGTAGCCAAGCGGAATATCGCAAAATTAAGGAAAAATATACGCTCTTTGAGATTACAAAAGAGCCTGAGTTATGCGCTCGCGTTACGGAATTGCCTGTAAAAGAATACGGCGTGGATGCTGCAATTCTTTACAAGGATATTATGAGTCCTATGGTCGGCATGAATGTAAAGGTAGAACTCAAGGCTGGTGTAGGCCCTGTGTTTAATACACCGATTCGCTCCATGGCTGATGTAGATAAATTAGATACCTTTGATCCTACAAAGGTAGACTATATTGGAAAAACAATTACACTGTTAACATCTGGTATGCTCGACGTTCCGCTCATCGGGTTCTGTGGCGCACCATTTACGATTGCGTCATACCTCATCGAAGGGGGCCCGACAAAGAATTACAATAAAACTCGTGGCATGCTCATCGGTGCTCCTGATGTGTGGAATGCATTGATGACAAAGTTAGCGGATATGTCTATTGAGTACTTGTCTATGCAAGCTGAAGCGGGTGCGAATGCACTACAAATCTTCGACTCTTGGGTAGGTGCAGTGAATGCGGACCAATATAAACAAGGTATTTATCCTCATATGGAACGCATTATTAAGACTGTAAAGGAACGATACCCTCACATGCCTATGGCCATGAATGGTGTTGGTACGGATCATCTCGTATCTATTTGGTCTCATTTGCCATTGGATGTAATCGCTCTTGATTGGCGTAGCTCCATCGTTATGGCTAATGAACGAGGTGTAACACAAACGGTACAAGGTAATCTAGATCCAGCGTATCTATTCGCCGATGAAAAAACATTAGCTCATGAAGTAGATCGTATTTTACTTGACGGTGTTCGTTACGGTCGCCATATCTTTAACTTAGGTCATGGCGTATTCCCAGAAGCGGATCCTAAAAAGCTTCATTGGCTCACAGACTATGTACATGAACGTAGTCGTGAACTATGGGCTCAAGAGGGGTAATCTAGTGAACATTGAGAAAAAAGGATTATTATTTTTATCCTATGGTAGCCCTTCAAGTAAGGATGATTTAGTGCCATATATGACGAGCATTCGTCATGGTCGTGTGCCTACAGAGGCGGAAGTGGTTAATCTTACACGTCGCTATGATGCAATTGGACAATGGTCTAATATAGAATTACAAACAATGGCAGAGCGTCAATATGAAACATTGATTACATTGTTACCATCAATGCCATCAGCTATTGGTTATCTTCATATGAAACCATCCATTGCTGATGCGGTAGATGATTTAGTCCAACAAGGTGTAGAACACATTGTTGCTATTGTAACGGCTCCATTCTTTACATCTCTTGGTACAGGTGCCTATGAGAAGCAAGTACAAGCTGCCATTGGTAACCATCAAGGTGTAACCTTTGATGTGATTCGCTCCTGGTGGGATCAGCCAGCGTTTATGGAATATTGGGTAAAAGCCGTTTCGGATTGTATCGATGCTACTAATGATGTATTTGTAATTTTTAGTGCTCATAGTATACCGCTTATTAATAGCCACAATGGAGATTCTTATGCGTTAGCCTTAGAGGAAAGTGCCCGAGAAATCGCAGAACGTTGTGGTTTATCTAATTGGTCTGTGGCTTGGCAGAGTGCGGCCCCACATGGTCAATGGTTAGGTCCTACCGTACAAGAGGCCATCGATCAAGCTCTACGTAACGGTGCGATACATATCGCCTTTGTACCATTTGGCTTTGTCAGCAATCATGTAGAGGTGTTGTACGATAATGATGTGGAGTGTAAAGAACTCGTTGATGCGGGCGGCGCTGTATATATGCGTGCACAGATGCCGAATTGTAATGAAACATTCTTACAAGCTATGGCGAGTGCAATATTAGAAAGGATTCATTCGTGAATGTAACAATTGTGGGCGGTGGCCTAACAGGATTGACAGCGGCTTATTATTTAGGTCATGCGAAGCCGGACTGGAATATCACTCTTTACGAACAAGCACCACGATTTGGTGGGAAAATACAAACACAACGAGTTGATGATTTCGTAGTAGAACTAGGCCCCGACTCGTATTTAGGTCGTAAAACAGAAATGACGGACCTAATCTATGATCTCGGCTTAGGTGATACCCTTGTGTCGAATGAAACAGGACAAGCCTTTGTATATGACAAGGGTTCCATACATCCCATTCCAGGGGGCTCCATTATGGGGATTCCAACAGAAATGATGCTCTTTGTGAAAGCAACGCTCATTTCGTGGCCTGGAAAATTACGCGCTGGCTTAGATTACTTTAAAAAGCCTTATCAGCTCGATAAAAATGGTGACGTATCCATTGGTCATTTCTTTAAATATCATTTGGGACAAGAAATGATGGATAAGCTCATCGAACCATTATTAGCTGGTATCTATGGTGGCGATATTTATAAAATCAGTCTATTGTCTACGTTCCCTCATTTTATTCAAGTAGAACAAAAATATGGGAATATGGTAAAAGGTATGATGGCTGCTAAGATGGGCCACTCCAAAGCGGGGGTTACTAAAGCGGCTAAAGGTGCTGTTGCTGAAGGTGACGTACCGCGTGCTGGTAAAGGGACTATGACAGACCGTCAATTTGAAAGTCATGAATCGAAGTCCACTAAGGCACAAGCCGATATGGCAAGCCGTAAGGGCACTGCTGCTCAATCGGGCATGTTCCGTCAATTGACAGGTGGCCTTGAAAGCGTTATAACTGCCATCGTTGAAGCCATGCCTAGCAATGTATCACTACATACCAGTGCATTAGTCTCTGATATTCGCTACACCGATGGTCAATATGTATTAGACATCGTAAAACAAGATTTTGAGGATTGTAACTGTAATGGTCAGTTAATTAGTCATGAGTGTTCTGATGTAGAATCTAGTCTCGTTAAGGAAACCACTGGTAATAGTGTTACTGCCCATACAGATCAGGTCATTATCTGTACACCACCGGCAACATATAATCAATGGTTTAAGGATGACGAAGGTTTTGATTTCTTGCGTTCTATGGAACAATCGAGTTGCGCTATTGCTATCATGGCCTTTGATAAAGCTACATTTAATGGTGATTTAAAAGGTTCTGGCCTTTTGATTACACGTAATACAGATACGCCTCTTACAGCGTGTACTATTCTTAATCAAAAATGGCCTCAAACAACGCCTGACGATAAAATCGTATTGCGCGTCTTTATTGGTAAACCTGGCAATGATGTAGTAGAGCATCTCAATGATGAGGAACTTTCAGAATTAGCGGTAAAGGAAATACAACGTATTATGAGTTTCTCTACGCAACCTGAATGGGTTCGTATTAACCGTCTCATTCATTGTATGCCGCAATATAATGTGGGCCATCGTGCAGGTATTACAGCTGTGCGTAAACATGTAGCCGAGAATTATCCAAACTTACACCTTATTGGTACGCCATTTGATGGCATCGGTATTCCTGATGGTGTAAAACAGGCGAAAGAACTCGTACAGTCTATTGTGGATAGTAATGAAAATTGATATTAATTAATAATTATAAGAAAAGACTCCATATGCTATAATAGTATATGGAGTCTTTTCGATTCTTATAGTAATAGAAATATATCATTTTAATATAATCACCATAGATAGGAGTGATCATAATGGGGAAAGCAATCCCTACAGTAGAAGGTTGGCATAGCCAACACATGGTATTTGCCATGGATTTCAGCGCATGGAACTGCTTTACAGCTGAAGAAAAAGCAGAAGCACGCAACGAATTAAAAGCATTCTTAGCGGATCTTGAAGCTAAACATCAAGCTAAAGAAGGTAGCTATGCATTCTATGATTGCAATGGCGCAAAAGGGGATTTAATCCTATGGATCCTTGGTCCATCCCTTGAATACTTGGCACAAGTAGAACGCAAATTCCGTCGCCTCGCTATTGCAAGTGTATTAGTTCAAACATATTCCTATACATCTGTAACAGAAGTAAGTGCTTACGTTAAAGCTAAACTCGATACAGAAGAAGTTAATCAAAAACTGTACCCTCATGTACCTCGCGATAAATACATCTGCTTCTATAACATGAGCAAAAAACGTGAAGGCGATGATAACTGGTTCATGCTACCACCTCAAGAACGTGGTATGTTAATGAAATCTCACGGCGAACTTGGTAAAACATACTTAGACGTTTTATCTGAATTCACTACAGGTGGCTGTGGACTAGACGACTGGGAATGGGGTATTACCATCTTCAGTAACGACGACATTCAATTCAAAAAAATCGTATACGATATGCGCTTTGAAGTAGCCAGTGCAAAATACGGCATCTTTAGCGACTTCTACGTTGGTACCATCATCGACGATGCACTACTAGAAGAAATTTTTGGATAATAAAAGAGCCTGCTTTAGCAGGCTCTTTTATTATTTAATTCATATATATCAATAAATAACTTCTTATTGTATCGTATATTTGTTCAGATTATAATGTTCTTAAGGTAGTCAGCGAGGTTGGGTCTCTCTTCGTTATAGAAGGGGGTGAGCTTATGAGTGACTTTGAACTTATCACAGTTATCATTGGAATATTGACATTAGTCATTTCCTTTGGTGCACTTATAGCGCTTATTTGCCTCACAAAAAGCAAATAGCCCTCCGTTACCATGCGTAATTAGATAAACAGAAAGGCCATTTCCTAGATAATTAGTTTTTGAGATGCGCCTGACGTTCCTACTCGTCTGACTATCTATTTATATTATAGAGATAAAGATATATATCGTCAAATTAGAATGAATGGACTGCTTAGCAGTCCTCTTTTTCTTCCCTTAAAATGAAGGCTATAATTTTGAACAGAAAATTTGTTAACGTCTTGTACTGCGTAAAATATAATTCACTATGTTTGAGTAGCTTATCCATAACTATATTTTCATAAAAGAAAACCCCGCATCAATCCGACTTACGAGGTCAAGGCCCTAGGCCGCAGACCTGATAAGTATGGAGGAGAGATACGGGGTTTCTTTTATCACTTAGTTAAGAAAAGTGAATTATATTTTGTTGTACGGTCCAGTGAACGTAAATTTTCTGTTCCAGAAAATTATACGTTCATATTTGCTGCCTTACGCACGGAGAACCAGTAGCATAC
>OGZG01002581.1_pt1 | contig 12056 bp, 9 predicted proteins | sample 1576781 | NCBI WGS metagenome assembly OGZG01 (sample SAMEA3541502, study PRJEB24748) | human gut metagenome | biome: human gut; feature: human-associated habitat; material: faeces | place: China | collected 2012 | reverse complement strand
TCAAACATCAGTGAATTGGAAGCCTTTGCGGTCAGTGTTTTCTTGTCTTCGCTCAGTCCGGTGAGGATCAGAGCGCCCAGAAACCTGGGGCGGACGAGACCGAGGCCCTGCGGGCGGTGGAGCTGCCCCTGTCGGCGGTGCAGGATGGCACCGCCCGGTCCCGGCTGGAGCAGGCGGGGGCCAACGCCCTGATTTTAGAGATGAAGGACAGCCAGGGCGATCTGGCCTGGCGGAGCGGGGAGAGCCTGGCTGCCCGGGTGTCCTCCGGGGATGAGACCATCAACGGCGCTTTGGAGGACTGGAACCGGGGGGACGTGTATACCATTGCCCGGGTGTGCGCCTTTCGGGACAACACCGTGCCCTATCAGAACAACAGCGTGGCTTTAAAGGCCAGCTACGGCAACTGGCGGGACGAACTGGGGCTGCGGTGGCTGAATCCAGGTTCGGAGAAGGCCCGGAGCTATCTCATTGGGCTGTGCCGGGAGCTGGCCCAGTTGGGCTTTGACGAGATCATGCTGGACCAGTGCTGGTTTCCCACCCAGGGCAAGCTGGACCAGATCGTGAAAAACGGCTCCTATGCCGACGGGCGCTTTGCGGAGTCGGTGGATGTTGGAATATCGTCCTCCATAAATATTCCCGGAACCAAACCCGCTATAGGACCAGTCAAAGGATTATACGCCGCATAAGCAAGCTCCATTGCCCATTTTGAAAGCTTATGGCTATACTCCGAAGAGCTCTTCACTCTGCTTACGCCGTCCTCGCCTATGGAATTGAAATACCCGGAAACCTCATCGAACTGTGTGACTACTATGGTCTCAACAACATCTCCCGCCTGAACCGTTACCGTACCGGTTCTTGTGGTATACGTTTCGTTCGGTGTTTCAATCGACATCGTAAAAGTTGAGTTTCCTCTTCCGCCTGTTTTATCGAGTGTTATCCATGATGAATCTGTTGATACACTCCAACTTGCATTCGATGAAACCTCAACAAGCCGTTCGTGATCGCCGCTTTCGTCGACATCCCACCTGTCTCTGTCGAGAACAACAGCCGGTTCTGTTCCAAGCTGAGTAACCGTTATCCTGCCTATCTCCGTGCTATCAGCGGTCATCTTTACAACAACCGTTCCTGTACGCACATCGGCATAAGGATTGCTCTGGGCACGAAGTTTAAAGCCGTCATCTGTAACACTTGCAACAGAAAGCCACGGGACATCCGAAACATCAACAGTCCACGGGCTGCTGGAAACTACATTTATCAAAGAGCTTGTCGTTGCGCCTGCTCCCGGATTCCATACCTGTGTACTGACCCGAGGCGCGTCAAACGAAATGCTCATCACCGGTCGTTTTTCAATTTTCGAAGCTCTTGAAGAATAGAAATCGACCTGAGTTCTTGTAACCTCATCAGATGAGGCAATCATAATGCCCTTATTTATTCCAGTATATACCCATCTCTTAACAGCCTCTGTAAGGTCAAACGAGTAGCTGTCTAAGTCTGATGTTGCAGGAATGGAATCGATAAGTTCCGCATTATTATTGAGATAACCATTTCTTGAATTATCAAACGGCTGAGCATTCCAGCAAACAGTCGTCTCGCTCCAATCGGCAACGTCCTTGCAGTCATATACAAGAATGTCGATATCGTTATGCCCCAACGCCTTGAAATAATTCTGCTTTCGGAAAGTAAGTTCGCCGCCTGTAATAACACTTCCCGCAGGCAAATTCTCCGGCATCTCAATCTTGACATATGAGCGAACAGTATTTGTCAGGTTTCTACCCGCTCTGATTTCTTTAATAGCGCGGGGTTCATTTGCGCATATACCGTTGATAACATAAACATCCTTAAAGTTCGATTTAGGTATGCTCCAAGAGGGATCGATAACAACCGGGAATGCTCTGCCGCTCTCGCCTATCCAATCAGAATCAGCTCTAACGGTCAGCACATAACCGTCGCCATCAGCTTCAACTGACATTGAAACATCAAAGCTCTCGTTATCGTTCGCATCATACATATACGGCGCATCAAGCAAAAATACCGTTTCATCGGGTTTTTTCGGATCTACCCACTTGATAGAACCGTCGGCCTGCTCGGCCGGCATGAGTCCGCCAGAGTCAAGGTCAAACCGATATATGTACTCGCTTTGCGGCGCATAAACAACAATATTTTCTTTAAGGCTGTTCGAAGTAACGACATATTCCAGATCGGAGCGATTCAGGAAATTCTTATAAACCACCGCGCTCGTCTGGTTTTCAACTGTCATTTTTTCAGCATTAAATTTTTCTATCTTCTGTCCCTCTGTAAGAGTTCCGGAAGATGATATATCCGCAGAAGCGCTAACCTCTCCGGTCATTTTTACGGTATCGTTCATTTTAACAACTGACGGCAACTTGTCAGTGTCAACAACGGATGCCGTTGTCCGCATATTCAGGCCATTCGTATCACCTTTAATTTTAAAGCTGACAGTATAGCCTTTATTTGTCGCAGTAATGCTTCGACCACTGGTCAGGTTCTGCGGGATAGTTACATCAAACCCATTTTTTGTAGAATAAACTGCTTCACCTGATTTTGTATTGAGCGTCAAAGTGTTATCAATCTCTTCCCACTTTCCGCTTTCTTCATAATGGACAGGTGACGAGTATGTAGCTGCTATGTACGAGCCATCCTCACAGATAAAGTACTTTACGGATTCTTCTCTCATCTCTACTATTTCTTTCACTATTCGTGAAGTTGTAGAATCAGAAACATTTCCCTGCAAAGCACTCACTGGTAGTATACCGAAAAGAAGAACAATTATCAAGAACATCGAAAAGATTTTTTTACATCTTTCAAATTTGACTCTCATATGTCATCTCCTCTTCGCTTTTATTAACTTTTCGCTATCGATATTAGCCGGGCGTACAACAGTGGTATGCGGGGTCGAAAAAACTGTTGTCCTCCTTTTAATCAGCATACTACTTCAAGTTTTTTTAATCAACTAGCCCATTGGAATCACACCCTTTTTTTAAATATAACAACAGTTGAACAACTCGAACAATTTACTCAACCCATTTTCAAAGTATTAAAATATTTCAATTCTTACCATAATATTGTGTTCGCAGGCAGAGGGCGATATTCTCGCCCTCTGTCGCTACACAATATAGGTATAGGATGGAGGTATCATTTTCTAGGTCGCACCCAAGTTAGTCATAAACTATAAATGGTCAGTGCGACATTCCACAAAAGGCACAGCAAATAGATTGATTATATGTAACAGCTTATGCAACGATGTAGAGAAAAAGTCAAAAAATTTATCCTTTGATATGACATTCTATTATATAGTGTACAAAAATGAAAAAGGTTACACTTTTTATTAAAAAAATCTGCAAAATAGCACTGATTTTTGCCTTTTATTCGCAAAATCGAAATACAATTAGAAAGTTGCTCATTCACCATGTAATCGGCAGATAAGCAACTAAAAACGCATTAGTATTCAGGCACCCCATATCCGAGAATCTGATACTCTCCAATCGGTCTACGAGATGTCATGCATTTGTCGCTTAAATTTCCCTCAATCGTGTAAACATATCCATTCTCAACTTTCCACACAATGCCTGTATGATCAGCTCGTCCATCCTGTTGACCCGATTGCCCTTGTTTATCCCAATCATAAAATATTATCATGCCGGGAAGAGGTTCCGCAGATCCGTCAAGCCACTGTCCACGATCTTTGAACCATTGAACTTCATTAACACAGCTGGCATACTTTGGAATAATACCTGTTTCAATATATCCGCACTCATTGGCACACCAACTGACAAAGCATGCACACCACTCAACCCGGCTGTTGAAACCATACCAAGACCAATATGGTCTACCGCCAACATTGCCCACCTGCGAGAGCGCAACCGCTACAATCTGATTATCTTCTCCGCTTGTACCGTATAAAACCGATGACCACAAAGAATTGTTTTCATCACTTAACAACTCATCCAGATATTCTCGTTGTTCCCGATTAAATCCATATTTTGATGCCATATCATATGCTGTCTTGTGCGAGACAGTAATATATAAATATGTTCTTCTTTCTGTGTTTTTTATTTGAACTATATTTCCGTTTCCGTCATCAGTTTCTGTTATAACCGTTTCAAGCTTGTCCTCTGTTCGTGATGATATGTTGTTCATATCCCAAAAAATAGTCTTCAGAAGTTTTTTCTTGGCATCATCCATTGTTACAACCTCCTGAGGATTGTCAGGATCAGTATTAACTTTAACAGAATATACCGCAAGAACCTCTTTCCAAACAGCACGGCTTCCTTTCATTTCGAGGACATCATAAGAAGACTTATCTCGTATGCTTATAAGCTTATCATCATAATCGGAATTAATCTCACGAACAACGGTCTGTATTGTTTGCCCCGTACCGGTATCTTCTCCTGCAAAGAAAATTCCAAACACCGAACCGAGGAGCAAGGCACTTAGACAAATAACAACTATAGCAACAATTGCCGCCCAACCCCCAGCCGCAATGGCAGCAACCGACATCTTGGCTGTCGTCATTGTTGCCCTAACTGCCTTAGTAGTAGCTTTTGCCACAGTTTTGGCTCCTGAAGTTATCGTTCTAGTCACAGATTTTGCAACTTGAGTTACACCCTTGGATACTCTTGAAGAAGCAGCTATTGTTTTTCGTGTTGTTTCTGTTGTTTGCTCCGCATCTTTAATGGTTGATTTGATGTAATTTATCGGTTTTTGTGGTGCTTTTGCTGTTTTTATATCTTTAGAAGCTTTGTTTTTTGAAGTTTTATCGACCTTTTTCCCCATCAAATTAAAACCTTTGTTCAAAGCGTTTTCATCGCCTTGCACTTTTTTATCATTGCTTCCCTTTGCGCGCTTCCTCAAAAAATTTTTATTCTTTTCATCGGATCCTTTCATACGAATTCTTATATTACCTCTCGTAAATTCAAAACCTTTTCGTCCTTTTTGGTCAATTCTTTGAACAACATGTTTGGCAACCGTTTCCGTTTTTTGCTCGACCTGCTCAGAAGCATACTCCGTTTCAGAAGCTCCGCTCATTTTGTCAAATTGCTTGGCTTTATCTTTTGTTAATAAATACGACTGTTTCATACGCCTCTCTGCTATAGCAGCCCTATCAACAGTTTTAATTGTGCCCTTAACAACATCCCTTGTCTTTATATCGGCCATTAAATCACCTCCATATTCTGAAACAAAGTATTACAGGCGAGGGTTATACGCCTTCGCCCGGTTTTGTAGTCATTAACTTATATAATTTTGTGTTTTTGGGAAATTTGTTGGCAAACGGGATAAGACTTGAACCTACTTTTATTAGCCCGTGTCCTGCGCCTACATTGGTTATATAAGAAAGCTGATTGTCAGAAATATTCAAGAGCTTTGCAAGCTCGATACGATCAGTAGGTGCCTGATTAAGCATAATGATAAACTCGGAGTTCGCCAACATTGTTCTTGCCGTATGGCTCTGAAGAAGATCATCCACATTCTGTGTAATACCAGTTGCATAAGCGCCGTACTTGCGAACACGCTTCCAAAGAGTAAAAAGAAAGTTTGCACTATACTCGTGCTGAAACAGCAGATATATCTCATCAATAAAGATAAAAGTATTCTTGCCCTTGGCACGATTTGCTGTAATGCGGTTAAGTATAGAATCAAGAACCACCAACATACCTATTGGCATAAGCTGCTTACCCAGGTCAAGAATATCATAGCAAATCAGACGATTATCAGTATCCACATTTGTCCTCTTGGCAAAAGTATTGAGAGAACCATTGGTAAACAATTCAATCGAAAGGGCAATTTCCTGAGCCTCGGGTTCGGGCTGTTTTATGAGTTCAGCTCTGAAATCCTGTAAGGTAGGAACTGCCCCGGTGTAGTCATTCTGTTGATAGTTTCGGTAAACAGCTGCCGTGCAGCGATCAATAATGGACTTCTGTACCGCGCCCAGATTACTCCCGCCTATAAGCTGCTCACACAAAGACATTATGAACTCTGATTTAAGAATAACAGGATTTGCACCATCGCCATATTCCCTTGTCATATCCATTGCGTTTATGTGAGTCGGAGAAGTCGCGGATATGTTTATGATTTCACCACCCAATGCCCTTACAAGAGGAGCATATTCCCGCTCCGGGTCGATGATAATAACATCTGCATCGCCTACAAGCACCTGATTGAGGATTTCGCCCTTTGCAGTAAAAGACTTACCGCCACCGGATACGCCCAGGATAAACTCATTACCGTTAAGGAGCTGCCTACGGTCAGCAACAATCATATTCTTTGAAATGACATTCTGTCCATAGTAAATTCCGTTTGTATGCTGAACATCCTGTACGCGAAACGGAATAAAGACAGCTAGACTTTCTGTCGTGAGGGTTCGAAAAGAATCGATTTTACGAACGCCAAAAGGCAGTGCCGTGTTAAGCCCGTCGAGCTGTTGAAACTTCAATATACCGAACTGACACATATGTCTTCTTGCCGTTGTAAGTAAAGCCTCTGTATCATTATCGAGCTGTTCTTTCGTGTCCGCAGTATGAACCATTGTGAGAACTGTAAACATCATTCGCTGATCTCGGGTGGTTAGATCATCCAAGAATTCCTTCATTTCCTTGCGCTGCTGCTCAATATCGTAAGGAAGCTGTGCAGAGAAGTTGTTGTTAGCATTCTGACGACGCTGCCAATTAGTCGCATTGGTCTCTACACCGAGCAATCTATTTTCAGCTTCTCTAACAGCCTCGTCAGTGGGAACTGGAACAACATCAATAGACATCATCAAATTGCGGTTTAGATCTGTCAATTCGGCAACCATACTGTCCTTGATATATGAAGCGTATTCTTTGAGAAACAGCACTCTTCCATAGCGCTCACCAATTTTGAAGTAATCTCTTTCTATCTCCATTGAGTCAGGACATATAAAATCCTTGAAATCATGTCCCTTTTTGCGGGTTTCTTTGATATCAAAATAGAAATCCGTTTCTTCGCCTGTACGATAGAAATCGTGAAAAATACGTAACCTTTCGTCTGGTTCCAGTTCTATGCATTTGCTTCCAAGGCGGTCAAAATGAGTAATAAGTTCTGCACCGACACGAGCAAAATAGTTTCTTGCCTCTTCAACACTTTTCTTATTTACGGAAATCGTAATGTATTTTTCCTGAGTAATAGCATTTGCGTCTATCGCTTTTTCCAGAAGCATACTGTTATACTCCTTTCGATACTCATCAAGAGCATCTCCTGTCAAAGGGATAAGAATGTTTTTCTCAAAATCAACACGATTTAGTCTACGATTATTAATAGTAATCTTCGTTGTTGCACCGCTGTCAAAGCTATTAAGCAGTTCGGAATATTCGAGAAACATGGTCTCTTTGTCCTCACGACTGGCAACAGCATAATTAATATCGGTAAACTTATAAGTCTTAGAAAACTTGTCATCTCCGACCTGAAAAACACCATCATCATATATTTTTCTGATTGGGATAACATCCTGAACTCCATTAGGAATAAGGAATCGTTCCTTGTCCTGCTTAAATAAATTTTTCAAAGTTTTAATCATTTCAGTACCTCCTTCTTCTATCCTACATAAGGCTTCATCAATTCAAAATAAATATTAGTGGAATGAAAACAAAGTTTTTTTGGAATTAAAACTTCACTCTTAATCCAAGCCCACATGAACTTCTCCGCCGTCATTCCGTTATATTTAACAAACCCAAGGAGAGCGAACGGAGCCGCTCCCAAAATACACATCCATGACACGGTCTCCGTTCCTACATACGGTCTCAGCAAAAAATATATTCCTACCGCTACACCGCAAGCTAATACGGAAAAAATGAACTGTCTTAAAGACAGTCCAAAAAACATTGCTTCTGTGTAATTTCTGATTTCCCTGTTAATTTTAACCTCCAAAATAACACCTCCTATATATTCGGGTATAAAAACCGTTCTTCGTTTCAAGAAACTTTTCACTCTAAGTTTGAGTAAAATTGTCTTCTATATTAAAGCATCACAATACACTTGTCTTTAGCAAGGATAAAGACGCGGCCGTAATATTCTTAATTTACTATACCGGTGAATATACATTATAATCCCATCATCTCCCGGATAATGCGGTCGCTCATCTTTACACTACCTACAAGAATTAGCATATTAAATATCAGCTCACCAACATAACTCCATACCTGTGTAACTGCTGCCACACTAGTATCTACTACCGGTGGAGAAGAAGCAAAAAGAGAGAATATAATACATGCCAGGGCAATAGCAGCCCCCTCTAAACAAACGGCACAGTAGCTTCTTATAAATGATTTACCCACATTCTGTGATGGTTCTCCGGCAAAGGTAGACAGAGGAATGGGTGCAAGTGCTGTATACATATAAAGCTTAAAAAATCGTCCATACACGGTCATAATCAGAATAAATGACATCACCATGATAAACAGTCCACCAATAAGCGTTACTGCCCATAACGGAATAGATTCAAAGAAACTACAATTTTCAATCGCAGTTACCATTTCTGTCGGCAGAACTGTTTTCTTAGCCTCGCTAAATCCCGCCGTGCTCATAATTGTCGATATAGTTCCCTGCGCAATATCAAATAGTGAAAGCATTAACTCCATTCCATAAGTAATTGCCCCCTTTGCAAGAGCAAAACGAACAAACAACTTCATTGCATGTTCCGGCTTTTTGACATCCGTAAATGATCCGCAAGTCTTCACCACCCCGGCAACGAAGAACAAAACAAGAAGGGCAAGCCCTATAGACTGCACCGCACCATTAATGTCAACAATTACGTTCCATATCTTGCCTCCTCTAAAGCTTTGCGGAGTCATAGTAATAAGCGCCCATATTTCGGATAATTTATCGTTCCATGTTTCAAGTGCATTTTCAAGATTTTGTACAATCCAATTGTCGCTCAAATAAAACACCTCCTTCTATAAAATCAGGAGTACATCTAAAAGATGTGCTCCTGTAGTTAAAATATCAGCTTGTTATGAGGTTCAGTATTTCTTTCGCAAAAGTGATGATAACTCCACCCGCAAGAGTAAGGAATCCATTCGCTCGCTGAGATGGATCATGGGACTTCAGGGAAAGTCCCACCTGAACAACACCAAAGCCAAGCAAAATAAGACCTACTGCACGAATTAATCCAAAAATAAATCCGGACAGATTATTAATAACCGCAATCGGATCATTTGCCGCAAATGCCGTAACTGAAGCCCCAAATATAAGTATCGCAATAACGACAACCATACAATAGATCCGGTAGCTTTTTTTGATCTTACCGGACATAGAAAGTTTGGTAGTATGTTCTTTAGTCTTCTTAATTATATTCATATTAATTACCTCCATAATTTCAAAATTGTTTCAGGCTAAAATCCTCATCGGACAGTAGCTCATAAGTGGTTTCCAGTACCTCCGTATCCGGCAGAGTATCGGGGTCGAGGTGCTGCACCTCGATGGTCGCAACATTTCTCGTGACTTTACCGTGCTGATAGACGCCGCCTTTTCCGTCGGCCGTCAGTTCAACAGCAGGATGCCTGAGAATGTCATATTTCAAGTCCATAACGGGGAGTTCCCCTCGGATGAACAGAATGGCGTAGCGGTTATCAAGCATACGAACCTCATCGGGAGTCAGAAGCTCACGACCGCTGATCTGATAGTTGGTGGAATAGTTTCCGCTTCGCCCGGAACTCTTTCCGTAGGTATTCGTGTCGATGGTTTCCTTGCCCAGCAGCTCACTCACATACTTGTGGGTAGACTGCTCATTGCCGCCCAAATAGAGGAACTCATCACAGTTGCCGACGATGGATTCCCACTGCTTTTCAAACAGTGCTTTAAGCTGTGCCAAGTTCTGAAGGATGATAGACACAAACACGCCACGGGAACGCATAACGGAAAGGATCTTATCGAAGTCGTCCGGCAGACTGACATTGGCGAACTCGTCCATCAGGAAGTGAACGGGAATCGGCAATGCGCCGCCGTGAATATGGTCAGCAGAAAAGAAAAGCTGCTGAAATAACTGGGTATAGAGGATACTGACCAGAAAATTGAAGCTCGAATCGTTATCCGGGATAATAGCGAACAGCGCCACTTTCTTTTCGCCCATAGAAGCAAGGTCAAGTTCATCGGCACAGGTCAGCGCCGCCAAGCTCTCCAAGTTGAACTTTTCGAGTCTTGCGGCGAGGGTGATCTGAATCGATTTCAGCGTCTTTGCCGAACCGGTGTGATAAGAGCGATAGTATTTCAGAGCGATGTGGTCGGGTCTGTCCAACTCCAAGTCGGAAAACAGGCAGTCCAGCGGTGAAGGTCGAGGATCTTCCTCATCGTCGATGGAAGCAGCTTGTAGCATCTCCATAGCCATTGCAAAGTTCTGTTCATCCTCCGGCGCTTCATAATGAAGGTAGTAGATGAGCGCAGACAACAGCATTGAAGCCGAGGTATCCCAAAACGGGTCTTGGGACTGACTGCCCTTCGGGGTGGTGCTCTTAAACAGATTGGTGACAAGGCGCTGTACATCGTTATCCGAATGTAGATAGACAAACGGGTTGTAGCAGTGGCTCTTTTCCATTGAGATCAGGTCAAGGACTCGAATCTCATAGCCCCTTTTCTCCAGCAGATTTCCCACATCTCGGACGATCTCGCCTTTCGGGTCAAGGATCACGAAGCTGGTGTTCGCCTGCATCAGATTCGGCTTACAGTAAAAGCGAGTCTTACCGGCACCGGAGCCTCCGCAGACAAGGGTGTTAAGGTTGCGGCGGTGTTTCTTGCCGTTGAATCCAATGCGGACATTCTGCGTCATCAGCTTGTTTTCGGATGGTGGGTTCTGCCGGTATTTCTTGTCCACGGCTTTTGCGTTGCCCCATTTCGCACTGCCGTGTTCCTCCCGGCGTCGGTAGTTTCTGCGTGTTGAGAAATAGATGCCGATGCCCATTCCATAGCAGAGGAGCAAAACGAGGACAGTTTTTACACTGTCATCGCAAAGCTCTATATGGAACGGGTCGCTCATCACATTCATCAGACTCGGCAATATCTCAGGCAATCCGCCTTTCACAGACGGTGCAATGAGAAGTCCAAGCCATACAACAGGCAGGATACCGATCATGGAGAGGATAATGGAAGTCTGTCGGTCGTTATCTCGATTCACGACCGGAGCCTTCCTTTCGCTCGATTACCTTGAACTTTTTCTTTGGGGCATAGCCGACCTTGATGATAAGGTCATCAACAGCGTCGGTAGACTTTCCCTCATTCATCCGGTCAGTCTTGGTATCGTTCAAAGCACGAATGACGACGCCGTGTTCATAGTCGTCCAAGGCAATGTGATAGCGTTCCTCTTTCATCAGTCACACCTCATCTTTCCTGATCTTTGCTTCGGTCTGCTCGACGACGGTAGATTTCCTCTGATACACGGGAGCCAATCTCGCTCATAGCCGCACGGGTCTTGGAAAGCTCTGCACGGATTTCCTTGGGGGATTTGCCCGCCAGTTCTTCGGGGATGCGGTCAATGGCGAAGTTCTTCACATCCACGCCGAACTTACGGCAGAGCATATAGCCGACACAGACAGCGGAGAAACCCATATCTCTGCGACTGTATGCTTCACAGTTCATCGCAAGCTGTGCGTGACCCAGCTCCTGTGCCACGCACTGACAAAGCGTTACGCTGTCCCCGATGTCCCGTTTGATATAGAGGGTCTGATCCTCGTTCTTATAGAACGCTCCCATATTGGGAGAAGGAAGTTCCTCCACAGTCGTCACATCAATGGGAGCTGTGTCGAGCATAATTGCAACGAGCTTTCGGGGGTTACGGTCAAGGGTCGGTGCGGCAGGTTTCTTGCCGCTGGTCTGCGCCACATCGAACACCTTCTTCACATTGTAGGCAATGCCAGTAGAGCCATCGTTCTTGGCGTACTCCACGGGTTCGAGAATGGACAGGCTCTTGGCACCTTTATTGACCTTCACGCCGTCCTCCTGCCAGTCACGGAAATCCTTGAGTTGGGTTGCCTGTGGCTGCTGCTTATAAATGAGCAGAGCGTTGGCGGCAGAGTAGCGATCCATTCGTGCCT
>OGZG01002576.1_pt1 | contig 12062 bp, 8 predicted proteins | sample 1576781 | NCBI WGS metagenome assembly OGZG01 (sample SAMEA3541502, study PRJEB24748) | human gut metagenome | biome: human gut; feature: human-associated habitat; material: faeces | place: China | collected 2012 | reverse complement strand
AAATATTTGCATTCAAGATCTCTGTGGGCAGTCTGGAAAAGCTTTCCGCAGTGGCTGAAAACTATGCTCTGACGCATCTGGATAAGCCGCTGAAAAGCTATGCCTTTTTGAAAAGCGTGCTGCCCTGACCAAAAAGGAACAGTATGGAAACAAGCTACTTAAAAACATTAGAACTGGATAAGATCATTGCGCGTGCAGCGGAGGGCTGCGTATGCAAGGAAGCCCGTGCTATGCTGCTGGCCATTGAGCCGCAGTGCGACCCGGACGAGGTGCGCTACGCACTAGAGCAGACGGACGCCATCAACACCCTGCTGATTAAAAACGGCTCGCCGCGCTTTGGCGGGGTAGAGGGGGTCAGCCAGCTTGCCGCCCGTGCCGTAAAGGGCGGCGTGCTTTCCATGGGCGAACTGCTGATGGTGGCCGGTGCGCTGCGCAATTTTCAGCACCTGACCAGCTGGTATGGCTCCTCCGAGCACGACGCGCTGCCGACCGATGATCTGTTTTACGCACTTGCACCGGAACCGGGTCTTGAGCAGCAGATCTCAAGTGCCATTCTGGCACCGGATGCCATGGCGGATACCGCCTCCCGCACGCTGGCAGAGTTGCGCAAAAAGATCCGCGCCACCGAAAACAGCATCCGCGACCGGCTGGAAAGCATGGTGCGCAATATGGATACCTCCAAATACCTGCAGGAGAGTGTGGTTTCCATGCGCAACGGCCGGTATGTTGTGCCGGTCAAGAGCGAATACCGCGGCGAAGTGAGCGGTATCATCCACGATGTATCCTCTACGGGTGCTACGGTGTTCGTGGAGCCGCAGGCAGTGGTGGAAGCCAATGCCCGCATCCTGCAATACCGCGCACAGGAAGCGCAGGAGATCGAGCGCATTCTGGTGGCCTTTACCGCACAGGTGGCCGCCATTGAGCCGCAGTTCCAGTACAGCTACAAGGCCATGCTGGAAATTGACATCCTGCTGGCGAAAGCGCGGCTTGCGCTGGAACTGAAGGCCTTCAAACCAGCTGTGCGGACGGATTCTTCCTTCAACCTGATTCGCGCCCGCCACCCGCTGATCGACCCGCAAAAGTGTGTTCCTGTGGATATTGCACTGGGCGGGGAATACGATTCCCTTATCATCACCGGCCCGAACACCGGCGGTAAGACGGTCACCCTGAAAACCGCCGGTCTGCTGTGCGCTATGGCACAGTGCGGTTTTTTGATCCCTGCTGACGAGCGCAGCGAGATCTGTGTGTTTGATGAATTTCTGGTGGATATCGGCGACGAACAGAGCATTGAGCAGAGCCTTTCCACCTTCTCCGGCCACATGAAAAAAATCACCGGTATTCTGGAACTGGCTATGCCGCACACCCTTGTGCTGCTGGACGAGCTGGGTGCCGGTACCGATCCCGCCGAGGGCGCCGCGCTGGCAGTTGCCATCATTGAGGAGCTGCGCCGCCGTGGTGTGCTGCTGATGGCGACCACCCACTATGCGGAACTGAAGGTTTTTGCACTGGAGACTAATGGTGTGGTCAACGCCAGCTGCGAGTTTGATCTGGAGACCCTGCGTCCCACCTATAAGCTGAGTGTGGGCGTACCGGGCAAATCCAACGCATTCCTGATCAGCGAAAAGCTGGGCATCCCCAGCCGCGTCATTGAAGCGGCTCAGCAGCATCTGTCTGCCGAGGATAAGCGTCTGGATGCGGTTCTGGGTCAGCTGGACGACTTGAAGCTGCAGCTGAAGGAAAGTCAGAACGAAGTGGAGCAGCTGCGCAACGAAGCTTCCCATCAGCTGGAAGCAGCCCGCAAAAAGCGGGATGAACTGATCCAGCAGGGCGAAAATGAATTGGAAGCTGCCCGTGCCAAGGCGCGCACGCTGGCACAGCAGGTGGAAACGCAGGCCTACGCACTGACCGATGAACTGCGCCAGCTGCAAAAGGACGAGCGCATGAGCGCCCAGCAGAAGGCGCAGCGTGCCCGCGAAATTGCCAAAAAGGAGACCGAAAAGCTGTTTGCCGGTACGGAGGTGGTGCATAACCCCGTCAAGGAGTTTGTACCGCTGAAGGATGTAAAGGTGGGACAGGAGGTCTGCATTGCAGAATTGAACCAGCTGGCCACCGTTCTGGCGCTGCCAGACAAAAACGGCGATGTTCTGGTGCGTGCCGGTATCATCAAGACTAAGGTGCCCCTCAAGGGCCTGAAGCAGCCGGAAAAGCTGGTAAAAGAATCCACTGCGCCTAAGACAAAGGCGCAGCAGCGGTATTCCCGCCTGACCGGCGATACCAACCGTCCCAACGGCAGGGTAGAGCGCGTACAGCGCACCGCCAAAATGGAGTGCAATCTGCTGGGACTTACGGTGGATGAGGCACTGTCGGAGGTGGATTCCTTTATTGACCGCGCCATCCTGAACGGACAAACGGTGGTCTATCTAATCCATGGCAACGGCACCGGCGCACTGCGCACCGCCATCCATAAGCATCTGCGCGGCAACCGCATGGTAAAAAGCTTCCGTCTTGGCCGTTACGGCGAAGGCGAAAGCGGTGTAACGGTTGTAGAACTGAAATAACCCAGTAAGGACTGCCTTTTGAAAAATTGGCAGTCTTTTTTTGTTGCAGTGCAAGGAAAAGGCGAGTATACTCGTATTATATAAATAGGAATGTAAAACGAACAGGAAGTAAAGCTTTATGCCAACCAGTCAGCGCAGACCAGTAAATAAACATAGCAAACGTAAAACGCACCGCTGCAAAACGAGGAACCGGTTTTTACACGGTTTGCTGTTTGTTTTTGCGGCACTGATGCTCTGTTTCGGCCTGTTTTTATGGAAGGCGGCGCTGGAACTGAACGCACCCGCAGAATCCGCAGTCTCAGTCTCAGCGGAGGACTTTCGTCCTGTGGTGGGCGACCCGCCGTACCGTGTGGCAGTGGACGCCGGACATGGCGGCAGTGACCCGGGTGCAAGGGGAGTGGTCGAAGAAAAGCAGGTCACCGCAGCCACGGCTGCTGCGCTGCTCCAATGGTTAGAAGAGGATTCTAATTACATTCCGCTGCAGACCCGGGAAAGCTTTGATGAAACCGCGACACCTGCCCAACGTGCAGCAGCAGCCAGCGCTCAAAGCCCGCAACTGCTGCTGTCCATCCACGGCAACTCCGCGGCCAATGGCTCTACGGCAGCCGGTTTTGAATGCTATCCGGCAGTGCCCGGGCGTACATGGCATCAGGAAAGTTTTTATTTTGCAAAACTGCTGGCCGGTGGAATGCAGAGCATCGGCGCAAGGCTGCGCGGGCGAGGGGGAGTACGCTACATTTATTATCTGGAAAACGACCAGAAGCAGCTGGTGGAGAATACCTACACGCAGGTTCGGCCTGAGCGCAGCTTTACGCTGCTGGAGGATGTGGATTGTCCGGCAGTGTTGGCAGAGCAGTGTTTTGTGACGAACGATGAGGATGTGGAGCATTTTGGCAGTGAACAGGGCTGCAAGACAGTGGCACGCATTTATTACGAAGCCATCTGTGCATACTTCGGCACAGAACCGCTGCCGGTGAAATGAACATCGCACCACCAAAGGAAAAGAAACGATACTGCAGGCATAAGTTGAACGCTTGAACATGCTGGTAATACGTCCAGCGGCGCAGAAGCGGGCATGTGTAAACTGAATAGCATCCACAGAAGCTGCCGAAAATCTGACAGAAAGAGAGAAGGGCAGCTTCTCTTTTTAATTATATCCGTTTCGTATAATGCACGTTATGCGAAACTTAGGGAAGTGAAAAATGCCCATTTCCCGGATTTTTGGCGTTCCAGCCTCAGCTGGCTCATTTTCGGGCTTAGTTCAGCCGTTCTGCACATTCTGCAATTTTTATCATATTTTATGATTTTATTTGTCTCATGCTTACAGATGCTTCCTGTGTTATGCGCTGCTGCATCGGTTCATTTGTAATTCATTTTATTCCGATAAGCATCCTCTGCGCTTGATTTATAACATTTCATGTTGTGGCTTGTTGTGGCTGTGGTTGTTCATTTGTTTTTGTGTAGACATTACGTTGCGCGTTTCTATGGATGCTCCTGTATGTATTGCTACTGACTGCTTATAATGTAAATTATAAAGACCCATGACGTTATCCGGTCAAGCCGAATCGCGCCATAGGTCTTTGAATCGTCTCAGACGTTTTGTGCAGGTTTAAGTATCGCGCGATGAATCGTCTATTTCATCGTTGGACATTGCCGAGATATCTGCCCGGAAGCCATCCTGTGCAGCGCCCTCAAAGGCCGCCATAGGGCCGGACGGCTCAGAAGCGTCCTCTCCCGCCGGGTCATTTTCAGTAGATGTCTCCCCTACTGCATATGTTGTATCCAAACTTGCTTTTGCAGCTTTGATGGGAAGCACCTTGCCCAGCGGGTTTTCCTCAATGGCAGAGCGCACCTGAAATTCTTGCAGATGCGTATAAATTTGTGTTGTTCCCACACTGCTGTGCCCCAGAAGCTGCTTGAGGGTAAGGATATCCACATTGCCGGTCTGATACATCAGCGTTGCGGCGGTGTGCCGCAGCTTATGGGTGGAAAAGCCCTTCAGCCCCGCTGCCTTCATTGCACCAGAGATCAACTGTTCTACTCTGCGGTTCGAAATACGTTCCTTGCGCATACGGGTAATAAACACCGCTTTTTCCTTGGGTGAAAGCCCCTCCATGGTGTTGCGCTTGCGCAGATATAGTTGCAGTGCCTCCACGCAGGCATCATTCAGATAGACCATACGCTCTTTATGGCCTTTGCCGAACAGGCGGATCTGACGCTGCTCTAAATCGATGTCTCCAAGGTCCATGCCTACCAGCTCTGCAAGACGCATACCGCAGTTGAGGAACAGCACCACCATGCAATAATCCCGCTCCGGGAAATCACTCTGGGTCTGGGTGCTCTCCAAAAGCGAAATGGATTGCTCTGCCGTCAGGTACTTGGGCAAGACCTTATCCTGTTTGGGCGGGCGGATGGCCGCCGTAGGGTCCTCGGATAAGCGGTTGACCTGATTGACCAGATAATCATAAAAACCGTGCAGACTGGCCAGCCGCCGGGCGGTAGAGGATTTTTTGTTGCCGCACTCCCGGTTCAGAAAATACAGATATTCGTAGATATCCTCTTTTGTTATGCTGCCCCAGAAGGCCGTATCCAGCCCCTTGGGGTCGATCTCCTTAAATTCTGCATCCGTGGCCACAAGTCCGCGGCGGCGCTTCATAAAGCGGCTGAAGGAGCGCAGGTCGCAGTAATAACTGAAAGCTGTATTGGCGCTTTTACCGGCGATCACCTCAAGGTACCGCACATATTCTACAATATCCGGCGCAGCATCCTCAAAGGGTGCGTGCTTGCCGGGGTTTCTTTCGTCCAGATAAATCGACATAGGTTCCTCGTTTCATCACAGGCGGTCATTTTTTAGCGCATTGATGGCATCTGCGATATACGCTGCACCGACCAGCTTCATGCCGGGATAATCTGCGGCATTCAGGTGTGCAAGGCTGTGCTTTGGGATGACCGCCCGCTCAAAGCCGATACGCTCAGCCTCGTGCAGACGCTGCTCCAGGTTGGGCACACTGCGCACTTCCCCGCCCAGACCTACCTCTCCGATAGCGATAAGCTTATCACTGACCGGGCGGTCCAGCAGCGAGGAGACCATACTCAGGCAGACTGCAAGGTCGCAGGCGGTATCCCGCAGTGCAATGCCGCCCACAATGTTGACGTAAACATCCAGATTGCCAAAGAAGTACCCTGCCCGCTTTTCCAGCACGGCGATCAAAAGGTTCATGCGGTTATAGTCGTATCCGCTGCAGGCGCGACGGGGTGCCGGAAAATTCGTCTTGGTGGCAAGTGCCTGTATCTCGCTCAGGATGGGACGACTGCCCTCCATGGTACAGGCCACACAGTTGCCGGAAACCCCCAGCGGACGTCCTTCCAGCAGCATCTGGGATGGGTTTTCAATCTCGGCAAGTCCTGTGCCGGTCATATCGAACATTCCCAGCTCATTGGTGGAGCCATAGCGGTTTTTGGCTGCCCGCAGAATGCGGTACGGCAGCATCTTGTCGCCCTCAAAGTAGAGCACCGTATCCACGATATGTTCCATGACCTTGGGGCCTGCAATTGCGCCGTCCTTGTTCACATGACCCACGATAAACATGGGAATCTCCTGCTTTTTGGCTACCGCCAGCAGCCGGGCGGCACTCTCCTTCACCTGACTGACCGTGCCGGACGAGGACGAGATATCCATGCAGCGCATGGTCTGGATGGAGTCAATGACCACAAGGTCCGGCTTTTCTTTTTCGATCAGACCGCAGATCTCATCCACGTCATTTTCCGCCGCCAGAAAGATGTTATCCTGCGGTACCTTCAGCCGCGCTGCACGCAGCTTGACCTGCCGGACAGACTCCTCGCCGGTGATATACAATACGCTGTGCTGGTTGGAGATTGCACCACACAGCTGCAGCAGCATGGTAGATTTGCCCACGCCCGGCTCACCGCTCAAAAGCACCACGCCGCCCAGCACGATGCCGCCGCCCAATACGCGGTCCAGCTCCGAGATACCGGTCAGGATGCGGCTTTTTTCCTCCGTGGTGCTGATCTCTGACAGCCGCCGGGCGGTCAGGGTGGTCACGCCCTCCTGACGAGCCGCGGCAGCCTGACGGGCGGCAGGAGTCCCCGCCTTTGGCGCTTCAGCAACAACATCCTCGTTCATGGTATTCCAGCTGCCGCAGCTGGGGCAGCGCCCCATCCAGCGGGGGCTTGTCTCTCCGCAATTGGAGCATACATAGACGGATTTCAATTTCATGTCTGTCCCTCATTTATTATGGTCTTTTGTTATTGTAACACACTGTGCCAAAACCCGCAAGAAAAGGATGCTGTTCACAGGCGACTGCCAAGATACGAAAGCCCTGCTGCCGCACCGCACAGCGGCAGCAGCACCACCATGGTCAGCAGATATTGTCCCAACAGTGCCTGTACCCCGGGGCGGGCTTGTCCGCCGGGATGCCTGCGGAAGGAGTAGGCGTGGATCCGGCTGCTGACCTGCAAAGCACAAGCCCCGAAAAAGCACAGACAGCCGCTTGCTGCTGCCGCCGGCAGGCCTGTCCACAGCAGCGCCAGAAGTACCGTTTTCCATCCGCCTGCGGCGCAAAGCTGTACCATAAGCAGCCCGCTGCCCAAGCCGTACAACATCATATTGCCAAAGATCATTACTGGGCCAAGGGCAGAAAGCCCCAATACCAGAAATAGGCTGACCACAAGGCCGAGTGTCAGGTATTCCATGCCGAAAAGCTGTACCGCTCCTTGCATACTGCCCGGCGCAAACAGCCTTTGCCACGCTTCCAGATAATACTGCAGCAGTTCTGTCTGCCGGGCATCGCATACGGCCTGCAATACACCGGCTGCCGTACACCCCAGCAGAAACGCCGCAGCCAGCAGCCAGCAATCTCGGGTGGCGTGGCGCTTTGCCGGGGTGCAGGGCTCTTTTTGCGTCAATTGTTCTGCCGGTTCAGCTGCCTGTGCCGGCGCGGGCGACAGGGCAGACTCTGCTGTTTGCACCGGTAGGCCGACCGTCTGCGGCAGCAAAGAAAAGTTTTCTTCTGATTTTGTCTGTTCATAGATCCACATACGCTGTTTTCTCCCTCTGATGGATTCGATTTGCCGGATCGATCAACGAAGCGTGTGTCTGCGACTGCGCAGGGTGACTCCAAGAAGCCCACCAATGCAACCGCAGAGTAGCACCGCCAGAAGGCGGCATACCACAGCAGGCTCAGCGGCTGTGCCGTTCCATATAGCAGAAAGCGCCAGCGGCACTGCCAGAAATGTACTTTGGAGCAGTCCGGTCAGCAGACCGCGCGCCTTTTTACGAAACGCTGCCGTCAGTGCACACAGCAGGCTGCCCATGCACACGGCTGTTGTGGCAAGTATCGGCACTACACTGCCGGAGCAACCCTGCCCGGCCATCAGCTGCGCAAAACATGCCAAAGCTGCCGCCGTTACAGCTGCCCCCAGCACCCCGAAAAGCAGAAACGAAAGAAGCTCCGCCGGGAAACCTCGAGACTCAGACATAACAAAACCGCCTCCCTGCACATAGTCTATGCAGGGAGGCGGTTCATGTATGCACGGTGTAAACGCTTACTTCTTGTCGGCAGGAGCCTTGTCCATGTTCAGCTTTTCGACCGAAGAGATCGCAGACTTGGTGAAGCGGATCTTCACGCGGTCAGCGCCGGTCTCCAGAACAAAGGTGTCATCCTTGATGGCGACAACGCGGCCAATGACACCACCGATGGTGGTGACCTGATCGCCGATCTCCAGACTGCTGCGCATAGCGGCATCCTTCTTTTCCTGCTTCTTCTGAGGACGGTAGATCATGAAGTACAGCAGGACCAGCATCAGTGCCAGCGTGAAGAACAGGCTGATATAGCCTTCGGACGTGGTAGTCAGAAATTGCATGGGGCAAAATCTCCTCTCAAAAATTCAGATAATGCTATTATACCCTCTTATCAGCCTTGTTGCAAGGCTAAAGTTTAAATTCGGGTATCCAGAAGTTTAACGTATCTGTCATGGAAGGCGGTAAAGGTGCCGGCATCCAGTTCGTCCCGGATACGTTCCATCAGATGATTGTAGAACCACAGATTGTGCATCACGGTCAGGCGCATACCCAACATCTCATCTGCCTTGAGCAGGTGCCGGATGTAGGCGCGGGAATAGTTGCGGCACACCGGGCAGCCGCAGGCGGGATCAATGGGACGCTCGTCCCGCTCATACTTGGCATTCTTGATGTTAATGATGCCGCTCCATGTATTCAGGTGGCCGTGGCGGGCATTGCGGCTGGGCATAACGCAGTCAAACAAATCCACACCACGGGCTACGGCCTCGATGATGTTGCCGGGAGTGCCGACACCCATCAGATAGCGGATCTTGTCCTTGGGCATGTGCGGTTCCACCTGACTGATCATCTCATACATCACTTCGGTGGGCTCGCCCACAGCCAGACCGCCGATGGCGTAGCCGTCCAACTCCAGCTCTGCAATCTGCTTCATGTGCTCCACGCGCAGGTCTGCATAGGTACAGCCCTGATTGATGCCGAACAGAAGCTGATCCGGGTTGACCGAGATACCCTCGTGCTTCAGGCGTGCCATTTCGGCCTTGCAGCGCTTCAGCCAGCGGGTGGTGCGTTCGCAGCTGTCCTTGGAGTAATCGTGCTGGGCGGGGTTCTCTACGCACTCATCAAAGGCCATGGCGATGGTAGAGCCCAGATTTGCCTGAATCTGCATACTCTCCTCGGGCCCCATAAAGATGCGGTGCCCGTCCAGATGGGAGGCGAAGGTCACGCCCTCCTCGGTGATCTTGCGCAGCTTTGCCAGACTGAACACCTGAAATCCGCCGCTGTCGGTCAGGATAGGCCCGTTCCAGCGGGTGAACTTGTGCAGGCCGCCCATATCCGCTACCAGCTTGTCGCCGGGACGCAGATGCAGATGGTAGGTGTTGCACAGCATGACCTGCGCGCCGATATCCTTCAGATCCTGCGCCGACAGGCCGCCCTTGATGGCACCAGCGGTGGCAACGTTCTGGAAGGCAGGGGTCTGAACCGTGCCGTGCACGGTTTTGAACTCGCCCCGCCGGGCGCTGTGCTCCTGCTTGAGCAGGGTGTAAGTCGTCAAAGAAGGCATGATTATTCGTTCCTTTCTGCGCACGGAAAACAGCCGTGCAGCCTCGATGCAGGCCACGAGCCTGCAAGTTATCAGAATGATCACAGCAGCGGTCTGCCGTAATTGTAAGGGGAGCGGCGGATGCAGATCGCATCCTTACCTTTCACATACAAATATCGCAAAAAGCGCGAATTTTGCATCAGACTATCAGCATCGCATCGCCAAAGGAGAAGAAACGGTACTTCTCTGCCACGGCTACCTCATAGGCGTGCATGGTCTTTTCGTAGCCGTACAGGGCGGACACCAACATGATCAGGGTGCTCTCCGGCAGATGGAAGTTGGTGATCAGACCGTCGATGCAGTTGAACTTCACCCCCGGGTACAGGAAGATGGAGGTGTTGCCGCTGCAAGCCTTGATCTCGCCGTACTTGGCAGCGGCAGCCTCCAGTGTGCGGCAGCTGGTAGTGCCCACAGCGATGACCCGGTGGCCTGCGGCCTTGGTCTCGCGGATGCGCCGGGCGGTCTCCTCGCTGATGGAGTACCACTCGCTGTGCATCTTATGGTCGGAGATCTCGTCCTCCTGCACAGGTCGGAAGGTGCCCAGACCAACGTGCAGGGTGACCTCGGCAATGCCGACCCCCATGGCGCGGATGGTGTCCATCAGCTCCGGGGTAAAGTGCAGCCCGGCGGTGGGAGCAGCTGCGCTGCCCAGCTCCTTGGCATAGACGGTCTGGTACTGGCTCTGATCCTCCAGCTGCTTTGTGATGTAGGGCGGCAGCGGCATCTTGCCAAATTCATCCAGCTTTTCATAAAGCGTTTCGGTATCATAATAGAATGTAACGTACTTGTTGCCGTCCTCCATGGTCTCGTCCACCACAGCGGTCAGGCTGCCGTCGCCAAAGCTTACCTTCGTGCCGGACTGCATCCGCTTGCCGGGCTTTGCCAGGCACTCCCACTGGTCTCCCTTCACCTGCCGCAGCAGCAGCAGCTCGCACACGGCACCGGTAGGCTGCTTGACGCCCACGATGCGGGCGGGCAGCACCTTGGAATTATTCACTACCAAAAGATCTCCCGGCTCCAGAAATTCCGGCAGGTCGCGGAATACCTTGTGCCGGATGCTGTCGTCCTTTTGGCTCAGAACCATCAGCCGTGCCGCATCCCGAGGGGACGCAGGTTCCTGTGCAATGAGCTCTTTGGGTAAATCATACCAAAAATCTTTTTTTAACATACTGTGCATTTGCCTTTCCGATGATTGACACGGACAACGTATCAATGATATTATAGAATCTGTATAAACAGTATCTATTATATTGCATTGCTGTCCGGTTTGCAAGCCGTGTTGTGCACAATGATAAGATTTGCTGTTTGTTTTTTTTGAAAGGAAAGGTGCTGGAAATGGATAGACAGTATAAAGTGGGTATCGTAGGCGCAACTGGTATGGTGGGTCAGCGTTTTGTGACTCTGCTGGAGAATCATCCCTGGTTCAAGCTGACCGTGCTGGCTGCATCCGGCCGCAGTGCGGGCAAAAGCTATGAGGATGCAGTGGGCTCCCGCTGGGCCATGACTACTCCCATGCCGGAGAGCGTGAAGAAGATGACCGTTCTGGACGCTTCCAAGGTAGAGGAAGTTGCTTCGCAGGTGGATTTTGTTTTCTGCGCTGTCAATATGCCCAAGGACGAGATCAAAGCACTGGAGGAAGCATACGCCAAGGCTGAGTGCCCGGTGGTCTCCAACAACAGTGCCCATCGTTTCACCCCGGACGTTCCCATGGTGGTTCCCGAGATCAACGCCGACCATATCGAGATCATTCCCGCCCAGCGTAAGCGTCTGGGCACCAAGCGCGGTTTCATCGCCGTCAAGTCCAATTGCAGCCTGCAGAGCTATGTGCCCGCCCTGCATCCTCTGATGAAGGACTTTGGCGTGAGCAAGGCGCTGGTGTGCACTTATCAGGCCATTTCCGGCGCTGGTAAGACCTTTGACCGGATGCCTGAGATCGTGGACAACGTGATCCCCTACATCGGCGGCGAGGAGGAAAAGAGCGAGCGCGAGCCGCTGAAGCTGTGGGGCCACATTGAGGGTGACCAGATCGTCAATGCCGAGAAGCCGGTCATCACTGCACAGTGCTTCCGTGTGCCTGTTTCGGACGGCCACACCGCAGCCGTGTTCGTAAGCTTTGACAAAAAACCCACCAAGGAGCAGATGTTGGAAGCTTGGGCGAACTTCCGCGGCCCTGCACAGGAACTGAACCTGCCCAGCGCTCCCAAGCAGTTCCTGCACTACTTTACCGAGCCGGATCGTCCGCAGCCCAAGCTGGATCGCAACACCGAAAACGGTATGGCTGTGTGCATCGGCCGTCTGCGGGAGGATACCCTGTTTGACTACAAGTTTGCCTGCATGAGCCACAACACCCTGCGCGGTGCTG
>OGZG01002575.1_pt1 | contig 12065 bp, 8 predicted proteins | sample 1576781 | NCBI WGS metagenome assembly OGZG01 (sample SAMEA3541502, study PRJEB24748) | human gut metagenome | biome: human gut; feature: human-associated habitat; material: faeces | place: China | collected 2012 | reverse complement strand
CGCGCTGGCGGCTGAAGTAGCACTTTTGCTAAACAGCAAGCTGGCCGACGTGATTTTGTGTCAGTTCGGTTTTCAGGGGAGCGTCGCCAGTTTGTCAGGTGAGTATAACGCGCCCCTGATTTTTGTTTATCTGCTGATTGGCATATGCGTGTTTGCTTTTGTGTTTGGTATGCTTCAGCATCGAACACTCAAATATACAAGAAAGATTTCAGCATCTCTTCAGGAGATTTCAGAAGGACATTTTAATACGCGTATTCCAGTGCGAGGCGATAATGAGCTGTCAGATATTGCAATGCAGGTCAATCACATGGCAGAGGAGATAGAGCAGCTTCTTGAAAAAGAAAAGCAGGCAGAGGAGACAAAAAACGAGCTGATAACTAATATTGCACATGATTTGCGTACACCGCTCACATCAATTTTAGGATATCTTGATATTCTTTCCATGAGAAAGGATCTCCCAGAAGAGACGCGTCAGAATTACATTAGAATTGCTCATGACAAGGCAAAACATTTGCAGCAGATGATAGAAGATTTGTTTGGATTTACTAAGCTTAGCTACAGTAAGCAGACTACAAATATGCAGCCAATTGATATAATAACACTTTTAGCGCAGCTTCTTGATGAATTTTATCCGGTATTTGAGAATAACGAGATGGACTACGAGTACCATCCCGATGCATCAAATTTTGTAATTCAGGGTGACGCTACGCTTCTTGTGCGTCTTTTTGACAACTTGATTAACAATGCAATCAAGTATGGAAAAGAGGGAAAGCTTCTGATTGTAAAGACGAGAACACAAAAAGAAGCAATCACAGTAGATATCATTAACTTTGGAAAGGTAATTCCGCAAAAGGATTTAGACCGCGTATTTGAAAAGTTTTACCGTGCTGAAAGTTCAAGAAATTCCGCTACAGGAGGAACAGGTCTTGGTCTTGCGATTGCAGCAAATGTGGCGCGTATACACGGAGGTTCAATTGCGGCAAAAAGCAGCCTTGAGGGAACTGTTTTTAGTGTGATGCTGCCAAGCACACATGAAGAAAATATCGAGGATGACAATCATGCTACGCAGGAGGTGTCAGATGAGAGCTAAAACTACCCATCGCACTGCAGTCACAGTACTGTTTTTTACAATTGTCCTATGCCTGATTACAGCAGGTGGCTGTAAAAATGCTTCAAAACGCGCGTACCGCGCCTATTCAGGAACAGTCAGTGTCAGTCTTGGTCTTGGAAGAGAAGGGATTCTTGTGGAAGAACATCCTTTTCCAGTTACGGTGCATGTTGATGGAGATTATGCAAAAGAGGGTGGAACGTGCGTTCTTACAGTGCCGACAAATGCAAGTGATTACTATGCGTACCGAAAGCCGCTGTCAGATGGGAATGAACAGACGATCTCGTTTATTGTTCCCGCAGCGAAATACAGCAGTCAGATTACAATTGAACTTCTTGATAGCTATGAGCGTATCATTTACAGCAGAACATGTACCTATCAGGCATATGATGAATGGCAGAATATGCTTTTAGCAGGCCATATGGGAAAACAGACAGATACCGTATCATGGCCAGAGCAAATTAAAAGAAATGATCTTGGAACAGCAGTTTCAGTACGAACTGTCACACTCACAGAAGACAATTTGTATACCGAAAAAGAGGGCTACGGTATGCTAGATTTTTTATCGGTTGATGTTGCCTATTTTGAAGAACTAAGCAGTGATGTGAAAAATGCATTGTTAGATTGGGTAAAAGAGGGCGGTACGATTGTATTTGAGGGAAGCGGCGGATGGACAGCACTCCAGAAAATGAATATAAACGGATTTGGCAGCTCCAAAACTTTTAGTGCAGGCAGTAACCAAAAGCTGCTTTACCGAAGTCTTGGAGATGGAAGTGTATGGTTTCTTGGAAAAACACTCAGCCAGACTGTGTCACGTCTTACAGATGAAAGAAAGTCGCAGTTTATTCTAATCTTGAGCAAAGGAGCAAGCGGAAGCTACTCAGAAGATTTTAGCTCTCTTAGTGTTTATGAAAATTCATCGCTGCTTTACAGACTCAGGACACATAAATCATCTGCTGAGACACCAAAGGTATGGATATATGTAGCCATTTTGATTTTATATCTGGTAGTTGGCATTCCTGGAATTTATCTTTTGATGCGCAAGAAAAAAAGAATACGCTGGTTTCGCCCGCTTGTCTGTCTGCTTGCTGCATGCTTTTCCATTTTGATATTCATAGTAGGAACAAGCACACGTTATTCACGGCCATTTATTCGAAGCCTCACTGTATTATCTGATGAGAACAGCAGAGAAAATGAGAATAGTGAAACAATCTATACAAGCATTCAGGCACCGTTTAACAGCAGCTATGAGGTAAGCATTAATCCAGCATACCATGTTACATCACTTATGGAAGAGTATTATTGGGGAAGCGGCACACAAAACGGAACTGTCAATGCAAAGCGTGTCGTGTCGTTTGATTTTTCTAAAGAGCAGACACTTTTGTCTTTGGAAAACCTGACAGCCTTTTCCTCACGCTGTTTTGCACTTGGAAATAATATTTCAGGTATCGGAACTATTACAGGCACAGTTGAAGAAAATGCGTCAGGAGTTTTTGGAACACTTGTAAATAATACTGAATACGAACTTATATCGGCTGTAGTAAATACAGGAAATGAGCTTGCACTGATCGAGCACTGGAAGCCGGGGGAGACAATTGATTTGGAGACAGAACAGCAAAATGGACGTGTTCATATGATGACAAAAGATCAGTTTTCAGAGGGAGCATACAAAAACCGCGGTCAGTGGATTGGAAAGCTAGCAGATTATTATGAATACTATTTGTATACAAAAAAAGAGCAGTTATATGTTATGGCGCAAATTGATTATATGCCTGCTATACAGCAGTATACAGATTATCCGGTAGAAAATGATACCATTATTTGTTTGTCTGTCACACAGAACTGACGGATGTAACATGATAACTATGAGATAGGAGGCATGTATGCTGTCTGTAAATCAGCTTACATTTAAGGTAAAAAATAAGACTTTGATTGACGAGCTTACGCTAAACGTTACGCCGGGCAGCTTTTATGCGCTTCTTGGCAGAAAAGGGTCAGGTAAGACAACACTTCTTCGTCTTTGTTCTGGTCTTTTAGAGCCGCAAAGCGGAAATATTTACATTAATGGGATGGATGTGTCAAAACGAGAAAATAAGAAAAATATTCTTCGTATTCTGGGCTATATGGGATCGCAGGATGGTTATTTTCCGCGTCTTCAGGTAATGGAGTATCTCGAAGTGTATGCACATGCGCAGGGACTTTATGGTCTTGCAGCGAGAGAGCGCTGCATGGAGGTGCTTCAGATGGGGCACCTTGAGCGAAGAGCAGAGCAGCTTGTGGAGGAGCAGTCTGCTAGTGTCAGAAGAGAACTTTCCTTTTTGCGGGCGATTATTCATCGTCCGCGCCTGCTGCTTCTTGATGATCCATTTAATGGGATGGAGAGTGCACAAAAGCTTGCGATGGAGGAATTGTTTGCTATTCTTGCAGAGGATGACAGAAATCTGCACCGACGAACGAAAGCTACTAGCTCCTCTTTATTATCGGAAACAAACTCATCTACCAGCGGAGTACCGGCAGCATGCAGTAATGCTTGTACGTAATTGGAAGCAATATAACCATTCTCCGGAATAGAATCAATAATGCGACGAATTCTCAAAACGTCTACCCCGCACCTTCGGCATAGACGATAATGTTCCTACAAAGACAAAATAAATTCCGAATAATGAAAAAGGTATATCAAAAATTCCATAATGAAAGTTTTTTTTAACATACCTCACTTTCTTTTTACCTATCTGTTTCAGTCTTTACAGCTGAACCGTTACCCAAAAGATTAGGCCAAGCTTTATCATCCCAGTAAACTCTATCAAGCAATACCACACGCCCTAAAGAAAAATACCTAGTAACCAATAAAGAAAAAACGGTTTAATACAGAAGAAAATTCAGCCAGCAAAGCCTTACGCTGTTCGCTGTCAGCAGCAAATAAACCGGTAGACAAGATTTCCCCTATTGATCCGTTAGTTGTTACTACAGCAATTTGTTTGACGCCTTCCACCAATTTTCCATTTTGGGGAGAAACGATGTGCCGACGGTTGGGAGAGTCATTGCCGGAGGTTGTAAGGCATTCGTTGTGAAGAAGTATATCATTAATTTTCCATCCCGAACCTACCGGATGATTACCCAAAGCAAGAATGGAACTGTTTCCCATATTTATCAATGCATTCTCTATCAGAGCCTCATTCAATATACCTCTGATCGTTTCCAAAGCATATCCCTTGAGAAAGCCGGACAAATTGATAGTTACTCCCGGCTGTGAAAAACAGATACTATGATCTCCGGCTGATAAATGTACTGAATATATTGTGTTCTGGTTGTAGTTTTCGGAATGAACTGTGACATCAAAGCATCCCAAAGTCCTGCTATTATATTCCAGGCAAAAATCAATCATTGAATAAAGTTCTTCGCTAAGAACGACCGGAGAAACAAAGGCTGTCAGGTTGACAACAGACAATTCACTGGCCGGATCATAAAAGTTCGCCATCTTTTCCAGCCGGCACAATGCATCATAAATACGATTGACCACAAGCAGCAGTTCTCCTTCCGACTTCCGGCTACATAAGATAATATCCACTCGTGTATGCATGGAAAGAAACCAAGCATAAAATAAGGAATTACCATCATTTGACGGTTTGTATAAATGTTGAATAGTGGTGGTCTGCATCGTATAAAATACAAATTAGGCACGGATTACACAGATTATACGGTTTTTATTTCATTAGAGTAACCGTGAAATCCGTGTAATCCGTGCCTGAATAAAAATCATAAAGGAGTTTTAGCGCATCTCCCAATAACCAGAAAACGGAACTATTTCAGTTCTTTAATCTTCACGTTCTTGAACCATACTTCATCTCCATGGTCCTGAAGAAGTATATTACCTTCCTCCGGATTTCCGAAATTAGGCCAATTTTTATATTTACTGTATGCTACCAATGCATTCCACATATCATTGTTACGATCATATTCAATCAGCTTAACCCCGTTCAGCCAATGTTCTACATGATTGCCTTTTACAATAATAGTAGCAGTATTGAATTCTTTCTTATTGAAAGGCTTATCTTTTGGAGCCGGAATCAAGTCATACAAAGAACCCAGCTTTCTGTTACCTTTCACACCCAGTTTTGCATCAGGATGCTTGTCATCATCAAGAATCTGGAATTCGCAGCCGATAGCAGAACCTTCACCCTTATTCAGCCCCGGATTTACGAAATATTTAACTCCACTATTTGCACCTTCAGTAATCTTGAAATCTACTTTCAGAATAAAATTCTTGTATTTACGGGTAGTCACAATATCACCACCATTAGCAGATTCAGCTCCACCACTCTTCATTACTTTCAAAATACCATTTTCTATCTTCCAGCCTTTTGCGGGGAAAGTAGAGATTTTAGCTCCTCTCCATCCGTCAGTAGTCTTACCATCCCATAATAGAGCCCAGCCTTCTTTTCCTTCACTAGGAGAAATCGTGTTGGCAATCAGATTCACTTCTAGTGCAGCTTGCGTTTCCGGTGTCTGATAGCGTTCTACATCCGTCGTACAAATACGGATATTCTTCCAGCTAACAGTTTTCCCTTCATCTGCCGCATTTCCAATAGCGTGCACTTGCAAAGCAATGAAACCTACAGGAGTCATGTCATCCCATATATTAGCACAAGGTACTCCGTTTATCCAAGTACGGATCGAATTACCAACAGCTTCAATACGGGCTTTATTCCATGCGTTATTCTTAAAAGCAGTTTTTGCAGACGGATTCAGCGTCAAAGGATAAAGCCAGTTTCTACGTGCCTCATCATAAATGCCACCCGACCAAGCGCGCTTAGAAGGATCAATCTCAAACTGATAACCGTGTACGCGCCCTTTCTTATAATCTTTCTTGCTTTCACTGCGAAGCTGTACACCGGAATTTAAACCATCATCTATCTTGAAGTCAAATTCAAGAATAAAGTCACCATAGTTCTTTGTAGTTGCCAAGAAAGTGTTGGGAGTTCCCATTTTAGATACGCCTACAATCGCACCGTCTACAATTTTATATTCGGCTTTGCCGTTCAATTTTTTCCATCCTTTCAAGTTCTTTCCATTGAAAAGAGGTTCCCAGTTTTGTGCACCCAACGAAGCGGCACAAAATAAAAGTAAAGTTAATACAATATTTTTCATGATTATTTATTGGTCCTTCTCCATCCCCTTATATTCGATAAAGGGATGAGAAAACTATTTTCTATTTATAATTTATAAAATTCATCCCAACCCTTACGCGGCGGAAGTCCTGCCAACATTGCATTAGCAAATTCATTATTTGTAATCTGCTTCGTACGACTGTCAAAGAACAGTTGTGTATTAAGACGTTGAGCCATTACACCCAGTGAGAACACCTGACTCAAAACACCGTTGATCTCGAACGGTGAGCGCGTCTTTTCAATGCCGTTACATGCCAATAAGAAGTTCTCGAAGTGATTGGAAGGACTTTTAGGAACCTTCGGTAATTTGCCAGCCATCTCTTTCGCTTTCTCTTCCGGAATAATAGACAAAGTGCTTCCATGACTACCCCCTTTAAAGATTAAGTCTTTCGTATAGATAATCTTTCCCGGATTCAATTTAGCCGCAGGAGTATCTCCCTGATTCGTCGAAGGAATGTTCGGATCCAATCCCGAAACTCCATAACCGGCAGGAATAGGAGGAAGATTATCCAGACCGTCATACCAGGTAATGTCTACCGGGGGCATTCCTTTACGTTGTGGGAAACGGAAGAGAATCGTGGAAGAATAAGGGAAGAAATAATCATTATGACCATTTGCGTATTGCATGGTGACTTCATAAGGCAATCCCAGTTCCAGGAACTCGTGAGCCGTATCGAGGATATGTGCCCCCCAGTCGCCCAATGCACCCATACCAAAATCATACCAGCAACGCCATTGTCCTAAATGATAATCTTTATTATACTCGTGATAAGGGGTAACTCCGAGCCAGGTGTCCCAATCCATATCTTTCGGCAGTTGCTGTCCCGAAGGAAGTTTGTAGATATTAGTATCCCATTTATGCCAACGGCGCGGGTTATTCATGTGGGCAGTGATAGCGGTAACGTCTTTGATAATTCCCTCATCCATCCAAGCTTTAAACTGGAAATAGTTTGCTTCAGAATGTCCCTGATTTCCTACCTGGGTAACCAAGTTAGGACGTTTAAGCGCAGCCTGCATCAACAACTCCGCTTCATAAAAAGTACGCGCCAGCGGTTTTTCTACATATACGTGTTTTCCGGATGCCAATGCCAGCATGCTGATCGGAAAATGTGAATGGTCGGGAGTAGCAATCGCTACAGCATCAAACTCATTACCGGCTTTATCAAACATCTGACGGAAATCCCTGAACTGTTTTGCTTTCGGATATTTAGCCATTATCTTTTGCGTATGTTTGGCACCCATGTCCACATCACATAACGCTACCACTTCTACCATACCTGTCCGCGCAAAATCCTCAATAATCTGTTCCCCGCGGTTACCAATGCCGATATAGGCTATCTTTACCTTGTCACCTCTTCCTTTCTTGGGTGAAATCGTTTGAGCATGCAGTAAGTCACCTGCTCCCAACGCCAATCCGGCAGAAGCCATTGACATCGTTTTCAGAAAATCTCTTCGTGTTACCATAAGTTATTTATTTTCATTGATATTGATTAAGTTCGTGAACGAGTAAACAATGCCCGTAGCCCATAAAACAAGAGACGTAAAATCCCCCAAAAAGCATAAAGCACAAAAGCAAATATGATGATATAGAAAATAGAGGTTATCATCTCCGTAAATGGCGCATGATAAGCAATAATTGCATAGAGGTGTATCAAATTGGATACTACGAAACAAATGAGTAAAGTAATTAACTCTATTTTCTTTCGTCGTGCGGTTACAATCGTGTCTTTCATACAGCTTCGGGTGTTTTTACAGATTGATGGTTCAGATAGTCTATTTTATACTCATCAGGGAAGTAGAGTGTCCGCTCTTCCTCCAATGCCTGATGTCCCAGCAAACAAAGCATACTTGCATAATATCCTTCTTCCGCTATTCTTTCCGGTTGTTTTTGTGTTATGACGGCTTCAACGAACGCTTCCAGCAACAAGGACGTACCGTCACTCTTGGGACGTTCTCCTATAATAAACTCTCCATTGTTTTCATTTGCAGTTTCCGGAGCCCAACTCGTTCCGGCAAAAGGAAGAGAATCGAAAACTTTGTTTTCCCAATCATTCACCATCTGCAGGAAAGCCGGTGCAGGAGCCACATTCTCAAAGTAGTATTTTCCTTTTTCCGGTTCTACCGTGCCAAGGTTACCCATGATCTGTTCTTCCAGTCCATAGAATTTATTGGAAATAACGGAGTCAAATGTCATCTTCACCCCATCATCAAAGACATATACACAACTCACATTGTCATACACATCTCTGCCATCCTTCCAGTAAGTAATGGCACCGTGCCCCATTACCTTTTCGGGAATCTTACGCAAAGCCCAACTTCCGATCTGAAGCTGGTGGCAAGCGAGTTCCGTCATCAGCCCCTTCGAGAATTCTTTGTAGAGACGCCAGTTTATCAGGCGTTCCAGATTGGGTGAAGGCACCGAGCGTCTCCAATCACCATTCCGGTTCCAGAAAGTTCGGATTGCATTTATTTCACCGAAGGTACCCGCATGAATCATCTCCATCGCTTTGATGTAACGAGGATCGAACAAGCGTTGTTGACCTGTGAAGAAAATCTTTCCCGTGCTACGATGTTTCTGATACATACGGTAACACTCTTCCATCGTAAAACCTATCGACTTCTCACAGAATACATGCTTTCCTGCGTCGAAAGCATCCAGCACGATTTTACAATGCGAACTAAGAGGGGTAGCTACGAGTATGGCATCTATCGACTTATCTTCCAGTACTTCCCGGTAGTCTCCATACACTTTGGCATTAGGCACAAGTTCCAACGCGCTCTCGATAGACGGTTTATAAATGTCACACAATGCTACGATCTCGACTTTGGGATTCTTAGCCAGAAATCCCATTAAAAAACGTCCCCGGGAACCAGGACCGATAATTGCCAGACGGCACTTTTCGTTTGAGGTGTTCGTCACCTCCGAAAAAGCAGAAAGCCAAGGACTTGCTGCAAGAAGAGTGCCAGCCCCGGCCATGCCTAAATTCTTTAGAAAATCCCGCCTGCTAATAGGGGTATGTTTCATGCTTGTGGTATTTAAGATTATAATTAGTTCATCTGAAAATCAATTATTAAATATAGGTGCTTTTTGTATTTCATAAGAAGGAGCTCCGCCTTCTACATAAGGCCATCCTTCTTTATCCCACTTAATCTGGTCCAGTAACAGGATACGCCCATTCTCCGGAGCCGATCTTGAAAATCCATGATACAAAAGCCAGTCTTGCCCGGCATCGTCCCGGATAATCTGTGAGCCATGTCCATTGCCTACAAAATGATTATTCGCACCTATCACCAAAGAATAACCATTCTTCAACATCGGTTTGCCCGACTTATCTTTGTAGGGTCCCCAGACTTTTTTAGAGCGGCCCACTACAACTTTATAAGTACTCCTAATTCCCTCGCAACAACTTCCGATAGAGGCAAACATATAATAATAATCGCCGTGCTTATGAATATAGGCAGCTTCAAAAGCTGTTCCTGCTATTCTCTTTTTTTCCGCTCCCGGCTTCAATGACAGACCATCTTCAGTCAGCTCAATAACATATATTCCCCGGAAGCTACCCCAAACCAGATAGTTTCTCCCTTCATATTGCAGGAAGCTGGGATCAATCGAATTCTGTACACCGATCTCATTGCTACGGAACATCTTACCATGATCTGTAAAAGGTCCCTGTGGAGAGTTGGCCGTAGCTACTCCAATTCCACACGTCTGTTCTCCTCCCCACACCGACATCGCATAATAAAGTACATATTTATTATTAATATAATTGATGTCCGGTGCCCAAATTCCAGCTTTAGGTTCAAATCTGGGACGAGTTTTATTTGTGAATGCCGTGTTGCAGTAAGTCCATTGCACCAGGTCTTTCGACTTCATGATCGGAACGTTTCTGGTAGATTCGGTGGCATACACATAAAAATACCCATCCGCAGCCTTAATTACCGTAGGGTCGGGCATGGCAATATCTACAACGGGATTCTTATAGCTCACTGCAGATTTTGTCTGTGCTTTCCCCTGTGAAAAACAAGCACCTACCATGAAAACGAAAACGAACAAATTTACATACTTTTTCATTAAATCATTCTTTTAAGGTTCCTTTTTACCTTATCTTTATAGCTCTAAATTAATATTAACTTACAAAATCTTTTGGAAGCACTCCAAATTGTTTTTGGAAACACTTGGCAAAATAAGACGGAGAATTGAATCCTACCATGTAGCAAATCTCATTTACCCGGTTTTCTCCCTCTTTCAATAATTGAGCAGCCCTTTTCAAACGTTCCAGACGAAGATATTCATTCGGACTCAAATCCAGCACCCCTTTTATCTTCCGATAGAAATTGGAACGACTCATATTCAAGCTGTCCGCCATATCATCCATACTAAATTCCGGATTACTATAATTCACTTGAATCACCTCATTCAATTTCTTTATAAAATCTTCATCAGCCTTCGTCAACGCCATCGTATTGGCTGCCACAAAAGGAGACTGTGCAAAAGCCTTACGCAATTTCTCCCTGTTCTGAATAAGACTGGAAGCGCAAGCCTGCAAATATTCCACAGAAAAAGGCTTCTCCAGATAAGCATCGGCTCCCAACTCCATCCCTTCTATCTTAGACTGGATATTTGTCTTCGCAGTCAACAGGATGACGGGAATATGGCTATAATTCAAATCCGACTTAATCGTCTTACACAGTTCAAAACCATCCATCACAGGCATCACTACATCACTAACTACCAAGTTCACATAATTACCGTCCAATACTTGCAACGCTTCCGCACCATTGGTAGCGGTCAATACAGTATATTCTTTCGACAGCTGACGCACTACGAAAGCAAGCATATCCGGATTGTCTTCCACAACCAGCACTGTAGGTCGGTTATCTTTCTTTTCCGTCTCCCCGGCATGAATCCCACTCATTCTGTCTATTTCAACTTCCGGTTCCGGAGTCAAGGTAATTGTCATATCCTGAACAATCGGTAAGGTCAGACAGAAAGTATTGTTTTTCTCTCCTTCTCCCATAGCCAGCGTCCCTTGATGCAGCTCGGCCAATGAACGGGAAAGAGCCAGGCCGATTCCTGTTCCGGTAGTCACCTTGCCGTCTTCTTTTTCATTGAAACGAACGAAAGGCTTGAATATTTCCTCCTTCATCTCATTGGGAATAATCACTCCATCATTCTCCGTACGAATACAGAATGAATTGTTATCATCCGCTTCCGGCACCACCGCTGTGCACGCCGTGCGCGCCATATCCACGACGTCCGGAGTGTCCGTAAAACCGTTGCCGTCGCCCGGTCCGGCCACGAGCTGCACAAGCAGCTCCTCGGGCTTCATCCCGCCGGGCAGGACGCCGATCTGTACCTGCATGGGCTGGGTGCCCATCAGTTCCTCACCCTTAAGCCCTTCAATACGGATCTGCTCGATCCGAAGGGAACTGAAGCGGGCGTTGACGTCCTGCTTCCACCGGGCGAGGCGCTTGGTGAGGGCGTTGTGCTTGTCGCGCAGTTCCGCATACCGCTGCGCCGCCGGGATGTAGTAGTCGTTGAGATACTCCCGCACCATCCGGTTGGAGCTGAACCGCGCGATCAAGGACTGCATGGACTGCCTGACCGTCAGAAGCCAGTCGTGGGGCATCCCTTCGAAATTGCGCTCGAAATACAGCGGCACGATCTTTTCTGTTCCAGGCCGCGACGACAAAGAATACCTCCGAAAATTTTCGGATGTAATGTCTTTACTCTACCACCGAGAATAGAAGGATAAGTGGTCAAATCTTCCACTGCCTTGCAAGGATAT
>OGZG01002572.1_pt1 | contig 12072 bp, 6 predicted proteins | sample 1576781 | NCBI WGS metagenome assembly OGZG01 (sample SAMEA3541502, study PRJEB24748) | human gut metagenome | biome: human gut; feature: human-associated habitat; material: faeces | place: China | collected 2012 | reverse complement strand
CCTTGTTGCCGTGACGGCCTGCCATCTTATCGCCGACGCTGATCTTGCGCTTCTGGGCGATATAGCAGCGCACGCACATGCGCACACCGGGCTGCAGCTCATCGCTGTTCTCGGGAGTAAAGACCTTGACATCGACCACGATGCCGTAGGCGCCGTGGGGCACACGCAGGGAAGTATCGCGGACCTCGCGGGCCTTCTCGCCGAAGATGGCGCGCAGCAGGCGTTCCTCGGCGGTCAGCTCGGTCTCGCCCTTCGGGGTGACCTTGCCGACAAGGATGTCGCCCGTCTTGACCTCGGCGCCGACGCGGATGATGCCGCGGTCGTCCAGATCCTTCAGCGCGTCATCGCCGACGTTCGGGATGTCGCGGGTGATCTCCTCGGGTCCGAGCTTGGTGTCGCGGGCCTCGGTCTCATATTCTTCAATGTGGATGGAGGTGTAGACATCCTCGCGGACGAGCTTCTCGTTCAGCAGAACGGCGTCCTCGTAGTTGTAGCCCTCCCAGGTCATGAAGCCGACCAGAGCGTTCTTGCCAAGGCTGATCTCACCGTTGCGGGTGGCGGGGCCATCGGCCAGCACATCGCCGGTCTTGACGGCATCGCCGACATTGACGATGGGGCGCTGGTTGTTGCAGTTGCCCTGGTTGGAGCGCATGAACTTGATCAGCTCATAGGTATCGGCAGAGCCATCGGCGCAGCGGACAACGATCTTATCAGCGTCAACATACTCGACCGTGCCGTCATGGGCGGCCAGCACGCAGACACCGGAGTCGGTGGCGGCCTTATACTCCATGCCGGTAGCGACAATGGGCTGCTGGGTGACCATCAGAGGCACAGCCTGACGCTGCATGTTGGAGCCCATCAGGGCACGGTTACAGTCATCGTTCTCGAGGAACGGGATGCAGGCCGTGGCCACAGAGACCATCATGCGGGGAGAAACATCCATAAAGTCGACCTGAGAGGCCTCAAACTCCTGAATGTCGTTGCGGTGGCGGCCGGAAACACGGCTGCGGACAAAGCGGTTGTTCTCGTCCAGCGGCTCGTTGGCCTGCGCAACAATATACTCGTCCTCCTCGTCGGCAGTCATATAGACGACCTCATCGGTGACGATGCCGGTGGCCTTGTCAATGCGGCGGTAAGGTGCCTCCACAAAGCCGTACTTGTTGATCTTGGCGTAGGTAGCCAGATAGGAGATCAGACCGATGTTCGGGCCTTCAGGCGTCTCGATGGGGCACAGACGGCCGTAGTGGGTGTAGTGAACATCGCGGACCTCGAAGCCTGCGCGGTCACGGGACAGACCGCCGGGGCCCAGAGCGGACAGACGGCGCTTGTGGGTCAGCTCGGCCAGAGGGTTGTTCTGGTCCATGAACTGAGACAGCGGGCTGGAGCCGATGAACTCCTTGATAGCGGCCACGACCGGGCGGATGTTGACCAGACTCTGCGGGGTGATCTTCTCGCCGTTCTCCTGATTCTGCAGGGTCATGCGCTCACGGATGACGCGCTCCATGCGGGAGAAGCCGATGCGGAACTGGTTCTGCAGCAGCTCACCGACGCTGCGGATGCGGCGGTTGCCCAGATGGTCGATGTCATCGGTGGTGCCGATGCCGTGGCCCAGGCCGTTCAGATAGTTGATGGAAGACAGGATGTCGGTCACGGTGACGGTGCGGCCGATGAGCTGGTCGTGGTTGCGGCGCAGCAGCTCCTTCTGCTCTTCCACGTCCGAAGTGGTGTCGAGGATCTTCTTGATCTCCTCAAAGGAGCAGCGCTCGTTGATGCCGCACTCCTTGACATCGAAGGAGAAGAAGCCCTGAGCGTCAACACAGCCATTGGTGATGACCTTGACCTTCTTGCCCTCGACGTTCAGCACGACGACATTGACGCCGGCGTTGTCAGCGGCCTCAGCCAGCTGACGGGTGATCTTGGCATCCTTCTCGATGAGCAGTTCGCCGGTCAGAGGAGCGACGACGTTCTCGGCGGCGATGTGGTTCATGATGCGGCGTGCCAGAGACAGCTTCTTGTTCATCTTATAACGACCGAACCGGGACAGATCGTAGCGGCGGGGGTCGAAGAAGAGCATATTGAGCTGGCTGGTAGCGGACTCCACCGTGGGAGGCTCACCGGGGCGCAGCTTGCGGTAGACTTCCAGCAGGCCTTCCTCGGTGTTCTTGGTGGTATCCTTTTCCAGAGTAGCAAGGATGCGCTCATCCTCGCCGAAGTAGTTCAGGATGTCCTCGTTGGAAGACAGGCCCAGTGCGCGGCAGAGCACGGTGACGGGCAGCTTGCGGTTCTTATCGATACGGACATAGAACACGTTGGAAGCGTCGGTCTCGTACTCCAGCCAGGCGCCGCGGTTGGGGTTCATGGTGGCGCTGTACAGGTCGTTGCCCACCTTATCGTGATCATGGCCGTAGAATACGCCGGGAGAACGGACCAGCTGGCTGACGATGGCGCGCTCTGCACCGTTGATGACAAAGGTGCCGGCGTCGGTCATCAGGGGGAAGTCGCCCATGAAGATCTCCTGGTCCTTCACCTCGCCGGTCTCCTTGTTCAGCAGACGGGCGGTGACGCGCAGGGGTGCTGCATAGGTCACGTCGCGCTCTTTGCACTCTTTGATGCTGTACTTGGGCTCTTTATCGAGACGGAAGTCCACGAAGCTCAGTGCCAGATTGCCGGTGTAGTCCTCAATGGTGCCGATGTCGTGGAAGACCTCTTTCAGGCCCTCGTCCAGGAACCACTGGTAAGAGTTCTTCTGGACCTCGATCAGGTTCGGCATACTGATGACTTCGTCGATGTGGGAGAAGCTCATGCGCTCGGTTTTGCCGAGCTTTACGGGCTTGACTTTCATCATAAAATCAACCACTCCTTACTTTTATACTCTACGGATGTTGCAAAATGCAGGTCGAATTTGAGCAGACACACATAATTCGGCCTGCACCGCGCGCAGAAGTCCGGCGTTTTGCACAAACTTTTCGGTAGGACCCGTTCCGCTCATGCTGCGCAAACTCCCTTTTTGGCGCACTAGGCCATTATGTGATACTAATGCAGTATACACCCTGAAACCTCTGTTGTCAAGCCATTTTTCCGTTTTGAGGCAAAAAATTTCCCGGATGCCCTCTTTTATCGGACACCCGGGAACGTGTATGCTTTGCGTGATTTTGGGGTTGATTTTTTTGTTTTTTACGTTCCAGACAAAAACACCCTTGTGCATTTTGTCACCATTTACTCTTGCAATCCAGTTTATTCATCCAGATAATCCCGCAGACGCTTTGCCCGGCTGGGGTGGCGGAGCTTGCGCAGGGCTTTGGCCTCGATCTGGCGCACCCGCTCCCGGGTGACGTTGAACTCCCGGCCCAGCTCTTCCAGCGTCCGGGCGCGGCCATCCTCCAAACCGAAACGGAGGGCGATGACCCGCTCTTCCCGGGGCGTCAGGCTCTTGAGCACATTCATCAGCTCCCGGCGGAGCAGCTGCCGCCCGGCCTCGTCGGCGGGGACGCCTGCCTCATCGTCCTGGATGAAGTCCTCGAGGTGGGCGTCCTCTTCCTCCCCCACCGGCGTCTCGAGGCTGATGGGGTCCTGAGCCAGCTGGATCAGCTCCCGCACCCGGGCGGGCTCCATGTCCAGCTGGGCGGCGATCTCCTCGGCGGTGGGCTCCCGGCCTGTGCGGCGCAGCAGCTCTCCTGCCGTCTTCTTCACCCGGTTGATGCTCTCCACCAGATGCACCGGGATGCGGATGGTGCGGCCCTGGTCGGCGATGGCCCGGGTGATGGACTGGCGGATCCACCAGGTGGCGTAGGTCGAGAACTTGAAGCCCCGGTCCGGCTCGAACTTCTCCGCCGCCTTCATCAGGCCGAGGTTGCCTTCCTGGATCAGATCGAGGAAGGGCAGGCCCCGCCCGGCATACCGCTTTGCCACCGAGACGACGAGGCGGAGGTTCGCTTCGCTGAGACGGCGGCGGGCGTCCTCGTCCCCTGCCTGCGCAGCACGGGCAAGGGCGGCTTCCTCTTCCGCCGAGAGCAGCGGCACCCGGCCGATCTCTTTCAGATAGGTCTTTACCGGGTCGTCCAGCGCCACGCCTTCGGCGGACAGCTCATGCTCGAGCTTTCCGATCTGCTCTTCGTCCAGAAGCGGCAACTCTGTCTCTTCCTCGGCCACCTGCACGCCCCGCGTCTCCAGTGCGGCATACAGTTCGTCCAGCCCCGCCGGGTCGAAGTCCTGCTCTTCCATGGCACGGCTCACCTGCTCGGGCGTCAGGACATGGCGGCGGGCGCGTCCCGCCAGCATCTTCGCCATTTCTTCCGTCTGTGACATTTTCTGCATCTGTGCTTCTCCTTCCGGCCCCAGCCGGTGGAGAGATCAGACCGAATCTTCTGCGTCAGCAGTTCCCTGCTTTTGTTCCCGCATCGACTGGAGATACTGTTCAATATCGTTGGTTGACATACTGGCGGCGCGGCTGGCCACGGGAGTCCCCCGGGCGATGCGTTCCAGATAGAGCTTGATGTCCTCCGGCGTACAGTTCACATCGCTGTATTGTGCCGCAAGACGGCTCAATTCATTCAGAGCTTCCTCGCTGACAAAGGCCCGCAGGGTGGCCAGGCTCACCTCCACCCCCTGCTCCCTGCAGCGGAGCATGGCTTCGTACAGCTCCTTCTGCTGGGGCTGCAGGAACTGTTCCGGCCTGAGCTGGGCGCTCACCTTATCGATATAGCCCGGCTCCCGCAGCATGGCGGCAAGAAGCCGCTGTTCTGCGCTGGCCATGCCCAGTGCGCCCCGGCCTGCGCTGTAGGGGACTTTGATCTGGTTCATCTCCCCCTCCTGCAGACGGGCGCGGTCCTGCTCCCGGCGGCGCTTGCTGCCCGCTTTCTTCACGGCGTCGGCCAGCTGGGCCATGATGGCGGTCTTGGAGATGTTCGTCTCCTCGGCCAGACGCCCGGCGTAGACCTCCTGCTCGGTGGGGTTGGAGCGCTGCGCCAGCATCTCCACCGCTTCCTTGACGTACTCGAGGCGCTGAGCGTCCTGTTTGAGGTCGTACTGACTGCGCAGACGGCCCAGCCGGAAGTCCAGCGCATTGCCCACGCCGTCCAGCAGGGCTTTGAAGCGGTCGGCGCCGTATTTCTTGATGTACTCGTCCGGGTCTTTCGCGCCCGGGATCTGCAGCACGCCCACCCGCACCGGGCTGTTGCGGAACATTTCCAGCGAGCGGAGGGTGGCCTTCTGGCCCGCCTCGTCGGAGTCGTAGCTGAGGATGACCTCATCGGCATACTGGCTGATGAGCTTGACCTGGTCGGGCGTCAGGGCCGTGCCGCAGGCGCAGACAGCGGTGTCGATGCCCGCCTGATGCATGGAGATGACATCCATGTAGCCCTCGCAGAGGATGTACCGATGGGAAGCGCTCCGCTTTGCGATCTGGAGCGCGAACACCGTGTCCGACTTGTGGTAGACCAGCGTCTCGGGGCTGTTGACGTACTTGGGCTTGGAGTCGTCCAGCACACGGCCGCCGAAGGCGATGATGTTTCCCCGCAGATCGAAGATGGGGGTCATGACCCGCCGCCAGAACAGGCAGTAGATGCGGCCCGACTGGCTCCGCTTGAACAGGCCGCTGGCGTCCAGCTCCTGCTGGTTGTAGCCCTTGTCGCGCAGGTACTGGTAAAGCGCCTGCCCGTCGTCGGGGGCGTAGCCCAGCCCGAAGCGGTTGATGGTCTTGTCGTCGAGGCCGCGCCGACGCCAGTAGGCACGGGCCTGCCGGGCCTCCTCCACGGTGGAGTTGAGGCAGGCGTGGAAGAAGCGGGCCGCGTCCTTGTTCATGGTGAGGATGCGGCTGCGCAGACGGCCCGTCTTGTCGTCCTCGGTGGGCTCGGGCATACCGGCCCGCTGGGCCAGCAGCTTGACGGCCTCCACGTAGTCGATGCTGTTTATCTTTTTGGTAAAGGTCACTGCATCGCCGCCTGCACCGCAGCCAAAGCAATAGAAGCTCTGGGTGTCCGGATAGACGTAGAACGAGGGGGTCTTCTCGCTGTGGAAGGGACACAGACCGCCGTAGAGCCGGCCCTTCCGCTTGAGCTGGACATAGCCGCCCACCAGCTCCACGATGTCGGTGCGGCGGGTCAGCTCTTCAATATATTCGTGTGGGATCATAAAGATGTTCGGCGCTCCTTTTTACAAAACGTGCCACTTGCGAGGCACAAAGACGTCCTCAAAGGTCCGGATGGCAAATTCGTCGCTCATGCCGCTGATATAGTCGGTGACGGCCCGCTCGGGGTCGTCCTGATAGGCCAGCTGGACGTAGAAGTTGGACATCTGGTCCACATGGGCCAGATAATACTCGTACAGCTCCCCGATGACCTTGTCCACCTTCTGCTCCTCGGCCTTGGCGGTCTTGTCCACATACACGGTGGCATACATGAAGTCCCGCAGGGCGAGGAAGGCTTCATTCTCCTCCGCGCCGACTGCCACATCCCCGTCGCTGTGGGCGAGGATGCTGTTTATCATGGTGGTGATGCGGGCGGACTTCGTCCGGCCCAGCACGGCGGTGCAGTCCTTCGGCAGGGTGGCCGGGTCCAGCACACCGGCCCGGACGGCGTCCTCGATGTCGTGGTTGACATAGGCGATCTGGTCGGCCATCCGCACGATGCGGCCCTCGGGCGTCGCGGCCCAAGTGCCTTTTGTGTGGGTGACGATGCCGTTGCGCACCTCCCAGGTCAGGTTGAGGCCCTGCCCGTCCTTCTCGAGCTTGTCCACCACCCGCAGGCTCTGCATATAGTGCTTGAAGCCGCCGGGCGTGAGCTGATCCAGCGCCCGCTCTCCGGCGTGGCCGAAGGGGGTGTGGCCAAGGTCGTGGGCGAGGCTGATGGCCTCGGTCAGGTCCTCATTGAGCCGCAGCGCCCGGGCGATGGTGCGGGCGATCTGGGAGACTTCCAGCGTGTGGGTCAGGCGGGTGCGGTAGAGGTCGCCCTCCGGCGAGAGGAAGACCTGCGTTTTCTGCTTGAGCCGCCGGAACGCCTTGCAGTGGAGCACCCGGTCGCGGTCCCGCTGGAACACAGGGCGGATGGGGTCCTGTTCCTCCGGTCTCTGCCTGCCCCGGCTTGCATCGCTGAACGTCGCCCACGGGGCCAGCGTCAGCCGCTCGATCTCTTCGGTGCGTGTGCGCACATCCATCCTGTGTCCCTCCTTTTTCTCTCGTTTTCCCTCCTCTCCGCGCGCGGCCGATCCCAATGCCGCGTCTGCGGCTATTGTAACCGATTCGCCCTGTCGAAGGGGGAAAATCCGTGTCTCTTCGTCAGAAAATGTTTCGACTTGTCATTTGGTAATTTTTGGTATTTCGTTTTCTTTCGCCTATTGCTGCTGTTTTTCAAGCCTCTCCCTTTGGGAGAGGTGGCATTGCAAAGCAATGACGGAGAGGGCAAGCCCGGCACGTTAGGGCCGCCACACAGCGATGAGCAGACTCTTTTGCCAGAGCGATACTATCGCTGCGCTTTCGCTTCTCCGTCAGCGTCCTTGCCCTCTCAGGCGCTTCGCGCCAGCTCCCCCAAAGGGGGAGCCTTTCAGAACGCCGCATAGAACGGCTCGCTCACTGCCACCTTCGCCGTGCCGCGGGTCAGCTCCTGCAGCTGCGTCAGCAGCGGCCCTTCGGTATGCTCCGGCATCTGCCAGCGGAGGGTGACTTTATCGGTGAACTCCGGTTCGGCCAGCTTGCCGCCCGCCGCCTTGATGAGCAGGTCTGCCCGCTCATAGAGGCCGTAGTCCACCGTCACATCCAGTGCCACCACGCTGCGCACCGTCACCACCTCGGCGGCTTCCAGTGCGCGGGACGTGGCGGTGGTGTAGGCCCGGACGAGGCCGCCGGTCCCCAGCAGCACGCCGCCGAAGTATCGTGTGATGACCACGATGAGGTCGGTCAGTCCGCTGTGCTGCAAGACCTCCAGGGCAGGCGTACCCGCTGTCTTGGCCGGTTCGCCGTCGTCGGAATAGCGCTCCCGGCTCCCCTCCCGCAGGCGGTAGGCATAGACATTGTGGCGGGCGGTGCGGTTGGCCGCGCGCACCTGCTCGAGGAAGGCCACGGCCTTTTCCTCGCTGTCTGCAAAGGAGAGCTGCGCAATGAAGCGGCTCTTCTTCTCTTCGTATTCTCCGATGGCTGTCCCCCGGATGGTGCGGTAATCCTCCACGCTGAATCCTCCTGCTGTGTTTCTATATAAGATAAGTATAGCATAAATCGGCATAAAGAAAAAGAAGCTGCTGCACAAAACACCGTGCAGCAGCTTCTCAGTCTTCATTTCCGGACGGGTGAAACAGTTTTAGCGGATCTCGATGCCCAGCTTGAACTTCAGGTTGCCCAGCACCTTCTTGACGGTGCGCTCCACCTGCTCGTTGGAGACTTCGGCAGCGGGGTCAGAGAGGGTCAGGGAGAAGGCCATGCTCTTCTTGCCCTCGCCGAGGTTTGCGCCGCGATAAATATCGAACAGCTTGACCTCCGTGATGAGGGAGCTTGCCTTCTTGATGGTCTCTTCGATGTCGCCGCAGGCCACAGCCTCGTCGCAGACCAGAGCCAGGTCGCGCTTGACTGCGGCGTAGGGGCTGAGGGGCTTATAGCGCAGCTCACCCTCGACGCAGGACATCAGAGCCTCATAGTCCAGCTCGCCCAGATAGATGTTCTGGCTGTCCTTCTGCTCCTTGGCGATCTCCAGCTCCGCGTTGATCTCGTTGGCCAGCTTGCCGAAGACGCCCAGACGCTTGCCGTTGCAGTAGACGGCGGCGCTGATGCCGGGGTGGAGCCAGCTGGTGGTCTCACGCTGATAGGTGAAGGTCAGGTCAAAGCCCTCCGCCAGTCCTTCCAGAGCGCCCTTGACGGTGAAGAAGTCCTCTTCGGGGCCGAAGGCACCGATGCAGAGGGTCTGGCGCTCGTGGGGATGCTCGTTGATGGGCAGCTCCTTGGCGAGGTAGACAGGAGCCATCTCGAACAGACGGCCCTCAGCGTTGCCCTTCTTGAGGTTGTCCACAATGACGTTCAGCATGGAGGGTGCCAGCAGGGTGCGCATGACGGACAGGTTCTCGCTGATGGGGTTCAGGATGCGGATGGCCTTGCGGGCCTCATCCTCCGCCGGGATATGGAGCATATCGAACTCGGCATTGGAATAGAAGGCCAGCGTGGAAGCCTCATAGAAGCCCTGTGCGGCCAGCAGACGCTTGGTCTTGAGCTGCTGCTTCTGCTCGTAGTTCAGACCGCCGTTGGTGACAGCGGCAGTGTTCAGGAAGGTGGGTACGATGTGGTCATAGCCGTACTCACGGATGACTTCCTCGGCCAGGTCGGGGAAGCTCTCCACATCCTCGCGGTACAGAGGTGCGGAGACGTCCCAGCTGCCGTCGGCCTGCACGTCCACGGTAAACTCGAGGCGCTTGAGGATGTCGATCATGGTCTGGTCCGGCACGGTGATGCCCAGCACGCCGCAGATCTTGGCCGGGGTGGTGACGATGTGCTTGCGCTCGAGAGGACGGCCATCGGTCAGATCGTATTCCAGCGTGGTGATGTCGCCGCAGTCCAGCTCCTGGATGAGGTGCAGGGCGCGGGCAAGGCCCAGCTCGGGAGAGTGGCGGTCAACGCCCTTCTCGTAGCGGGCGGAAGAGTCGCTGTTCTGGCCCAGAGCGCGGCTGGTCTTACGGACGGAGTCGCGGGCGAAGGTAGCGCACTCGAAGAGCAGGCTGGTGGTGTTGTCGTCCATGCCGGAGTTTGCACCGCCCATGATGCCGGCCAGAGCCACCGGCTTCTCTGCGTCGCAGATGACCAGATTGTTGGGGTTCAGGGTGAACTCCTTCTCATCGAGGGTGGTGATCTTCTCGCCTTCCACGGCGCGGCGGACGGTGATGCTGCGGCCGGCGACCTTGTTCAAATCGAAAGCGTGCATGGGCTGGCCCATCTCCAGCAGGGTGTGGTTGGTAATATCGACCACATTGCTGTGATCTATGAGAACGAGGATTTAGATGACGCCGCCTATCGGATACTGAATGATTCGACCGGCTTGAAGCGTGTCCAATTGAAACAATTCCGTTGTTTCGGTTCCCCCGCCCGTACCTCGAACCGGTTGGACGTGATGTGGCTGGAGGCGACTTCCAAGGTGAAGATCGGACGGTTGATCACGGTCGCTTATCTCGCCTTGTGCAAGAATAGCAGGAAGACGTGTCCGGCCGATAAATCCGAGTCGATCCGTTGGTGCCCTATCGACGAGCTTCCTCGCTTGCCATTCGATCATAAAGAGATTATCGAGGCTGCCATACAGGAGATCCGTAATTGGGTAGAGAAGGAGCCCGCCATCATTTTCGACTATATGCCGATGAAGTTCACGGCGTTCCAGCTTAGGCGCACGTACGAGGTGATCTATAACCGTGAGATGGACGTGCGCAATTTTCATAAGAAGATGAATTCCTTGGATTACGTGGTACCCACGGAGGATATGCAAGATGGGGTCGCCCATCGTGCCGCCCGGTATTATCGGTTTGATAAGGTGAAATATAATCAACAACGTTCGAAGTTTAATAAGATATAAAACCATACGATTATGTGTTTGTTAGGATGTGATATTGGAAGTTCTTCCATCAAGGTCTCTATCGTCGATGAGGAGACCGGGTTAACAATAGGTGCGGATTTTTATCCCAAAGAAGAGGCCCCGATCAAGGCGTTGCGCCCGGGGTGGGCGGAGCAAAATCCGGAGGATTGGTGGTCGTACGTGAAGATCGCCATGAAAGGTGCCATGAGCAAGGCGAAGGTGAAAGGCGAGGATATCAAGGCGATCGGTATCTCGTACCAGATGCATGGCTTGGTGGTGGTGGACAAGAAGATGGAGGTGCTTCGTCCATCTATTATCTGGTGCGATAGCCGTGCCGTTCCTTATGGCGAGCGTGCGTTTAAGAATATAGGCGAGAAGCGATGCCTTTCCCACCTATTGAACTCGCCGGGTAATTTTACCGCTTCCAAGCTGGCTTGGATCAAGGAGTACGAGCCGGATATCTACGACCGTATCCATAAGATCATGTTGCCGGGAGATTTCATAGCTATGCGCCTGACGGGGGATATCGTGACTACGGTTTCCGGTTTGTCGGAGGGGATTTTCTGGGACTTCAAGAATAATGCCTTATCGGAGGATTTGATGAATTATTATGGATTCAGTAAGGATCTGATTGCCGATATCCGTCCGACGTTCGGTTTGCAGGGCGAGGTTACCGCCTCGGTTGCGGCCGAGTTGGGACTGAAGAAAGGTACGCCGGTTACCTATCGTGCGGGCGACCAACCGAATAACGCATTATCATTGAATGTATTGAATCCGGGCGAGATAGCGGCTACCGGCGGGACTTCCGGAGTGGTGTATGGCGTGAACGGCAAGGTGAATTACGATACGCTTTCCCGTGTGAATACGTTCGCCCACGTGAACCATACGACGGAGCAGACCCGCTTGGGTGTCTTGTTGTGCATCAACGGGGTCGGTATCCTTAATTCTTGGATCAAACGGAATATAGCGCCGGAAGGCATCAACTATAATGAGTTGAATGATTTGGCGGCTACGGTTCCCATCGGCTGCGATGGTCTTTCGATCTTGCCGTTCGGAAACGGGGCGGAGCGTATGTTGCAGAATAAGCAGATCGATTGCTCGGTTCATGGATTGAACTTCAACATACATACCAAGGCCCATATGGCTAGGGCGGCGCAAGAAGGTATCGTGTTCGCCTTTAAATACGGTATGGATATCATGAATGAGATGGGGATCGATATTCAGGTAATCCGTGCGGGGAACGCGAACTTGTTCTTAAGCCCGATCTTCCGGGATGCCTTGGCGGGCGTGACGGGTACGGTGATCGAATTGTATGATACGAATGGCGCGGTAGGCGCGGCCAAGGGTGCCGGTATTGGCGCCGGTATCTACAAGAACGCGGAAGAAGCGTTCGCTTCCTTGAAGAAGATCAACGTGATCGAGCCGGACGGTTTCAAGGCGAATGCTTATTGCGGGGCGTTCGAGATTTGGAAGGAACGATTGGAACAATCTATTTAACGGCTGAATTATTTACATTTTTAATATATATTATTATGAGTTACTT
>OGZG01002570.1_pt1 | contig 12084 bp, 17 predicted proteins | sample 1576781 | NCBI WGS metagenome assembly OGZG01 (sample SAMEA3541502, study PRJEB24748) | human gut metagenome | biome: human gut; feature: human-associated habitat; material: faeces | place: China | collected 2012 | reverse complement strand
AATGATTTACAGAATAAAAAACTATATTTTTAGGATAATGCTGGGGTTTGGATAACTACCGTGAAAGGGAGAACCATATTTCATCGGACAGCTGGCCCATCTACATCAGCCTGCAAAAGGACGGCATCCTTTTCAAGATGCGCCGCACACAGGATCTTCCCGACAAAGAATCCGCTACAATGTTTTTCCAAGACTGCAAGCTGGCACATCAGGCACAGATTACAGGTATCAACCACAGCGTTAAGGAAATACTTCCACCGGACCTGCTTGACCTGACACAGCTTCAGAAGGAAGCGAACATCCGCTATGGTTTTACCGCATCAGAGGTGTATGACATCGCACAGTCCCTTTATGAAAAGAAACTGATTTCCTACCCAAGGACTTCCAGCCGTTATCTGACGGAGGATGTGTTTGACTCGCTTCCACCAATCATGGCGCGTCTGCTATCATGGGAGCTGTTCCCTGCAGCTAAAGGAACTGCTGGTATTGACATATCCAGTTTATCCCGCCACGTAATAAGCGCAGAAAAAGCCAATGTACATCATGCCATCATCATTACAGGTATCCGTCCCGGAAATATGTCCGAAAAGGAAATGCAGGTTTACAGACTTGTAGCCGGAAGGATGCTTGAAACATTCATGGCTCCATGCCGCATAGAAACGACAAATGTTGAAGCGGTTTGTGCAGCGCAACATTTCAAGGCCGAACAAACAAGAATCATTGAAGCCGGCTGGCATGACGTGTTCATGCGTTCCGACATGGTTCCAAAATCGGGATATTCCGTCAATGAACTCCCCGAAGTAAAGAAAGGTGATAACCTGAATGTATGCGGATGCAACATGGTACACAAGAAACAACTGCCGGTAGATCCGTTCACGGATGCAGAACTGGTGGAATACATGGAACTGAACAGACTGGGCACGGTATCTTCACGTACCAATATCATCCGTACACTGGTTAACCGTAAGTATATCCGTTATTCAGGGAAATATATCGTTCCGACCCCGAAAGGTATGTTCACCTACGAAACCATCCGTGGAAAGAAAATTGCGGATACTTCACTTACAGCAGACTGGGAAAAACAGCTGGCCGGACTTGAAAGCGGAATGATAACCGGGCAGGACTTTCTTAATAGGATCAGGACTCTCGCCAAGGAAATGACCGATGACATTTTCAACACCTATTCCACAAAAGAAGAATAACATCCATATCAATATAACCACAAGAATGCAGGCCGGAAGGTCTGCATTTTTTGTGTCCGTACAGAAAAGAATCTGTTTTTCCGCTTTTAAGCGGCAAAGGTCTTGGATTGCCTGCCTTTTGTCGCAAGGCTGCCCTGAAGGGCTTGGCTGGACAGGAAAAAATCATCCTCGCTACGCTCCGGTATTTTTTCCTGCCAGGCCTTGCGCAAAAAGGCAATCCAAGAGGCCGGAGGCCTATAAAATCGGGAAAACACATCCCGATGGGATTATTCATTCATAAAATTAAGGATTATGAAACTACAGATTATCAGAAAGATCGGCAGACATGCAACAGCGATATTCCTGATTACCGGAATATGTCTGCTGACAAGCAAAGGGATTGTCCCCACCGGGATGATTACGCTGCTGTTGCTTGCAGGAGGGTTCATCGGTTTCCTGTTCAGGATACTGGTCATGATTTTCAAGATTCTTATTCTTCTGTTCATTGTAGGATTATTTGTCGCATAACCCCAAAAATATACGTATATGGAAACAGTTGCTATAACTTCACAAGCTCCTGTCATGCCGGCTGTATGGCCACAGAGCGAACATATCAGACCGGTCAAAAGACGTCTGCCCAATACAGTTGATGAGCCTAAAAACATCGGCTACTATCTGGAATCTCTGCGTGATATTTCCAGCAATCCTGACAGAGAGAATGTCCTGAAAGAATTCTTCAAGGAAACTTATGTATAACCATAAAATTTTTCAATTATGTTTTTTCAATCAATTTATCAGATGATTACAGCAGGTACGGATCTGAATATCAACATCCGTAAAGTGGATAACAGCCTGAGTGTGGCAGTCATGCCAAGGCGGAACAGCCTGAAAGAGGATACGCGGCAGAACATGGTGCCGCTGGTCGTGAACGGAACACCGGCAGAACTGGATATGGGTTTCCTGCAGACCGTACTCCAACCGATACAGAAAGTACAAGGGCTGCTTGCCAATGCGGAAAATTTCGAGAGACAGGCAGAAAAGGCTACATCACAGGTCAAATCATCCAAAACTCCAATAGTACCGGCCGAATCAAAGGAAGCCAGGGAAAAACGGGAAAAGATGGAAAAGCTCCTCAAAAAGGCTGATGATGCAACCGCTGCAAAAAGGTTCTCCGAAGCAATGACATGGCTGAAACAGGCACGGGTGCTGGCTCCTTCAGAAAAACAGAAGGAGATTGACGAAAAGATGCAGGAAGTACAGAAACAGGCCAGTGCAGGAAGCCTGTTCGGTATGGCAGAGGAACCGGCGCCGGTAATTCCCCAACCACAAAGCAGCATGAACGGTCAGCCACAGCCCGGTATGCAAACAAGCATATTCCCGGAGCAGCAGACCCATACTATGAATCCTGAAGCTGTCATGCAGCCTGCTCCACAGCAGATTCCTCAGGAAATGCCTCAACCGGTATATGGAACGAACGGAGCATATATCCAACCAGCTCCAAACCGCCCCGTGATGCAAGGAACAGGTATGCCACAAGGAGCTGCAATGCAGCCCTATCCGCAGCAGCCGGCTTACCAGCCTGAGGCGGCTCCTTATCCACAACAACAGGTACGGCAGCCGACAAACGGCCATATACCGAACGGAACGGCACAGGTACAGAACGGAAACGGACGGGAATACCAGACTGCACCGGCAGCCCATGATACATTCTGCTTCGATCCGGAAGACGAAAATGACAGGGAGCTTCTAAAAGAGGACCCGTATGCGGAATATCTGGATTTTCCGGCCGAGTACCGAATGAAGGACGAGGCACAGGTAGAAATGATATACTGCTGATATATAAAAATAAATGATTTGTAAAACCAATAAACTATAAACAATATGGCACTGGAAATTAAAGGAATGAAAAGACTCTTCAAAATGAAGAAGAACAGTCAGGAAATCGTACTGGACGATCCGAACGTAAACATGTCTCCGGCTGAAGTGATGGACTTCTATTCCATGAACTATCCGGAACTGACCACCGCGACCGTACACGGACCGGAAATCGAAGACGACCGGGCGGTATATGAATTCAAGACAACCATCGGAGTGAAAGGGTAAGGACATGAAAAAAGAACAATGTAAAGACAAGAAACCATGTACACGACTTACGGAACAGGCTATGGAAAACCTGGCCAGACTTATCATATCGGAACTCGAAAATACGGATATAAGCCGTGGTGTCAGGAGCACAAACTATGCAGTGAAGGGAAATGAAACCCCGTTATATTTGATTCTGCACTATGCTGATTTATGGTCAAGCAGAGTAACAGAAGGCAGCACAGATGAAGGAAGTGAAGAATAATGGATAAAAGAGATAAGAAAATCAGACAGTTAGAAAATGAACGCAATCAGCTAATGGCTGAAAATCAGGAATTGAAATATATCATCAATGATATTCAGTCAGTGAATGATATTATGCGTGAAGATATTGAAAAGGAATGTGCTGCTGAATGTGGTTGTATTGTAATTGAAGGAAGTCGCACCAGTGCAGCGTATCAGGATTTTAGTTGGTATTCTTCTTGCAAATAACTATTCTGTTGAAGTCATACCAATGGATGAACGCAGAAAGTTAAAAATCATTATCAAGGAAAGTGAGGTATAAGAGTATGGTAAATGAAAGACAGGGAAAAGTTTACAATCCCCGCCCGGTATATAACAGAAAGTTATTACGTTCAGTGATTCGTGCGGGAGTTCAGAAACAGTTTGGTCAGCATCATGTTTCTGCTAATATGGCGGGAAACTTTGAAAAAATTAGAAAGGAACAGGTGAAATAATATGGCACAGATGCTTTTGATTATGGGTGAATCAGGTACAGGAAAAAGTACCAGTATGAGAAATTGCGATCCGGCAACAACTGCCGTTGTGAACCCGGTTGGTAAGCCGTTACCGTTCAAGGGTAAGTTCACAATGCTGAACAGTGAGGTTGAATCACGCAAAATCTGCAAGTTTATGAAGGAACAGGCAGCAGCCGGGAAGAAGTTACTGGTGGTTGATGACTTCCAGTATATTCTTTCAGTCCCTTACATGAACCGTATCAAAGAAAACGGTTGGGACAAGTGGAATGACTTCGGTGCAAACTACTTTGAAATCATTGAGGTGTGCAAGGAACTTCCTGATGATGTGGTGGTTGCTTATATGACCCACACAGAAACACTTGAAAATGGTGTTACTACTATTAAGCTGATCGGAAAGTTACTTCGTGAGAAGATCACCATTGAAGGACTTTTCACCATTGTACTTAGAACAGGCGTGAATGAAGGAAAGTATTACTTCTACACACAGAACAGTGGCAAGGACACCGTGAAGTCACCTATGGGAATGTTCCCGGCATACGCCATTGACAATGATCTGAATTATGTGGCTGATAAAATCCGAAACTTCTATGAAGTCGGTGAGTATAAGACAGATGCAGAAATGGGTCAGGCTGATGTACAGGCTGCATCCGATCTTGAAAAGCCGGATGCAAACGGTAGACGGGCAAGGGGTGGAAAAAAGACCACATCCACAGCAACACCACCTACCACAACAGAGGATGCAGCACCAAAGACGGGCAGAACCGCCCGCAAGACACATGATGAAGTGGTGGCTGAAAATAATCAGAAAATGGCTGATTATATGGCAGAGCGTGACAAGGCTATTGATGCGGTTGCTGATGGGCGTGAAGAAATCCCGTTTGATGAAGCGTGTGCAGCAGCGGATTCTGTACCGCAGCCGGAACTTGAAACACCGCCAAGAAGAACACGCAAGGAAAGAAAGGCAGCAGAACAGGATGGTACAACAAACACTGATTCTGAAAGTGTTGTACTGGATGCAGATACTTACTTCTATGTTCCGGCTGATGACAATTATGTGATGAAGCATAAGGGTGACAAGGTTGACCTGATTGTTGATGGTGTGGAAGTGATGAAGGTTATCAGCAAGGAAGAATTTGGTGAAGGTGTGAAGCGTTTAGCACAGGCAGACAACCCTAAGCCGGAAAACCCTATTGACGGGGCAATGAACCCGCCGGAGAAGGGTAGACGCACAAGAAGAAGTGCAGCACAGGCACAGCCTGATAATGCAGATACAACAGCGGATGAAACCCCGGCAGTAGATGAACAGCCGACTGGCAGAACCCGCAGAGTAAGAAAAACACGCTAAGAAAGTGAGGTAAAAGAACATGAACAATCCTTTTGGTTTACCTGATGAACTGTTTGGTGCAATCCTTGCATCAGCAATCACGGAAGGAATGAACACAGCAAACAACCGTTCAATGAAGAACCCGCACCCGGTAGCAGCTAAACAGGATGTATCGCCGGAAGATGGTGCAACTGCTGCAAAGAAAATCTATGATTCCTATGTAAAAGCCGGATTCAATAAGGTTCAGGCGTTTGAGTTGTTAAAGTTAGTATTAAGCAAATAAGAAAGGTTAAAAGGTGAAAAATTATGGCTATTGATTTCAGTGCATTTGATGAAAAGGTTGATTTACAGGAATTACAGAATGAGGTGCAGAACGCACCTGACAATGATTTTGCTGATGTGCCGGATGGTACATATATCATTGGTATTGAGAAGATGGAAATTAAGTTGACCAAGGCACAGGATAAGTTGATGTTTGCAGTTCAGGCAAAGATCAAGGAAGGTGAACAGGCAAACCGCATGATCTTCTTCAACCGTGTCATTTCCGGCAACAGTTCCGCAAAGTGGACGGACGGACAGGCAATCAAGAGTGTTTGCACATGGGTTAATCATCTAATTGCAGAGGATGAAGAACCTGTCACATTCGTAAATTATGCGGATTTTGCAGATCAGATTCTTGATGTGTTCCAGTCCATTCAGGGTGCGATTGAAGTTGAGGTTGATTATAAGGCAGATGCTTTCAACCCTATCACAATCAAGGAAGTTTTTGACTGCTAAAATTTTTTGCTTGAAAAGTAGATAAAATATCTACAAAATAGAAATGTCAGGCGGTGGCGGGGTCACATCTTCCACCGCTATTTTCAGAAAGGGTGAATGTAGTGATATTTTATGACTTTGAGGTTTTCAAGGAAGATTGGCTTGCAGTTTTCATTGATGTGACACGCAAAAAAGAATATGTGATAATCAATAACCCTGATGAATTAAAAGCCTTATATGAAGCAAATAGCAAGGATATATGGGTAGGTTATAACAACCGCCACTATGACCAGTACATTATGAAAGGTATTCTGTTGGGAATGAACCCCAAAAGAATCAATGACTGGATAATTGTTGAAAAAAAGGAAGGGTGGCAATTTTCATCAGCGTTCAACAAAGTTCCAATGATTAACTATGATGTTATGCCGAACCCCCCGGTTGGTTTGAAAACACTGGAAGGTTTTCTTGGCAGCAATATTAAGGAAACGGATGTTGATTTTAGAATAAACAGGAAATTAACCAAGGAAGAAATTGAAATGACAGTGTTCTACTGTCGGCATGATGTGGAAGAAACAATCAAAGTATTCCTTGAAAAAATAGATGAATTTAATGCAATGCACGGTATTGTTCAAGCGTTTCCGGACATTGTGAACCTGTCAGATATAGGGGACAGTGAAGCAAGAATCACTGCAAAAGTGCTTGGATGTACCCGCAGATCATTTGATGATGAATTTGATTTCTACTTCTTGCCGTGCTTGCGATTGAAAAAATATAAATATGTTCAGGACTGGTTTGAACAGAAAAGACAGGAAGCCTTGTCAATGGACTTGGCACACATGGATAAATACTCAAAACGTACTTGGTACAAAGAACAGGGTCTTGAAACAGTAATTGCGGGTATTCCCCATTCATTTGGTTTTGGTGGGGTACACGGGGCAACTGCTGAACCAATACATAAAACCGGGCAACTGCTGCACGTTGATGTGAATAATTATTACCCGTCAATGCTGATTGCTTGGGGACTGGTTACAAGGGCAGCAACTAATGACAATTACCCGTTGGTGTATAACACACGAAAAGCCATGAAGGAAAAACAGATTGCTGCAAAAAACGCCGGAAACAAGAAAGAAGTCAAGCGGTGGAAGAAAGCACAGTTGCCATATAAGAAGATGCTGAACGCCTTGTCAGGTGCAATGAAGGATGAAACCAATGCAGCGTATGACCCAAGAAACAATAACTGTATGTGCATCAATGGTCAGTTGATGTTGCTTGACCTGATTGAACACTTGGAAGTTGTGCCGGGATTTGAATTGATTCAGTCCAACACGGACGGTCTTATTATTTGGATTCCTGACACAGATGAAGCCTTTGAAATGGTTGATGATATTTGTTGGGAATGGGAACAGCGTTGTTCAACTGAACAGTGTTCAATACTTCTTGAACTGGATAATATCAGTGAAATCTATCAGAAGGATGTGAACAATTACCTTTGGGTGGGTGTTGACGGTGGTGTTGAAAGAATTGGTGCGTATGTGAAGGAACTTTCAGCAGTTGACAATGACTTGCCTGTTCTGAATAAAGCACTGGTTGACTACATGGTCAAGAAAGTACCAGTTGAACAGACTATCAACCAGTGTGATGACCTGATTATGTTTCAGAAGATTGTCAAGTTATCTGACAAGTATGATTGGGTGGAACATGAGCATTGCAAGCCTGTCATCAGTCATACAGGCAAAAGGGTCATCAAGACAGTATATGAATACCCGGACAAGGACAGATACACATATAAGTCATACCGTGTGTTTGCATCCAACAATCAGCAGCACGGCAGACTGCTGAAACGTAAACAGGTGAAAGCCAAGGGTGAAAAGTTTGGAAATACCCCTGACCACTGCTTCATATTCAATGATTCAGTTGTTGGGGTAAAGACACCGCCTGAACTTGATAGGCAGTGGTACATAGATTTAGCAAAGAAACGCTTGAAACAATTTGGTGTTGTAGCGTAACACCGGGAAGGAAGGTTTTCATGGATTTAGAAATCAGATATGAAAATGGTTCAATGACAGTTCATCTTGAAGAATTTCTTTCAGAACGCAGAATTGCAAAGGTCAGGAAACTGCTGAAAGTTATCAGAAGCAGTTTCACACCTGAATGTGAACAGCAGATGAAAGAATTTATTCAGGAACAAACTGAACAGTTTGAACAGGTTCAGAAGGAACACAGTATTTACATTGAAGGGTACACGCAAAAAGTCAAGTATGCGGAACAGCAGATCATGCAGACCAAGCACCGTATTTCACAGATTCAGACGGGTGTTAAAAACGCACGGTTTCTCCGGGATTCACACAGGAAGAACACAAAGGTTTGGAAGAACCGCAATGCTGATGTAAAAAAGTACAGGGAACGCCTGAAAGAACCAAGGGCAACCTTGAAAGAACAGAATGAAGAACTTAGGAATTTGAAAAACCTGTTATGGCAAAGGCAAAAGGCTTTTGACGGTAATGTCAGAAACAAGGAATTTTATAAAAAAGTGATGCAAGAAATCACTTAAAGGATGGTGATAAAAAATGCCACTATATAAAGGTTATGTTGAAACCAAAGGCAAGGCAAGCATTGAAAAATTGAAAAACAGAACCAAGTGGAAAACCTATGATGAAGTTAAAAACCTGAATGGTTTTGGCGGGGTCTTGTCTGATGATACCATCCTTATTGACATTGATGATTCTGACCAATCTGAAATTCTGATGAACATTGTGGAAGAACTGCAACTTGACTGTAAAGTCCTTTGTACCAGTAGGGGAAAACACTTTCTTTTCAAGAATCATACTATTGCAAGGAACAGGACACACGTTCAGTTGGCGGTTGGTCTTACTGCTGATATAAAAGTCGGCAGTAAGTTATCCTATGAGGTTATCAAGATTGACGGTGAAGAAAGGTTTTGTGAATGGGACATTGAAGAAGGTGGAAAGTATCAGGAAGTACCTAAGTGGTTGTTCCCGGTCAAGGCAACCGCTGACTTCATTGATATGGATGCCGGGGACGGTAGGAATCAGGCGTTGTTCAATTATATTCTGACCCTGACTGCAAATGACTTTACGGTTGAAGAAACCCGTGAGTGCATCCGCATCTTGAACAAGTTTGTTCTGAAACAGTCGCTTGGTGATGATGAACTGGAAGTGATCTTGCGTGATGAAGCGTTTCAAAAGCCTGTTTTTTTCCTTGGCAGCACATTCCTGTTTGATAAGTTTGCCACATTTATGAAGAATCAGGCACACGTTGTCAAAATCAACGGGCAGCTTCACATATACAAAGACGGTGTATATTCCAATGGTTACAGGGAAATTGAATCAAACATGATTCAGCATATCCCTAACCTGAAAAAGATGCAACGCCGGGAAGTGCTTGATTATATGGAACTGATTGTTGATGAAAAGGTACAGTCAGATGCAAACCTGATTGCTTTCAACAATGGTATCTATGACATTGTGACCGGGGAACTGAAACCATTCAGCACGGACATTGTTATTACAAATAAAATCCCGTGGAACTATGACCCGGATGCCTACAATGAATTGGCAGATAGCACACTGAACAAATTAGCGTGTGGTGATGCAACAATCAGGGCATTGTTAGAAGAATGTATTGGTTATTGCTTTTACAGGCGTAATGAGTTAGGCAAGGCGTTCATACTGACTGGTGACAAGTCCAACGGTAAAAGTACATTTTTGGATTGTGTCAAGGCAATTCTTGGTGATCGGAACATATCAGCACTTGACCTGAAAGAACTGGGGGACAGATTCAACACTTCAATGATGTTCGGCAAATTGGCAAACATTGGTGATGATATTGGTGATGATTTCCTTCAAGGGTCACAGGTCAGTGTGTTCAAGAAGATTGTCACAGGTAACCGCATCAAGGCAGAACGCAAGGGACAAGACCCTTTTGAGTTCAACCCGTTCATCAAGTTACTGTTTTCTGCAAATGACATACCAAGGATGAAGGACAAGACCGGGGCGGTGCTTAGGCGTTTGGTTATTATTCCATTCAATGCCACATTCAGCAAAGATGACCCGGACTATGAACCATTTATCAAATATAAGCTGACACAGGAAGAACCTATTGAATACTTCATCAGATTAGGTGTGGAAGGTCTGAAAAGAATTATCATCAATAACGGGTTCACCAAGTCAGACAAGGTTCAGAACCAGTTGGATGAATATGAAGAAGAAAACAACCCTATCCTTGCATTTATCAATGATACAGGTGTTGACAGAATTGAGAATGAACCAACCGCTGATGTTTACAAGCGTTATCAGGTATTTTGTGCAGACAACAGTATGCAGCCAATGTCAAATATCGTATTCAGCAAGCAAATAAATAAAAGGCTTGGGTTCAGAGTGATTCAGAAGAAAGTGAACAATAGAAACTGCAAAATCTTTGTTGCAGAATAGAAAGGACGGTGATTGAAATGAATGAAGTTTTGTTCAGCAGTAACACAGATGACTGGGCTACACCACAGGACTTATTTGATGCACTGGATGCAGAATTTCATTTCACATTAGACCCATGTTCCAGTGAACAGAATCATAAATGTGACAGATATTTTACTAAAGAAGATGATGGGTTATTGCATGATTGGGGGGGGAATGTGTATTTTGCAACCCACCCTATGGTAAAGAAATGTATAAATGGGTTGAGAAATGCTATTTTGAGGGACGGAAAGAACACACAACAGTTGTTCTGTTGATTCCGGCAAGAACAGACACCAAGTATTTTCACGATTTTATTATACACAGGACAGAAATTCGATTCATAAAAGGTCGGTTGAAATTTGGGAACAGTAAAAATGCAGCACCTTTTCCTTCAATGTTGGTGATATTCAGGGGTGCAAAAGTTTGATAAGAAAGGAAGGTATCAGTTAGTGAAAGGTGGAAGAAATACAGAAGGTTATGCAGACCCAACGGCAACTATTGCCGTTGGTAGAGTGGCAAAGGAAGAACGTGAACAGATTGAATGTGAAGCAGCAGACAAACGTGCCTATGATCTGATTAAGGTTTTGAAGTACATCATCAAAGGTGCGGGGTTTGAACTGACTGAACGTGTTCAGGTGAAAGATACCAAGACAGGAAGGGTTTACAGATGATTGAAAAAATAAAGAAATTCATCAGAATAATCACAATACTACTAATGACCGCCTTTGTCATATTTCTAATATACACAGTATTCAAGTATGAATGGAAAAACATACTTTGTTTTGTAAGTGTCATTACAGTGTTTCTTATTATCTGTTGGGCGTTTGATTGGTGAAAGGAAGGTGTTCAGAATGACAGAAAATGTATGTGTTACCTGTCAGTATTATGAAAGTTGCAACCACCCTGAACGCTTTATGAAGTGTATGGGATATAAAGAAAAACAGGAAAGGGGGTGAAGTAAATGCACAGCAGACTGGAAGATGATGCACAGTATGAATGGTGCAGACAGTGGGAAGAAGAACACAGACGGAAGATCACCCAGAAGAAACAGAAGAAAATCAGACGGGTGCAGCACTGGTGTAACTGCAAATTATATATCAAGTATGCTTGGTATGAGTTCCGGGCAATGATGAAAGGTTAAGGATGAACAGAATGGAAAATAAACTTTTAGAATTATTTGAGAAACAGGACACAGTATCAATGAATGATGACATTTTCCCGCTTGTGGAAGAAGAATTTGCGGGTCAGGTCATGGGTAATGAAGTTTATGAACTTGCACACCAGTACATAGGTCAGTTGTTGTGGGGTGTGTATGCAGCGGGAATCAGTTTCATTGCATCACCTGTTTTTGGGAGTGGTGACTTTGGAGAAATGGTTGTGACTGATGTTGTTTATGAAAAAGTAACGGTATAGTAACTGTTGGTAACGGTTTAGGGTAACGATTAAAATGCTTTATTTATGCGGATGGTAACGGTAGTACCGGCAATGGGCAGGCCTCTAAAGAACAAGTG
>OGZG01002561.1_pt1 | contig 12111 bp, 9 predicted proteins | sample 1576781 | NCBI WGS metagenome assembly OGZG01 (sample SAMEA3541502, study PRJEB24748) | human gut metagenome | biome: human gut; feature: human-associated habitat; material: faeces | place: China | collected 2012 | reverse complement strand
GTTTGCAGCGGGCAATGTGCTGCATGTGCATGATCTGGTGGACTATGTCTCCGAGGAGGCCGCGGCGGCCGGCGCGCACGCTGCCGACTTCATCCGCAGCGGCGAGCAGCCCGGCGGGGCGGTGCTGCCCGTGCGGTGCGAAAACGGCGTGCGGTACACGGTGCCCACGACTATCCGCCCCGGCTGCGCAGGGGATACCGTGACGCTGCGCTTCCGGGTGGGCAATGTCTACAAAAACAAGAAAATCGCGGTGTATCGCGGTGATACCTGCATCTACAGCCGCAAGCGGCCCGTGCTGGCCCCCGGCGAGATGGAGACCGTCCGCCTGAAGGCCGAGCTGCTGCAGGGCCCGGGCGAAGCCGTGACCGTAACTTTGGAGGAGGGCTGACGATGGAAAAGCGTGAATTGACCTGCATCGGCTGTCCTATGGGCTGCCCCCTGACCGTAGAGCTGGAAAACGGCGCGGTCACGGCGGTGTATGGCAACACCTGCCCGCGCGGCGATGCCTACGCCCGCAAGGAGGTGACCGCACCGACCCGCATTGTGACGACAACGGTGCGGGTGACCGGCGGCGTGCTGGCCGCTGTGAGCTGCAAGACGCAGACGGACATCCCCAAGGACAAGATCTTTGCCGTGGTGCGGGCGCTCAAGGCTGTGACCGTGGCCGCCCCGGTGACCATCGGGCAGGTCGTGCTGCCCAACGCCGCCGACACCGGCGTGGATGTGATCGCCACAAAAAATGTGGCAGTAAAGTAAGCGGAGAAGCCCCCTCTGACAGGGGGCTTTTTTCATTCCGGTGCTCACAGGCGCTGCGTTATGAAAATAACTTTCCCGAAAAGGTTAAATATTTCAAGAATTTTGGGCAAAAATCAACGGTGTGTTTGAATAATGCACAAAAAAACTGCCGCATTTTCAGCTTTTCGACAATTCTGCTAAAAACACTTTCTTTTTTATGAAGAATATGTTAATATCTAATTAACAAAGTGCTCCGGCTGCAGAACCAGACAGCCCCGGCACCGAGTTGGGAGAAACCCACTCAAAAATTTGGAGGAATGCTTTTATGATGAAGTATCTGCAGAAGCTCGGCAAAGCTCTTATGCTTCCCGTTGCTGCACTGCCCGTCTGTGGTATCCTGATGGGCATCGGTTACGCTTTCGCTCCCGCTGTTATGGGTGCTGAGGGCGCAACTTCCGGTTTCGCTTACACGCTCGGTTTCCTACTGATCAAGGCCGGCGGCGCCCTGATCGACAACATGGCATGGCTGTTCGCCATCGGCGCTGCTGTGGGTCTGTCTGATGACCACGACGGCACTGCCGGTCTGGCCGGTCTGGTCAGCTTCCTGATGATGCAGCAGCTGCTCAGCCCCGGCGTTGTCGGCGCTGTCCGCACGCTGGAGGAAGGCACCGTCGATTACATTGCTTTCAGCAAGATCGCCGGCAACTCCTTCATCGGCATCCTGGCCGCCATCATCGGTGCTGCCTGCTACAACAAGTTCAAGAACACCCAGCTGCCTGACTGGCTGGCATTCTTCAGCGGCAAGCGCAGCGTTGCTATCGTGACCGCCGTTGTTTCCATCGTGGTTTCCGTTGTTCTGCTGTTCGTCTGGCCCATCATCTTCGGCGCTCTGGTTGCCCTCGGCAACGGCATTGCCAAGATGAGCGGCATCGGCGCCGGCATCTACGCTTTCCTGAACCGTCTGCTGATCCCCACCGGCCTGCATCACGCTCTGAACAACGTGTTCTGGTTCGACACCATCGGTCTGGGCGACCTGAGCCACTACTGGGCTGGCGATGTCACCGGTCAGAATGGTGTCAATTGGGACCTCGGCATGTACATGTCCGGCTTCTTCCCCTGCATGATGTTCGGTATTGCCGGTGCTGCTCTGGCCATGGTCCAGACTGCCAAGAACAAGAAGGCTGCTATCGGTCTGGTTGTTTCCGCTGCTATCTGCGCTTTCGTCTGCGGCGTTACCGAGCCGTTCGAGTTCGGCTTCATGTTCCTCTGCTTCCCCCTGTATGTTGTCTATGCTGCTCTGTACGGCATCTTCACCATCATCACCTACTACTCCGGCTTCCGCGCAGGCTTCTGCTTCTCCGCCGGTGCTACCGACCTGATCTTCTCCGCCAGCCTGCCCGCACATGCTAAGACCTGGATGATCATCCCTCTGGGCATCGCCGCTTTCGTTGTCTTCTATCTGGTCTTCAAGTTCGCTATCGTCAAGTTCGACCTGAAGACCCCCGGCCGTGAGGACGAGGATGCCGAGGCTGCTGAGGCCAACATCACCCTCGCCAACAACGACTTCACCGCCATCGCCTCCGGCGTTCTGGCTGCTGTCGGCGGCAAGGACAATGTTGCCAACGTTGACTACTGCGCCACTCGTCTGCGCTTTGAGGTCAAGGACAGCACTGGTGTCAACGAGAAGGCCGTCAAGGCTGCTGGTGCTGCCGGTGTCATCCGTCCCAGCAAGACCGCTTGCCAGGTTGTTATCGGCCCCAAGGTTCAGTTTGTCTACGACGAGCTGAAGAAGATGCTGTAATTTCCGACATCTTTCGGTAAAGGTCTGGTTCCCTTTATCAAATCCGCCGTGGGCGGGCCTACGCCCGCCCACGGCCTTTTGTTTGGAAACGAAATTTTGGTATAAAATTCAAATTTAGGTCATGGTATACCATGGCGCAGCGTGGTATAATGCAAATAAGAATAACGGAGCGCGCCCGCTCCGAAATATCAGGAGGTATTTTCTTATGAAGATCATCCGTGCTAAGGATTATTACGACATGTCCCGCAAGGCCGCCAACATCATCTCGGCGCAGGTCATCATGAAGCCCAACTGCGTGCTGGGTCTGGCCACCGGCGGCACCCCCGTGGGCACCTACAAGCAGCTGGTCGAGTGGTACAACAAGGGCGATATCGACTTCTCCGAGGTCACGACCGTCAATCTGGACGAGTACCGCGGCCTGCCGAAGGAGCACCCCGAGAGCTATTGGAGCTTCATGCACCGCAACCTGTTTGACCATGTGAACATCCGCCCCGAGGCCATCAACCTGCCCGATGGCACGAACCTCGACGCTGCGGCCGAGTGCGCCCGCTATGACGCCATCATCCACAGTGTCGGCGGCGTTGATTTGCAGCTGCTGGGCATCGGCAACGACGGCCACATCGGCTTCAACGAGCCGAACGAGGCCTTCGAGCTGGGCACCCACTGCGTTGACCTGAAGGAGGAGACCATTGAGGCCAACAAGCGCTTCTTTGACGGCAACGCCGATCTGGTCCCCAAGCAGGCCTACACCATGGGCATCAAGACCATCATGCAGGCCCGCAAGGTCCTGATGGTCGCCAACGGCAAGGGCAAGGCCGACATCGTCAAGAAGGCGTTCTTCGGCCCTGTCACGCCGGAGGTCCCCGCCAGCATCCTGCAGATGCACCCCGACTTCATTCTGGTTGGTGACGAGGAAGCCCTGAGCGAGATCTGATCAGCGGAGGAATACTGCTATGATCATCAAAAATGCAAAAGTTTACAGCGACGGCTGCCGCTTTGTAGAGAAGGACCTTATCATCCGTGACGGCCGCATTGTCTTTGGCGCAGCCCCGCTGGAGGGCGAGGATGTCATTGACGCGGGCGGTGCCTACGCGCTGCCGGGTCTGGTGGATATCCATTTCCACGGCGCGGTCGGCCATGATTTCTGCGACGCCGATGCGGCAGGCCTGCAGGCCATCGCGGATTTTGAGGCGAGCAAGGGCGTTCTGGCCATCTGCCCCGCCACGATGACCTTCAGCGAGGAGATCCTGAACGGCATCATGGATGTGGCCGCAGCGCACAGGAACGAGCGCGGCGCAGATCTGGTCGGCATCAATATGGAAGGCCCCTACATCAGCCCCCGCAAGGTCGGCGCCCAGAACCCCAAGTATGTCATGGGGGCGGACGCAGCCATGTTCCGCCGCCTGCAGGCGCGCAGCGGCGGGCTGATCAAGCTGGTCGATGTGGCGCCCGAGGAGCCGGGCAACCTCGACTTTATCAAGGAATGTCACGATGAGGTGCGCATTTCCATCGCGCACACCTGCACTGACTATGATACGGCCAAGGCCGCCTTTGCCGCCGGTGCCACCCACATGACCCACCTGTACAACGCGATGCCCGGCATCACCCACCGTGAGCCCGGCCCCATCATCGCCGCGCTGGAGGAGGGTGCCGAGGTCGAGCTGATCACCGACAATGTACACATCCACCCCGCCATGGTGCGGTTCACCTTCAACACCTTTGGCGATGACCATGTGATTCTGATCGCCGACAGCATGATGGCCTGCGGCCTGCCGGACGGCGAGTACAGTCTGGGCGGTCAGGCCGTCACGGTGCGCGGACCCCGCGCCACCCTGACCGAGCAGCCCGGCACGATCGCCGGCAGCGCGACCTGCCTGTTTGACTGCATGAAGCGCGCCGTTCTGGAGATGGGCGTGCCCCTTGTAAGCGCCGTCCGCGCCGCCACCCTGAACCCGGCGCGCAGTATCGGTGTCGATGCCGACTACGGCAGCCTTGACGCCGGCCGTTACGGCAATGTCGTCCTCGTTGACGATAAGCTGGATATCTTGAAGGTGATTCGCCATGGCGAGGTGCTCTGCTAAAGTGTAAACGGCAGTCTCCCGGGAGATATTCTTTCTTTTGCCAACAAAAGAAAGAACCAAAGAAAATTGCCGCTCTTTCGACGGAGCGGACCCGCGACTTAGGGGCTGCACGCCCCTAAGAACCCCAATAAGGAAGTCGGAAGGCCCACAGGCTACGCGAACGCAGTATTACTGTTCGCGCTTAACGCCTGTGGGCCTTCCTCCACTTTTGAGTCGGGAATTCCCCCGAACCCCCGATGCCGATAACGGCTGCTTTGTAGGGGCGGCATATATGCCGCCCGCAACCTACCGCGGCAACCCGTCAACGGGAAAAGGAGAGGGCTGCCGCCCTCCCTTGCCCCTCTCGTCCACAAGCCGTTTACGGCAGTCCGTAGGGGCCGGGCATGCCCGGCCCTCCACCTTGCCATTACCACCCCGTATCCTTTGCATCGTAGGGAGGGGTCTTGACCCCTCCGCGGGGCGTTGGGGACGCTGCCCCCTACATTCATTGCCGCCAACCTCGCCGCCGTACCACCCCACAACCAAAAAATCCTGCCCACATCAACGCAGGCAGGACCTTATAGGGTTATTTATACCCCCCCGTATTACTTCCGATCGATCGCCACAACCACGCCGGACAGTGCCAGCAGCGCCAGCAGGTTCGGGATCGCCATCAGGCCGTTGAACAGGTCGGCCAGCGCCCAGACAAGATCAACCTTCAAGGTCGACCCGACCAAAATAAACGCGACCACAATGACGCTGTACACAGGCAGCAGCTTCTCGCCAAACAGCGCCTTAAAATTCGACTGGCCGAAGAAATACCAGCCGATGATCGTGGAAAAAGCGAAGAAGAACATGCACACTGCGATGAACACCGGCCCAAACCCGCCGAATGCCTGGCTGAACGCAGCCTGCGTCAGCGCCGTGCCGGTCAGCCCCTGCGGCACCAGCCCGGAGGTGATCAGCACCAAACCGGTCAGCGTCAGAACCACAAAGGTGTCGATGAACACACCCAGAATCGCCACGGCACCCTGATCCTGCGGACGCTTGACCTTGGCCAGTGCGTGGGCATGCGGCGTGGAGCCAAGGCCCGCCTCGTTGGAGAACAATCCGCGCGCCACGCCAAAGCGCATGGCCTGCTGCACGGTCACACCCGCGATGCCGCCCGCCATGGCCTGCGGCTCAAACGCCAGCACAAACACCTGCGCCAGCGCGCCGGGCAGCGCCTTGGCGTTGATGACCAGAATGGCGATGCAGCCCAAAATGTAAAATGCCGCCATGACCGGCACAACCTTTTCCGTTACAGCGGCGATTCTCTGTACGCCGCCCAGAAAGATGAACGCTGCAATGGCTGCCACGATGACGCCAACCACCAGCCGGTTTACGCCGAATGCGTTGTGGAACGCATCGCCGATCGAGTTGGACTGCACCATGTTGCCCATAAAGCCCAGCGCCAGAATAATAAGAACCGAAAAGACGGTTGCCAGCACCTTGCCGCCCTTGCCCTTGAACGCGGCGCGGATATAAAACGCCGGGCCGCCGGTCACATGGCCGTTCACCGTGGTACGGTAGTGCTGCGCCAGCACGGCCTCTGCATAGATGGTGGCCATGCCGAAAAACGCCGACACCCAGGTCCAGAACAGCGCGCCCGGGCCGCCGCTGACCAGTGCGGTAGCGCAGCCCGTGATGTTTCCGGTGCCAACCTGTGCCGCAATGGCGGTCGTCAGCGCCTGAAAGCTGCTCATGCCGTCGGCGTCAGCTTTTTTGCCGCGCAGCGTAAAGCCGCCGAACACCCGATGAACCCCCTCGCCAAAGCGGCGCACCTGCACGCCGCGCAGCCGCACGGTAAAATAGAGGCCCGTGCCGACCAACAAAAACAGCAGCAGCGAGTTCCACAGAACATCGCTGAACTGCTCGATCCATGCCGTAAATACTGCCATATTTTCCCCCTGTTATTACACCATTTTACTTTCCGTGCCACCGCCGCCGCAGGGCAAGTGACTTAATAACTATACAATGATTTGCGTGTAAAGTCAAGTGTATTTGCTTCGCGTACAGCTTGGCGGCCTGAGGCATAAAAAATATTTTGCAGATCCGCCTCCGTGTAACATCGGGGACACAACTGCATGGTACACTGGCTGCAAACAGGAAAGGAGAAATGCTCCATGAAAAAGTATCTGCCCTTGCTTGCAGCCGCCTTGGCCCTGACCGCCTGCAGCACTGCGCCTGAATCTACCCCCGCACCGATGCAGACACCTGCTGCAGAGAACGCCGCTGGCGAGGAAAGCGCAGCAGCGTTCCCCATTGGGGAACTGCGCGCATATAACGACTGGATGCACTGCACAGATACAGCCTATTACACGCTGTATGACCAAGAGGGCACAACAAACCTTGTAGGGCTGAAGTTGGACTATGCCAACGGTGTGCAGACCAAGGTAATGTCGATTGATTTAGCCAACGATGCTTTGTACTCCGATTGGTTTGTCACAAATGATAATGTGGTTCGCGTATTTTTAGCAGACGAGGACGGATCGGAGTTTCGTTTTAAAAGCTTTTACCCGGATGGCCGCAGTGAAGAACGGACTGCCAGTCAGGAAATTACGCCAGTTATTTATGACGAGTATGCAGCCTATGTCCTGCGCGACAAGTATGTCGGCAGACTGGACTGGCAGACCGGGGAGGTTACGACATGGAGCGCATCTATCCCGCAGATAAGCGAGATACTTGGCGTTGCGCACAACAAGGTAGTGCTGACCCGCATTGTATCCGATATGCCGCTGCCTACAGACAATGAAATGTATGAGGCTGTGCTTCAAAACTCCCTGATGGAATACGATCTATACGATGTATCGTCTAATACATTGAAAAAACTATTTGATGAGCCGTACTACCCGGAGGAAGGCAGCAGCCGGAAATCCTACTTGGGATACCGTGGTGATATGCTGTACTTTGACCAGTCTAGACCGGATGGCGATGACATCACAAAAGTTTTGTGGGGGTACGACTGTTCGGCGGGGACATTGCAGGAGTTATATGCAGAGAATTCGACCGGATGTATGGGCGGCTATAGCACCCCACAGGGATTTACACGCAGTGGGCAGCTGGAGTTTTTGTTTCTGCAAAGCACATCAGACACGCTGCATATTTACAAAACAGCCAACGGACAGGTGTACAAGGTGCCCTACCACGACCCGACTCTCGATGCGGGCTACGGCAATGCCGAAAATTACGGCCGCCCCATTGCCCTGACCGGCGATGGTCGGGTGCTTGTAACGGATGGTTATGTCCAGCGGGACGGTTACCCGGCAGATGCCTACAGCCTGATCGACCTTGACGCCTACCTCTCCGGCAGCACCGACTATACCCCGGTACAGATGTGGCAGGATCAGTAGGGTGCGGCGTTCCCAACCTACAGATGAACCGCAAAAGGGATGCGCCGTCAGGCTGCGGGCCGGGCATGCCCGGCCCCTACAAATGCCGGAGAGTTGGCGGCGACGATTGTAGGGGGCGGCGTCCCCGACGCCCCGCAGGTCAGCAGTTTTTCCCGGGGCACATGTAGGGCGGCCAGCCCTCTGGCCGCCGTGGCCGTTTGCAGTGGCGGAAAGGTACCCGGGAGGGATTCATCCCTCCCTTACAAACAAAAAAGCAAGAGCCGCTCCGGACGGGGCGGCTCTTGCTCTATGGATAAAATTACTTATTCTTTTTGCTGGCGGCCTTCATGCGCAGGTCGTGGTCCAGAATGCGCTTGCGGATGCGCAGGTTCTCGGGGGTGACCTCAAGCAGCTCATCGGGAGCCAGGAACTCAAGGCAGCCCTCGAGGCTGAACTTGGAAACGGGCACCAGACGCAGGGCGTCATCACTGCCGGAGGCGCGGGTGTTGGTCAGGTGCTTCGTCTTGCAGACATTGACGGTGATGTCCTCGCCGGTCGGGGTGTAGCCCACGACCTCGCCTGCGTAGACCTTCTCGCCGGCGTTGACGATCAGGGTGCCGCGCTGCTGGGCGTTGAACAGGCCGTAGGTGACGGCGTCGCCGGTCTCAAAGCTGATGAGGGAGCCGGTGGAGCGGGTCTGGATGTCGCCGCACCATTCCTCGTAGCCGTCAAAAATCGTGTTCATGATGCCTTCACCGTGGGTGTCGGTCAGAAACTGGCTGCGATAGCCGAACAGGCCGCGGCTGGGCATACGGAACTCGATGCGGGAACGGCTGTTCATCATCTGCATATTCATCAGGATGGCCTTGCGGGCACCCAGAGCGGTCATAACATTGCCCTGATAGACCTCGGGCACGTCGATGACAACGCGCTCCATAGGCTCCATGACCTTGCCGTTCTCCTCGTGGGTCAGAACGTGCGGGGGGCTGACCTGCAGCTCATAGCCTTCGCGGCGCATCGTCTCGATCAGGATGGACAGATGCATCTCGCCGCGGCCCATGACGCGGAAGGAATCGTTCGTGGCGGAATCCTCGACCTTCAGGGCGACATCCTTCAGCAGCTCGCGCATCAGGCGGTCACGGATCTGGCGGGAGGTGACATACTTGCCCTCCTTGCCGGCAAACGGGGAATCGTTGACCGAGAAGGTCATCTCGACCGTGGGGTCGTTGATCTTGACGAAGGGCAGGGGCTGCACCTTGCTGGGGTCGCAGATCGTGTTGCCGATGGAAATATCGGGCAGACCCGCGAAGGCGACAATATCACCGGCCTGGGCGCTCTCGATCGGCTCACGGCCGTTGGCCTTGAAGTCGAACAGCTTGGTGATGCGGCCGCTCATATGCACATCGGGGTTGTGCCAGTCGCAGACCTGAATGGGGCTGCCGACCTTGATGACGCCGTTCTGCACGCGGCCAACGCCCATGCGGCCGACAAAGTCGTTGTAGTCAACGCTGGAAACCAGCATCTGCAGCGGCTCATCAGGCTCGCCCTCGGGGGCCTTGACATACTTCAGGATCGTGTCGAACAGGGGCTTCAGGTCGGTGCCGGAGGAAGGATCCGTCCAGTCGTAGCTGGCGGTGCCGTTGCGGCCGGAGCAGAACACCATCGGGCTGTCCAGCTGCTCATCGGTGGCGCCAAGATCCATCAGCAGTTCAAGGATCTCGTCGATGACCTCGGCAATGCGGGCATCAGGACGGTCGATCTTGTTGACGGCAATGACGAGCGACAGGTTCTGCTGCAGGGCCTTCTGCAGAACAAAGCGGGTCTGGGGCATGCAGCCCTCGGCTGCGTCGACCAGCAGCAGAACGCCGTTGACCATCTTCAGAACGCGCTCGACCTCGCCGCCGAAGTCGGCGTGGCCCGGGGTATCGACGATGTTGATCTTGACGCCCTCGTACTCGCAGGAGCAGTTCTTGGCCAGAATGGTGATGCCGCGCTCACGCTCAATATCGCCGGAGTCCATAACGCGCTCGGCCACCTGCTGGTTGGCACGGAAAGCGCCGGACTGCTTCAGCATCTGGTCGACCAGCGTGGTCTTGCCGTGGTCGACGTGCGCGATGATCGCAACGTTGCGGAGATTTTCCTGAATCATATACATTCCCTCTCAAAAATGAAAATGCCGATAGACTGATATTTGCAGGGGCAAAGCCCCAATATCCACATACTATTTTATAATACGCTATAATGTCTTATTTGTCAAGAATCGCAAAAAGCAAAAATGTGTGCTATAATAATCAATATTATAGGCAGGCTGTCCAAGAATACGCTTGTAGGGGCGCATTCCATATGCGCCCGCGGGCGGAGCAGAGCCCCGCCCCTACGAACAGCCTGGGGATAAGAGGGGCAATAAGAGAGGAACACACCTATGGCAAACACGACCCGCCACATCAATATCATCGGCCACCAGAACCCGGACACGGACTCGATCTGCTCCGCACTGGCGTATGCATGGCTGAAAAACCGCGGCAGCCTCAACGGTCTGTATGAGGCCCGCCGCGCCGGGCATGTAAACCGCGAGACGCGGTTTGTCCTGCAGCATTTCGGCGTTGAGGCACCCCGCCTCTGCACCGATGTCAGCCCGCAGATCAAGGACATCGACATCCGCAAGCAGGCCGGCATTGACGGCGAGATGAGCGTGCGCGCCGCATGGAACCTGATGCGCGATGTCGAGATCGACACCCTCTGCATTGTGGACGATGAGAACGAGCTGCAGGGCCTGATCACGATCAAGGACATTGCCGATGCCAACATGGACCTCTTTGACACGGCCGTGCTGGCCGCCGCCGACACCCGCTGCACCAATGTGCTGGAAACGCTCGAGGCTGAGCTGGTCGTTGGCAGCGCAGAGGCCCGCATCGAAAGCGGCAACATCTGCATCGGCTCCAGCCCCGAGATTATGGAGGAGCTGGTCAAGCCCGGCGACCTTGTGCTGGTCTCCAACCGGTACGAGACCCAGATGTGCGCCATCGACTGCGGCGCGCAGGCCATCGTTGTCTGCTGCGGCTCTGCGGTGCCGCGCACCATCATTGCCCGCGCGCAGGAGAAGGGCTGCGCGGTGCTGGCGACCCCCTACAACACCTACGCCGCCGCGCGGCTCATCTCCACCGCCGCGCCGGTGCGCCACTTTATGCGCACGAAGGAGCTGCTGAAATTCAGCGTAAATACGCCGATCGAGGACGCGCAGAAGGTCATGGCCAGCGTGCGTCACCGCTATTTCCCGATTCTGGACGAGAACGGCAAATACTGCGGTGTCGTCAGCCGCCGTAACCTATTGAACCTCCACCGCAAGCAGCTGATTCTGGTCGATCACAACGAGCGCACCCAGGCCGTGGACGGTCTGGACGAGGCGGAGATTCTGGAGATCATCGACCACCACCGCATCGGCAATCTGGAAACGACCGGCCCGGTGTATTTCCGCAATGTGCCGGTGGGCTGCACAGCCACGATTTTGTATCAGATGTATCAGGAGCAGGGCATGACCCCCAGCCGCGAGATCGCGGGCCTGCTTTTGTCGGCAATTCTGTCCGATACGCTGGTGTTCCGGTCCCCGACCTCCACCCCGCAGGACGAAGCCGCCGCCAAGGCGCTGGCCGAGATCGCGGGCGAGGACATCCCGACATATGCCGAGCAGATGTTTGAGGCCGGCGCCGACCTGACCGGCCGCACGGCGGAGGATGTATTCAGCTCGGACTTCAAGGCATTCAGCCGCGGCGATGTCAAGTTCGGTGTCGGGCAGTCCACCTACATGACCGACAAGTCCCGCGCCGCCGCCGAGGCGCTTGTGGAGCCGTATCTGCCCGAGGCAAGCCGCCGCGAGGGGCTGCCGCTGATCTTCTACATGTTCACCGACATGAAGACCCAAAGCACCGACCTGATGTTCTACGGCCGCAACGCCGAGGAGATCATCCGCGATGCGTTCCATGTCGAGCCGGAGGGCAGCATGGCGCGCCTGCCCGGCGTTGTCAGCCGCAAAAAGCAGCTGATCCCCCCGCTGCTGGCGGCACTGCAGGCCCGGCAGTAAGCGGCAGCCTGCCGGGAGGTCTTACTTTCTTTTGTGACCAAAAGAAAGTAACAAAGAAAAGTCTCG
>OGZG01002553.1_pt1 | contig 12146 bp, 9 predicted proteins | sample 1576781 | NCBI WGS metagenome assembly OGZG01 (sample SAMEA3541502, study PRJEB24748) | human gut metagenome | biome: human gut; feature: human-associated habitat; material: faeces | place: China | collected 2012 | reverse complement strand
CCGAAGTTAAAATTTTAAGAGCAGAGAAAGAACGTGCTGAATGGCGCAGAGCAGATGCTCCGGCTCTGCCCGGCTGACGTGGGCGTTCTGCGCCCCAATGAGCGCATAGTCCATGGTGCGGCGCAGGTCCGGTGCCATGGCCTGCCGTTCCAGCCGCTGTGCCGGGGCGCTGCGCCGCTGCGCCAGCTGACGGCGCACCTCCGGCTCGGTGATGTTTTTCCGGGTGAGGAACTGCGCCGCAGCGCCCTGCTGCTGCAGCATTGCCAGCAAAAGATGGCTGGTATCCGCCTGCTCACAGCCCAAATCCCCCGCCAGCTGCACCGCCTGCTGCAACAGCCGCGCCGCCGGGCGCGAAAAGCCCCGGTAACCGCCCATGCCCAGATTTTCCCAAATGCCCATGTGTCTGCTCCTTGCTGCATATAAAATCGTCTGCACTGGAAGTATAGCCCCAAAGGCGCAGAAAAAATCAGTTGTTTGTGTCGGGCAGCAGAAAAGTAAAAAACGATCCGCAGCGGTTGCCGGGGCGCGGGTGCGACCGGCTGCTGCGGATCGTTTTTTGAGATTTTATCTTGCGGGGAACGTTTTCAGAACGAGCCGCCTCCGCCGCCGTGGGTGGAGCCGCTGGAGGAGGTGTGAGTGGAGCTGCCGCCGGAGTCGCTGGAGCTGGACTCCTTTGGCCGCTCGGTGCGGTGCACCTCACGGTACAGATACAGATCCCGCTGGTTGGTCAGCTTCATGCTGCCCTGCCGCACATAGCTGGTTGCGTCCCGCTGCGGTGCCACGCTCTTGAGCCGGCTCTTCATCACGCCGGTCACGATCAGTGCCGTGATCAGGCCAATGACCAGCGCCACGCCCAAATACACGATCGAGAACGGCTCCTTGGGCATGTTGTCCACATCGTAGGGGTGGCCTTCGCGGGCGGCGGTGACATATGCGTCCGTCCACTGGATAAAGGTGCGGAAGGCGGCGGCGTAATCACCGTCTGCCATATCGGGGGTCATCTGCTCGCCAAGGTACTGGATGCCGGCATCCGTAAAGGCGGTAATGCCGTAGCCGCAGGTGGAGATATGCCACTTACAGTCGCCTGTGCTTATCAGCAGCAGCACGCCGTCCCGGTTTTCACCGTAGCCGAACTGGCAGTAATCATACAGGTCATCGGCATATTCCTCCATGCTGGTGCAGCCCTCGCTTTCCAGCGAATCGATGGTAGCAATGATCACATCAAAGCTCTGGCGGACGCTCAGTTCCTCCAGTGAAGCTTCCAGCTCGCCGCCCTCGTCCTCGGTCAGAACTTCTGCGCTGTCGTTCATGCGGTAATACAGGTCGGCAAAGCCGTCTGCGGCAAAGGCCGGTGCGGCCAGCGCGACCAGCAGCACCAGTGCTGCCAGCGCGGCACAGAGGGAGCGCAGTGGGGTAACAGTCTTTTTCATCTTCCGTCCCTCCTTTACAGAATCCCGGCCAGCCACAGCAGCCACATCACCGCATAGGATGCAGCACCGACGGCTGCCGTAAGCCCCAGCGTCCACTTGCGGGCGGCGGCTTTATCCACCGGCAGGTTGCCCACAAACTTGCCGGTCTGGCCGTTCATAGCAAAGATGTAGTTGTTGCCCTGCCAGCTGGTGCTCAGCACCCACACCGGGAACAGGGCATACTTTGCCTTGCCGCCGTGCAGCTGAATGCTGCTGTTCTCCATTTTCACGGAGTCGTAGCCGGTAACGGTCTGGGTAAAGGCGTCCTCGGTGGACTGACGGACGCGCTCATTGGCGCGCTGGATGCTCTTTTGGGCGTCCACATCGTACTTATCGGCCACATAGCCTGCCAGATACGCGGTCTTGAAGGGCACGGCATCGCTCATGGTAAACGGCTCGATGGATTCCATCAGGTCGTCCTCCATCTTGGAGGAGCCGTCCACCGGAACCGCGTCAAAGCCCAGCACGCCGTCCCGGCGCACGGAATAGTAGCTGGTCTCGGTATAATCGTAGTCGTCATCCGACCAAAAGCGGGTGCGGGTAGCGGTAAAGCGCAGCTGGGCATCGGCATCGCTGTCGTACAGCCAGAAGGGCACATACACGCCCTTGATCTCGTCGATGTGGTTCTGGCTGCGGAACACCTTGGGCAGCAGGGTCTTGCCATTGAGGTGCTCCTGCAATTTAGCCTTGGCAGCCTTTTTATCCAGCTTGAAGGGGATGATGAGGTCGGGGCGCAGGTCTCCGGCAAACTGTCCGGTCAGAACGATGGGGTTGCCGCAGAAGGGGCAGGCCGAGGCTGCCATGGTGTCGTCGCCCACGATCTCGCCGCCGCAGCTCTTGCAGACATAAGTATGCAGACCGGCTGTCTCGCCCTCTGCCCAGCTGCCGCCGGGGGTGGCCCAGTTCATCTCGCTGGGCTTTTCGTCCTTCAGCTCCTCGTCATAGCCCTTGAGGGTATCCACGTCGAACTCGGTGTCACAGTAGGGGCATTTCATCTTCTGGGTGGTGCTGTCAAATTTGATAGCACCATCGCAGCAGGGGCACTTATATTCCAGCATTCCTGCCATAGTGTTTCCTCCTATGATCTGCGAAGCAGAGGCTCCTTCCCTGCCCCACAGTGTGATCGGTTATTGTGTGCCGGGTTCAGCTGCGGTCGTTTTCGTCAAAGGGGTCGCCGCACTCCGGGCAGAACTTGGGCGGGTGAGCGGGGTCTGCCGGTTCCCAGCCGCACTTGTCGCACTTATACTTGGGGGTACCAGCAGGCTTGGGTTTGCCGCACTCGGAGCAGAACTTGCCCTTGTTCACCGCGCCGCAGCTGCAAGTCCAGCCCTCTGCTGCTGCCGGGCGGGGCTTGCCGCACTCCGGGCAGAATTTGCCGGTGACGGTGGCACCGCAGCTGCAAGTCCAGCTGTCAGCAGCGGGCTTCGGTTCCGGCTTTTTGCTGCCGCATTCCGGGCAGAACTTGCCGGTAACGGTAGCGCCGCAGCTGCACTTCCAGCTGTCGGCGGCAGAAGGCTGCTGGGGTGCGGCGGGCTGCTGTCCCATGGCGAACAGGTTCTGAGCGTTCATGCCGTTTGCACCGGCTGCCATGCCCATACCCATAAAGCCGGTCATGGCACCGGCGGTGTTGCCGGCGGCGGTCTTCATGGCGTCGATCTGACCACCCACCAGACGGGCGGCAGCGGTGGTGGGGTCGGTGGTCATGGCGTTTTCTTCCCACTCTGTGATCTTCTTCTGCTGCTCCTCCGGGATGGACAGAGAGTTGATGTTGAAGGAGAACACCTCAATGCCGCGCTTTTTGCGCCAGATATTGGACAGCTGCTCGTTGAGCGCCTCGGAGATCTCCAGCGTGTGGGCAGGGATCTCGTAATATTGCACCTTGTTGGCAGAAAGGGTAGCCAGCGCCGGCTGCAAAGCGTTCATCAGTTCGCTCTTCAGGCGGGGAGCCAGCTCCGAGGCATCGTACTGGGTGGAGACGTTGCTACACACGTTGGTGTAGAACAGCAGCGGGTCGCAGATGCGGTAAGTAAAGCTGCCGTTGCAGCGGATGTTCACCGAGAGCTTGTAGCCCCGCTCCTCGCTGACCACTACGCGGAAGGGGATGGGCGTTGCGGTGCCGTACAGGATCTCGCCCAGCTCCTTGGTGTTGATGTAGTACACCCGCTGATCCTTGCCGGTGTCGCCGCCGTAGGTAAAGCGCTTGGCTACGGTTTGGAAAGTGGCTGCCAGACTGTCGCCGAAGTTGCCGGTGAACACGCTGGGCTCGGTGGAGGAATTGAAGGTATACTCGCCCGGCTCGGCGCACATTTCCACCACCTTGCCCTGCTCCACGATGAGCATACACTGACCATCGGCCACGGCAACGCCGCTGCCGTTGGTGATGATATTATCCTCGCCGTGGTTGGAGCTGCGGCGGGAAGTGCGCTTCTGGCCCTTGACCATCAGCACATCCTTATCCAGAGAATCGCAGTAGAAAAATTCCTTCCACTGGTCTGCAAGAGTTCCGCCCAGTGCGCCCATACCTGCTTTGATCAAACCCATAATAATTTCCTCCTGTATGTTTTATTGTTTTTGCTCTCTTCTTTATCATGCAGAACGATTTCGTTTGTAAAAAGGTTCTGCCTGCTCAGGGGTAAGGGTCAGATAATTGATATTATAATCATACTGCAATGCGGCGCTGAACGCAAGGAATTTCTAACCGTTGCCACCTGCCTTTGCAGCTTCTTTCACAAAAAAGAACACCGGAGCGTCCATAGAGACTCCGGTGTTCCGAAATAATATTTTTATGCTTGTCCCGTACCCAAAAAAGGCTTAGAACCGCCGCCATGTATCCGGCATAAACAGCACCAGCATGGGGAATATCTCCAGACGGCCGGCCAGCATATCGAAGATGAGCACCAGCTTTGCGGGGTCTGCAAAGCAGCCGAAGTTCTGCATTGGGCCTGCCATTTCCAAGCCCGGGCCGATGTTGTTCAGGGTAGCAGCCACGGCGGTAAAGTTCGTCACCATATCAAAGCCGTTCAGGCTGATGAGGAAGAAGGAGGCCGCAAAGATAAAGATATACGCCGCCACAAACACGTTGGTGGTGCGGATGGTCTCGTGGTTCAGTAGCTTGCCGTCCATGCGGGCGGGCGCTACCACCTGCGGGTGCAGGGCGGTCTTGAGCTCCTTGGCCAGGGTCTTACCCAGAATGAGGAAACGGCTCACCTTGATGCCGCCGCCGGTACTGCCGGCGCAGGCGCCAATGAACATGAGCATGACCAGAATCTCTTTCGAGAGGGTCGGCCACAGGTCAAAATCGCAGCTGGAAAAGCCGGTGGTGGTGATGATGGAGCCCACCTGAAAAGCGGCCTGCCGCAACGCCTCGCCAAAGCTGTTGTACATACTATAAATATTGGCAGTGATGATACCCACTGCCACGACGATGACCACAAAGTAGCCCCGCACCTCCTCGCTGGCAGCAGCGCGGCGGAACTTGCGCATGAGCAGCAGGAAGTAGGCGTTGAAGTTGACGCCGAACAGGATCATGAAAATGGTCACGACCCACTGGATGTAGGGCGAAAAGCTGGCAAAGCTGTCGTTGCGGAAGCCGAAGCCGCCGGTACCCGCCGTACCAAAGGCAGTGAGCATGGCTTCGAACAGGGGCATTCGGCCAATCAGCAGGAACACCAGCTCCAGCACGGTAAGGGCAAAGTAGATGCCGTACAGGATCTTAGCGGTGGACTGCACCTTAGGCACAAGCTTGTCCACCTGCGGGCCGGGGCTTTCGGCTTTCATCAGGTTGACGTGAGAGCCGCCAGTCAGCGGCAGCAGCGAGAGCAGAAACACCAGAACACCCATGCCGCCAATCCAGTGGGTGAAGCTGCGCCAGAACAGAATACCGTTGGGCAGCCCCTCCACGGCGGGCAGGATGCTGGCACCGGTGGTGGTAAAGCCGGAGACCGTCTCAAACAGGGCATCCACGGGGTTCGGGATGCAGCCGGTGAGCACAAAGGGCACCGCGCCCATCACCGAGATGAACACCCAGCACAGCGAGGTAGCCGCAAAGCCTTCGCGCATATAGAACACCTTACTGCGGGGTTTGATGGTGTGCAGGGCGTAGCCGATGCCAGCGCTGACGGCAGCTGTGAGCAGAAACACGCCCAGCACCATCCACTCGCCATACACTAAGCTGGCGGCGGCGGGCAGCAGCAGCAACGCGCCCTCGATCATCAGCACATAGCCCAGCAGACGGAAAACGATCGCATAATTCATAGTCCGCCTCCGTCAGTGCTCCACGATATCGCGCAGATCGTGCAGACCATGCTCCAGCGTGACCACGATGACGTTATCGCCCACTTGGATCTGGTCGCCGCCGCGGGGAATCAGGATCTTGCTGCCGCGGGTAATGCAGCACAGCAGCAGGTTCTTTTTCAGGTGCAGCTGGCTCAGGGGCACACCGGTAGCGGCGCTCTCCTCGTGCACTGTAAACTCCAGCGCCTCCACGCGGTCATCCAGTATGCGGTACAGAGTCTTGATGTTGTTGCCTGCCTCGTTTTGCAGGGCGCGGACGTACTGCACGATGTAGTCACAGGTCATGTACTTGGGGTAGACCACGCTGCCCAGATCCAGCCCGGCCAGAATATCGTCAAATTCCAGACGGTTGACCTTGGTCACCAGCTTGCCGTTGGAGTGCTTTTTGGCAAACAGGGTCAGCAGCACATTCTCCTCGTCGATGTTGGTCAGTGCCACGAAAGCCTCGGTGGATTCCAGACCCTCGGAAAGCAGAAACTCGCGGTTGGAGCCGTCCTCGTTCAGGATCTGTGCGCCGGGCAGCTGCTCAGCCAGTTCTACGCAGCGGGCAGCGTCCCGCTCCACAATGCGCACCCGCACATGGTTTTCCAGCAGTTCCTGACTGAGGTAGTAAGCAATGGCACCGCCGCCCACGATGAGGGCGTTACGTACCGGCTGCACCGGCAGATGCAGCTGCTGGAAGAAAGCGTGAGCTTTTTCCTGCGTAGCAAGGAAGGTGACCTGATCGCCCTTTTGCAGCACAAAGTTACCGTTGGGGATGATGACTCCACCCTCACGCTCCACCGCGCACACCAGAATATCGCTCTTGAGCCGGGTGGGGATCTCGCGGATGGCTACGCCGTCCAGTGCATCGGGCAGCGCAAACTTGATCAGCCGCACACGGCCGTCCGCAAAGGTATCGATCTTGCTGGCACCGGGGAACCGCAGCAGATGAGAGATCTCCTTTGCCGCTGCCATTTCCGGGTTGATGATGGCGGAAATGCCGATCTGCTTTTTGATAAAGTCCAGCTCGTGGCTGTAGGATGGGTTGCGCACGCGGGCAATGCCGTGGCAGTGGCCCGCCTTTTTGGCGAACATGCAGCAAAGCAGGTTCAGTTCGTCCGAGCCGGTGACCGCAATGAACACGTCCGCATCCTCAATGCCCGCCTCAGACAGGGTGGTGATGGACGAGCCATTGCCTACAATGCCCAGCACGTCGTAGCTTTCGGTCAGGTGCTCCACGCGCGCTTTGTTGGTGTCCACCACAGTCACGTTGTGGCCTTCCTCGCTGAGCTGGCGCGCCAGAGCCGTGCCGACCTTGCCGCCGCCCACCAGAATGATCTTCATAACAAGTCCTTTCTCCTTTGGCAGCCCCTTTTTCCGGGGCATACAAGTACAGTGTAGTATACCATATCCCGATGCAAAGTTCTACCGTTTGTCCCGCAAATACAGCGAATTGCTTAAAAAGCGACAGTTCTTTTGTGCAAGATGGCCTGTTCTCAGCGTGAAAGCGCAAAAAGGGACTGCCACACAGCTTTGTGCAGCAGTCCCCTTGGGACGAAACGATTTAGAATGCCCACCGCGTACGCTTTGGGCATCCTCAGCGGAAAAAAAATTGTTATAAGAGCAAGGTCGGTCAGCCTGCGGGCTGCCCGACCTTGCATTTTCGCGGAAAACAGGGTTCTCCCCTGCTGTCCGGTCTCAGTACCGCTCTACGCCGTCCTTGGTGACAAGGGCGTACACCAGCGGGGCTTCCTCCGGCTTTTCAGCGCCGTACACAAGGCCGCTGCGGTACTCGGCTGCGGCAGCTTCAAACTTGTCCGCAGCGCCGTAGAAGGTGGCAAGGCTTTCGCCCTTATGGACGTAGTCACCGCGCTTTTTGTGCAGGGTGATACCGGCGGCAAAGTCCAGCGGGTCGCCCTTTTTCTGGCGGCCTGCGCCCAGCAGCACACTGGCAGAGCCGATCTTTTCCGCATCGTTGGCCACAATGTAGCCGTCCTGCTCAGCCAGCAGTTCATAGCTGGCGGCGGGCTGTGCAAACAGGCTGTAATCATCCAGCACCCGGATGTCGCCGCCCTGCGCGGCAAACATTTCCTTGCACTTGGCAAAGGCAGAGCCGTCCGCAATGACAGCCTCGGCCATAGCGTGGCAGTGGGCGGCATCGCCCTTGCCTGCCAGTACCAGCATGTTGGCCGCCAATTGCAGGCACACCTCGGTCAGGTCTGCCGGGCCGTGGCCTTTGAGCACGTCCATGCTCTCCATCACTTCCAGACTGTTGCCGATGTTGTGCCCCAGCGGGGTGTCCATATCGGTGATCATGGCGGCTACCCGGCGGCCATGATGGGTGCCGATGGCGACCATCAGCTGCGCCAGCTCAATGCTCTGGTCAACAGTTTTCATAAAAGCACCGGTGCCGGTGGTGACGTCCAGCAGGATGGCATCCGAGCCGGAGGCCAGCTTTTTGGACATGATGCTGGACGCAATCAGCGGGATGCAGCTGACAGTAGCGGTAACGTCCCGCAGGGCGTACATCTTTTTATCTGCCACGGCAATGCCCTCGCTCTGGCCGATGACCGACAGACCGATCTGGTTCACCTGTGCAAAAAACTCCTCCTGCGAGAGGGCGGTCTTTGTGCCGGGCACGCTCTCCATCTTGTCGATGGTACCGCCGGTGTGGCCGAGACCACGGCCGCTCATTTTGGCGATCTTCACCCCGCAGGCTGCCACGATGGGTGCGATGACCAGCGTGGTCTTATCGCCCACGCCGCCGGTGGAGTGCTTGTCCACCTTGATGCCCGGAATGGGCGAAAGATCTACCATCACGCCGCTGTGCGCCATCACATCAGTCAGTTCGGCAGTCTCCTCATTGGTCATGCCGCGCAGATACACCGCCATCATCCATGCGGCCATCTGGTAGTCAGCCACTTCCCCGCTGACAAAGCCGTTGACAATGGCCTCCAGTTCCTCCCGGGTGTGGGTGCCGCCATCCCGCTTTTTTGCGATCAGATCATAAATACGCATCGTTTCACGCTCCTGTTCTTCTTACTTCTGTGGCGTTTTATGCCCGGATCTCCTGCCATACGCTCTTGCCGTCCAGCGTGGAGGCGTCCACTTCCAGATATTCGCAGATGGTCTGGGCGATGGTGCCGAAGCACAGCTTGGTGCCCAGATCCGTCCCCGCCTTCACACCCTTGCCGCAGACCAGATACGGCACATACTCGCGGGTATGGTCGGTGGTTTTGGTGTAGGAGGGATCACAGCCGTGGTCGGCAGTGATCATGAGCAGGTCGCCCTCCCGCATCCCCGGCAGGAAATCGGCCAGAAAACGGTCGAACTCCGTAGCGGCGGCAGCGTAGCCTGCCACATCGCGGCGGTGGCCGTAGAGCATATCAAAGTCTACCAGATTCACGAAGGCAAGGCCTTCAAAATCCCGGGTCTGCAGAGCCTTGGTAAAGGCGATGCCATTGGTGTTACCGGTGGTCTTGATCTTTTCGGTCACGCCCTCGCCGTCAAAGATATCGTAGATCTTGCCCACGGCGATCACGTCCTTACCGGCATCCTTCAGCAGATCCAGCATGGTGGCGCGGGGCGGCTTCAGGCTCAGGTCGTGGCGGTTGGTGGTGCGGTAGAAGGTATCGGCGGTGCGGCCCAGGAAGGGGCGGGCAATGACACGGCCCACACCATACTCGCCCTTGAGCATCTCGCGGGCGATCTCGCAGTAACGGTACAGCTCGTGCACCGGCACCAGCTCTTCGTTGGCGGCCACCTGGAACACGCTGTCGGCACTGGTGTAGACGATGAGGGCGTTTTCTTTCATGGCCTGCTCGCCGTAGTCCTTCAGCACCTGGGTGCCGGAATAGGGCTTATTGCAGAGCACCTTGTGGCCGGTCTTTTCCTCAAACTCGTGGATGAGCTCTGCGGGGAAGCCCTCCGGGAAGGTGGGCAGCGGCTTCGGGCTCACCACACCGGCGATCTCCCAGTGGCCGATGGTGGTGTCCTTGCCCATGCTCTGCTCCTGCAGGCGGGCAAAGGAACCGGTGGGAGCGGCGGTCTTTTCCCCGGCGGTCACGCCGTCGATGTTGAACAGGCCCAGCTTTTGCAGGTTGGGGCAGTTGAAGTTGGGATGCTTTGCAATGGCTCCCAGCGTGTTGGTGCCCTCGTCGCCAAAAGCGGCAGCATCCGGCTCGGCGCCGATGCCAAAGCTGTCGAGCACGATCAGAAAGACACGTTTTTCCATCTTGGTTTTCTCCATTTCTTCCGGGTCAGCCCGGATAAGTGACACTTTTACCTGCCACCATTATAAGCAAAAACAAGCCTGTTTGCAAGGGCTGTCTTTCCATGCTGCACAGCTGTCCTGATGGGCAGGATCTTAGCCATTTCTTTAACGATTTCTCTGTGCAAAATCCGCAAAATTACCGCGTCCCTGCGTCAAGCATCTGTTCAAACCTCCCGGTATGCAAAAAAGTTGTATTCATCCTGAAATTTCACTTGCTCTCTTGTCAGAAAGTGATTATAATAGTAGTTGGTAAAGTTTTGGATTTTCACTTTACCGTACATTCCAACCCACAGCACGGGGAGTTTTCCCTGTTGGTCGTGTGCGCGGGCCGTTCTGCATGACAGCAGACAGCCTGCTGCAAAATAAATGAGAGAGTGAGAACGTAGACGGAGGTATTTTGAATGAGAAAAACGAAAATTATCTGCACCCTGGGCCCTTCCACCGACAAGGACGGCGTCCTGCGTGAACTGATCGCCAACGGCATGAATGTTGCCCGCTTCAACTTCTCCCATGGCTCCCACGAGGAGCACAAGGGCCGTCTGGACCTGCTCAAGTCCCTGCGCGAGGAGCTGGGCAAGCCCGTGGCTGCTCTGCTGGACACCAAAGGCCCTGAGATCCGCCTGAAGGACTTCAAGAACGGCACCGAGATGCTGGAAGCCGGCCAGACCTTCACCCTGACCACCCGCGATGTGGAGGGCACCAAGGAGATCTGCTCCATCACCTACAAGGATCTGCCTCAGGACGTGGCCCCCGGCGGCACCATCATGCTGGATGACGGCCTGATCAAACTGCAGATCCAGACCGTGAACGATACCGACATCGTCTGCACTGTGCTGAACAACGGCAAGATCAAGAACAAGAAGGGCGTCAACGTGCCCGGTGTGCATCTGTCCATGCCGTATATGAGCCAGCGCGATAAGGACGATATCATCTTCGGCATCGAGCAGGGCTTTGATTTCATCGCTGCTTCCTTTGTGCGCACTGCACAGGACGTGTACGAGATCCGCAACCTGCTGAACGAGTACGACTCCAACATCCGCATCATCGCTAAGATCGAGAACCGTGAGGGTGTGAACAACATCGACAGCATCCTGGCTGCCGCCGACGCTGTCATGGTGGCCCGCGGCGACCTGGGCGTCGAGATCGACTTTACCGAGCTGCCCGGCATCCAGAAGACCATCATCGACCGCTCCTTCTCCTTCGGCAAGCCCATCGTCACCGCTACCCAGATGCTGGACAGCATGATGGTGAACCCCCGCCCCACCCGTGCTGAGATCTCGGACGTGGCAAACGCCATCTACGACGGCACCTCTGCTATTATGCTGTCCGGTGAGACCGCTGCCGGTGCTTACCCCGTGGAGGCACTGAAGACCATGTCCGCCATCGCCGAGCGCACCGAGCAGGAGTCCCTTTGCCGCATCGCTGTCAGTTGTGGTTGTGTCATTTTTTGCGGTACTGTTTGTAGAACTGCTTGCTTTTTCCGCCTCCTGCTGTTTCTTCTCGTCTGCAAGAATCTTTGTTATTGAAACAGGACGTTTGTATTTAACTCTTAAATTAACATAATCCTTGGCAACATATCCTATATCACCGTCGATAGTAATCCTTACCCAGACTTTTCCACACTTCTTTACATAAAAACTCTCACCTGACGCAATCTGTGTGATAACTTTTGCTTTTTTGTTGGATTTTTCCCTTACATTTAATGAAGAAACACTCTTTTTAACGGTAATATACTGCACCCCGTATTTCTTTGCAAGTTTCTGTGCCTCTGCCCCTGTTGCAAGATATTCTTTTTTTATGTATCCTCTGAAGCTTCCGCTTTTTATAAGTGCCCAGCCGTTTTTGTAAGTCTTTGTTATTGTAACTGCACTTCCCCTGTAAAGTCGACCCTTTATTTTTCCCTGCAAAGACGGCTTATTTCTGATATTCACATAGTCGTTTGCAATCGATATTGCAAGATTTTTATTTGCTGCATCTGCCTTTTCAGTTTTTAATGCAGATGCACCACAAATGATGACAAGCTGCGATGCCACTATCAATCCACATCTGATAATTTTTTTCCTCAAATGTATCTTTTCCATAACCTACCTCTCATTTTTTGTACGGTCGCTGTTCACATTTATTGTACC
>OGZG01002544.1_pt1 | contig 12170 bp, 10 predicted proteins | sample 1576781 | NCBI WGS metagenome assembly OGZG01 (sample SAMEA3541502, study PRJEB24748) | human gut metagenome | biome: human gut; feature: human-associated habitat; material: faeces | place: China | collected 2012 | reverse complement strand
AGTCACCGGCGTAGTACATGGCAATGGCGGCGTTGCTGCCCTCCATCTTGCCGCTTCGGTTCGGGGTGTGCCTTGGGCGGCATCCAGCTCTTGCATCATGGAACAGAAGCGGTCCTGATGGGAAAACTCATTGATATTATCTTTCGGCAACTCCCTTGTGTGGGTGCAAATTCCCTCATGCAAGTACGCCAGACACATGAAATCATGGACGCGGGTATTGGTTTGAAGATAGGAAAGGTCGTTTTGGGTCATTATTTTTCGTTGGTTGCTGAGTGTAGGCCGCATGTCGAACCAGTGTTCGGTGATGCAGATCAGTGCGGGGTCTTTGCAGAAGATGACTTTCGGCAGTTTGGAGGGCAAATATTTATGTATTTCCATTTTGCTTATCTCCTTGCCGATGGTCGGGGGATTTCCCAGCGGGTATACGGTAACAATTTCCAAACTATTGCAAGGCCGTTGTTTATTGAAAAAGTTGTTGCCGTAATAGTGCAGGAAGTTACGGATGCCTTCTTGTCCGTTGGCGTTCTGCGAGAAAAGGTGGAGTCCTCGATCGGTGCGGATTCCTTGGAAAAGATTCAATTTCACGTCGCTGTTCCGGGTGTGTTCATTAACCATTACATCGTATCTGAAATCTTGTGCAATTATCTCGTGCCTGTTTTCCGGTGCAAGGGCGTCGAGGTCCTGTTTTCGGCAGAAGAATACGTCGATCATGGGCACTCCGCTCTTTATAACCGCAACTTTCCGTGAAAGGGCTTGTATGACTTTTGGCAGCAGGTCAGTCGAACTGAGTTCAGGTATATCCTTCTTGTGTTTGTAATCGACGTGCAGGAACCAGTATCCGGGGACTGTGCGGGGATCGTCCCCGATATGTTGAATATCGGAGTTGATGAAGGCCGGGAAATCCTTTTCGGGGTCTGAGGTAATTCGGGCATGTATTGCCGTTTTATAGGGTGTCAGGGTCAGCAGCAGACTCGCTGGTTCATTTGCTTTAATGTGTTGCACCATAGCTGTGACAATTTGGATTCTATATTTTCAGTTTCGGACTCGTTGATTGTTCGGGTGTGTCGTCGGGAAGATATTCTTGGGTTTGTACGGGTTCCCGGCAGCAAATTTTGTCGGGGTATTTTTCATTGATAAGCCGGTTGGCAAAGTCCTTGATTTCTTTTTGGATTATTCTCAGTTGGGTATTGTCTTTACACTTGCCATATTTTAAAAACAAGTCGAGGAAATCGGTTCCGAATGCAGTGTTGTCGGGCCATTCGGGGAAAAGACTTGCCAGATGGTGAGAATAGCCATCACGAATTTGAGCCAGGCATAAAAATTCAAAATTCGGGGTGGAGGTTTTCATGGGGTCAATCCCGTTCTTCGTGCAGAATATGGAGTAGTTCTGCATCGTCGGATGCATATCGAATTTTGAGGTTGTAATTTCCACCAGCGATTTGTCATGGCAGAAATAGTTCTGGGGAAGATGCAGTGGCGTTGTCTCCAAATTGTTGTTTTCTCCGAAAAGATTGCCGCAGGGAGCCGGCATTTCTCCGATCGCCTTGATATAAATGACTTCAAGCCGGTCCGTAGCATGTTCACGACAGAAAAAATGTTTTTCATAATAATGAAGGCAAGCATTCATTGCCTTCATTCCTTTTCTGTCCGGAGAGAAAACATGTACACCCCGGTCCGTTCGGATTCCCATTAAGGAATGCTCATGCATATATTGGGTTTTTGAGGAGATCATCAATAAGAAATAGCCTTCGGTTTTTACGATGTTGGCATATTTGTTTTCCTCCAAAAGCGGGTTGATATGTTTTAGGTAGCAGTAATAGGCATCCATCAAAGAAATTACGTGCATGATTTTCCCCTTCTGCTGTTCAAGTTCCGATCTGATAATACCTTCAATTTTCGAGGTCGCTCTTTCCACTTTACGGCGATTCTCGAAATTGATTTGCACGAGCCATATATCAGGAATAGCACATGAACTGTCATCAAATTTCTGCACCTGTTCAGTGAGGTATTGCCTGAATCCCTCTTCGTCGGAATCCGAGATGTAGACATTTTTAATCTCGTTTTCGGGTAAAAGCGAAAGATACAGGCTGCAGGGATTACTTTGTTTATCCATAACGGTTTGTTGTTTGTTAGATTTTCATCTTGGGTTTATTGCTGTTCTCTTGGAAATCCTCCGTTTCGGGCGTTTGAATCTGCTGGAGTTGTTCTTCGATTTTCTCCGGTTCCCGGCAATAGCGGAAGTCGGCGAATTCTTCCGTGAGGATCTTCGCGGCCAGTTTCTTGATTCGGGAGCTGACATTCTCTCTTTCGATGTTGTCGTCACAATCATCCAGTTCTTCGAGCAGATCATCGAATCGGTTCTCTAATGAAAAGGATTCATACCATTCGCCTTCGATCATATCGGGTCGTTGAATATCTCCTTCGCAGATACCGATCAGGCAGCAATAATCGTATACGTCGGTTGAACTTGAAATATCGGAAATTTCATTTTCATGCGAGAAGCTCCAATAGTTGCTGACCGTGGGGAGCATATCGATTTTCTTCTCGGTAAGTTCCAGCATGGTCACGCCTTTACAGAAGAAGTCGTCGGGCAAATCGAGGGGCGCTGTGTTCCAATCTACCGTATCTGCAAAAGGATTCAAAATACCTTGAGGTATCTGGTCGATAGGCCGCACGGTGATGAGATCGAAGCGGTCTGTTCCTCTTTTTGTCGAGAAGAAATGCCCTTCGTAATAACTCAAACAGTTCTCGATGGCGTGGTCCCCGGTTTCATCGGAAGTGAAAACATGCACGCCGCGGTCTGTGCGTATTGCCCGGAAATCGTCCGTATACGCATAAACACCAATCCTTTTCGCTATTTTTTCGTGCGCACCCTCGTAGGATAGCGGGTCGAAACCATGAAGGCTGCAAAAATCGAGATCATGTACGAGGAAGGCTTTATGCTCTTTTATACCATATAGCTGGGGGTTGCGCAGAAGTTTCTGCAGGGTTTCATATTGGTCCATTATCGCAATGTCCGGGATGCGGGATTTATCTGTGAAAACCATTTTCAACACCCAGATATCCTTCATTGCATAGAAGTCATTCTTGAATTTTGCGATGATGGCATCGAAATAATCCCGGAGTTTATCATCCGAGTGGGTGCAATGCCGTACACGTTCAATTTTGTTATCCTTTGTGAGGGTAAGAAGGACGCAATCCTGTTCTTTGGGGCTATTCATGGCTAAATTTTAATTTTGGGAGTTGTGGCCTTTTCCTGTTCCGGGGTTTGGTGTTCTGCGATCTTTTGCCAATACAAAGGGAATTCCTCTTTCAGATGCTTCTCGCCATATTCTCGGTAGGCTTTCTCTTGCTCTTCGGACGGCTTGTTGTAGAATTTTTCGCGGATTGCATTGAGGTCCGCTTCATAGGGACATTGCTGATGTTTTTCAGGTGAGAGATGATGAATAGGCTCCCCACATTCACAGAGGTGCAGTAACGATGCAAGGCGGTAATTATCCAACGTTACTTTGATCTCCTTGTAGATATGCATTCCAACGGCAAAGAGTTCATAGTTTTTGCCGGTGGGAGTCATATCGAAACGCTGCTGGCAGAATCCTGTGCGCACGAGTTCGCGCGGGGCAAAGAATTCTTGGGGTATAGGCGTGATAGATTCGCGTTCGATGCTCCGTTTTATGCGCAGATCATAAAACCGGTCTACATGGCTGGCATACGGGTCCATGAATTTGGGTACATGGTATTCATTGAGGAATTCGATGTGAAACTTCGGGTCGAAAAAGTGATCGGTGAGGTATTGCCAATATTTCCGGAATGCGAGTTTCCCGTTCTCGGTTTCACTGAATAACAATACGCCGCGTTCGCTTTCGAGAGCTTTCCAGCAGGGAAACTGGTAATTCCCTTCTTTCACCAACTTGTCGTCGTAGTAATTTGAACTGCTTGTAAAATGGGGATGATTCAGCAACACGTCATGGGAGCCCTGTTCGCTCAGGGGCTCTATGTGCATTTTATGGCAGAAGACGGCATCCCGCAGCCGCACTACATTCGAGGGCCAGATACCCAATGAGTTCGTTACGGGGAGCAACCGCGAGAGATAGTCGCCGTTGTCGGTGTTTGAAAACGGGGGTATGAGACTTTGATCCTTAAACCGGTATTCCATCAACCAGTTGTCGGGAATATCCCGATCCTTGCACAGGCGGTAGGCACTGACCTCTTGTTCGATGAATGAGAACAGCCAGCCGCAATCGAACAACCGCAGGTATTCAACTTTCTGATCCGGATTAATGATTAAGTAGACGGATGCAGGTGTGGGTGTATCGTAATCGGAGAACATGGCGTTGTAGAATTAGAATTTAAGACCTTTGCTCCTGCTTTCATAGAGCCTGTCCAGTTTATCCTGCGCTTGCTGTTGCATTTGGTTTTGCTCTGCCAGGCGGCCGCGTAGGTCGGGGAAATCACGATCGAGCAATTCCTTGGCACGACGTGACACTAATTCCGTGTATTGAGGCGTGCGGTCTTTTACCAGATCACTGAAAGAGGATCTATAGCTGAAAGTTTCAGGCATGCCATTCTGAAATTTATATATAAAATGTCCGGTTTCGGCGATTGCTAATAAGCGCATAATATTGAAATTGCGCTGGGTGCAGCTAAGGCCCGTCCTATTGTTCGGGAACACCAGTTTGTGATAGTTGCTCCATGTCGGAGCCATGTCTAAATGAAAGTATTCCAAACCATTGCCGAGGATTTTTTCTGATTCGAAAATTGCCGGGGCAAGGATCATTTCCTTCTGCCGTTGCGTCAATGACGGCTTGTAAAGCGGACAGAGATCGGCAAAATCCTGCAATTCGGAGTCAAAAGCCGGGAGTTTGGATATGGTGATCTCTGTCTCCGGCATTTGCGGTAAGAAGAAGTTGTCGGCGATGTTCTGCATGAAGCCTTCCAGCAGCCGGGCTCCTTTTGGTGTAGGGGTAAATAAAAGAACTCCCTGACAGGTTTTTACGGCTGTATATGCCCGGAACGGCGGCCGTGCAAGGTTAAGTTCAAAATCCGGATTCCCGTCCCGCGCGAACAGGTCACTAAGTGCAAGTGTGGGAATATCTCGGCAGGATGCGAGGAGCGGTTTGCAATGGATATGCAGATACAATGCTCTGTCCAAAGGAAGAATATGTAAAGGGGTGATCCCTTCCTCTAACAATGCAGGGCGGAGTTTTTGGAAAAAATCTCTGCGGTGCATTCCATCCAAGGATTTTATCCGCGGGATTTGCTCTTCGGAGAAGTGGTAATGAAACATCCAGTTATTCGGAAATAGCGCTTGGTCATGGGCACGCTGCACATTCTCCAGTGCGAACTCTTCGAAACCTTTGTCCCCCAAGTTGCAACGCCGCAGGTGGAGCGTGTCGTAAATTGGGCTTAACATCAGATAAAGGTCGGAATAGCTGTTTTTTTGTGTTTCCATAGTCATGTAATTAGAGTTTGGGCCCTTGGTGAAAATTTTCGGATGGAATCTCGATCATCAGACTTTGTTCGGGGTTTTGGGTGATTTGCCGGCGCTCCGGGAAATCCCTGTCGAGTAATGCCTGAGCCAGATGTTTGGCTTCTTGTTGCAGCGAGTCCATTTTTTTCGGATCGTCGCAGATTACAATTTCATCGGCTAAGTCCTTGAAATTCCCCAGATAGTGACAGACAAAATGCCACTCCGATGATAGTCGTTCCCTTGGGAAACCATTCTGATGTATCTGGTCAAGGATGGCGATGTCGAAGGTATGCGTATGGGGCTGGAGATTGACATTTTCACCACTGAGGAACAACGAGTAATTTTCGGAGGTAGGATGCATGTCATACTCTTTTGCCGGCAGTCCTTCCCGTAGAATATCAGAGTCGATAAGCGGCAGTTGCATCAGATCGCGGAAGGTAAAATCGCGTCCGTGGTAGTTGAAATTAAAGTTCAGGGTCGCACAATGTTCTTCAAGCAGTTTCTTATCGAGGAACGTATGCAGCTCGTATATTTTCATACGATCGATGTTCAGGCTGGGATCGAAATAGTGATCGGCACAGAATTGCATAAAACTTTTGTAAGCATCCTCCCCGGATACGCTTTTCCGGTCATAGAGGAGAACTCCGGAACCAATATCTACAGCCCGGCATGTCGGAAAAATATCGCCGCGTTGTCCGAAGATGGCGAAGTGCGTACTTATTGATTTGTAACCGGGTTGCTGAATGACATTGCGGTGCTGCCCCTCATCGGAAAACATATCGATGCCATAATTATGGCAATAACAGGCATCCCGCAGAGGAATGATGCTGACGGGTTTAATATTCTCGCGGGATGCTATGTCGTGTATACAGCGGAAAAAATTGCTGTGGTTGGCACCCGGAGCCAAAGGCGGCAGTTTGCCGCCATCTTGAAACTCGTAAGCGAACATCCAGTTGTCGGAGAGTGTTTTGTGATTCTTTTCCGGTGTTGGAAAGGACTTATGGATGAATGCGCGGAAATCCTCTTCACAGTATGTTTTATGAAGGATCTGCACGGCATCGGCCGAATAACGAGGATTTACCGAAATGAATACTGTGGAGGGTTGTTCGTTTTTAGGATTCATGGCAATGGATTATGAATTATAAATGTATGCAAGGCCGGTTTTCCGGGATGAGGTTTTCATCGATCGAAACAGCGGGTTCCAGCTCCCTGCCGCGTATTACGAATCCTTCTTGCCGGAGAATTTCTCCGGCAAGGGTCTTGAGCTGCTTTTCTATTTCCATTTTCTCATCAATATAGCTCGTATTATACTGTCGCTCTTTTAAATTCTCGAACCGGTCGATATAACTATAATCGTGATATTCGTCCTTCTCGACAATAATTCCTGTGCTTTCTGCAAAAAGTAGCCAAGCTATTTCGTCACTGCGGTTAAGAGGGTCATTGGGGTATTCACTGAAGAATCTCCAGTAGTTTTCGGGATAAGGGCTAAAATCATGTTCAACAGACTTTTCCCGGATCGGGATTTTTTCCGCTTCGATCGCATTTGCCAACAACAGATGGTCTTTCGAAGAATCATCCACTGTAAATTTATTTGCCTGCCTCGGCATATTGTCTCTGTCAACCCATACTGTTGAGATGGTGAGCCGATCGATGTCCATGCGGGGGTCGAAGAAATGCTTGTTGAGAAGAGCATAGAATGCGGACATCTGTTTAATGCCTGAATCGGTATCTGTAAACAGCCAACTGCTTTGTGGGCTTTCGATAAGCTCACAGTCCAGAAAGTTATTATGCAGAAGTACGTCCCGCACGAGGGGTTTGTTTGTACCGTCATAGAGTTCCGGGATGTTGATTGTATGGGGACTGTCGGGTACGATTCCATAGCGGGATATAAGATGTTGCCGAGGAACTTTAGAAATGAAAAGTCCGATATCATCTCTAAGATATTTATCATACATTATGGATATGTGGTTGTTAGGATGCTTAGACATTTCTCGTATCTGCTTTAGATAGGAATCGTTGTTGTCCGGTGAAATCGGCGGAATCATTTTCGGGTCCTGAAATTCAAAGCTCACGACTCTTCTCTGGAGAATATCGGGCGTTTGGTGCAAAAGAGCGTCCGCGGCTTCATTCCGGCAGTATCTATTGTAGTCCCGGAGTTCATTGCTGATGATCTTGATATGAACGGGCTTGAAGAACTTATCCACTGTGATGCAAAGTCTTGCAGGTTTGGATTTCGGCGCAGGATTCAAGTCCTTTTTAAATTCAGATTCCATTAGCGCTTTATTTTGAAGGTTTTGTTCTGCGGATTGCTCGGAAATCCCAAACTTTCCGTACAAACTACTCCCTTTTCTTTACCCCGAAGCATGGATGTGAAAAATTGATAAAGTTCTTTGAGCGTCATGTCGCCCAAGTCTTTATAGGGCGTTTTATTCGGATCGGTACGTTTGCAGAAAATGGTATAGTTCTCAAAACTCTGGGTGAGGTCGAATTCGCGTATCGAATGCCCTTGTTTGAGGATGGCAGGATCGACATAAGCCTCGTGGAATAAATCATCTTTGCTCTGCGAATTGAGGTTTGAGAGGCAATCTACTTTGTCTTTCAGGTCGAACGGACTGGCAATGATTTCCCAATACCGGAATTTGCCGCCCGGTTGTGACGGATTGAAGAAGTTTAGTTCGAGGTATTTTTCATAGGCTTTGCGTTGTCGCAGACCTTCCGAGGTATTTGTAAACAGCACGACTCCTTTTTCGGTTTCAACAGCCATATAGGAGCGGTATTCAGGTAATGCGACATTCGTTTGCGGGGTATTGTTCCCGAAGCCGTCTGTGGGCAGGGGGTAGTTTTCCTGTTGGCACAACACGCTTTTTTCCGCTTGAGGGGTTAAGGGAACAATGCCGTTTTTGAAGCAATAGATGACATCGGCGGCATTGACCGTATAGCGGCAGCGGGCATTGGAGCGTTCTGCGGCACGTGTTGTTTTCTCGAAGAAAAGTGACATGTCTTTAAGCGCCAAATTGGGAATATCCCGTTTGTCCGGGAATTCGAAATAGGTAAACCAGACATTAGGATCATGTCCTTCTTGGAGAATAAGAGAAACATCGTCGTGAATATGTCGGAGAAAGCCATCTGTTCCCTCTCCTTCCCGACTTGCATGAAGGATGTTGTGGAACCTGTCGTAGGTCAGATATAAGCTGCCGGATTCTTTATCAAAAAGGTCCATTGCGAATGTATTTACTGGTTTTCGATAAAAGGATATATCTCCTGTTCTGTTTCCATGTCCCACGGCGGAATAATGATCGAATCGATGCCGATCTCCGGGCATGGGATTTCTTCGATCGCTTCAACTTCCGCCAGTTTGCAGTGCGTCAGGCTTACCAGAGCCAGAAGCACGATTATGATGCTTATGAGTTTTTTCATGGTTCTTAGTTTTTTAAAAGTTCAGCTATTTCCGGGTCCAGATTTCCACGGAAGAGCATTCGTTCGTCCAATTCGCAGGCTTTCAGGAAATGTTCCCGGCCTTCGGTTTTGCGGCCCAGCCGGGCGCATGCAACGGCTTTGAGGTATTCGGTTGTATGCGAACGCTCCAGTCCGTTCAGCATTTCCAACGCCTGAGCGTCATATCCCAGCGAAAGGAGCGTTATCACGGTGTTGCGGTCCCGATAGTCATTGAGGATATATAGCGCCTTTGCATATTTTCTTTTTTGTAGCAGGTTTATGCCCCGCATATAGGCGGTATCGACTTCTCGGGTGTGTATGGTGTCTTTTACCATCCCGACACGCCGCAGGTCGTAGCGCATCGTCACAGCACGCAATGAGGGATAAACCGATTCTTTGAGGTATTGGTAATCCTGCGGATATAGTTCACGTATTGTCCGCTCCCGGCGGTCGGGATCGGAGTCGGTGTCGATCAACTTCAGTATTTCGGCGCGGTGCTGTAGGTTCTCGTCGCTGCGGATACGGGTTGTCAGCTCGTGCCAGTCTTCTGCGATCCACCGTATCTGCATAAGTGTATCGACTTGGGGGCCGATACATTTGCGCAGGTAGCCTTTGAGGGCATGGGCTCTGCCCTGCGCCAAAGTGCTGTTGCGGGCATAACGGCCTTCTGGGGAGGCCGAAGCGGTCAGCACGATGCTGTCCACGAAAAATTCCCGCTGGCCGATCAACCCGGCCATACGTGTCCTGATCTTGTCAAGTTCGGCGGCGTTCCGGCCGAGGGAGTCGAGAACGTGCGTATCGTTCAGGCGGAATTGGATGTAGTTTCTGTCTTGAACCGTGGCGTATTTTTCGATTATTTTGATTTTATAGCGGGTGGTTGTATCGGCAAAGGATAGCATTGATGACACATGGTAGGTCAGCGTATCGGAAGGGGGCAGTTTGTAGTAACTCTCGTCGAGTGCCATAACCCAGCCCTGTAAGGTGACAAGCATCGTTTTCGAGGTTTCATCCGTAGGTACTTCCTGCGAATAGTAGTATGAGATATGCCCCGGATGTTGAACGATGCTGTCCAGTCGTGAGCCTTCGCTGTAGGGATATTTTACAAAGCGGGCGAAAGCTCTTTCGGCTCCGATTTCCGAGGGGTTGAATACGTGCAGGTATTTGTTGTATTGCCAATAATCGCGGTCCTGAACACGGGAGAACAGTCCTCCGCGGATGGTAATGTCTTGCAGGGGATGTGCTTCTCCGTATTTATGCAGATAGGGAATTACCGCGATGCTGCGGCATGTACCCTGTAATTGCCGGGGCATGTCAATTACAAAGTCGATTGTAACTTTCCCCAGTCGTTCCGGGAGCGTTCGGGTTGTGGCGCGGATCGTCACCTCCTGTATCTGCATCGCCATGATGCGTTCGCCGTTCTCCTGCACCTCTGTCGGCACGAGGTAAAATCGGTTACTATCGCGCTCGATCTTCAACGCGGGTGGCTGGTAGGTCTGCTGCTCGCGTTCGTACTGTTCGCGGCTGACGTGCAGCACGTCCGCGCGGTATTGGCGACGTTCCAGATGCCCGGTTATCGAACAGCCGCAAAGCAACGCGGCCAAGCATACGGCAATAGTTTTCATTATCCTTTTCATTTTCTACTGCAATTTATATTCGACCAATCCGTTATCCGATGTGCGCTTAAATTCTGCGGTGTAGGATGCCACCGTGAACGTTGCATAACTCCCTAATCCGCTCAATGATACAGACCCTTTTCCTGTCGTGTGGTCGGCTTCGATCTTCACCGTTACGATATACTGCTTCTTTGTCACGGTCCCGCCGAAAGAATATATATCCGCATTGGCAGTCACTTTCACGGTCAGGTCGTCCACTACGGGCTGCGAAGATTCCACGGTAACATAGAGCAGACCCGATGATGTGCTGAATGTCGGTTTGAGGTCGGCGGTGGCCTTAATACCCATTACCGATGTGATGATCTCCGCGCTGTGGCCGTCGGCGTCCGTGACGGTAATTTTCAGGGGATTGGGACCGACCATATTCGGTTTTACACGCAACGTATAACTGCCGTTCCCGTATTGGGTGAATGTTGTCAGAGGAACGTCGGAACCATAGCGACCATAGTACACGGACGGAACACCTTCCACTTTTACGGTGTAGTTCCCGGAGTAACCGGGTTGTGACACGGTATAGTCGATATATGCCCGGTCATAAACCGTCAGTTCATTTCCCTGCTGGGTATAGGTTATCGTCAGCTCCGGGTTCTTGAATCCTGTTGTCAGCACGCGCTCCATGCTGAATCCGTATTTGTCCGTAACCGTCAGGCGGAGCCGCACGTCGCCCGGCTCTGCCTGCGTATAGCTGATGTCAGCCGTTACGGTTCCGTTGCCCGAAAAGAGCGGATAAGGTGTGTCGGGGTTCCGTTCCACACCGTCGATGGCGACTATCCCCGTCCCGGCGTCGATATGATAGGACAAGTAATAGACATTTTCGGTGTCGTTCGTGGATGTAAGCCGCAGTTCGGTTGTTGCAAGTTCCCCCGGCGCATGGTTCCCCTCCTTTCCAATCGACAACAATTCAGCATGCCCCTCCACCAACTTCAAATGGGAACGTTTATCACCCAGAATATGAAATCGATACCCCCGGTCCGAGCGAATGCCATGCGACGAAAATGCATAAGAATGTTCATTTGCGGATATATAAACCGAATCTGCCGGGAAACGAACCGAAAAGCCTACTGACATGGTATCAGTCCGGATTGAATCTTTTGGAGAGCCTATCCGCACTTTCTCAACCTCTGAATTACACACCCACAGAAGTTCAGTACCTGCCTGCGGAGAACGGGAAAGAATCAGATTATATAATTCTTTATCTGTACTTTCAATGCGCATCAGCGACTCAAACACCACTTTATCCTGCTCGGGAAGCACAATCTGCAATGTGATAATGCTCCCTTTATCCAGATAATTAAACTGTTTCGTATCAAGTATCTGATCTGCCTTCACTCTCTTAATCTCTTCTGCGGGACGTACAGCACGTACGGATACAGTAAAAGAGAGGCAGAATATCAATAGCATAATCTTTTGCCCTAAAGAATACAATCCTTGTATGTACGATGCCGATAGAAACATTTTAAATACCTGTCTGATAAATAGGTCAACAAAAATAAGCTATTTAACCGATGGCTCAAAATTTTAGTCTTACTTAATAGAGTATTTTTGCTCCGGCTGCCGCCATCTTAGCATACTCATGTGCAACACCTGCCACC
>OGZG01002536.1_pt1 | contig 12206 bp, 7 predicted proteins | sample 1576781 | NCBI WGS metagenome assembly OGZG01 (sample SAMEA3541502, study PRJEB24748) | human gut metagenome | biome: human gut; feature: human-associated habitat; material: faeces | place: China | collected 2012 | reverse complement strand
GACAGGCATATTCGGGATAAGCCGCCAGTGCCGCATTCGAGTGTGCAGGAATATCGATTTCAGGAATAATCTCAATCTGACGTGCCGCTGCATAAGCAATGACCTCTTTCATCTCCTCCTGCGTGTAAAAACCTCCCACAGTAGCCTTCTCTCCCTTCTCAGGATTACGACGGTCGGGGAAAGGCAAAGGCCGGCGGTCCACCCTCCAGGCACCCACCTCTGTCAGTTTAGGATACTTCTTGATTTCCAGACGCCATCCGTTGTCATCTGTCAGATGCAGATGCAGCCGGTTCAGTTTCAACATCGCCATACAGTCGATCATGCGCAGCAGATCTTCCTTCGGCATAAAGAAACGGGCCACGTCGAGCATAAAGCCACGGTAAGCGAAACGAGGCTTGTCCTTAATTGTCACGGCAGGAATCGTCCATGCCTGTGCCGCCTTTCCGGAAGCACCTTCCACCGATGCCGGCAGCATCAGTCGCAGGCTCTGGAGCCCATAGAAAAATCCTCTGTTATCGGCAGCCTTCAGCAAGGCCCCATCCGGAGTCACCTTCAGTTCATAAGCCTCATCCTCCATTTTCTCATCCACCTGCAGGCAGATATCTCCTTCGGCAGCAACCTTTACCTCCGGAGTAAAACCGGATGAAGCAGTAAACAAGGCAGCAAAAGTCCCGGCAACCGTCTGCTGTGCCTCACCTGGCACCGCAATCACGGAAGTTGCCGTCAACGTAAAGCTTCCCGCACCCTTTTCCACAGACAAAGGTCGCGGAACCACAGTCACCTCCTCTTTATTCTCGGAAGAGTGACACCCTGACAATCCCATTGCCAGTACAAACATCGCAAGCGTCACCCACCTGTATACAAAATTCATTATCATAAATTTAACTTAGTAAATCATCGTTATTCGTCCCATCATGTGCGACGCTCTTTCCTTACCCGGGAGCGTCGCTTCATATATTCTGCCTTTCCGGTCCATTAATGTGCAGCCGGAGAAGCCATTGTTTCCACCATCACCTTTGTCAGGCACCAGGGATTCTCCCAAGGCACATCGGTCGCCAAGTCCCAGGTCATCACACCAGCCAGATCATTGTCCATCACATACTGAGTCTTCCGGACAATGGTGCTGGCCCCATTAAATACATACTTCTTTCCCTGATACACCACTTCATCCTTATCCGGACGGTCAATCAGGTTCTCCTGCACCAGGTTCCAGTAAGCCACAGTACCCTGCTTACCCTCGGCAGCCCCATAAAACGGCAGTCCCATGACCAGTTTCTCTTTAGGAATACCGTACTTCAATACCTCCTGTGCCTCTTTCACATAAGTATCATACGGAAAACGGTCGACACTCGGACCATAGCACTGCATTGAAATATGGTCAACGGCCTGAATCGCCTCCTTGCTGATGGTATAATACAGCGGATGCAGCGAGACCGTCAGGACAGAACCTTTGCCCAAAGCCTTTTTCAGTTCCACAATCGTCTTGCTGTAATTATCGAATTCCTCCTTGTTCAAAGGCCATTCAAAATCCAGGTCTACTCCATCGAAGGCATACTGTCCGACCAGCTTCACTACATTTTTCACGAAACTGTCACGATACACTTCTTTCGCACACATGGTTTTCCAGTCGCCGGCAGTCACTCCCACACGGAACTTGATGTTCTTTGCCGAAAGCTGTGCCTTTACCTGCTTCATGATCTCTACCCAGGTGTGTGAATCCTTTCCATAGCTCTCCGCATCGTCATACTTCCAATAGGCCAGAGTCTTACTCATGTTCCAGGTACTGAAATCAATCGCTTTCTCCATCACCTTCTGTACCTCATTCTCTGAAAGAGGCAAGCCATTGAAGAAAGTCTCATCCAACTTACCCTTGAATCCCTTCGCCAGCTTCATCTGGGTACGGACAAACGGCAGTTTATCTCCCCAGGAAAGATCAGAAGCAGCCTTTTTGCCATTTACATACAGATGAATTCCTTTGTTATTGGCCGTCACACTGTATGTCAAAGCCAGATGATTCCACTTTTCCGTCTCAAATCCGGACGCCGTCAACGTAACCTCTCTGCTGTCTACTTCAAACACAAACTCTCCCTTGCGTGCCCCCTCTTTCAAAGCAATCCGATGACTGCTATTATCCTTCAGGAACAGACAAGCCCCTTGCGTCCACTCATCCACATACAACCAGGTTCCAAAAGTAAACTGATTGCATTTGCCAGACTCGGCATTGCCCCAGATTACCGGAGTATGCAGCAAGTCATTGCCAGCATTCATCTCTCCATTTCCATCGAACGAAATCACCCCCTTCCGTTCCCGGAATTCCGGCAAGTATTTCTCATTAGAAAATGCAACTGTATTATCTGGAATCTCAAAGAACAGGCTTCCATCCGCATAAGGGTTTACCCCTAATAAGATCAGGTCATTGCAGGCATTCATGCTTTTTGCCGAAATCCGGTTGGTCTGAAAGAAATTGCTGCGAATATAAGAACTTACAATTTTATCCGTCACAGGCAAATCTGTAAAATCACCATCAGGATTTCCCTCCTGTCCCATCATCTCCACTCCACTCGTACACGACACAAATGCCAGAATCCCTAAAAAGGAAACCGATTTTCTCATAAAGTTATATTTTTTCATTATATTGATATACTAAAATATTTACATAATTAATTCAAAAAATAAGCCCGCATAATTACGCTACCATACCATAATGTAATTATACGGGCTCAATTATTCCCTATACAGTTACCGATCAATAACCGAAATTATTGTCTGTGATGCCAGGATTTGCATCAATTTCTGTATCAGGAATCGGCAAGAGCAAATTCATTTTCAGGAAATCATCGGTCAGATTGCCTTCATTGTAAATTCGGTCAGTCCACTTCTGAGCACTCTCCTTATAATATTTGTCAGACTCCCGGGTAAACTCATGTCGGTTGTGATACTCCAACGCTTCTTTCAAATATTTAGTACCTCTGATGCGGATCATATCATACATAGAAGGCTCGCCAAACAATTCAAAAATTCTTTCAAAATACAGTTTTTTCCGTACCTCTTCCTGACTGAGACTTTCAGACCAGGCCTTAGGTTCTCCATTACCCACCGAACCAGATGAGTTTCTGGCACGTGCCAGCACCTCTTCAGCAATTTCTATCGCACGCTTTGTTTCTCCCAGTTCATTATAGGTATCTGCCATCAGTAACAACATTTCAGCATAACGGTATACCATCAGGTTCTTATGACTGGCAGTACCCTGCTGCTGCATATCGTACAACTTCGCATGTGCCGGCCAGGCAGTCTGTTTACCCCCTGTAGTAAATTCCTTTGCGATATTTTTCAATGCCTGAATCTTTGCTTTTTCCTGAGGAGTTCCATCCTGCGGTACTGTCAAAGACTCCAGATACTTCAGGCTCGGGTTAGTAGGATCATCAAACTTTTCATAAGGCAAACGGACTACATACAATTTATCCTCTACATCCTTGCCATCCTTGGTGATTTGCTCATATTTAGGCTTTCCATCCTCGACACCAATCTGTACCTTATAAGTAATATACGGATAATAATAAACCGAGTCATTCGGTGACGGTTTATCTCCTACCTGAGGAGAAGGATTCGGCTGATTGTTTCCTTTCCGCTATCTGTGAGAAGTAAGATAAGTGGCAGCAATACGAGGATCATACGGATACGTACCATAATGCAGGTCGTAAGCAGCCTTTGTAGCACGGTAAGTACTCCAGTTCACACCGGCAGTAGAAGACGTCGGAGAAAAACGGTTGCTGGCACGATTGAAGCAGTTGGATGAAGTCAGACTAAAGTTCACCTGGAAAATAGACTCCTTCGAATCGGCTACCCAGTCCTCAAACAACCGGCCGAAATTCTTTTCAAGCATATAGACATGATTGTTATATACATCGTCAAACATGCCTTTCGCATTCTTCCAGTTCTCGGCCTCATTAATGCCCAATGCAGCCATCTTATAATATACCTTACCCAAGAAAGCCTTCACAGCCCAAGAATTCGCACGGCCCACTTCCGACTTGTCAGAGATACCCAATGCTCCGGTCAAATCGCTCACAATCTGTTGAAAGACCATTTCACGCGGTGAACGAGGCACAGCAATACCTTCGGAAGTCGATGCAACCGTCTTCAGAGGAATGTCTCCAAACATGGAAACCAGGTTATAATAAGCCAGTGCACGCAAGAACTTTGCCTCTCCACCAAACTGAGTCTTGACATTTTCCGGCAGAGAACTTTTGTCCAGATTTTCAAGAAAAGCATTTGCCTCTGAAATCACCTTATACATACCATTCCAGGTAGTAGAGATCAGACCGTCACTGGACAACGTCTGCAAAGACACGATTCCATCACTACCACTCCGCTGTGACCATCCAAAACCAGAACCTGTGACAGGTGTTTCCTGATACATCTGACCATAAGCTGAAGTCGAAGCCATGTAAGAATAACATCCCAGCAGCGCCAGTTCAGCATTAGATTCTGAAGCAAAAACCACATTATTATTTTGAGAATATAGCGGCGTTTCATCCAAACAAGAAGACAGACTGGATGCAACGGCAATTGCCAATATCCAATATTTATATTTTTTCATATTAAAACCCTTAATTTATCAATACTAAAATCAGAATGTCACATTTAATCCAAATATAAACTGGCGAGGAGTAGGATAGGCATTCATATCCACCCCAGGACGCAAACCATCAAAAGCAAAGCTATTCACTTCCGGATCATAACCGCTGTAATCGGTCAGTACAAATGCATTCTTGACAGAAGCAAACACCGATGCATTCTGGAAACCGATTTTCTGCATCCACGCAGCAGGCAACACATAACTCAGCGTAATATCCGAGCAGCGCAGATAGCTGGCATCCTCCACATAGCGGTCCATCACCATATTCTGAACAATGTAGTTAGATGACGGATACAGATTTGAATGATTCTCTGCAGTCCACATTCCCTTAAAGGCCTCCTTTGAAATAGTACCAGCCTTAGTTCCCGGAGTGTTGATGTAACGGTTATTCACATTGATTACATCTCTGTCGTGTACTCCGTTGAAAGCGGCCGAGAAAGACAGGCCCTTCCATGAGAAATTAGTCTGGAAACCATAAGTAAATCCTGGATTCGGATTTCCAATAATGTCACGGTCGGAAGTATTAATGCTTCCATTGCCATCCTTATCCACAAACTTGATATCACCTGCTACAGGTAAATTTCCATTTACATCCTTGTAATAACCTACAGTTCCGTCATCCTTCATATACTTGACACCCTGATCGGTAATGTCTTCCGGCTGAACAATACCCTGAGTCACATATCCCAGGAACAATCCCGGAGCCTCACCCTGCAGGAAGATATGACCTACTCCAAAATGGTCTCCCAGCGAGTTACCATAATATCCGATTCTTTCACCCAGGCAGCCAAATCCAGTAGGAAGCAATCCCAAGTCCACAATCTTACTCTTGTTCTTACCGATATTACCCGTCAAGCTCCATTTCAGGTCTTTCGTATCTATAATCTGCGCAGTCAGAGAGAATTCCACACCTTTGTTGTCCAACGATCCCTGATTATAATAAGTAGAGCTGAATCCGGCAGAACCCGGCAGGTTTCTGGAAATAAGCAAGTCTTTCGTCTGCTTCATATAAAGATCCAACGTACCAGTAAGACGTGAGCGGAACAATCCGAAGTCAAAACCAATGTTCCAGGAAGAAGTTTTCTCCCAAGTAAGTCCGTCATTCGGCAGATTGGTCACAGTCAGCGTAGATTCCTGATTTCCGGCACCGTCGGCATAATGGAAATCACCACCTCCATACATTGAGAAAGTAGAATAAGGATCGATACTCTGGTTACCCGTCACACCATAGCTTGCACGGAGTTTCAACTGATTCAGCCAGCTGACATCCTTCAGGAATTCTTCCTGTTCCATACGCCATGCCAAAGAAGCTGAAGGGAAATATCCCCAGCGGTTACCTTTCTTAAACTTACTTGAACCGTCGGCACGGAGAGAAGCAGTAATTAAATACTTATCCAGGAAAGACAGATTGATACGTCCCAGGTAAGAAAGCAACTGATAGTCTTTCTGAACCGGCTCCAGATGCTGTACATTGCCTGCCATATGAATTCCGTTCTCTCTCAGTTCAAACATAGAGAACTGAGTACCGTTTACATTCTGGTTCAAGAAATTATAATCATCATAAGTCACACCCGCAGTCATATCCAACATGGCTACGTCTCCCAGCTTATGATTAAAAGTCAACACATTTTCGATGGTTACATTGCTCTTGTCCAGATTCGAAATAGCCAGGTAACCATTGTTGTTCATACCCTGATACAACTGCATACCGTACCAACGCTTACGGTCGTTCAAGTTCAGGTTTCCTCCTGTACGGAAGTTATAACGCAATCCCGGCAAGATATCCCAAGAGAAATCCATACTGGCATTGAATGTCTTGTCGTTCGTCACGTCTTCATAGTCATTCAGCCAGCTCATCACCGTTGTTTTGTTCTCTGCCTGGAACGAAGGGTCATCCTCCGGCATTTCAAACGGCGCATAATCCAGTGCAGTACGAGAAACCGCTGTAGTAGCGCCTCCCAGCGTAGATCCTCCCGCCATCATGTTATTCTGACGGATAGATCCACTCAATATCATATTCAAACGAGTATTCTTCGACAGGTTCATACCGATGTTTGCACGCAAGTCTCCCTGCTTCAAACCGGTTTGTTTTACAGTACCGTTGATATCCTTGAAGTTGGCAGAGATATAATAAGTAGCCTTATCCGTTCCTCCGCTTACAGAAAGCGAGTAGTTCTGAGAAAAAGCCGTTGTATAGATTTCTTTCTGCCAGTTGCGGTAATTCACCAGGTGATAAGTAGCCGGATTATTCGGATCATAATGAGCCAATGCGTCATTATATACATATCTCACCTCATCTCCTACCAGATAAAAAGGATATTCACCGTTGGAAACACGGGAATTGATATACATGGCATGCTCACGCAAATCGGTCATCTCCAGCAATTTTGAAGGCTTTGCAATGGTAAAGTTCGCAGAAGCGTTTATCTTGGCCTTTCCCTGTTTTCCTTTTTTAGTCGTAATCAAAATCACACCATTGGCACCGCGTGAACCATAGATGGCAGTTGAAGACGCATCTTTCAATACCGTAATATCTTCAATGTCGGAAGGGTTCAAAGAAGCCAAAGGATCCTGGTTAATCTGGAAATCTCCACTGATACCAGAAGAAGCAAACTCTCCGGCAGAAGCCTGAGGAATATTATCGATTACATATAACGGCTGGTTGTCTCCACGCAGTGAACTGGCACCACGGATCTGAATAGACGATGCAGCTCCTGCCATAGCCGAAGTAGAACTAACTACAAGTCCGGCTACCTTTCCATTAAGCAGGTTATCGAGAGAATGAGCCTTTGCCGCATCGTTGGCATTCGGCTTCATGGTAGTCAGCGCTCCGGTCAGGTCTCCTTTTCGTGCCGTACCATATCCGACCACAACTACTTCATCCAGGATTTCCGCATCTTCCTTCAGCACCCAACGGTTGTCTCCCAATTTGGCTACCTTGGTTTCCAAAGTGCTATATCCTACATAAGAAATAACCAATACGTCACCTACCTTACCTTCAATAGAAACATTTCCATCAAAATCGGTAATCGTTCCGACTGAAGTTCCCTTAATCTGAACCGTTGCCCCAATCACAGTTTCACCCTTTTCATCTATAACCTGTCCGGATATAGTCCCCTTCTGTGCATAAACCGCAAAAGGGCAAAGTAGCAAAACGACCAAACAAATACATAATAAATGTACTTTACTTTGTACTGATTCCATAGTCTGTTTTTAAAGTTAATGAATTGTGTTTATTCTTCGATTTGAGTTATTAACGGGTGCAAAGATTTAAGAAATTAAAATTCCCCATGTTTCAAAATCACTATTTATAGTTCGAAAAACATTAAAAATGGCTCCAATAATCAATATTTGAGGCCTGACACCCCGATTTTTGAATAAAAACAGGCTAAAAACCGGAAGCAACCCAAGGAAATCCCCCAACCCTCTAATAAAAAGAATAAAAAAACTTATATTTGTACTAAAATCCAAGAATCTTAAATTATGAAGGTCCGTATCACAGTTGTACTATTTGCCATCCTGCTCCTTTTCTCACTGTCTGCATATGCCCATGATTTTCTCTATCAGCAATTATCCATTACGGAAGGTTTCCCTCCTTCTATCCAAAAAGTCTATGCTGAATCCAACGGGTATGTATGGATAGGATCCAAAAAAGGATTGGGGCAGTTCAACGGATACACCTTAAAGACCTATACCCACCTTCCTGATGACTCGACCTCTCTCCCGGGAAACGAGATACTCCAGATCATAGAAGACAGTTCACGGCAAATCTGGGTACTTACCCACAAAGGGCTTGCCCGCTACGACAGACACTCGGACACTTTTCATACGATAAAAGAAAAAAATGAAAATAACCTGCTTGCCACAGCTGCCTGCAAAATCCGTGACGGCATTCTTTTTATCAGCCGGTCGGCCGTGTGGAAATATGATTATTCTACCCGCAAAATAGCAATGTATCTCCCATTTAAACAGAAACTGGAAAATTTTTTCATTCATGAAATCTGGGAGTGGGATAAGAATCACCTGCTTTGCGTCAACAAGTGGAACGGAATATTCCTGCTGAATCTTCAAACTGGAGAAAAGGACTTCCCTCCGATTACGTCGCATAAAGAGATCAATCAGGTATTCATTGACAGCAAGCAGCGGGTATGGACCAGCATCTACAACAAAGGTATCACCTGCTATGACAAAACCGGCAAGGAAATAGCTTCCTACACGACAGAAAATTCCTCATTAAGCCATAACATCATCCTGTGCTTCAGCGAACACAAAGGAGAAATATGGACGGGCACAGATGGAGGAGGAATCAATATCATCAATCCGGAAGACCACTCCATTAAAAACCTTATCCATACATCGGGCGACAGAAACTCCTTGCCCGTCAACTCGATTGTCTGCCTGTATCAGGGCTATGACAACGATAATTGCTGGGCCGGAAGTGTAAAGGGAGGGTTAATCCATATCCGCCCGACTTTCATGCACACCTATGGAGATGCCCCTCTGAATGTTCCCAGCGGGCTCAGTGAGAAAGCGATTCTGTCTTTCTACCAGGAACCCGATTCCGAAAAAATCTGGATAGGAACAGACGGAGGCGGGGTGAATCTGTTCGACCCTGTCCGTAAGCAGTTCAAGCATTTCCCTGAAACCTGGGGAGAAAAGATTGCTTCCATTACCCGATACAGTTCCACAGAACTTCTGGTTTCCATCTTTTCAAAAGGACTTTTCACGTTTAACAAAAAAACAGGCAAACTGACCAAAATAAATGAAGGCAATCCCCTCATCCAGCAATATGCTTTGTATGGAAGAAAGGCGGTCAACCTTTATCAGAACTCGCCACAGTCCATCCTGATTCTATCATCAAAGATTTACAAATACAACCCTTCTACGCGAAGCGTATATCCGCTGATAGACAATCTGCAGCGACAGGCTATACCGTTCAAGTCCGACAGCTGTCATACCTACTTATATGACGAAAAACATATCTATGCCATCAGTCAGGAGACAGACCAGATACAGACGGTTTATACAGCCAAGACGACAACGACCATCCGGTCGGCCTCAAAAGATATTTATGGAAACTTCTGGATAGGAAGCAACCAGGAACTGTCCTGCTATGATCCTTTGAAGAAGACGGAGACACCGGTCCACAGTCCATGGCTTAAAGACATCTCAACCGTCATCTGTGACAATAACGGACGCGTGTGGATAGGAACCAATCATAAGCTGCTGGTCTGGCACATCAAGGATAAAAAACTGATCTCCTTCGATGAATCGGACGGTGCTGCCCAGAATGAATTTCTGGACAAAGCGGTCATGATTTCCCGTCAGGGAGACATCTATATGGGAGGAGTGAACGGACTACTTTGCATCAACCAGTCCCAATATACCCAAGAAGCAGCCTCTGTCCCTACCTTCTCGCTTACCGATATTCTATGCGACAACCAAAGTATGCTTTCTTCCGTTGATTTTAAGCATAAGACCCTCTCCCTGTCGAGTTACAATAAAAACGTAAGCATACAGGTGATGACACACGAAGAAAATATCTGTCGGAAAAAGACATTCCGATGGTACATTTCCGGAAGCAATTCACAGATTATTGAAAACAATACTCCGGAAATTACACTGTACTCGCTTACCCCGGACACTTATCAGATTGCAGTGTCGTGTGATACGAAAGACGGAGAATGGACTTCTCCGCAGACCCTCATTACCTTATACATTCCTCCAGCCTGGTACCAGAGCTGGTGGTTCATCACGCTGTGCATCATCGCGGCACTGGGAATCGGTGCATTCATTATCATCAACCTGCTGCAACGGAAAGAAGAACGGATGGCTTCTGCCATTAAGTGCAATTGTGCTTATAGTTGACGGCGGACTTGGACTTGTGAAGATATTTTTAAAGAGATTTCTCAAAATTTCAATACTTGTAAATACGAGAACACCGCTTCATGACCATGCAAGAAAAAATAAGGGATGGTCAGACACACAGGTAGTATTCAGATTTATTATAATGCAGATTGTAGTTGCAATGATTGGTTATATTATTATAACTATTTTGTAAAGACGTGATATGAAAAAAATATGTGGTCATGCACAAAGTATTGTTATTTAGCATAGTATATAAATGATAATATTTTGAGGTGCTTGCGGTGCAATCCTTTCCAAAACCAATGAGTGCAAAAGAAGAGGAAGAATGCATCATAAGATACCAGGCGGGAGACAAGAGTGCGAGACAGCTTCTTATTGAAAAAAACCTGCGTTTAGTCGCATATATAGTGAAAAAATATAATACATCTGACAGAGAACTTGATGATTTGCTTTCAATAGGGACAATAGGTTTGATAAAAGGTGTTGATTCATTTGACGGTTCAAAAAAAATCAGACTTGCAACGTATTGTGCAAGATGTATTGAAAACGAAATTCTTATGTATATCCGGACGGAAAAGAAAAGTTCAAAGAATGTGTATTTATATGATTCAATCGGTTCCGATAAAGAAGGAAATGAAATAAATCTTATAGATGTAATAGAATATGAAGATGATGATGTTGTAGAAAAGATTACGCAGGATGAGAGAATCAGAAGGCTTACTGATAAGATAGAAAGTGTTTTGAGCAGACGTGAGCAGGATATAATCAGAAAGAGATATGGAATAGAGGGATATGATATAAAGACGCAGAGGGAGATAGCAGCAGAATACGGAATATCGAGGTCTTATATATCGAGAATAGAAAAATCAGCACTTTTGAAGCTGAGAAAAAGTTATGAAAATGATTGTTTATAAACTGCTCTTGTGCTAATATATTTAATATATTGTGCAGAAATTTAGGAGGATATATATAAATGAAAGTACTTTTAGTAGATGATGCGGCATTTGTGCGTATGTCGTTAAAAAAGATTCTTGATGATATGGCTTTGGGTTTCGAGTATATAGAAGCAGGAGACGGAGAAGATGCCATAGAAAAATATAAAATATATTCGCCGGATTTGGTTATTATGGATATTACGATGCCTAAAATGGATGGAATCACAGCGGTAGGCAGGATAAAGGAAATTGATGACAATGCAAAGATTATCATGTGTTCATCAATGGGATATCAGGAAAAAGTTTTGGATGCCATTACAGCAGGGGCAAAAGATTTTATAATAAAACCTTATGAGGCAGCTAAGGTCGCTAAATCGATAAAAGCAGTATTAAAGTTAGGCGAGGAATAAAATGACATATTTAGAAGAGTATAAAGAGGGAAATAAATTTTCAGGGATTTATTTGTGCAAATCCAAACAGATATTAAAAACTAAGGCAGGAAAAACATATTATTCACTGATTCTTCAGGACAAAACCGGAACTATTGACGGAAAAGTCTGGGAGTTAAATGCCGGTATAGCAGAATTTGAGAGTATGGATTTTATTATGACGGATGGTACCGTTACTTCATTTCAGGGTGCACGTCAGGTAAACATAAATCGTATAAGAAAGGCGCAGGAGGGAGAATATGACCCTAAGGAGTACATCCCTGCAACAAAGCAGCGTGCTGGTCGGTAAGAATACCGCGTTGATTAAGAGTTACG
>OGZG01002513.1_pt1 | contig 12281 bp, 14 predicted proteins | sample 1576781 | NCBI WGS metagenome assembly OGZG01 (sample SAMEA3541502, study PRJEB24748) | human gut metagenome | biome: human gut; feature: human-associated habitat; material: faeces | place: China | collected 2012 | reverse complement strand
TGATTACCTTTTGTACCTTTCGTGCAATAAAAAGTGCAACCGAATTTGCAAGTGAGGTACTTAAAGATGTTCTTCCAATGTTAGGTATATATAAAGAATCAGGCAAATCAAGTGATGCTAAAGCAGTTACTATTCCATCAACCAAAAAAGGAAATTCAATTTTGGAAGTTCCTGCGGGTGGTTATACAACTTCGGATTATGGAGTTGCAAAAAGTAAAAAAAATGCAAATAATTGATTTGACGGTGCATAAAAGCAAATGAGTGTAATAAAATACTTAATAGCCGGATCATAAGAGAGGGTTATTTATGAAGTATTGTAAAACACCACAAAAGCAACGGTTATTTTTTGTGTTTATTGTGGTTTGCTTTTGTTTATTTATGCTCGTTGGGAGACTTGTATATCTTATGATATACCGGGCTGATTATTATGGAGAAAGAGCAAAAGCAGTTCAGCAGAGAGAAAGAAGTATCAAGGGAAGTAGAGGAAAGATTCTTGACAGGAACGGAATTGTTCTTGCAGGAAATAAATCTGTTTCAACTATTTCAGTGATACATAATCAAATAAAACAGCCGGAGAAGGTGATAAAGAACTTATCAGCAATTCTTGAAATTGATGAGGATGAGATAAGAAAGAAAGTTAATAAAGTTTCATCAAGAGAAAAAATAAAATCTAATGTTGAAAAAGCTATTTCTGATAAAATTAGAAATCTCGAGATGGACGGAGTTATGGTTGATGAAGATTATAAGAGAACTTATCCGTTCAATTCGCTTGCATCAAACAACCGTTCTGTGCCAGAACACGGTGTAAGACCTGCATGACACCGGCTTCCCGGTGGGAAGGGGCTAGAAAAGGAACCTTCTGGCGCAGCGGTTCGCTGCCGTTTTCCATCAGAAAACCGTATTTTGCGGTACGCAGCATCTCGGCATCGTTGTAGGTATCGCCAAAGGCCATCATGCTCTCAGACGGCAGACCCCACAGCTGCCCCAGCGTTTGCAGGGCGGCACCCTTGTGGACACCGGGATTCATAATGTCCACCCAGCATTCACCGGCAACGGCTACGGAGTAGATGCTCCGCTGACTGGCATAGACCGTATCGTAGGCCTGCTGCGCATTGTGCTGTGGCAGGTAGATGGTGAATTTGTCGGCAGGGGCGGCGACATCTTCCAGCCGGTCCACATATTCGATCTTGGTGTAGAAATGCCGCAGCACGGCATCGTGGACGGCGAACGGCCGCTCCACATAGGCACTTTCCAGACCGCAGAGAACCGCAATATCGCCCTGCTCCCGGGTCAGGCGGTTCAGCGCCCGCCAGCCTTTCGGAGACATCTCCGAAGTGAAGAGGTTCTGCCCCTTCCAGCGGATGGCACCGCCGTTGTCGCCGATGAAAACAAGCTCATCCTGTAAGGTGGGGAACATGGCTTCCAGCGTATAGAGCGGTCTGCCGCTGGCAGGAGCAAACCGGATGCCCAGCTCTGCCAGTGCATGGATCGTCTCTTCAAAGTCAGCCGGGAGCTGACTTTGTTCGTCCAGAAGGGTGGCATCCATGTCGGATGCGATCAAGCGGATACGGTCCATAACTTAACCCATATAGCTGATGTTCACATCGATCTGGCCGCCGTAACCGGGGATGCGGGCGGTGCAGGTGCCCTGCCACATGTTGCAGGCAATGGGGCTGGAGGCCACGTTGTAGTGGGCGTTCCAGATGTAGTAGTTGGACAGCTGGCTCATATCCAGCCGCTTGCGGAACCAGGTGGTGGAGGCGTACACGCCGGGCTTGTAGCCCAGTGCCTTGACCTCTTCGCAGAAAGCCACGGCACACTTGGTGCGGTCTTCCACGCCCAGACCATCGGCACGGCCATTGCCCGCGCCGGAAGCCTCGGTATCAAAGTAGATGGGGTAATCAAGCTGACGGCCATTCAGCACATAGACGCAGGCCTGTGCTTCCTCACGGGCCTCGTTCTCGTTGACAGCCTGGCTGAAGCAGTAGATGCCCACCCGCAGCCCGGCGTTGCGGGCGTTGGTGAAATGCTCCTCAAACTTTGGGTCCTGCACCAGCGCGCCGGAGCCGTAGCCGCGGTAGCCGATGCGGATGATGGCAAACTCCACACCTGCCGTTTTCACCTTGTCCCAATCGATGCTGCTCTGGTACTTGGAAACATCAATGCCGAAGGTGGCGGGCTGCTGCACGCCGGAGGCATCAAAATAATAGAGCTTGTTGTCGATGCTCTGGATGCCGGTGACGGGCTGATGGGTGTTCTGGTCGTAGTAATAGGTCTTGCCGTTTTCGGTGCGCCAGCCGGAATACTGGGGCGTTTCCTCCTCATCCTTGCCGAAGAAGAACTCCCACAGCCACTGCAGCAGGCCGTTTTCACCGGTCAGGCAGGTGGGGTCGATGCTCTCTTCGTCCAGCGTGCCGCTGTCCAGTGCATCCCGGATCTCCTCAGGGGTCAGCAGAACGGTGCCGTTGATATCCCGGATCTGGGCTTCGGCCAGCACATCCTCGCCGTTCTCGGAAGCGGCAGGCGCTTCCTCGGCTACGGGGGCGGTCTCCTCCGTTTCGGGCAGGATGGCGGCCTCCTCAGGAGCGGCCATCGGGTCCTCAGCGGCCAGCGCCTCGGTCTCTGTCAGGAAGTGGGGGAAGGAGTTCTCGTTCTCGATCTCCGAAGCATCCCCGGCCATGGGGTCGGCGGGTGCGGCTTCCGGCTGAACGGCGGGCTCCGCAGCGGGGGCGGTGCTCTCTGCCGGGGCGGCGGCGGTGTTCTCCGCCTTGGTCACGGGTGCGGCAGGGGTGCTGGTTGCGGCCTGCTCCTGAGAAGAGGCGCTCTCCTCTGGCTGGGTGCTCTCGGCCTTTGCCTCGCTCCGGTCACTCTTATGATCGAATTTGGGCAGGGTGACCCTGCCCTCAGTCTGCAGGGCGGCGGGCTCGACCGTCAGGCCCGCAGGCTGGGATGCCAGCAGGAGGGTGGTGCCCGCGCCGCCAATGGTGATGGCTGCCGCCATCACAAGGCACGCAACAGCCTGGCCGATGCTGCGGCCGGTGCCGTTCTTGCTTGATTTTTTGAAAGATGTTGGTTTCATGCCGCTTGCTCTGCCTCCAAGCTGGACCGGGCAGGATACACGAACTGCACCGGCCCGCCAATATAGTCTCGCATCATTGCGGATAAAGCTATTTTTACTCTCCCAGTATACACCCAAACCCGGGTCGCCGTCAATCAGTTCGCTGTGCTCCGGCATCGCGTCAGGCAGAAAAAGCGGAAAGAAAAACACGCTCCACAGTAAAAACGAGCAGGAAAGCAGAATCATTGCATCCAAAGCTGTGAAATTTGTCGCTTTGGACGAAAAACGCAGCCTCCTCTTGCTGTCTTGACAGGTGTATGGTATGATACTTGACACGGAAAGCTCCCGCGCAATGGGCCGGGAGAGAAAGGTTAGGAAGAGTCTATGTCAAGTGTAAAGGACTTTTTGAAGCGGAAGGATATCGTCATCACTCCGCAGCGTTATCTCATCGAGGCTCTGGGTGCCATGGCACAGGGCCTGTTCGCCAGCCTGCTGATCGGCACCATCATCAAAACGCTGGGCCAGCAGACCGGGCTGGAGGTGCTGGTGGATCTGGGCGGCTATGCCTCGGCCATGAGCGGTCCGGCCATGGCCTGCGCCATCGGCTGGGCACTGCACTGCCCCCCGCTGGTGCTGTTCAGCCTGATCACCGTGGGCTACTCGGCCAATGCGCTGGGCGGCGCAGGCGGCCCGCTGGCTGTTCTGATCATTGCCATTGTGGCCGCTGAGATGGGCAAGGCCGTGAGCAAGGAGACCAAGGCCGATATCCTTGTCACCCCGCTGGTGACCATTTTTGTGGGCGTGGGCCTTTCCATGCTCATCGCGGCTCCCATCGGTGCTGCCGCCAGCAAGGTGGGCACCCTGATCATGTGGGCCACTGAGCAGGCCCCGCTGGTCATGGGCATTCTGGTGTCTGTCATCGTGGGTGTGGCACTGACCCTGCCCATCTCCTCTGCCGCCATCTGCGCGGCTCTGGGCCTGACCGGCCTGGCGGGCGGCGCTGCTGTGGCAGGCTGCTGCGCCCAGATGGTCGGCTTTGCCGTGATGAGCTATAAGGAGAACGGTGTGGGCGGCCTGGTCAGCCAGGGCCTGGGCACCAGTATGCTTCAGATGGGCAATATCATCAAGAACCCCCGCATCTGGATCGCCCCCACGCTGGCCTCGGCCATCACCGGCCCGCTGGCGACCTGCCTGTTCCACTTTGAGATGAACGGCGCGGCGGTCTCCTCCGGCATGGGCACCTGCGGTCTGGTGGGCCAGATCGGCGTGTACACCGGCTGGGTGAACGATATTGCCGCCGGTACCAAGGCCGCCATTACCCCCATGGACTGGGCCGCCATGGCCCTGATCTGCTTTGTTCTGCCCGCTGTCCTGAGCGTTCTCTTCTGCGAGATCGAGCGCAAGCTGGGCTGGATCAAAGAGGGCGATCTGAAGCTGAATTAAACTCCCTCCGTCATCGCTTGCGCGATGCCACCTCCCTCAATGAGGGAGGCTAAAAGGCTCCCTCTCCGAGGAAGCTGGCACGGCAAAGCCGTGACGGAGGGAGTTATAAAGGTTTCCCGTCCAACACGGCTTCAGCCAGCGTATCATCTTCATATCGGAGTTTGAGCGAGAAAAAGGGTCTGTCCTCCTTGAGCAGGCGGAAGAAGATCTTGTCACCCTCCCAGATGGGCAGCTGCTCCACCTGCTCCTTGGGCACCCATTCCAGAATGCCCTCGTTCCGGGCGGCATCCTTTACCAGTGTGCCCGTCCAAGCATCGGCGGTGTAAAGGAACATGTATTCGGTCAGCTCGCCCAGAAGAAAGGTCACCACGCCCCGACAGCGGTAGGAGGTCAGGGTGAGGCCGGTCTCCTCCTGCACTTCCCGCAGCAGGCAGTCTTCCGGGCTTTCAAACGGCTCAAACTTGCCGCCCACGCCGATCCATTTGTCGTGGTTCAGGTCGTTCTTCTTGGTCACGCGGTGGAGCATCAGGTAGGCATTATCCTGTTCCAGATAGCACAGGGTGGTGTTGCGCATGGGAAATTTGGGATCCATCAGCAATTCTCCGTTTCTGTCAGCATTACAAAAAGCGTCCCACAGGGAGCCCCCTGTGGGACGCTTTTATCGTTTCTTATTTCCGTGCGGCCCGGCCTTTTCCGGCGTTGTTCAGCTTCCGCACCAGATCATTCTGGTGCTTGCGCTGGGAGGGCGTGGGCTCCGGGTCCCGCTTCTCCTCGGCACGGGCGTTGGTCTGTGCGGTGTCGGGGTCAACGCGCACCAGGTTCCATTCCTGATTGCCGCCCGAGACGTAATTCCAGATCTGAGCCTGTGCACCGTTGGAGGTGTTCATGCCCACAAGGTCGATGTATTTGTCGGCCAGCACGTTGCGGATGCGGGTGCGGCCGTTCCGGGTGGACTCCAGCTCCCAGCACTGGCTCAGCCCGCTGGTGCGGCCCCACTGGTGCAGCCAGGTGCCCTCGACCACGCCGCCCAAGGCCAGATCGATGAACTTGCCCGTAAAGCGGTTCCTGATCCGCCAGCGTCCCTCGCCGGCATCCACGAACTGCCACTGCTGCCACGGATGCCCGGCGTAGTCCCACAGACGGATGGCCGCGCCGTTCTCCGTGTTGAAGTTCTTGATCTCCAACACCTTCCCATTGGGTGCCTTGATGAGGTAAAACTCATTTTCCAGTAAAACGACCTGAGATGCTTTTGCCATACGTCCGTGTCTCCTTTCCGGTAAAATCTGGTTTGACGCTTCTATTATAGCGGATTTCCCGGTACGCAACAAGATTGATTCTTGACGAATTTTTTTCTTTTTATTGTGCATTTTGCACTTTCCGCAGCTTTCGACAGAGCCACGGCCCGGCATACCACAGCACCAGACAGATCAGCCCGATCAGCCGGATCTGCGTGTTGGTGCAGTGAGTGTTCAATTCCAGCCCGATGCCGAAGGAAAGGAGATTGGCGGTCAGCGCATAGAGGATGGGGTGAGGCTTTTTGCCCTCCGGCCAGGGCAGATACCGGTTGTAGACAAAGGCCTCCACGGAGAACACCAGTACCTCCAGTGCAAAATAAAGGAAATTGCCCAACATCGGCCCGAGATAGAGCGTGCCATAGCACAGCCCGAGGTTCAGGATGATCTGCGTGGCAAGGTTGACCTTGCCGATGAGAGCGCGCTGGGCAGGGCCGCGCAGCCCGAAAAGCAGGATGCCCCACGTCAGCTCTAAAATCAGGGTAATGAGCACCCGGGCGGCAAAGGAGGAAAGGATGTCGGAATCGTTGCGGTTGTGGTGAACCCGCAGGCCGTCCTGGGAATCGAGAAGCACCTGCCACTCGCTGGAAAAGGCATAGCGCTCCACCGGCTCCTGGCTGCGGTAGAATGTACCGGTCTCTATATTATAGAGCAGAACATAGAACTTGTTGGGCGGGTAGTAGCCCCAGACGAACTCTGCATCGGCATCGCCGGGGTATTCCTGGAAGTAGTCGAGGAAGTAGTAGCCCTCCGGGGCGGGGTAGTTTTTGAAGGCCTCCCAGGTCTCCCGGGAGCCCATCCGCTCCCGGTACTGGTCTGCAGAGCCCCACGGCCCGCTGACCCTGGTATTGCCCAGCAGGGTGACCGCATAGCGTTGGCCCGGCGTGTAATAGAGCTTGAGCGTGACCGAGGGCTTGGGACCCATGTCTGCAAAAACGGGCAGGGAAAGGGCCAGCACCAGCAGGGCCGAGAGGAAAAAAGCAAAAAATTTTTTGCGAAAAATTTTCTTCATGGCGGTGTCCTCACTTCAAAAAACAAAAAATTCCGACACGTCCTTCCTTAACCTGTAAACGAATGGAAAACAGCTGTTATTGCAGCGCGTTCTGCACAAAATTTCAGATGGAGCTTTATGCACCATTTCCTGTTTTTCTTACAAGTACAAAACGACCGTTTCCGGCCTCTTTCGGGGCAGAATATGAACAATTTGTTTCCGGCTCACGGCCAATTCAGGACACTGACTTCACGTTTATAAAGCAAAGCGAACTTCACTGCTTTATTTACATGAACAAAATGACTTTCAAAAGAAACTTTAATTTGTTTCACGTTTTTGGATATTGACTTTACATCAAAATTGCGGTATAGTAAGGATGCGGAGAGCGGAAAGCGCCCCGCCGACACTTGAGCTTCAGGCGTAAGCCTGTGAGAAAAATATAGGAGGTTTGACTTATGTACTATTACATTCTGGGTTGCGGCATTGCTTGTCTGGTTCTGTTCGGCATCAACAGCATGGATACGGTGGATGTCAAGCCGGCCGAGATCCTGGGTAAGGTCATTCTGTGGCCCGTTGCCCTGATGGAAGCAGTTGTTCGTTACAGCTCCACGCATCACAACATCAAGACCGCGCTGTAAAACATCTCGTTCCAAACCAACGAAGAGCAATCAGGCGGCTGCGCTTTCAAAAAGGAAGGCGCAGCCGCCTTTTTGTTTTGCACTTTACGGCGTTGTATGATACAATAACACCAGAACTTTTAGGGAGGGAAATTGCTATGACCAATGAGACCTTACATACCCTTGAGACCCGCCGCAGCTGCCGCGCCTACAAGCCGGAGCAGATCACGAAAGAGGAGCTGGAAGCCGTTCTGCGTGCAGGCACCTTTGCCCCCAGCGCTATGAACCGCCAGAGCGCAAAGATCGTGGTGGTGCAGGATGCCAAGACCCGCGCCCAGCTCACCCGGATGAATGCCGCCATGATGGGCAACACGGGGGACCCCATGTACGGTGCCCCCACCATTCTGGTGGTGCTGGCGGATGCCAATGCCCGCTGTGGCGTGCAGGACGGCAGCCTTGTGATGGGCAACCTGATGAATGCTGCTGCTGCCATCGGGCTGGGCAGCTGCTGGATCAACCGTGCAAAGGAAGAGTTCGAGACCGAAGAGGGCAAGGCCCTGCTGAAGAAGTGGGGCATTGAAGGGGACTATATCGGTGTGGGCCACTGCATTCTGGGCTACCCGGCAGAGGAACCCCGCCCCGCCGCCCCCCGCAAGCCGGATTATATCGTATACGCATAAGGAGCACTATGAAACCCGATTACAAGCTGGTCGCAAAGGCCAAATACATTCATGCCAACGCTGACCTTGCCAGTGAGATCTGGCACGAGGTCTACAAGCGCTATTACCCTGCAAAGCAGTTGGACGCGCTGGTGGAAACGCTGCAGAGCGCCGATGCCATTGAGGCGGACATCGACAACGATGTAAACTATTTCCTCGTGGTGCTGGGCGGCAAGACCATCGGCTACTTTGCCTGGAAGATGGAGAACACGGCCCTGCACCTGCTCCACCTCTACCTCAAGCCCGAGTACCGGGGCAAGGCACTGGGCCGGGATATCCTGGCCACCTGTGAGCGTCTGGCCCGGGGTGAGGGCCGGGGCCGCCTGTACTGCGAGGTGCACACCAAGTGCCTGCCGGTGCTGCAGTTCTTCAAGACCAAAGGCTACCGCGTGCTGGGCCCTGCCGAGGCAGAAGCTGCGGGCATTCCCATGCAGCTGACCACGCTGGAAAAAATGCTGTAAATTTCCCGTTGATTTTTTGCCGCGTTTGCACTACAATAAAGTAGTGTATTGAAGTGCCCCGTGCGGGCCAGACCCAACCTGAACGATAGGGGAGGAACAAGCCATGGCAAAAGATCATCCCACCGGAGAGTCCGGCCTGTATTCTGCATTGCTGGAGCTGAAAACGCCTGAGGAGTGCTACCGCTTTTTGCAGGATGTGTGCAGCTACGCCGAGCTCAGTGCAATGGAGCAGCGGTATAACATTGCGGAAAAACTGGTCAACAAGCAGAGCTATACCAGCATCATGGGCAACATTGGTGCGTCCAGCGCCATCATCAGCCGGGTGAGCCGGGTCATCAGCAAGGATGACAGTGTGCTGCGCCGCCTGCTGGAAGAAAAGGCGGAACAGCCCGCCGAAGAATAACACGGACCGCGCGCCGCGGGGCAGGGGAGCACCCGCCCTGCGGTGCGCTTTTTTAGAAGGGAGTCTGTAAAGATGAGTAAGGCAGTTGTATTTTTTGCCGATGGCACCGAGGAGTGCGAAGCTCTGCTGGTGGTAGACCTGCTGCGCCGCGCCAAGGTGGAGGTCATCGTGGCCTCTGCCATGGGCCGCAGGGAGCTGGTGAGCAGCCATAAGATCCACCTGACCGCCGATGCACTGGCCGAGGAAGTGGATTATTCCGATGTGGACATGGTCATTCTGCCCGGCGGGATCCCGGGCACACCCAACCTTGCCGCCAACAAGACGGTCACCGAGACCTGTGCCGCCTTTGCCAAGGCGGGCCGGAAGGTGGCCGCCATCTGTGCCGCCCCCAGCATCCTGGCCTCTCTGGGCCTGCTGGAGGGCAGGAACGCCACCGCCCACGCTGGCTTCCAGGATCAGCTGGCCGGTGCCATCGTCCACGATGAAGAGGTCGTGGTGGATGGCAACATCACCACCAGCTATGGGCTGGGCGGTGCCATCCCCTTTGCACTGGAACTGGTGCGCCAGCTGGCCGGTCAGGCCGAGGCGGAGCGTATCCGGAACGCCATTGCGTATCGGCACTGAGAAAGGGGATGCGGTATGCGCTTTATTACCTGCCGTTTGCCGGACGGCGTGGAAGACCCGGCGATCTTATCGGAGGATGGACGACAGGTCTGGCCGCTGAGCTGGCTGGGCCTGAGCTATGAGACCCTGAGCGAGGCCATCCCGTTTCTGACCCCGCAGGTGCGGTATGGGCTGTCGCTGGCCATTGCAGGCATTCCCGCTCTGCCTGTGGAGGCCGTCACGCTGGAAAGCCCCATCCCGGCCCCAGCGCAGGATGTCATCTGCCTTGGCATCAATTATATGGCCCACTCCGATGAGGCGGAGAAATACTCTGCCGCTGCCTTTGCCACCAAGCACGAGGATGCCATCTACTTTTCCAAGCGCGTGACCCGCGCCGTGCCGGACAACGGCCCCATCGAGGCCCACACCGATCTGGTGAAAAAGCTGGATTACGAGTGTGAGCTGGCTGTGGTGCTGGGCAGGGATGCCAGGGATGTGCCCGCCGGTCAGACCCGGGACTACATCTTCGGCTATACCATCCTGAACGATGTCTCGGCCCGGGATGTGCAGACGGCGCACAAACAGTGGTACTTCGGCAAGAGTCTGGATGGCTTTACCCCCATCGGGCCCTGCATCGTCACGGCAGATGCCTTTGCCGACTACCCGCCCAGGCTGGGCATCCGCAGCTTTGTCAACGGCGAGAAGCGGCAGGATTCCAATACCGCCCTGCAGATCTTTGACATCGACCATGTCATTGCCGAGCTTTCGCAGGGCATGACCCTGAAAGCGGGCACCATCATTGCCACCGGCACCCCGGCGGGCGTGGGCATGGGCATGGACCCGCCGCAGTTCCTCAAGCCCGGGGATGTGGTGCGGTGCGAGATCGATGGTATTGGTACGCTGACCAATCCGGTCAAGTGATTCCGAAATGTAATATCATTGATGAAGTATATGAACTGTTATATAATTAACGGAAAAATTGCTCTTGTTCATATACTGTTCAAAATAAGTTCATTTGAAGTTCACACACTTCCGGTATACATAGGGCAACAAAGGCGCACACCGCGCCGCATCCCCTGTGCAGTAACAGCACGGCAGGCCGCAAAGGATGCCTGTTGTGTGAGAGGAAAGGAATTGGAACGCTATGAAAATTGGTTTTACAGAGCTGATCTTGGTGGCCATCGTGGCCTTCGTGGTCATCGGCCCCGATAAGCTGCCCGAGTACGCCCGCAAGCTCGGCAAGATGCTGCGGGAGCTGAAGAAGTACACCGGTGCCGCTTCCGAGGAGATCCAGAAGAATGTGGTGGAGCCCCTGAACGAGATCCAGGCCCCCATCAAGGAAGCCGTTGCTCCCCTGACCGACATCAAGAAGGACATCGACGACAGCATGAAGGATGTCACCAAGAGCTTTACCAACATCGGTAAGACCAGCAAGGAAGAAGCCAAGAAGGCCGAAGAGGTTGAGGAAGTGGCCGAGCTGGTGCCGATTGCTACAAAAAGCGGTCAGTGTACCTCCTTTTTGGATGCTTTGTTTACCGCAACTTCTGCGGTTTGTGTGACGGGACTGGTTGTTAATGATACGGCAACCTACTGGTCTTTATTTGGCCAAGGAGTTATTTTACTGTTGATTCAAATCGGAGGTATGGGAATTATTACGATTGCTATTGCGATTGCTGTTGTTTCCGGACGCAAAATTGGGTTGATGCAGCGAAGTACCATGCAAGAGGCAATTTCGGCTCCAACAGTGGGTGGTATTGTGCGGAGAACGCAATTTATTATTCGGACTACTATTCTTATCGAAATCATTGGTGCGGTTCTTTTAGCCCCTGTTTTTTGCAGGGACTTTGGGTTTTGGAAAGGAATATGGTATTCGTTGTTCCATTCTATTTCTGCTTTTTGCAATGCAGGATTTGATCTAATCGGTATAAGAACCCCTTTTTCCTCGTTGACCTCTTATTCTGTACAGCCGATTGTAAATCTTGTGATTATGGTGCTGATTGTTGTAGGAGGTATTGGATTTCTTACCTGGGAGGATATAAAGAATCATAAATGGCATTTAAAAAAATACAGAATGCAAAGCAAGGTGATTTTTATGGTAACAGGACTATTGATATTCTTACCGGCTCTTTACTTTTTTTATTTTGAGTTTTCAAATGTGCCTCTTATGGAAAGAGTGTGGGTTTCCTTGTTTCAATCTGTTACGCCGAGAACTGCAGGATTTAATACAGCAGATTTGACTTTACTCAGTGAAGTTGGGCAAATGCTTATCATTATTCTGATGCTCATCGGTGGTTCGCCCGGTTCTACTGCAGGGGGTATGAAAACGACAACTCTTGCAGTGCTCGTTTCATCGGCATTATCTGTATTTAGAAAAAAGGAACACACTCATTTTTTCGGCAGACGAATTCCGGATGACACTATCAAAAATGCAGCTACGATTTTTTTGATGTATATTGTTTTATTCCTTGTCGGAGGAATGGTAATTAGCAGCACAGAAGATATTCCACTTATGACCGCTTTGTTTGAGACGGCGTCGGCAATCGGGACAGTAGGGTTATCGCTGGGAATAACTCCTGACCTGGGACTTGTTTCTCATATAATCTTGATTTGCTTGATGTTTTTTGGCAGAGTGGGCGGATTGACCTTGATTTTTGCCACCATTTCTGAAAAAAAGCCTAATGGTTCAAAATATCC
>OGZG01002511.1_pt1 | contig 12287 bp, 11 predicted proteins | sample 1576781 | NCBI WGS metagenome assembly OGZG01 (sample SAMEA3541502, study PRJEB24748) | human gut metagenome | biome: human gut; feature: human-associated habitat; material: faeces | place: China | collected 2012 | reverse complement strand
GAGAGCGTTCGGTTCGCATCCGAGAGGTCAAGGGTTCGAATCCCTCTAGGTCCACTTTTAGCAGCAGCGTAATTTTAACGCTGCTGCTTTTCTTTTGCGTACACATAAGTCAAACGCTGGCTTTGGGACCTAGAGGGATTCGAACAGCACGGCCCTGCTGCAGGCAGGGCAAGCTACCAGCCCGGTTCCCAGAACCATCAGCAGGAGAAGCGAAGCCGTCCTTATTTTCTGTTTCATTGCAGGGTCTCCTATTCTTTATCCAGTGATCCAGAAATTGCATCTGCTCCTTTGTATGAAACCAGTGCTCTCCGCCCGGCATAACGGTCAGCTCTGCGTTGTTCTTTTCCGCAAAGGCTTTTATGGTTTCCATGGAGGTCAGAGCATCCTTTTCCCCATACAAAATGCGGGTAGGGATTTTCCATGAAATCGGATGCTCTCGGACATAGCAGAGATATTTCCACGACAGCGTTTCTCCAAATGTTGTGGGAATTTCCAGTTTCTCTGCAAGTTCTGCTTCGGAGACGTCAGCCCATTGCATCATGTTGCAAATCAGTTGCTCCATATCAACTACTGGAGAAATAAAATAAGCGGTGTCCACCAATTTCTCATTCAACGAGGACAAAGATAAAAACGCACCAATGCTATTTGCCACCAGTGTGAGCTTCCCGCAGCGTTTCCGCACTGCCGCAAAAAATCCGGAAAATTCCTCCGTGGCTTCCCATGGAGATCGTGCGTGGTAGTCGAAACCAATTACTTCACAATTAGGGAATAGGGCTTTATAATGCTCGGCCTCTTGTGCCGAACCGCCCTTTCCGGGAACATACACAACAATTTCTTCCATATAAAATCCTCCAAAATAAAAACGCAGCGCGCCCCCACTCTATGGGCGGCACTGCGTCTGAGCGTCTGGCGTCTTGCCTGATTCAATTATTCTGCCGCTAATTTCAAAAATTTCTTGTCCGACTGGATGCTCTGGGTCACAAATTTGCCATCCCGGAACAATGCGTATGTTGTGACAGGTGCGGGTACATTCTGGGCCGTCTCTTTCTCGGTGATGTGGATGGCTTTGAACGGGATCCCATGTTCCTTTGCAGCCTCCTGCACCTTTGGCACCCAATAATAGGTGTAGGGGCACTGGTCGGTATAGTAGAGGACAAAGCCGTTTTCCTCCACCTTTGGATGCTTGGCACAGTCCTTGAATTTTGGCGGCCGGGCATTCTCTGCAAGGGGCAGACACATGAGGTCGATACCGCAATCGGAGATGTCTGAGACCTTGAATCCCTTATGGGTCAAAAACTTGGGGTCGGCGAGAAACTCCCGTTTGCGCCCCTCGGCACACAGAATGCAAACGCCGTTTTTTCCCTGCGCCTTGGCATCCCGAAGGCATTCTTCCAGCAGCTCGCTGGAATAGCCGTGACCTTTCAAGGAACCGGAGACCCACAGACAGTTGATATAAAGCCAGCCTGCTGCATCAATGGGTACCCATGCGTTTTCTGCCGGGATGTACTCGATAAAGCATTTGCCGCGCTCTGCACTGCGGTAAAAAACAAGTCCCTCCTCAAAGCGCTGCTTGAGCCATTCTTTTTTGGCAAGGCTCTGTTTGCCGGACATGGCACAACAGATGTGTTCCCTGTCGATGTTTTCTTTGGTAACTCTGATATAGTCCATCGAAGCACTCTCCCCTATCTTTGTACTTTTTCATGCCTTCTCCGGCACAGCGACCTTTTCGTTTTTGGCTGCGGCTTACCGCATCCGTCCATCGCCGCCCATCAAGGCGGTCATCTCTTCAATATAGTCCAGCGGGAACGGCGGAGCGCACAGCGGCTTCATGGCAATGCTCATGAGCTTCATGGGATTGTCGTCTGCCGCCACCCGGTTGGAGCTGAGTTTTCCGCAGCGTTTGCAGCGGTGGATGATGGCCCACTCGCCGCCCTTGCGTACCCAGACTGCCACCGGCTCCATGATGCCGCCGCAGTCGGAGGCACGGTCGCCGGGTTCTTCATCCACATGAAGGCTGGACAGGCAGTTGGGGCAATGGTTGCGGTGGTCGCTCCCGGCATTTTGCGGGGTGCAGACCCGTCCGCAGACTTTGCAGGTAAAGGTATCGTTGCAGGCGTGGGTCTTATAGTAACCTTTTTCAAAGGTCTTACGTTTGTTTTCACGATTCATGGTAATGTCCTCCTGAAGAATTGTGTCTGTTCGTCTTCGGGAGGCGTGGCTTGTGGTATTTGCCAGACCTCCCGGTCAGGCCACAAGTCCCAGTGCAAATGTAGTATGTTTCAAAAAGCTCTCCTTTGATGATAGCATTTATGGCTTTTTTCTGCTTCAACTAAAACTCAAAAATTCCTTTATTTTTCACCTCCCACAATGTTAAAGGTACGGAAGAACAGCTTTACATGGGCATCCAGCTTTGCAAGGCTTTCGGCTTCCCGTTCCGGCTGACGGTCGCAGACGCTGAGCAGGACGATGATCGGGGAAACATACATCCACGCCAGGGTATCCGGGTCTTCGTTTCGCAGTTCGCCGTTTGCAACCAGCGCACGGAAGATGCCTGCATGGTAGGAGATCATCCGATCTACATAGCGTTTGGAAAGCAGTTCGGCAAACTTGGGGGAACGGAACTGCTCCAGCGTCATCATCCGGCGGAACTGGCTGATGGTTTTATCGTGCAGCGAATAAAGGAAGATCTGTCGGACTTTTTCAACCAGCAGCTCCTCTGAGATGTGGGAGAAAACCGGGATATCCTTTTGGGAATCCTGTACATGGACCGAGATCTCAGCGGTGTCTTTCTGGTAGTGCGCCGAAGTTGTTTCCAAAATCGCATCAAAAATCGCCTGCTTGCTGGGGAAGTGGTTGTACAGCGACGGAGCCTTGATGCCGACCGCTTTTGCAATTTCACCCACGCTGACGGCATCGTATCCCTTGGTCGAAAACAGTTCCAGAGATTTTTCCAGAATGCGCTGCTTGGTATCTTCCATTTTCCTTTGCCTTTCGCTAACTAATATTCGTTAGTTCTACTATAATCGAAAAAGTTCCCATTGTCAAGAGGTTTTTCTACATCGTCGCCTATGATAGAATAAAGGTTTCAGGCTGTCAATAGAAAGTATTGTATGATGCAGAATTCAGGCGGTAAAATGCACATGTCACCCTTAAGCCTTGCAGCTGCAGGCTTTTTCTTTGCCGGGATTTATGCTATACTTATTAAATAAATCAAATCAATGGGCAGGAGGAACCAGCGTGGAGGATTACCGCACCATCCGGGGCACGGCCACCGGCGAATATGAGGAAAAGAAGAGCCGCTTTATTGCGCAGCTTTCCTTTGCGGACAGCGAGGAAAAGGCGGTGGCTTTTTTGGAGCAGGTGCGGGCAGCCAACCGCACGGCCCGGCACAATGTGTACGCCTACCGCCTGCGGGAGGGCAACCGGGAGCGCTACTCCGATGACGGCGAACCGGCCAAGACGGCGGGAACCCCGGCGCTGGAAGTACTGCAGCACAGCGGTTTGACCGACCTTGTCGTGGTCATCACCCGGTACTTTGGCGGCGTGCTGCTGGGCACCGGCGGTCTGGTGCGGGCCTATACCACCGCCACCGCCCGCGCGTTGGAAGCTGCCGAAGTGGTCACGGTGCGCAGTGTGATGGAGCTGGAAGTGACGGTGGATTACTCACTCTACGAGCGGGCGGCGCTGCTCATCCAGGCGGCGGGGGCAAAGCTTGCAGACCCTCAGTTCACCGACCGTGTCACCCTGCGCTGGCAGATGCCTGAGGGTACGGAGCCGCCCTTGCTGGAGCAGCTCCGGGAGTTGACCCGGGGCGCTGCACAGGTGAGTGTGTCGCAGCCGTTCTACGCTCCGTTCTGACCTGAAAGCTGACTGCCAGCCGTTATGACACAGGCTTCCCTGCGGGAAAGTCTGGCGAGCGGCAGCAAGATCGAGAAATTTTATTCGTTCCAAGACAAAAACTTTCCCCCTTCGACAGGGCGGGTGTGCTATACTTGCCGCAGACGCGGCATGGGGATCGGCTGCGCCGTGCGAGAGGAGGGGAAGAAAACAGAAAGTGAGGGTTCCTGATGGATGTACGACAGCGCACCGAAGAGATCGAGCGGCTGACCTTGGCCTCCTGGGCAACATTCAGCGATGCCAGCCGGGGCCGGGTGAGACCCGAAGAGCAGGACCCTATCCGTCCGGTGTTCCAGCGGGACCGTGACCGGATCATCCACTGCAAGGCGTTCCGGCGGCTCAAGCAGAAAACGCAGGTGTTCCTCTCACCGGAGGGCGACCTCTACCGCACCCGGCTCACCCACACACTGGAGGTGGCGCAGATCGCCCGCACCATTGCCCGCGCCCTGCGCCTCAACGAGGATCTGACCGAGGCCATCAGCCTGGCCCATGACCTGGGGCACACGCCCTTTGGCCACGCAGGGGAGAGCGCACTGGACAAGCTCTGCCCGGAGGGATTCCGGCATTATATGCAGAGCCTGCGGGTGGTGGACAAGCTGGAAAAGGACGGCAGGGGCCTGAACCTGACCTGGGAGGTGCGCAACGGCATCGTGACCCATACCAAGGGCACCTGGGCGGCCACCCCGGAGGGACGCATCGTCCGCATGGCGGATCAGATCGCCTTTGTGAACCACGATATCGAGGATGCCGTGCGTGCCGGTGTGCTGGACCCGGCCACCCTGCCCAGAGAATGCACCGCCGTGCTGGGTGAGACAAAGTCGCAGCGCATCACCACCATGATCAACAGCATCCTGCGCAGCAGCGAGGGGGATGTGCAGGTGGGCGCAGAGGAGAACGAAGCCTTCCTGGCGCTCAAGGATTTCATGTACCGCACCGTCTATGTGGATCGCAGCGCCAAAAAGGAAGAACAGAAGGTGGAAAAGGTGCTCACCGAGCTGTACGAGTATTACCTGACCCACATCGAACAGATGTCCAACTTCTACCTGCAGCTGGCCTATCAGGAAGGACGCGACCGCGCAGTGACGGACTATATCAGCGGCATGAGCGATGAATTTGCCATCCGTACCTTTGAGGATGTCTTTGTGCCCCGCAAGTGGCATGTGTTATAAAAGGAGCATCGGAATACCAAAATGATCCCACACGAATATATTGAGGAACTGACCCGCCGCACCGATATCGTGGATGTGGTGGGCAACTATGTCCAGCTCAAGCGGAAGGGGCGGCTGTATGGCGGCCTGTGCCCCTTCCACAGCGAAAAGACCCCCTCGTTCTACGTCTACCCGGACACCCAGAGCTTTTACTGCTTTGGCTGCGGTGTGGGCGGCGATGTCATCCACTTCGTCCGCCGCATCAACAGCATCGACTACACCGAGGCGGTCAAGATGCTGGCTGCCCGCGCGGGAATGCCGGAGCCGCAGGAGGACGACAAGACGGGCCGCCTGCGCAGCCGCATCCTTTCCATGAACAAGGAAGCCGCGCGGTACTTCCACGCCTGCCTGAACTCCACGGTCGAGGAAGCCCGGCAGGCCCGGGCCTACTGGCGGCGGCGCGGTCTGGACGACAAGACCATCGTCCGGTTCGGGCTGGGCTATGCACCGGATGACGGGCAGGGGCTGTACCAGTATCTGCGCGATAAGGGGTACAACCAGCAGGAGCTGGATGCCAGCGGCCTGTTCAAGCGCAGCCAGTCGGGCCGGATCTACTGCCTGTTCTGGAAGCGGGTGATGACCCCCATCTTTGACCTGCGGGGCAACATCATAGCCTTTGGCGGGCGTGTGATGGATGATTCCAAACCCAAGTACGTCAACAGCCCCGAGACACTGGTCTACCACAAGTCGGATACCGTGTTCGCTCTGCAGATCGCCAAGAAGAGCGCTTCCCGGCGGTTCGTTCTCTGCGAGGGTTACATGGACGTTATTTCCATGCATCAGGCGGGAATTGACACGGCGGTCTGCGCCTGCGGCACGGCCCTGACTCCGGATCAGGTAAAGCTCATCAGCCAGTATGCGGAGGAGGTCATCCTGAGCTACGACTCGGATGAGGCCGGCCAGAAGGCTACCCTGCGCTCGCTGGAACTGTTCCGCAACAGCCCGGTCAAGGTGGGCGTGCTGCAGATCCCGGGTGCAAAAGATCCGGATGAGTACATCAAAAAGTATGGCTCCGAGCGGTTCAAGGCACTGCTGGACGGTGTGGGCAACGCGCTGGACTTCCGGCTGGGGCGGCTCAAGAACAAATACGACCTCAAGCAGGATGCCCAGCGGCTGGAATATGTCAAAGAAGCCGTGAATATGCTGGCGGAGCGCTCCAACCCCACCGAGCAGGAGGTCTACGCCGGGCGGCTGGCTGAGGAAACGAACATCTCCAAGAACGCCATTATGACCCAGCTTGCCGATGCAGTAAAGCGCTCCAACAGCAAACGCCGGTGGGCGCAGAATCAGGCACGGCTGCAGTCCGGTGAGATGCACCAGATCAGCGTGCCTTACAGTGCGGGCGGCTCTCAGGCGCTGGGGGTTGCCTCGGCAGAACAGCGGCTGCTGGCCGCCATGCTCCGGGAGCCCAGCTATATCCCGCAGGTGCGAGCCCAGCTCAGCCCGGAAAAGTTCGTTCTGCCCCAGCAGAAGGAGTTGTACGAAGCGTTTCTACAGTGCCAGGAGCAGGGAATCGAGATCAGCCTTTCCACTCTGCGCCCCTTTGTGAGCGAAGAGGCGCTGAATGAGCTGAGCCGCCTTGCGGCACAATACAGCGATGTGAACTGTACGCCGGACGATATCCGGCTCTATCTGGACCGCATTGCCCGGGGCACCCCCGTGGCAGGCAAGGCGGCCGAAATGTCCAATGATGATTTGATACGGTATCTCCAGTCGATGCGAGAAAAGAAGCAGGGCACAGACCCTGCGGACGACTGACCGTTCCTCTCCTCCGGCTGGAGCTGGAAGGAGAAAGAATCATGCGGAAATTGTCGCAGACGGAAGAACTGGTAAAGATCCTGGCAGGCCGGGCCCGCCGCCATACCCTGACACCCGAGCAGATCAGCCGGGCCATGGATGAACAGGAATACGATGTATCCGGGCTGGATGCGCTGTATGCGGCGCTGGAAGCCCGGGGCATCCGTGTAACCGAAGAAGAAGCGGACATGCCCATGCTGGATGAAACACAGATCGGGGAACTGGAGCACGAGCTCTCAGCCGAGGGCGTAGCGCTGGATGACCCGGTGAAGGCATATCTGAAGGAGATCGGCCGGGTGCCGCTGCTGACAATGGAACAGGAGCTGGAGCTTGCCCGGGCCGCGCAGGCCGGGGATGCGGATGCCCGGCGGAAGCTGAGCGAAGCCAACCTGCGGCTGGTGGTCTCGGTGGCCAAGCGCTATGCCGGGCGGGGGCTGCCCTTCCTTGACCTCATTCAGGAAGGGAACCTCGGCCTGATGAAGGCGGCGGAGAAGTTTGAACCAGACCGGGGGTTCCGGTTCTCGACCTACGCGACATGGTGGATCCGGCAGTCCATCACCCGGGCCATTGCCGATCAGGGGCGGGTCATCCGCATCCCGGTGCATCTGGTGGAGAGCATCAACCGGGTGAAAAAGACGACAGGGGAGCTTTTGCGCAAAAACGGCAGGGAACCCACAGCCGAGGAGATCGCCGTCCGGCTGGACATGGAACCTGACCGGGTGCGGGAGCTGCTGCAGCTGGCGCAGGACCCCATCAGCCTGGAAACACCGGTGGGCGAGGAAGAGGATGCCCACCTGGAGGATTTTATTCAGGATGAGGAAGCAGGCGTTCCGGTGGACGAGGCCGGGCGGGAACTGCTGCGGCGGGAGCTGGCAAACGTCCTCAAGAGCCTGACACCCCGGGAGGAACGGGTGCTGACCCTGCGCTTCGGGCTGGAGGACGGGCAGGCCCGCACCCTGGAAGAGCTGGGAAAGGAGTTCAACGTGACCCGGGAACGCATCCGGCAGATCGAGGCCAAGGCTCTGCGCAAGCTGCGCCATCCCAGCCGCGCAAAGCGCCTGCGGGATTATCTGGAAGAATGAGCACATAAGGGCACCGCAGGCAGCTGCGGTGCTTTTTGCATGGGCAGGGGAGAGCACGCATCAAGAGCCAAGGTGTACAAAATGCACAAGGGTGTTTTTGGTGAGAACGTGCAAAACTCAAAAATCAAGAGCCAAAATGCGCAAAGCTTACACGCACCCGTGCGTACCATGAAATCGCGGGCTTGACAAAAATATTGGGCCAAAATGCGAAAAATGGCTTGACAGCAAGGCTTTTGAGGTGTATACTGCATTAGTATCACATAATGGCCTAGTGCGCCAAAAAGGGAGCTGCACTGGAAGCGGCTGGACGGTGTTGACCGAAAAGTTTGTGAAAAGCGACGAACTTCCTTGGAGGATACGGGTCGATTTATGTGTGTGTGCTCAAATCTGACCCGTATAACGCAATATCCGTAGAGTATAAAAGTAAGGAGTGGTTGATTTTATGATGAAAGTCAAGCCCGTAAAGCTCGGCAAAACCGAGCGCATGAGCTTCTCCCACATCGACGAAGTCATCAGTATGCCGAACCTGATCGAGGTCCAGAAGAACTCTTACCAGTGGTTCCTGGACGAGGGCCTGAAAGAGGTCTTCCACGACATCGGCACCATTGAGGACTACACCGGTAACCTGGCGCTGAGCTTCGTGGACTTCCGTCTGGATAAGGAGCCCAAGTACAGCATCAAGGAGTGCAAGGAGCGCGACGTGACCTACGCTGCCCCCCTGCGCGTGACTGCCCGTCTGCTGAACAAGGAGACCGGCGAGGTCAAGGACCAGGAAATTTTCATGGGCGACTTCCCGCTGATGACCGATGCGGGCACCTTTGTGATCAACGGTGCCGAGCGTGCCATTGTCAGCCAGCTGGTTCGCTCTCCCGGCGTATTCTACGGAGATGCCAAAGATAAGGTAGGCAACGACCTGTACAGCGCAACCATGAACCCCAACCGCGGTGCATGGCTGGAGTACGAGACCGATGCCGCCAACGTGTTCTATGTCCGTATCGATAAGAACCGTAAGCTGCCCGTCACCGTGCTGTGCCGTGCACTGGGCCTGTCCTCTAACGAGGATATCCTGAACTACTTCGGCGAGGACGAGCGCATTCTGGCCACGCTGGAAAAGGATACCACCAAGAACCGCGAGGAGGGCCTGCTGGAGGTCTATCGCAAGCTGCGCCCCGGCGAGCCCCCCACGGTGGAGTCCGCTACCAGCCAGATCGATATGCTGTTCTTCGATCCGCGCCGGTACGACCTGTCCCGCTTCGGCCGCTATAAGATGAATAAGAAGCTGTCTCTGGCACGCCGCATCATGGACCATGTGGCCGCAGAGAACGTGGTGGATCCCTTCACCGGTGAGATCCTTGTCGAGGCCGACAAGAAGATCGACCGCAAGCTGGCCGAGCGGATCGATGCTGCCGGCGTGAATCTGGTCGTGCTGAAGATCGATGATCCCATGAAGGATCAGCCCCACAAGGTCAAGGTCATCACCAACGGCTGCGTGGATGCACAGGCCATCATCGACAGCTACTACCCCGCATTCAAGGGTGTGGATGTCAAGGAGTGCGGCATCAACGAGCGCTGCTGCCTCAAGGAGCTGCGCAAGATCCTTGATAACGCCTCCAGCGCCGAGGAGGTCATGGAGAGCCTGAAGAAGGATCACGACCTGCTCATCGGCCGTACCGTCACCATCGACGATATCCTGTCCTCCATCAACTACCTGAACGGTCTGGGCTACGGCATCGGCACCACCGATGATATCGACCATCTGGGCAACCGCCGTATCCGCAGCGTGGGCGAGCTGCTGCAGAACCAGTTCCGCATCGGTTTCTCCCGTATGGAGCGCGTCATCCGTGAGCGTATGACCCTGCAGAGTCAGGATCAGAGCGTCATCACTCCGCAGGCACTGATCAACATCCGTCCTGTGGTGGCAGCCATCAAGGAGTTCTTCGGCTCCTCTCCGCTGTCTCAGTTCATGGATCAGAATAACCCTCTGGCTGAGCTGACCCACAAGCGCCGTCTGTCTGCTCTGGGCCCCGGCGGTCTGAGCCGTGACCGCGCAGGCTTCGAAGTCCGCGACGTCCACTACAGCCACTATGGCCGTATGTGCCCCATCGAGACTCCTGAAGGCCCCAACATCGGTCTGATCTCCTATCTGGCATCCTACGCTAAGATCAATGAGTACGGCTTCGTTGAGGCTCCTTACCGCAAGGTCAAGAAGACCTACGACGAGAAGGGCCGCCTCATCGACCAGGTCGTCACCGACGAGGTCGAGTATATGACCGCTGACGTCGAGGACGAGTACGTTGTGGCACAGGCCAACGAGCCGCCTCCAGCCGGGACAGTTCGCCTCAAACACCGCGCGGGCAAAGCCCATCGGCGTGGCGCTGCGGAGGTTCGCTCTTTCCGGTGAAGGAGGAAGCCGGTGCATCCTGCTTCCCTGTACCGGTTCAAGACGTTTGGGCGGCGGCATGATGAAGCCTCCCCCTGTCCAGAGGCAGGTTTTCTTGGTGTACAGGTCATTTTCACCACCCGGATAGCCCGCGTAATCACAGGGATCGAAGGTGTAATCCGGCTTGCGCCAGTAGGTGGAGATGGTGGAAACGGGGTTTTCGATGAGGTACGGCGCATGTGTCCATTCCGCGAGGCGGATGGAGGCATAGAACAGACGTATGGACTGGAACAGGGCGAACAAGCCCTTGTCCCTGAACCACCTTGCCCCGGAAACAGCCACATCCGTACAGGGAGGGAAAAAGGCCGCAAAGGTGATAGGGCGGAACGGAGGCAGCCAGTCGCGCATATCCGCGCCGACATGGATAATGTTTCCCTGCCGCGTTTCTCCCTGCGGATGCTGTATATCGACGCAGTAGCAGAGGTATCCCGCTTCCGCCCAGGGACGCACCATGTTGCCGGTCAGGTCAAAGCAACTGATGACGGTTTTTTCCTTGTCGAAAATATCCATATCAGCTCCTGAAATTCTGCTGCGTCAGTCCCGGCCTGACGTTGGATGCAGGGGCCTGCGGCGTTGACATCCGGGCGTTGCCCGCGCCGGAGCCGGGATTGTTCCATTGCCGCGAAATGTCGCCGCGCAGTTCCCGCGCTCCATGAGCGCCGGAGGAAACCGCATTGGTGGAACCGACAAAGACGTTTTTCACACCTGCCTGGTCTTCCTTCTCGCCAAGGGCGTGGAACTGCTGGCCTATCCAGTTGGTGACGTGTTCGGGCAGATAGTGAATAAGGGAAAAGAATTTGTTGGCCGTCATGATGACCACGATGCCGAGGATGACGAGCATGGAGAACGTGCCGGTGATGCCGATGATTTTTGTCTGCATGGTTCCGCCGACAAATATCTCGAAACCCGCGCCGAGCAGTCTTCCCACCACGTTCATGAGGATGACGGCGGCAAAGAAGCCGCAAACCATGAGCGGCGGACGGATGATGATGCCGAGCAGGAGGAAATAGCCCCGTTTGCCGTGCTGTCCCGCAGCGCCGTCCCCTTCGGGCAGGGCATGGGCACAGAGCCAGAGCGGGGCCGCGACCAGAGCTTCCACCACCAGAATAATCCAGCCGACGAGAGCTGAAATCCAGCGGATGAACGGAATGGCGGGCAGATAATAAGCCAGAGCCAGGCCATAGAGCAGGAGCGGCAGAAAGACCGTGAACAAGGCAAAGGAAATATATTTGTCCAGATTGGGAACGGCCTTGCCCACAAACGGCAGCGCCTTGCCCATTGAGTGCGCCACATCCACGACGCCGAGCGCCGAGGCCAGACCCCAGGCCGAGCCGATGAGGTAGTCCCCCACATCGGATACGGCCATAATGGGATCGCTGGAGGACAATTTTTCAATGGCTATGGGCAGGATATTTCCGGCCACAAGTTGATTCAGCGTGGCCCGCAGCCAGTTGCAGATTTCGTCGAAAGCCCGGCCTTCGTCCGTGACGGACGGCGTGGCCGTGGTGTCGGAAATGCCCCTCCGGCTGGCGTAGGCGGTCTTGATGTAGTTGGCCACGCGCTCCTTTGCCGCTTCATAGTCGCGCAGGCCGTGCATCAGCGCCTGAAGCTCCGACACGGTGTACTCATGCGGACTGTAGGTGATGCCGGAGTACATGGCTTCCCGGACTTCCTGATTGATCCAGGCGATTGACCAGTAGGAAGACCCGGCGATGAACCAGCCGTATTGCGCGGCGTTTTCCCTGAACTCGTTGAGCTTGCCTTGAAGCTGTCCCTGTTGCGCGTAGCTTTGCAGACCGGAAAGGATGAAACTTCGACCCGCTGGGTATCCATACGGGAGAGTCTATTGTGGTGGCTCCGACT